>ENA-OWNT01000227-OWNT01000227.1-seawater-metagenome-genome-assembly--contig:-NODE-227-length-156684-cov-6.996277_pt1 | contig 156684 bp, 138 predicted proteins | sample MGYA00238136_ERZ651165 | MGnify/ENA primary metagenome ERZ651165 (study PRJEB26861, sample SAMN08777766) | seawater metagenome | isolation source: coastal seawater | place: USA: Florida | collected...
CGCGCACAGTGGCGCTGTCCTTTGATGCGGTGCATGCGATCGCCGAAGGGCAGGTGCCGGATCTGACGGCGGTGCTGGGCGAGTTCGATCCCGAAGCGCTGTTGTGCGTGCGGCCGTCCTCGGAAGATCCCGACTGGGGCGGCCCTGGCGCAATCCTCAATATCGGCATGAATGATGCGCGCTACGTCGATTTTTGCGACAGCCTGGGGCGGGACGCCGCAGCGGCGCTGTATCTGCGGTTCGTGCAATCATATGCGGTGCATGTGGCACGGCTGGATCCGGATGTGTTCGATGATGTCGAAGATGGCGGCCCGGAGGCGCTGAGCGAGATCCTGCATGCCTATGAGGCAGAAACCGACGAGCCTTTCCCGCAGGACCCGGGCGAGCAGCTGGCGGCGGTGCTGCGCTCGATGGCGCGCGCCTGGGAGGTCACTTCGGCACGGCTGCTGCGGCAGGCCAAGGGGGCGCCGGCCGATGCCGGGTTGGGCCTGGTGGTGCAGGAGATGATACCGGGGCTAGGGCAGGGCGAATGCGGCTCCGGGGTGTTGCAACTGGTCAATCCAAAGACAGGTCAGCCCCGGATCATTGGCCGATACCTGAGCCAGAGCCAAGGGCGCGAGGCACTTGGGGCGGGCAGTGAGGCGCTGTATTTGGAGCGCGACAGCCGCGGGCCATCATTGGAAGAGCTGGCGCCGGAGGCTTTTGCGCAGGTCAAGGCTCATGCGGCCCTGATGCGGCAGCGGTTGCGCGAAGAAATGCAGGTGGAATTTGTCATCCAGGACGGCCAGCTGCATATTCTGGACGGGGTGCGGGTGCAGCGCAGTTCGCAGGCGGCGGTACGGATCGCGGTGGCGCTGGCGCAGGAGGGGATCATCTCGCCGGATGAGGCGCTGATGCGGGTGGACGCCCATGTGCTGAACGAGCTGTTGCACCGTCAGGTTGGTGTAATAAGTAAGAGCACTCTGGAAGGCTTTCTCTCTCACTAAGTCTGGTTTAAAGCCTGCCTTTTCGCCGTTTCCTCACAAAAAGTTGGTACAAAAAAAATCCCCATCAGAAAACTGACAGGGATGACTTTGTTGGCGGTCCGGACGAGACTCGAACTCGCGACCTCCTGCGTGACAGGCAGGCATTCTAACCAACTGAACTACCGGACCAAAACTTTTAATTGTTGCCCTTTCTTGTAAGGGTGGTGCAAATATAAACGCATTTACAGTTTGCAAAAACTTTATTCTCTTTTTTTCATTGTGTCTTTTTTAGCCAATTTCGCTCCATGCTTCAGTTACCTTATTTAAGCCTAAGACAATCAGCGTATAAGCCCATATGGGATCTTCAAGAAGAAATTTTAGCTCACGATCTCAACATTAAAAAAATTAATAAAAGCTCAGAGCAACATAAAAGTACATTGAGTACTCTGATACTCTGTGAACATCTACCTGTGTACACCCTTGGCAAGTCAGGTAAGATTGAAAACTTAAAACTCAGCCCAGAGGAGTTAGCCGAAAAAAGCATTGACTACTACAAGATCAATAGAGGTGGAGATATCACCTATCACGGTCCCGGACAAATCACCGGATATCCGGTTTTTGATCTGGAGCAATTGAAACCAAGTGCGGCATGGTTTATTGACACCATGGAAAGCGCCATTATTGACACCCTTCTGGAATTTGGTATAAAAAGCCAGCGAATTGAAGGCCTTACCGGAGTATGGGTAAAAGGTGCTACTGAGGCTGAAGACAGAAAGTTATGTGCCATAGGTGTAAAGATGTCCCGCTGGGTATCTATACATGGCTTTGCCTTAAATGTCAATACCGACCTGAGCTATTACGATCACATCATTCCATGCGGCATCGACGACAAAGGCGTAAGTAGTATCTCAAAAGAGCTTGGCAGAGAAGTATCTATTGAAGAAGTGGAGCCAGTACTCCTCAAAGCCTTCCAAAAGCACTTTGGCATACAATTTCATAGCCTTACCTTGGCGGAGTTAAACCAACAGTTAGGAAGCTAGTGTCAAACGATGTCAACCTCTCCCAGATCATATTTCTGGATATAGAAACCGTTCCTGAAAAGCCAAAGTTTGCCGACATAGATGACGAATGGCAAAAGCTGTGGCAAAAGAAAGTAGACAGTCTATCTAAATATTACCCTGAGGAAGTTGAGCAGGATAACATGTACCAACGGGCAGGAATCTATTCTGAGTTTGGTAGAATTGTATGCATCTCACTAGGAGTCTGTTATACGCAAGACGGTGACACCAAACTTCGAATCAAGTCCTTTTCAGGAGATGACGAGTGCCAACTTCTCACGGAGTTCAATGCGATGCTCGATGAGCATTTTTTTAAAAAGTATCATTACTTGTGTGCACACAATGGTCAGGAATTTGATTTCCCCTTTATCTGTAGGCGGAGTATCCTTAATGGACTGCCCCTTCCAAAAGGCCTGCAAATCATGGGAAACAAGCCCTGGGAAAACCGACACCTTATTGATACTATGAGGCTCTGGGCCTTTGGAGATTTTAAAAATTTCACATCACTTGAGCTTTTGGCCAAATCTTTTGGACTTCCGTCGCCCAAAGACGATATATCTGGCGCCGATGTATACAGAGTATTTTACGAAGAGAATGACTTAAAGCGCATTGTAGAGTACTGCCAGCTAGATGTGCAAACCCTTGTAAATGTATATTGCTCACTTATGGGCAAGCCCCCTATTCCTGACGAACACGTAACCTTCTCAACATGAAAAAGAAACTCGTAATACTCACAGGAGCGGGAATGAGTGCAGAAAGCGGTATCAGCACTTTTAGAGATGCAGGTGGCCTCTGGGAAGGTCATAATGTGATGGAAGTAGCATCACCTGAAGGCTTTGCTAAAGACCCCGAACTGGTATTGGAATTCTACAACCAGCGACGAAAAAATGTGAGAGAAGCAGAACCCAATGCTGGGCATATTTTTCTTGCCAGTCTCGAAGAACATTTCGACGTTTCTATCATTACTCAAAACGTTGACGACCTCCACGAGCGTGGTGGCTCCACTCATATTACACACCTACATGGAGAAATAAGAAAAGCTGAGAGTACAGGTGCGCCGAGCTGGATCATTGATCTGGGTGACAAGGACATCGAACTTGGAGATCTGTGTAAGTATGGTCACCAGCTTAGGCCGCACATTGTGTGGTTTGGTGAGGCAGTACCTAAAATGGAAGATGCTGTGCAAGAAGTGCATGCAGCAGACATACTCCTTGTAATAGGAACATCACTGCAAGTGTACCCTGCGGCAGGTTTGCTTAGCTATGCAAAACCACATACCAAGCGCATACTCGTAGACCCAAAAGCACAGGAAATGGACCTTCCAAAAGGAGTTGAACCGATCAATGATACGGCTGTGGGAGCCATTGATCGTTTGAAGGAGCTGCTGATGAATTCACTCTAGAAAATACTGTATATAAAGGCTGGGCTAAAATTGGGATAAAGCCCTATTTTCGTGCCTTGATTTTTGTAGCCCAAAAACGGCGATTCAATGGCAAAAACGACATTTTCAAAAGAGACATATCTCGAGTGGTTCAATCAAATGATGATGATTCGCCGCTTTGAAGAACGTGCGGGACAACTTTATGGTACTAAAATCAGAGGTTTCTGCCATCTGTATATCGGACAGGAAGCTATTGTGGCTGGTATGATGTCGGCCATCACTCCTAGCGATCCAGTAATTACAGCATACAGAGACCATGGACATGCCCTGGCAATGGGTATTGAGCCCGGCCCGGTAATGGCTGAGCTGTATGGCAAGATTACAGGATGTACCAAAGGTAAAGGAGGTTCTATGCACATGTTTGATGCCGCAAAACGCTTTTATGGTGGGCATGGAATTGTGGGAGCTCAAATACCATTGGGCGCCGGAATTGCTTTTTCTGAGAAATACAACGAAACAGGCAATGTATGCCTTTGTTTCATGGGCGATGGCGCTGTAAGACAAGGTGCACTTCATGAAACCTTCAATATTGCCATGACCTGGAAGCTTCCAGTTGTTTTCATTATTGAAAACAACAAGTACGCCATGGGAACTTCTGTAGAAAGAACATCCAATGTAACTGAGCTACACCGCTTGGGTGAAGCCTATGATATGCCTAACAGAGCTGTTGACGGTATGCAACCTGAAGAGGTACATATGGCTATTGCTGAGGCCTGTGAGAGAGCTAGAAAGGAAAGCATTCCTACTTTATTGGAAATTAATGCCTACCGTTACAAAGGTCACTCTATGAGTGATCCAGCCAAGTACAGAACCAGAGAAGAAGTTAAAAAGTACCGCGAAATAGACCCTATTGAGCAAGTACGCAAAACCATCATAAAAAAGAAATACGCTACTGAGAAAGAGCTTGAAGCCATGGAAGAAAAGATTTTGGCTGATGTAGAAGCATCTGTTCAATTTGCTGAAGACTCTCCATATGCTGACGACTCAGAACTCTTTACTGACGTATACAAACAGGACAATTACCCCTACCTAATCGACTAACCAACTCCAATAAGGAAACGATGGCGAAAAATAAGAAGACCGAAAACGAAGAAATCATCATAGGGAGCAATCCCGTAGAGAAATACCAAAAGCCACTTACCATTGCAGGAATTGCCCTAATTGCGGCAGCTGTAGTTTTTGTGATGTTCCGAAACTTTTATTTGGAACCACAGCAGGTGGAAGCTTCAAGCGAACTATTTACTGCAGAAGGCTATTTTGCAAAAGACTCTTTTGAGCTTGCCCTTCGCGGAAATGTTGAATTCATGGGCTTTGAAGAGATTGCATCAGACTATGGAATGACCGATGCTGGTAATCTTGCCAACTACTATGCAGGATTTTGCTGCCTTCACCTTGCTAACAGTGACAGCACTCAAAAAGACCAATACTTTGAAGATGCCATTGACTACTTGAACAAATTCAGCTCAGGAAGTAAAGTATTGGACCCTATGGCAATTGGCGGCACTGCCGATGCTTACAGCGAATTAGGAGACTACGAAAAAGCTGCCTCGTTGTACATGAAGGCTGCAAATGCGAGTAGCAATGAGTACACAGCTCCTATGTTTCTAATGAAAGCAGGTTTGGTGTATGAAGAACTCGGCAGCTACCAAAAGGCAGCCAGTGCTTATAAGAAAATCAAAGCTGACTACTCTACTACTGAGAAAGGTAGAAACATAGAGAAGTACATAAGCAGAGCTGAAAGCAAGCTCTAGATATGAAAGAAGGCCCTAGTCCAAGTCGAAAAACGTTTCATCCTAAAGTAAAGGATGCCAGAGTGGCCATCATTTACGCTGAATGGAATAGTGAAATAACACATGCCTTAAGAGAAGGCGCTATTGACACATGTACTTCTCTTGGCATCTCTAAAGATCATATTGACGCTCGTGAAGTGAGTGGTGCCTTTGAGCTCCCGCTTGCCATTAAATACGCAGTCGAGAGCAATCGCTTTGATGCTGTAATTGGCATTGGATGTTTAGTAAAAGGTGAAACCCCACATTTTCATTACATCTCAGAAGTGGTTTCGCACCGCATTAGTGAGTTGTCTGTAAATCATAGTATTCCTGTAGGCTATGGATTGCTTACAGTGAACAAATATGAAGAAGCTCAGGCACGAGCGGGTGGCGACTTTGGGAATAAAGGCTCTGAGGCTGCCGAAGCGGCGCTTCACCTACTCAGTCTTAAATACGACTGGAAGTAGAACGGTTTTACCAGCTAACCTATACAAACACTTCTTTCCCATCATTTCGCTTTCTTGGATGTACAGAAAGTGATGCGCACCTTTAAAAGAAGACGGGGCTTATTAAGAATACTGTTTCTAACTACCGCTATTTAACTTAGAAGTCGGTACCCAAACTGAGGTAAAACATTCTTTCAGGCTCAATGCCTGATTCAACACCCCAAGCCCAGTCAAAGCGTACGAAGTAGCCCATGATATTTGACCGTAGTCCAAAGCCATAGCCTCCTACAATGGGTTCTCTAAGGCTCCAGCGCTCTATGGTAACGGGACCATTTTCAAAAATCTTCTTGTTGAAAGCATTGTCTTCCGAGAATGGTGAATAGCCATTAAAAGCTACACCGGCATCTCCAAATCCTATGATCTGAAAATTCTCCAGAAAACTGGATTTAAGTGGCTTTGTTGAGAAGAACCTGAACAGTGGAAGCCTTAGCTCACTATTGAACACTGCGTAAGAGCCACCGTTCCTTATGTTCTGGTTAAAACCTCTAAGGTTTACGGCTGCCGACTTATATACGTAGTTGATCTCTTCGTCAACATTGATATCCCTGTTAAAACGAGGAACCATCCAGTTTTCTGTACCACCTAAAAAGTACACCACTTTATCCTTCCCCATAGAACTGGCAAAGGCCAACCTATTGGCCCAGATAAATACTCTGTGTATTTTCTGGTAGTGCCGGATGTCGCCTCCAATAATGTTCAGCATAACATTTCTGTTGATACCATTGTAGTGCTCGTAGTAAAACTTGGCTCGGGTTCCATACAAAATGTTTACACCATCCTGAATGGTATTGTCGTAGGTAAACGACAGCTTTCCTCCCAGCCAATAATTGATCGTTGGAGACTCTTCCAGAGCATCTCTTGACTGCGCCAGGCCTGTCCAATGATCTTCCCTGCCAAACACTTCAAGCTTCATACCTGAAACTTCACTAAACGGATAGCCAAGGCCTAACCTTAACTCCTGTGTTACTTGTTTATAAGCTCCAGTATCCGTGAGCGTTTCATTTCCTGACCTGAAATAGAATATGTCTTTGTCCAAACGGCCTTTTAGATTTTGATAGCGTCCAAAATACTCCAGTCCATTTAGGTTGATGGATGGTCTGGCTCCTGCTTCAATTCTATAGTCCTTAAACATATCGCTAATGGCCACTCGCGATAAGCCCCTTAGGCCTTGTGCATTGATACTATTGTCTCCTTGAGTGTAAGGCAAATAAGGTGTATTGAAATAGCCAACGTCAAACTGGGTAATGATTTGATCAGGTGCAAAAGACAAGTAGTAATAGGCGGCCTTTTCCTTTTTATTGTCTTTAGAAGCTTTTAAGATAAGGCCCTTGTTTTCCGTTCCAGGCACATTTTCCTGTTTAGCCTTTGAAACAGGCCCTGTTTCCAAATCTTCAAAGCCTGTGATGAAGGTATACTTGAAACTATCCAGCTCCTCTTCCACTTGTGTCAAAGCTTCTTCTTCCTCTTCTTCCTTCAATTTAATTAAAGGTTGCAGGTATTCAAATGCTTCTGTTGCCATTAAAGGATGGTCAAAAAGAATCTCATTAGAATAGGTAAAACTGTATAGGTTGTACTTGTTATCGTCTAAACTTAAATGGTAAATGCGCTTGCCCGGAGCTATTTCGTAGTCTTCAACATTTTCTCCGAACTGGGTCATTTGAAACTGTATACTCGTATCGCGTTGAATAGAACTTGTGTCAACAGAGGCCACATTGCTCCATGAAGAGTCGTTTCTATTGCCAAGAAATACATCGAGTTCTTCAACAGAGGCGAAGTAAAACGTATCGTTCTCACTAATCAGGCTGTTCTTCATCTTCCTGATTGCCATTACCCCTTCATTTACCTTCTGTCGTTCCAGTACACCAAGATTGTAACAGCCTCCCGAATTGAACTGATAGGAAATAAGGCCATCATCCAGAAGCTTTGGGTTCAACTCACTCCTGTTTGGTGTATTTGTAAGCTGTACAAATACATTGGCCCTTTCTTTTACATTGTAGTAATACAGATCATAGGCTGGAGCAAAGTCAAAATTGTTTTGATGCTTTACAATACTTTTAAAAGCAGTATTGGGTCTGTTGGTACTAAATACAATGCCTTTGCCATTGTTGGTATATATTGGATTGTGATCGTCGTAGTCATCATTGGTAATAGACCTTATAAAGAAGGTATTGGCATCAAGGGTCATAATATCTACCCTTCCATTTTTAAGTGCAGATATCACAAAACTGTGCCCATCAGGCGATGGACTTAGCGAATAAATTTTCTGAACCTGTGTTAATGGGCCTTTGCGTACCACTTTCTCCGTTTCTACATTGTAGATTACATAAAAAGGAGTACCTCCCTTCTCGTATATATAATGTAACACGTCTTGTCGGGCATCCCAGCTAAATATCGGATAACTCAAGTCCAGGTCCTTTACATCACTCTTATAGCCAAGTGTAAACACCTTCTTCTTCTCTTTGGTGTTCAAGTCATACACCATTAGGCAGGTCTTGCCCTTATCGTTATTCGTTATAGCTATCTTACTTCCATCCTTATTGACAGAAAGATCACTTAAAATCTTCTTCTTGTTGAACTTCTTAGGAAGCTCTTGTACTTCCGGAAGGTTGAAACTCTTGGTTTGCTTGTTCAGGTAATTGTAGTAGGTAAACTCATACCACTCATCGTAAAGGTCTTTCAACTCCTTACCCAGAACGTAGAGGTAGCCACTCTCCATACTCTTATTTACACGAGATATGTACAGGATATTGGAAACAGCCTCATGGCCATACCTCTTGTCGATGTACATCCATATAGCCTGACTTACCAAATCCTTTTCAGACTTTGACAAGGAAGCCATATTCTTAAGCTCACCAGCCATCATTCCGTTTCTTAAACGAGAATCTATATCTGGTTCCCAGCCGTAAGCAATATGATTCACCAATCCATTGATGTACCAGTCAGGTAAATTGAGTAAGGTGGAGTTTTGTAAACGCTCTTGAATACTTCCACCATAGAGCATTTCATTGATCACAACCTGACCTATCCCCTGCCTGATATTTTTTACAAATTCGTAATGGTCGCCAGAAAAATAAATGAAACAGGTACTACCAATAATGCGTGTTGTTCCTCCAACATTGTAAGCGTCCTGTTGCAAGAACATGTTGCTCTGGTTGTAATCCAACTTTGAATTATAGAGTACAAAGGTGATTTCGTCTTCCAGTCTAAAATCAAAAAATGTTTCTATTTCCTTTATATGTTGCTCAGCTTCCTTCTGCACAAAAACCGCCAAACTGCGTCCTTGGCCGTAGTAGTATACATCAAACTTATCTGAATTGAAAAACTGCCATTCGTACTCTTTGGTCTGTACTCTGTTCTTTCCAAACTCGGTTCTGAATCCTTGTCCATAACCAGTGGAAATCCACGTGCTCAATACGGCAATAAGAATCGGGAGGTATGTGTTGAAAGGTCTAATTCGCACCTTTGTATTTTCTAATGATCCACTCTAAACTAAACAGTGTCAAAATAAAGAAAAAGAGCCACTTGTTATGTATTAATTCGCTGATCTCAGCCTTTTCGTGGCGTATGCTAAAAGCTTTGTCATTTTCTCTGAGATCTTCTTCAAGTCGGGCAAGTTGGTCAGCGAAATACATTTTCCCGCCGTACTGACTTGCTATTCCAAATAACACCTGATGATCTGCTTTTGGTTGCATGAATTCTACATTCACCTGAGCAACAGTAAAAGTGCCTGAAAGATAATGGTCATCATCGCCCAGGGAAGCCTTTATTCTATAAGTGTACTCGCCAGGCTCCATTTGCCCCGCGTTCATTTCAAACAACTCTCCTTTTTGTAAAAACCCAAACTCATACTCAGCGCCTTTTTCATCTTTCACAGTGGCCTTTAACACCCCACCCAAGGCTGGTGCATAGTTTTTGTCATAGAAAGAGGCAGTAAGTACAACATCTTCGTTTTCGTTAAACAGGAATTTGTTTCTTGCCAGCCTAAGGCGCCTCTTGTCTTCTTTGGTGGATAGGTACTGAATGCTCTGATTCATTAACTCATCTACCACCTCATGACTTCCGTTTTCTACAAAGTCGTATACAAACCACCGCCAAATACCAGTAGCTGTAAAAATTCCGCTTTTGCGCGCGCCGTCCTGAACTATTGCAAATAAGGGATAGGACGTGTTTACACTACCAATTCTTTGCCTCAGTAAAATGTCGTGTTCGGTACTAAAGCTTACATCGGCAAAGGCCGCTCGTAAAGGAGGAAAACGAGAAAGGCCTTCAAGCTTTGCCTTATTTAACGAGAATCCTACAAACTCATTGTTCATCAGCCCATAGGCTTCGTTTGCGGAGTTGCTCTTAGGAACCACAGAAATTCCCTGCATTTGAGCAGATAGTGCATTCCATTGAACCGTATTGTCAAAAAAGTACAAGGTAGATACTCCTGAACCTTCCAGAGCATTGCTCCAATCTACAGTTCTGTTAGATGGAAGATTATGCAATACCACTAGATGATATTGCTCAAAATCAGGCACTTTATACTCCTTTGACTGCTTAGAAGCCCACCACAGTGATACTTTGTAATTTTTGTTTCGCTCAATGCTTTTTCTAAGCGCCGCAACATCCGGATGTGGGGCATCATACGCTATGAGAATGTTTTTATCGGCGTCAATTACTTCCACAAAGGTCTGCTGATAATTATTACCGGTGCTCAATTCACCCTCCACTTCAGACAGGCTAATGGCATACTTCTGAATTCCTACACTGGCCGCATCTACAATAAAAGTGTGCTCGCTAAAAAAGTCATCCGATCTTGCCAGAATACGCTCCGTGGCCAGTTCCTTTCCATTGTGCATAAGCCGCAACTGGTATTCCTTGCCCTTCATCTTCTCTGAGATTACCCCTACCTTAATCGGAAATTGATTTCCCTTGTAAGCAATGTTGTTGTTGTTCACAAATGAAATCCGCACATCACTGGTTAAGGTGGTGTCACCCAAAGCAACTGTATATACTGGGGCGCCCATTTGTTTTGGGCTATAGGCTGGGTTTCCACCCAGGTTAAAAATACCATCACTTACAAGTACACTGGCTCCTAAATTGCCATGGCGGTAATTCTTTGACAGGAAACCGAGCCAATCACTGATATTGGTTCTTTTATCACTGAAATCCCAATTTCCAGGAGCCACAGTTTCTCCAAACAGGTAGGATTCCACATCATATTTATCTTCCAGTCCGTTTAGCATTTGGTCAAAAGACGCTTCCAGAGAACGTCTATGAGCAGAATCAACTAGTGCAAGTGACTGTGAGTTATCAAATCCTATGGCCAGGACAGGCTTTTCAGTATAGCTTTTTATAAGCCTTACAAAGGGCACCAAAACGAGTGCAGCTATAGTGCAAAGCGTTATGCTGCGTAACAGCCCCAGAAAGCTGGTAAGCCACATAGAAGTTTCATACCTCCTGGAAAAGCCCCGGTAAAGCCAAATTACCAAGAGCACGGAGGCAGCGGCAATAGGCAATAAAAAGATTGGGTTATACTGAAAATGTACTTGCACAAATACTATAAATGAGTACGAATAACTCAAAAAACGACTGAATTGTTACATTTTTCAGGGTTTTTAATTCTTGAATAAGATGAAAGTATTAAGTAAAAGTGAATGCGCATATTGAAGGATATTTACTTTTGCGGCTTAATTTTTTTACTCTACTTAAAAATGTCAGATTTCATAGCTGGTTTGGTGTCGAAAAACCCAAGTGAATATGAGTTTCACCAAGCCGTTACAGAAGTGTATGAGTCACTAGAACCGGTTCTCGAGAAGAATGCAGATTTCAGGAAATACAAAGTCCTTGACAGGATGGTAGAACCTGAGCGTCTTATCTCATTCAGAGTTACCTGGCATGACGACAATGGCGACATACAAGTAAACAAGGGTTTCAGGGTACAAATGAACAGTGCCATTGGACCTTACAAGGGAGGCTTGAGATTTCACAAAAGTGTGAACCAAGGCATCCTGAAGTTCCTAGCCTTTGAACAAGTATTCAAAAATGCACTTACGGGCCTTCCAATGGGAGGTGGAAAAGGAGGATCTGACTTTGATCCCAAAGGAAAAAGCGACTTAGAAGTAATGCGCTTCTGCCAGGCTTTCATGTCTGAGCTTTACCGCCACATTGGCGCTGATACTGATGTTCCTGCTGGCGACATTGGTGTAGGAGGAAGAGAGATAGGCTACCTTTTTGGCGCCTATAAGAAAATCCAGAACCAATTTACAGGTGTTCTTACCGGAAAAGGTCATGGATGGGGTGGTAGCCTTATCAGACCAGAAGCAACTGGATATGGCAACGTATTCTTCGCTGAGAATATGTTAAACAATATTGGTGAAACTTTTGAAGGTAAAACCTGCTTGGTTTCAGGCTCTGGCAATGTAGCTCAGTACACTATTGAGAAGCTGCTTCAATTGGGAGCTAAGCCCTTAACCGTATCTGATTCTTCAGGCTATATCTATGATGAAGAAGGCATTGACGCTGACAAGCTTGCCTATATCATGGAGTTGAAAAACGTGAAGAGAGGCCGTATCAAGGAGTATGCTGAGAAATACACCAATGCAGTATACACAGCTACCGATAGAAATGCGGATCACAATCCTCTATGGAACCACAAGGCAGACTGTGCTTTCCCAAGTGCTACCCAAAACGAGGTAAACGGAAAAGATGCTCAAAACCTTGTAAACAATGGTGTACGCCTGGTAAGTGAAGGAGCTAACATGCCTTGTAACATTGAAGCCATTAATACCATTATTGACGGTGGCTTACTGTATGCACCGGGTAAAGCTTCAAATGCAGGTGGTGTTGCAGTATCTGGACTTGAAATGTCTCAAAACAGTGGTCGTATTTACTGGACAAGTAATGAAGTAGAAGGTAGGTTAAAAGACATCATGAAAAACATTCATGACCTTACGCTTGCCACTTCAAAGGCCTATGGACATGGTAGCAACTACATGATTGGAGCCAACATTGCCGGATTTGAGAAAGTGGCAAATGCCATGATTGCACAAGGAATCGTTTAAAGAACACAATATGTCATTCGAGCAAAAAATTCAGGACGATCTTAAAACCGCAATGCGTGCCAAAAACCAAGGTGCGCTGCGTGCTTTAAGAGCTGTAAAAGCGGCCCTTCTTTTGGCTAAAACCGAAAAGGGTGCTGGTGCAGAAATCACTGATGAAGATGGATTGAAAATCATTCAGAAGCTTGTTAAGCAGCGGAATGAATCCATTCAGATTTATGAAAAGCAGGATCGTCCTGAATTAGCTCGTGACGAAAAAGAAGAAGTGGTGGTACTTGAATCGTATTTACCACAACAACTAAGCGAAACGGAGCTTAGGGCTCTTATTGAACAAATCATTGCTAAAACAGGAGCTTCATCGAAAGCTGACATGGGCAAAGTAATGGGCATGGCCATGAAGGAAGCAGCGGGTAGAGCAGATGGCAAAGCCATATCTGCCATTGCCGGACAACTGCTTTCCTAATGAACATCATTGATATTATAGCCGTAATACCCTTGCTGTATTTTGCAGCTATGGGGTTTAGAAAAGGCATTCTAAAGGAGTTCTTTGGATTGCTTGCCCTATTAATAGGTATTATGGCGGCACTTAAGGCATCACACTATGTACTATCGCACTTAAGCTCCAATACTGAGCTTGATAGTCCTTTTCTACCTCTGTTGGTGTACTGCCTTCTTTTTCTTTCAGCTTTTGTTCTGGTATTGCTACTAGGCAGGCTTCTGGAAAAAATTCTTAAAGCCGCTCAACTCAATATTACCAATAAACTCTTGGGCATGCTTCTTGGTGTGGCAAAGGCTTTTTTGGTAGTGAGCCTTTTTATGTGGCTTATTGACAATGCCGCACTATTTGACGATGTGGCCAAGAGCGAATCCTTCTGCTATAAGTATGTTAAGGATGTTACCCCATTTCTCGTTGATAGTTTAGGAGAAATTATCCCGTGGTTTAAAGACCTCATTTCAAATATAGAAGCCTACTTTAGCGACATTGCACGGCGCATTGATACTGCTCATTGACAATTTCGATTCTTTCACGCATAACCTGCAGGATTACCTGCTAAGGTCGTATGCAGAAGTGCTTACAGTTCGCTACAACGAACTGCCAGGCTTTGATTGGAAAAGTACACCTCTTACGGGTGTGGTTATTAGCCCAGGGCCAGGACACCCACTTCAATACCCCATGCTCTTTGACGTACTTGAAAACTTTTCAGGCAAAGTCCCCATACTGGGTGTTTGTTTGGGACATCAAACGATTGGTGTGCACTATGGTGCCAGGTTAACAAAAGCTAAAAAACCCATGCACGGAAAGGTTTCCAGTATGAAGCATTGTGAAACCGGATTGTACCGAGATGTGCTGACACCCACCGATGTAACTCGCTACCACTCCCTCGTTTTGGACCAGCTTCCCAACTGTTTACTAGAAACAGGAAGCACACTTGAAGGAGAAATAATGTCGTTGGTACATAAAACAGAACCCATTTGGGGTTTGCAATACCACCCTGAGGCCTTTCTCACCAAGAATGGCGAAAGGATTATTGAGAATTTTACTTCAATTGTTTCGAACTACAGAGGTAGAAACAGTTCAGATGAGATTGCCAATCCCCACCACCTTCCAAAAAAAGAAATATGCTGGTAGAAGCATTAATGACCTCAGAATTTGAAAGCCCAGACATTAATACGCTGGTATCCGAAATAGAATCCATTGCATTTGATTTCGAAATATATCACATCCCTATTTGCAGGAATGGTGCCTATATAGGTACCCTCAGCTTTAACTGCATTACTGATGAAGATCGAGAAAGAAATGCTTCGGTTAGCAATTATTTACCTGACTTGGTTCAGGTAGCTGTAAAGCACGATGCCTTTGTTTTTGATACGCTAAAAGTGTTTGTAGAAGATGACTACACAGCCCTGCCAGTATTGGACAAGGATGAAAATGTTATTGGCATATTAAGGCTGACAGATATTGTCAATTACCTTAATAAGACTACGAGCATAAAGCACAAAGGGGCTTTCATCACCCTTAAGTTGGGGCAAAATGACTACAATCTGCAGCAAATAGCTCGCATTGTAGAATCAAATGACGCCAAGATACTTTCCATCCATTTTGAACCTGAAATGGCTAGTGGTGACTTGCTTTGCACTATTAAAATCAATCAGGAAGACCTGAGCCACATCCTGGCCACTTTTGAGCGATTTGAGTACCACCCTATTGCGCATTCATCTCTTGATGGAGCCCAAGATGACCTAACAGATCGTTTCAACCTTCTCATGAAATTTCTGAACATATAAAGCAATGTTGATTGCCATCTATGCGCGACATCTTGGCGAACTTGAAATAAAGACTCTAAAACGCTTGATCAAGGCTTGCCTCAAAGAACAAGTTGACTTCATTTTCCATAAATCTCTTACTGAAGGGATACAGAGCAACATTGACGAGTTCAACATCACCGACAAACATTTTTTTGGTAGGAAGGATGACCTGCGGAAACGCAAGGTAGAATTCTTTGTATGTATAGGAGGTGATGGCACCATGCTGGATTCCATCCTGTTTGTAGGTGGGACAAGTATTCCGGTTCTTGGGATAAATACTGGCAGACTGGGCTATTTATCAACCCTGGCCCTGAACGAGATTGAAGAGATGTTGGCAGAATTAAAAGCCAACAACTACAGTATTGACCCTCGCACTGCTCTTGAGTCCAGGATGACCACCAATAAGAATCCCAAACCTAGTTATGCACTTAACGATATCAGTTTGCATAAAAGGGATACTTCGGCCATGATTACTATACATACTTATCTCAATGATGAGTATTTCAATACCTACTGGGCGGATGGTCTACTGGTTACCACTCCTACAGGCTCTACAGCCTACTCCTTAAGTTGCGGTGGTCCCATAATGTATCCTGATGCTCAAGGCCTCATCATTACCCCTGTTGCTCCCCATAATCTCAATGTGCGTCCCATCATCGTTTCTGATAAGACCACCATTACCCTAAAAGTAGACGGCCGAGGCGTAAACTACTTATTAGCAATGGATTCCAGAAACAAGGTGGTTGACTACAGCAGTATCATTGAAATTAAGAAAGCTCCATTTTCCTTAAATCTGGTTTCATTCCGTTCAAAGACTTTCAGCAAGACACTGCAAGACAAGCTTAACTGGGGGCGGGATAATAGAAATTTAGTCTAAGACATCCTCAGGTATTGCCCTAGTTGCTTTATTTTCGTGAATCACTGTGTGGTGATTTTAGTTAAATAAAGTAGTATGAAATTTAGTTTAATGGCTTTTTGCCTCTTATTCTTTTTGCCGTTTAGCAGCGTTGGGCAAAATGAATTGGGATTGCAATTTGGTCTGGGTAACTATTATGGCGATTTAGCGCCACGAATAGTGCCGTCTGAGTCTCATCTTGCTGCGGGGATTTTATATCGGTATAACCTAACTTCCAAGTGGAAAATAAGGGCTACTGCCGTAACGACTACAATTTCAGGAGCGGATAGAAACAACAACCTGGACGAATTCAGCAACCTTAGTTTTAGGACAAGAATTAGTGAACTTGCTGTGGCTTTCGAGTACAATTTTGTTCCGTTTGTACCGGGCTCGTCAAGCCTTACCATAAGCCCCTATGTGTTTGCTGGTATCGCAGGTTTTCACTTCAACCCCCAGGCCCTGTACCAGGGTACTTATTTCAACCTACAGTCATTGGGCACTGAAGGGCAAAACATACCGGGATCTAATTTAAGCCCCTATTCTAAAATTAATATGGCCGTGCCTTTTGGTATTGGTTTTAAAAAGACGGTGAGCGACAATATGGTATTTGGAATAGAGCTTGGCTTAAGAGCTACTCTTACCGACTACCTTGATGACGTGAGCTCTTACTATCCTGATTTCACAGAGTTGGCCGCAACTACTGACGGGGACCTTGCCGTTAGACTTTCGGACCGACGACCTGAGGTAGATCTGGAGCCATCGGTTTCGGGAACATTGAGAGGTGATCCTACCAACAAAGACTTTTACGGAACTATCATGTTTACCTTAACCAAGAAGTTGGGCACAAGCCCTTGCTATGCCTTCTAGTTAACAAGAATTATGACACAAAAAACCCTCCGCAACTCCTTCATTCTACTTTTTATCCTTGGCAGTTTCGGTCAGGCCAAGTCACAAAACTATCCCTATTGGGAGTTTGGTGCCTTTGGCGGATTCTCCAATTACATTGGTGACCTTAGCACTGGCCTTAACAATTTTAACACCTGGCGAAATGCGGGTGGGTTGGTTACCAAAGTTCACCTAGATCAAACCAATGTGATTAGAGGTGGTGTAACCGTAGGCAAACTGTCTGCCGAAGACGGTGTAGCCGACCGATATTGGAAGAGAAACAGAAATCTAAACTTTAGGACCAATGTGGTTGAAATCCACGTTGTTTCAGAAGTACACCTCTTTACTGGCCCACAATTCAACCGAGGATTTCATCCATACTTGTACGCTGGCTTAGCTGGATTTCATTTTAATCCACAAACCAGATACTTCAATGAGTGGATTGACCTACAACCATTAGGTACTGAAGGACAGGAAACAGCTTTACCAAACAGAAGTAAGTACAGCCTGTACTCTATAGCCCTACCCGTGGGCATTGGTTGGGATATTGACTTGGGAAATAACTTCTCTATGGGGCTGGAATTTGGTTTTAGATGGACTCTTACAGACTTTCTTGATGATGTAAGTGGCTACTATGCAGATCCTGACATCATGGAGTCAGCATATGGTGAAGAATCCATCAATGTAATTCTGGCAGATAGAAGAATAGAAAAAGAAAGCTATCCAAGCGGTAGTTTCTACCCTTATCAATATAGAGGAGACCCGAGAAATAAGGATCGTTACGTATTTTTCGGCGTCAATATCACCAAGAAATTCAGAGGCCTTCAGTGCAACTCATTTTAAAGACTAACTACCCTGCCATGATTAAGAGACTAATTTTTTCCTGCGTTCTATGTTTACCGTTCATTCTGAATGCTCAGAAATGGGAAATAGGCGTTTTTGGAGGAGCTTCACATTACAATGGCGACCTTTCTGAAGGCGTTGTGATGACTGAACACTTACACCCTGCAGTTGGAGGTTTTATCCGCTACAATGTCAACTACAAGTGGAGCATCAGAGCTTCAGGATACTATGCCACAATATCGGGTAATGACGCAGATGCCACTGATCAACAAAATGTGGCCCGTAACCTCAACTTTACTTCTCCCGTTTCAGAGTTGAGCGTTATTCCTGAATTTCACTTTACAGGATACAAAATCAGACATAGCAGATACAGCTTCTCCCCGTTCGTATTTGCTGGTCTTGGAATTTACAAGTTCAATCCACAGACGTCTATCACTGACCCTATCACCAATACTACAACTACCTACAGTTTGCAGCCTATGCGTACTGAAGGACAAGGATCTACTTACAACCAGCAAGTTGGTGGACCTGATTTGTATGGCCTTACACAGATTTGTGTGCCTCTTGGAATCGGTGTAAAATATGCCTTGGGTAGAAACTTGAACTTCACTTTTGAACTAAGTGCCCGAAAGGTGTTTACTGACTATCTTGACGATGTAAGTGCTTCTTACGTACCTGAAAACGTGTTTTATCAAACTTCTGGTAACATTGGTTTTCAACTTGCCGATCGTCGTTCAGAACTAACAGGACAAGACGTACCTGCAACAGACTTGATTAAGCCAAGAGGAAACTCAGCTACCAATGATTGGTACTACTTTTCTGGCTTCACCTTGTCTTACACGTTCTTCCCTCCTGTTTGCTTTAAGTTCTAGACTTAGACTGCATCCAGTTTCTTACAAAGAGGTTATTGGCCTTTTCATGGCCAATGCTTGTCTCTTCCATATGCCCGGCTAAAACGATAGTTGAATCCGGCAATGAAAAGAGTTCGTGCTCTATACTCTTGTACAAATCGGCTTCATTGCAACCAAGTAAATCTGTACGTCCTACACTTTCCCGAAAGAGTACATCTCCACCTACCAGCAATTCGCTCTTAGCATGATAGAACGCTAAATGCCCCGGTGAATGCCCTGGGACAAAACGAAGCTCAAGTTGCGTTTCGCCAAAGCCAAAGGTTTCATCCGCATCTATCAACCTGTCAGGTACGGGGGTGCTATCTTTTAAAGGCAGGCCAAACATCTGCGCCTGAAACTGAAGACGTTCGAGGTTCAAGGACTCCTTTGAATGACATATAAAAGGAACATCATAACGTTCCTTTACGGCACTCACTCCCAATACATGATCAATATGGCAATGGGTATTGAGAATTGCTTTTACAATGAGGTTCTGCTCATCTATGAAGCCATACAGGGCTTCATACTCTTCAGCGTAATAACAACCCGGATCTATGATGATGCACTCGTGGGATTCATCCCAAAGCACATAGGTATTTTCCTGAAAAGGATTAAAAGTGAATTTCTTGTACTTCATAAGCAAAAAAAAATCCGACTGAAAACAGCCGGATTTCTATGTAGTTAAAAAAGTGTTTACTTCTTGGTCATTACCATCTCCGCCACTTCAGTATCCTCATAAGTCTCAATAGACTGGCTGGTGATATCCTGACGAGAATAGCTATTGTTCTTTACAAGAATCATTTCACTGCCAGACAATTTCTTCAATTGGAAATCGCCAGTGATAAAATCCTTCTCATTTCCAGCACCACCCTGCTCAAGAGTAATACCAGCTTTGTTTTTACCATCGTTGTTCCAGCTCCATGTACCGCTTGATTTCTGTACAACATCTTTTGGCGTTCCATTTGTACCAATTCTTTGGCCATCAAAGGTGCTCACATATGTTCCGTTCTTATCAAAAGTCATAGAGATGACGAATGGCAGTTCGTAAGTAGCTTCGTCTTGAACTACATCGTTAACGGTCTCCTCATATTTGTATGCAGCCGTGGTTCCGTTCAAGTCAAAAGTATTGGTACCAATTGTAGTGTTTGAAGCTGTACTTCCGGGAGCTTGGTTTCTGTACAAAGTGGTAATGCTCATGCTACCTGAGGTAAGTTCCCAGGTACCTTCCAACCTTGAATCTCGAGAGGAGAATGACAAGAATGGATCTTCTTCTCCTTTTTTGCATCCACCGAGAGCCACCAAAGAAGCCATGGTCAAAATCGCAATTAGGTTTTTCATTTTGTGTAGGTTTATTAGTCTTCGAATATAAATCTTACGCTTCAACTGAAGATACCTTCTTCAAAATAGCATCTGATGTAAAGGACTTTGGACGCTCAAGTGGCAATCCAAGGTAACGGTCCCATACAAGTGATGCAAGAACGCCCAGGGCTCTTGATACACCAAATAGTACGGTATAGAAATCGTATTCTTTCAGTCCATAGTGGATAAGCAATGTACCTGAATGGGCATCTACATTTGGCCATGGGTTAGCCACTTTACCAGTTGCTCTAAGTACATCAGGCACCACATCGTACAGATGGCTAATGGTAGCAAACAACTTGTCGTCTGGCAAGTGTTTCAATGCAAACTCTCTTTGAGCCATATATCGCGGATCAGTTTTTCTAAGCACCGCATGTCCATAACCAGGAATTACACGTCCACTGCTTAGGGTTTGCTCACAATAAGCCTTGATTTGCTCACTGGTTGGGGTGTCAGTTCCAAGCTCTTCGAGCATGGCATATACCCACTTAATAACTTCTTGATTGGCCAATCCATGCAATGGTCCTGCAAGGCCGTTCATAGCTGCTGCAAAACTCAAATAAGGATCACTTAAGGCCGAACCTACCAACTTAGTGGTGTGTGCTGAAACATTACCACCTTCATGATCGGTATGAATGGTCATGTAAATACGCATGAGCCTTTTCAAGCCTTCGTCTTCAAAACCCATCATATGTGCCAGATTGCCTGACCAGTCTAAGGTTTTGTCCGCTTCAATATGTACACCGTTATGGTATTTTCTGCGATAGATATATGCTGCTACAGAAGGAAGTTTGGCAATCAATTGCATTACATCTTCCAAAGCGAACCTCCAGTAATCGAGTTTTGAAACACCTTCCGCATAGGCTTTAGCAAACTTTGATTCTTTCTGAAGTGCCATGATACCAATGCTGAACTGGGTCATTGGATGTGTATCTGTGGGAATGGCATCAAGAACCGCTTTCACATGATCAGGCAAATCGCCATTCTCTACCCAGTACTTTGAAATCTCCTTTACATCCTCATCCGTTGGCAATTGATTCATCAGCATGAGGTAGAAAATACCTTCAGGCAATGGTTCACCGTCTGGATCAAGTTTTGGGAGTTTCTCTTGTAACTCTGGAATACTATAACCTCTGAATCTAATTCCTTCAATAGGGTCTAGCGCTGAAGTTTCACAAAGTAACGTTTGGATGCCCTTGGTTCCGGAAAGCACCTGCCCAAGTGTATATTCCCCCATTACAAAGTCAGCATGTTGCTTTCTTAAACCGATTATCCTATCACGGGTGGGTTCTGCAATTTGTTCAAATTTTGACTGTAGGCTTTCTATCGTGCTCATTCCTGAATGTGGTTTTTACTAGTTATTTTTAAAGCTGCGGAAATTGGTGCAAAATTACTCCTTATTAATGCTTAATGCAAATTTCTAAACACAGCATCGAATGCTTTGTTGTAATTATTTGAACGCCAAAAAAACACAATAGTTCAAGATGCGAAACGTAAATTTTACCTTTGCACCGCTAAATAAAACGCTACCATGAATACGCCCCATTACTTCGGCTCCGATGCAGAACAAATTGAGATGATACGCGAAGCCGCGCGAGAGTTTGCTGAGCAGCATATAAAACCCCATGTAATGGAGTGGGATGAAGCGCAACATTTTCCCAGAGAGCTTTTTCACAAAATGGGAGAAATGGGCTTTACAGGTGTATTGGTTCCTGAAGAATATGGTGGTGCAGGCCTAAACTATCAGGCATACATTACTGTAATTGATGAGATTGCCCAGGTATGTGGATCTATTGGTCTTTCAGTGGCTGCACACAATTCGCTGTGCACTGGTCATATCATGACCTTTGGTAACGAAGAGCAAAAAAAGAAATACCTACCCAAGTTGGCAACCGGAGAATGGCTGGGTGCCTGGGGGCTTACTGAGCCCAATACCGGTAGCGATGCCATGCGCATGAAATGTGTTGCCGAAAAAGACGGTGAGTACTGGGTAATTAACGGTACCAAATCATGGATAACACACGGTATTTCAAGAGATGCCGCAGTGGTTTTGGTTAGAACAGGTGAGCTTTTAGACAGTCGTGGAATCACAGCTTTTGTTTTAGACGGAGATACTCCTGGTTTTAACCATGGCAAAAAGGAGAACAAACTAGGAATGCGCGCCAGCGAAACAGCCGAGCTTGTTTTTGATAACTGTAGAGTACATGAAAGTCAAATTCTTGGCAAAGAAGGCGAAGGCTTTATACAGGCCATGAAAGTACTTGATGGTGGTAGAATCTCAATAGCGGCATTGAGCCTGGGCATAGCTAAAGGTGCCTACAAGGCTTCTCTTAAATACGCTAAGGAAAGAGAGCAGTTTGGAAAACCCATTGCTCAATTTCAAGGCATTGCCTTCAAACTGGCTGATATGGCCACCAAAATTCAAAGCAGTGAATTGCTTACACGCCAGTCTGGATATTTGAAAGACAACGGTATGCCTATGACCACTGAGTCGGCCATGGCTAAGTACTTTGCTTCTGAAACATCCGTGGAAGTGTCTACAGATGCTATTCAAATACACGGCGGATATGGATACACCAAGGATTTCCCAGTGGAAAAACACTATAGGGATTCTAAACTATGTACTATTGGAGAAGGAACTTCTGAAATTCAGAAGCTTGTAATATCCAGAAACATCTTAAGGGATTAATACACTTCCAATGACTAGCTTGCGGTCTGCATGACAGTGAGCCAACGGAACAGAGGCAAGGAAGCCAGCGACGACCGGTTGTTTTCGCCCAAGGCGCAGAGAACCATTCAAACAGCTGTAGAAGACCTGTGCTTTTTATATAGCAGAGGATATGCCGAAAAGTCGGCTTTGCAATTGGTTGGCAACAGGCACAAGTTGAACCGAAGGCAACAGAGGGCTCTACAAGGTATGGCTGCGTCTAAAGACCAGCTGGCCAGAAGATCCAAACATCAGATCGATAGCATATTGGGCAAGACCCTCAGCATTGATGGTTTCAACTTGCTCATCATTCTTGAAAGTGCTCTATCTGGCGCTTACATTTTCAAGGGAATGGATGGTTGCTATAGGGACCTGTCGGGAGTTCACGGTACTTATAAGAGAGTACAACAAACGGAAAAAGCCCTGCTGTTAGTAGGTGATGCTCTTCAACACATGGGGATTGCCAAGGCCAATTGGTATTTCGATAGCCCTGTATCGAACAGTGGTAGGTTAAAGACTATCTTGTACGAAATAGCAGGGATAAGGGGGTATGCCTGGGATGTTTTTCTGGATTTTAACCCCGACAAGGTACTAGCTGAAGGCAAGGACGTTGTGGTTAGCTCGGATGCCTGGATTCTTGACAGAGCCGAAGAATGGTATAATCTCGCAGAAAAGATTTTGGCCCCTTTCCAGAACCAAATTACCCTGGTAAACGCTTGTAATTAAATAAAGTATCTGGCATGAAACCGTTCTTACTTCTACTACTCAATATTGTGTGCTTCCACCTCATAGGTTTTAGTCAAACCTCTGATAATAAGTCAGAGCGTCCTTTTGAGTTTTACTTTGATATGGGATGGGTTGTAGGTCCTTCTACCCCTGGTGCCCAGCTGGATTACTTCATTTCAGTAGACTATACACCGGGGATCAGATGGAAGCATCAACTTTCCAATAAGCTTGAACTTCTTGGTGAACTATCTTACCACAATGTCCACTATCATTTACATCAGGAAACTGCCAAATTACTTCCAAATGCCATAGTGCATGATAGAGAACGTTTCTATATCCATGTACTCAACCTTGCCCCCGTTGTGCGGTATCATTTACCTATTTCGGACTGGTTTATGGACTTGGGAGTAAACATTGACTACAATTTTAGGAGGTCACATATGACGAAGAACCCCGACAGTGATGGAAATCCGGTAAAGGTGTTCGACAGAAGTATCACTTATTTTGAGCCTTTTAACACCGATGTTCTGGTTCGATTAGGTCGTGGTAGGTGGACCCTTCATGGCATCTACCGTCTTACCAATTTGCTCAAGGAAGAATCAGGACTACCCGGATTGCCTCCTACAATTATTGGCCTCGGTCTAAGTATTTAATATCATTTTTACCTCGGTAACGGAATTACCGGCCCCTCTTCCGGTATCAGTTCAAACTCGCCATTCTTCCATCTATTACGAGCCTCTTCCAGACGCTCTTTTGAAGTGGCAACGAAATTCCAATTAATGAAACGCTCTTCAGGAAAGGCTTCTCCACCAAAAAGCAAAACATGTGAGCCCTTGCTCAACTGAATTTTACATGAGTCTTCTATCTTCGATACCAGCATATTTCCAGCTCCTACTACTTCGTTACAGGCTTGCACCTCCCCTTTTACTACACAAACGCCCACTTCGCCTCTGGCGGCTCCTTTTAAATCGAAACTTGAGCTGCTGAGGGCCTTAATCTGTAACATAAACAATGGAGAGTGTACAGGGACTGGTGATTTCCTTCCAAAAGCTTCGCCAGCGATCAATGTAAAATCCAATGCACCTTCTCTCCAAATAGGTAAGTTCTTCGCTTCTACATGATGAAATTCGGGCTCCATATCTTCTAAGGCCTTAGGTAGTGCAACCCAAATTTGAAAACCGTGAACGGTTCTCTTCTTTCCATCTCTATAATCTACCGGGGTTCTTTCGGTATGTACCACTCCCCTTCCTGCAGTCATCCAGTTTACGGCTCCCGGTACTATTCTTTGATTACTCCCCATGGAGTCTTTATGCATCATTTCACCTTCAAACAGATAAGTGAGCGTAGACAAACCAGTATGCGGGTGTTGACCTATGTCCATGTACTTACCTGGGCCTATTTCAGATGGCCCCATATGGTCAATAAAAATGAAAGGCCCTACCATTCGTTTTTTTCTAAAGGGTAGAATTCGCCCCACTAAGAAATCGCCAATATCACGGCTTCGTTCCGCGATTATTTGTCCTGTGTTTGACATGCTATTCGATTGTAAGCGAAAGATAATCACAGAATCATAGAGAGCTAAACGTGCCAATCGTTAAAATGCAGGTGGCTATGTCTTTATATTTACATCATGAAAAAGATGGTTCTCCTGGGGTGGATTGCCCTGGTGTTTTCATGCTCAAATGAAAAGAAGATTGAAGAGGTAACTAAAGATGAAAAAACTACCAATCCTTCAAAGCCTTTGACAGAAGAATTAAGGGAGAATGTAGAGTCTGAAAAAGCAAGACTTCTCTTTCCTTCAAAGGAAACTCTGGCCATGGTAGACACTTTGGAAAGGAATGGTGATTCCTGTAAGTTTTTCTTCCAATACCAGGATCAGACTTACTACATTGTTAAAGGGCCAAAGGGAAGAGGTATCTACTTGAATGCAGATAGCCTGATACTTCCCCTACAGTATAACAAGGTATACAATCCTGGGATGACCCATGATGGCTGTCTTGAAATTAAAACGAATGGGAAACTCGGACTTCTGCATCTTGCATCAGGGCAAGTTTTAAAACCGCAGTTTGAATACATCGCTCCTAAAACTGCCAGCGATAGAAGTTTGAGCTATGGCTTTCTGGACGGACAGTTTTATGAAATTGTCTTTGATAATAACGTATTTCAAACGAAGCCATCCTTACACAATATTGCCCAGAGCCTCTCTGATCTCGATCTACAGTTTAACAAGGTTGGTCATTCCATTCTATATGATCCTAGCAGCTACATATACGAGTCTGATGCCGCAGAAGGCAATGGATGGGTCTTCCTACCGTCCTACCTGGAAGTGCTCCAACTATGGAAGAGTCATGCGAATCGTTTACTGTTAGAGCATCACAACTTCAACTACATGTTCGGCATAAATGAATCGAGAATGCAGATAAGAGAGGAAACAACAATTGGGAAAATAACCAGTTTCATTTTGGAAACTTATGAGCAATCCTGGGATGCCAGAAGCTCCACTTCCCAATCCGCTTCGGTTCTCTCAGTAAACGGCCAAAAGCAAACACATACCAGCCTAAATCTGTTAGAATCCAAGAATGCTTCTTACCCTACAAACTACCGGGCAAAATTCATTAAGGACGACCTCTTAGAGCTTTATCTGGAGCTGGACGAAAAAGGAAACTACTATGACGTAGAAACGGTATATCGATATTTTGGAATTGATAGCACAGGCAGTATTAAAACATTAGACCGACCAAGACACTTTGACTTCACCTATTTCGTGCCTATTTCTGCTAACTACTTTCAAGGATTATTTGGCACGTATAGCAAAGATGAGAATGGAGCCTTTTACCAATACGCTCTTAAGTGTCAGGAACACCTGTCTATCAAGGACCTTGACGTCATGCGCAATGAGATTTATGCTGAATACGGTTACCGATTTAAGAGTAAGGAATGGCAAGAGTACTTCTCTCAATATGATTGGTATGAACCACGGTTTGACAATGTTGACGACCAGCTAACCACATTGGAAAAGGACAACATTAACGTGATATTGGCCATGAAAGAGAAGATGGCTGGCAAAGAAGCCGAATACTTGCAATTGAAGGATTCGGTTTATCATTTTGAACCCTAGGTATAGCTTACCTATGAATTCCTAAAGGCTGCTCAATGAATAATTGTAAGATCATGAAAAAGTTCTTTGTTCTCGGATTCGCCACTTTGTTGTGTTCCTGCTCCAATAAGGAAAAGAAAATAGAAGAGACTACCGCTTTACCTGAGGCACCTGTGGCCGTCTCAGTTGTTGAAGAAGAAAAGGATGCTGATCAAATTGAAGAAATTTCCAGAAAAAGCCATTCAGAGGTAGTAGCTGACTCTACTCTACGTAACACAGTAGAACGTCTTAGATCGAAATATGCGAATGTCTCATACTATTTTGAATATGAAGCTGATCGATACTTTATTGTAGGCCAAAGCAAACGGACTGATACTTCTTTGAAATTTGGCATGGCTGATGCCGATGCAAGACTTCTCCTGGAAGCTGAGTTCGACAAAATATACAATCCGGACGTAACATTAATAAAGTGTATGGAAGTAAGGCAAAGTGATAAGCTAGGTCTCTTCAATTATGCGGAAAATGTTTTACTGGAACCACAATTCGAGTACATAGTACCTGAAGATGGCGATTACGTCCAGGTAGCCTTTGGCATAAAAGATGGTGACTGGTACAAAATTGAATTCGACGGAGGATTCAAGGTAACGGAGTGTCAGTATGATTTTGTAGAAACACTTCGCGCTCTTGACTATTCTTCTTCCATTTTCCAGAACAGGCCTTTGATCAATATTTCAACTGTTCTTGGTGAGACAGAGTATGCACAATACACGGGAAATGGAGTAGCCATTACTCCGTCCTACATTGAACGGCTTGGTGTAGTTCCGAAAATCTCTCAAGACTTAATCTTGAGAGAACAGGGAGCTGATGTAGGGCTAGAGGAGCTCACTCTTTCCTATGTTGACCATTCTTCCTTAAGAAATAGGATTACTTCATTTATTGTGAACCTCTATGAATCCAATTTTGATGCACGAGGATACACAGAAGAACAAAAAGCACTTGTTGTGTTCAACAACTCTACCCAAGAAGCACAGAGTCAGGTATTAAACTCCTTAAATAAAGAATACTTCTGTCAAGAAGAAAAGATCGTACACATCAATGACACTCTCATTGAAGTACAATCAACACAAATCTCCAATTCTCTATATGATTGGGAATCCAACTTCTCCTATTACACTATTCTTCCCTCTGGTGAAATAGAACACCTAACATCAAATCGAAATTTTGATGCAAGCAAATTCACAAAACTGGAAGAAAGACATTTCAAAGGTTGCTTTGGCAAATCAATGACACCAGAAGAACGAGAGCAATTGAGCGATGAAGAACACTATCAAAGTGTATGGCGTTCAGAACATCTTTCCATCGCAGATCTGGATATTATGAGAAACGAAATCTTTGCGGAGTACGGTTATACATTCAGCACTGAGAAATGGCACAACTACTTTAGCCAATTTGCCTGGTATCGTCCAACGTTTGACAATGTGGACGACCAACTTACCGAAACTGATAAGGCCAATATTAAAACAATTGTTGAGCTAAAGGAGAAGATGCTGAGCGGAGAACAGGAGTTTACTAAAAAGAAAGCGGTTGGTTATTCGGCGCCTGGCTAAAGTCCTATACTTCTCTTTTGCCCTGCTATTGGCTTTTGCAATCACTCTTAAAGCGGTTCAATTTCTTGAGCCTGACTTTCAGAGAGAAGGTTTTCTAAGAGGCAAGGAGTCTTTTTTTGACTACTTCAAATGGTCTCTGTACGTTCATATGTTTTCGGCACCGTTAAGCATTCTACTTGGAGTTATTCAGTTTTCCACCCGGCCAAGAAAGGCACATAGGTGGATTGGTAAACTCTATGTCGCTTCCATCTTGTTTTTTGCTGCCCCATCCGGATTTGCCATGTCCTTTTTTGCCATCGGAGGGCTTCCTTCCATCATCAACTTTATATTGCTCTCCTCCCTTTGGTTTTGGTTTACCCTAAAAGCCTATCGATTGGCTAGAAGGAGAAGTTATATGGCTCATAGGCGATTTATGGTTAGAAGCTTTTTATTTGCAAACTCAGCGATATTGCTTAGGCTCTATGGTTTTGCCAACACCACTTTTCTTAATATGGATCCATTACAAGCCTATCCGTTTATGGCTTGGTTAAGTTGGCTACCGGGTCTCATCATTCTGGAGGTAATTTTTACCAGCGCCCACTCAAAGCAACAAATGCAAGCCGGCAACTAGTATGCGAGCCATGGCTTTGATTATTAAGTACCGAAGATATCCGAGGCTTTTCTGTTCTTTGCCATTGACTAAATCAATGGAATGGAATACCTGAATACCAATCGTAACTTCTGGAATGCCGCAACCGACGTCAATTTTGATTCAGAGTTTTACGATCAAAAAACCTTTGAAGCCGGAAGGAATTCTTTGAATTCCATTGAGCTTGATTTATTCGGTGATGTTAAAGGGAAATCCATTCTCCACTTGCAATGTCATTTTGGACAAGACAGCCTTTCGCTACAGCGTATGGGCGCTCAGGTTACAGGAGTTGATTTATCGGATGCCGCCATTGCCAAGGCAAGGAAACTCAATGAGCAATTGGGCTTAAACGCAGAGTTTCTTTGTAAGGACGTTTACAGCCTTAATGAGGTACTCAATAAGCAATATGACATTGTGTTCACTTCTTATGGAACCATAGCATGGCTTCCGGACCTTGACCGTTGGGCCGATGTTATTCACCAACACCTGAAGCCAGGAGGCCATTTTGTATTCGCTGAGTTTCATCCGGCGGTTTGGATGTGGGATGATGATTTTACTAAGATAACCTACCACTACCTGAACCGGGAGGTAATAGCCGACGTAGAAGAAGGCACATACGCCAATAAGGAAGCCGAAACCAGAAACGCCTTTATGTGCTGGAACCATGGCATTGGCGAGGTAGTAACGGCCTTGTTGGCAAAAGGTATCAGCATTGAATCACTTCAGGAGTTCGATTACTCACCATATCCCAGTTTCAAAGATTGCGAAGAGTTTGAGTCCGGAAAGTTCCGCATCAAACATTTTGGAAACAAAATGCCCTTGGTATACTCCATTAAGGGTTTAAAAAGCACCTGATGAGCCTAATTAACGAAAAAGCATTTGACACATTTCCGGTGCTAACAACAGAGCGAATGACCCTCCGGGCTTTTGTACAGGAAGATGCTGACCAACTTTTTGAATTACGAAACCATCCCAAGGTACTTGAATATCTGGACAGGCCTGAAGACGAAGGCAAGCAGGTAAGTATCGATATGATTCAACGTATACTGGAAAGTTTTAAGGACCATACCGGGGTAAGTTGGGTGATGAGCGACAAACAAACAGGCAACTTTCTGGGCACTTTTGGCTTCTGGCGTTTGTGGCCAGAACACTCCAGGGCTGAGATTGGATATACTCTATTGCCCAAATACTGGAGAAAAGGATATATGCGTGAGTGTATTGAGACTTGTATGAAGTATGCTTTTACTGAGCTGGGGCTACACAGTGTAATGGCCAATGTAAATCCTGACAACGAACCTTCCTGGAAATTGCTGGAGGCAATCGGCTTTAAGAGAGAAGCGCATTTTAGAGAAGACTACTACGCCAACGGCAAGTTTACTGACAGCTATATCTATTCATGCCTGGAAAGAGATCTGCCTAAATAAACGAATTGACTCAAAAGCCCTTAGTTGACAAAGAGCTGGCCTAGTTTTTCCTGAATAAAGTCCTTTTCACTTCTGTTCGATGTATACTCAAGGGCTTTTTGGTAATAGGTACCTGCTTTGCTATTGTTCTCCATATCCTTAAACAGGTCGCCTATAAACACAAATGTGTATTGATTTTTAGGCAGGGTAGACTCCACTTGTAACACATATTCCAAACATTCTTGTACAGGTACCAACTTGCTAAGAGCAATAGCTCTATTGAGCAGATAAAAAGGATTTGCAGAAAGTTCAATAGCACGACTGTACAAATCAAAAATAGCAGCCCAATTAGTTTCAGCGTAGTTTTTTGCTGCGGCATGGTAACTCGCAATGGCAGCCTCAATATGATAAGTAGTCACTTCATTTCCTGTGGCGCACCTGCCCAGGTAAATATCTCCCTGCATGATAAAGTGATAGTTCCATTTACTTCGGTCTTGTTTTTCAAGGGTAAGTACATGCCCATGCATGTCTACCCTTGCTTCCAGTCTGGAAGCTTGAAAATACATTAGGGCCAATACGGCATTTACTTTGGGATTTTCCAACTCTTTGAAACCAGCCACAAGCTCTGCCAGTTTAATGGCATCAATACATAGGTCTTTGTTCACCAGGCCTTCACCTTCGGTGGTTTTATAGCCTTCAGTAAACTGAAGGTATATTACTTTCAATACGGCATCCAGGCGTGCCGAAAGCTCATGCATCTCTGGAACCTCCAATGAACTCACGACTGACTGAAATTTCTGCTTGGCTCTGGAACTTGCCCGCTCAATGGCTCCCTGCGATTTCAAAAGAACCCGTGCAATCTGGCGGTTGCCAAAACCACATAAAAACTTAAGACTCAGAAGCAGCTGGTCGCCGATATTGATAGCCGGATGACAGCAAGCAAACATCATTCTAAGCTTGTTATCATTGATTTCGTAAGGATTCATTTCTTCATAGGGGATATCAGGTATGCCTTCAGTAGTTTCATTGTGCTTCAGTGCCTTCATCTTATCCAACAACCTGTTCTTAGAAACTGTATAAATCCAGCCTTTGGGGTTGTCAGGGGCTTGTTGAGGCCATAGAGATACAGCCTTTTGAAAAGCATCCTGAATAGCGTCTTCAATTAGTTCTAAATGGCTCACGCCGTACTTATGGCAATAAATAGCCACCAGTTTGGAATACTCTTCTCTAAAAATGAGATCTGCTGTAAGCTCCATTTAAAAAAGCCCGGCGTTTAGGAAGAGCCGGGCTTTGAATATATCGTTTTCTCTAAAAACTACATACTTGAAATGCCTCGTACTTCGGTACTTCCACCAGTTTCGTATATAGGACAGCCCTTGCTGATTTCTACGGCTGCATCAAGACTTTCAGCATTTACGATCAAGTATCCGCCTACCATCTCTGCTCCTTCTGCAAATGGACCATCGTGAATTACTTCTCCGCCCTGCTCTACAATTTTCCCACCTCGCTCCAGGGGCAGGCCATCTACTAACTTTCCTTCCTGGGCCAATCCTTGCATCCAGGCGCCCCATTTTTGCATATGCTCTTGTCGAGCTTCTGGCGAAAGTTCAGCCATGGCAGCGTCTCCGCCTCTGAATAAATACATGAATTTTGACATTGTTCTATTTTTTGTTGTTCGCGTTTTGAACGTGTTTCGCATTTATGACGACCACCTTCTGCAAAACCGGACAAGGCGTTTAAAAAAAATGAAATTAAGAAATTGCTCTGAAGTAATTCTGAATTCAAAAGTGCTCTAGGTCACCTTTCAATGTACTTGTGCTTACCGAACTTTGCACAAAAGGAAATCATGGAAGTTACTTTAAAAAGACTTGGAAGCGGTGTTCATTTACAAGCCGAAAACAGTATGGGAAACACCGCTGATTTTGATACGAATGAAGGCGGAAAAGGGCTGACTCCTATGGAAATGCTCATGTCTTCTGTAGCGGCTTGTAGCGCACTTGACTTGATTCCTATTCTAGCAAAGCAAAGGCAAACACTGGTAGACCTTGATGTAAAAATAACGGGTAATCGACATGAGGTTGGCTCTGCCAAACCTTTTTCCAACATTCACATGCACTTCATGTTAAAGGGAGCCATAGCTGCTGATAAGGCCGAAAAAGCTGTGGCCCTCTCGGTAGAAAAATACTGCTCAGTGGGGCGCTCATTAAATCCTGATATTGAAGTAACGCACAGCTTCGAAATCCTGTCATAACACAAACGTCGCGACTCAAAGGAATTTTGAGAGCCGGCCTCAGAGGTAAATCCAATTGAAGCCTCCATAGCGTCCGATTACGTATTTTGCACTGCGGCTAACGATGCGTGGCATCGAGTTAATAAACACAAGTAAGCAGAAGCGTTATGGCGAAAAAAGTAAGAATCCTATCTATTGACGGAGGCGGAATTAGAGGCATATTACCTGGAATGCTATTGGTAGGCTTAGAGAAAAAGCTCCAGGAAGTATCGGGCGATACCAACGCACGGATTGCAGATTATTTTGACCTGGTATCAGGCACTAGCACCGGAGGTATTTTAGGCTGTGTTATGCTGGCTCCCGGCTCTGAGGGAAGCACCAGACCAAAGTACACTGCCATGGAAGCGGTAAATGTATATCTGGAGCGGGGTGACAAAATTTTTGATGTTCCCACCTGGAAAAAAATTACCTCTGCAGGGGGCCTAAGAGACGAAAAATACCCCGCCACAGAAATTGAAAAAGCCCTGGATGAATACCTGGGCGGTGGACTTAAGCTTTCAGAATTGCTTAAACCCACAGTAATTTCTTCCTATGACCTACAAGGTGGTACACCATTCTTTTTTAAACAACATAGAGCCAAAGATGATTTAGGAGCAGAATTTATGGTGAAAGATGTGGCCAGGGCTACATCGGCCGCTCCCACCTATTTTGAATGCGCCAATGTGAAGTCTTTCAGCAACAAATCATATCCACTTATTGACGGCGGTGTGTATGTAAACAATCCAGCCTTGTGTGCCTATGCTGAAGCCCGCACCATGACTTTTGATGAATTACGACCGGGTCATTTTGAAAACGGTTCAGACAAGCCTATAAGCAATGACCTCTTCTTGCTATCTCTGGGTACTGCATCATCCAGCAAATCTTATGCTTATAATGATGCTAAAGACTGGGGTATGGTACAGTGGATACAACCGCTCATTGAGATCATGATGTCGGGAGTGGCAGCGAATGTAGACTACCAACTTCGTGAAATTTTTAACGCAACCAATTCGGGTAAATTTTACGAGCGTATTAACCCATTCTTAGGCCAGGCCGAGAGTGCTATGGACAATGCATCAAAGGAAAATCTGCAAAAGCTAAAAGAAGCAGGTGAAGACAACGTAAAGAGATACGATAGGAAACTCACAGAAATTGCAGAAATTTTAGTGAGCTCTTGAGCAGGGTATTTAGCGAACTACCTGAAACCTGATAGCCTGCATGGTACTACCGTTTTGTACTTGCAATAGATACTGTCCCTTTGCCAGGTAAGAAAGGTTTATACTGTTCTGAGCTTCAAAACTCCCTTGTAACATTACTTCGCCAAGGAGTGAATAGATGGTGTACTTATCGGTAGAACGAGCACCGGAAACATGAAGATAGTCTCTGGCAGGATTTGGATAAGCGCTTATTTGCTGCTTTTCATCTCCTGGAACAACGGACACTACGTCTGAGAAAGCAAATGTTCCATCAAAATCGACTTGCTTGAGTCGGTAGTAAACTACATCGGGTTTGTAATAAAGCACGTCTTCGTAGTTGTAGTAATTCCAAACTATTGAAGTGCCATTGCCTTCTACCATTCCAATTACTTCCCAGTTGCCCTGATCTATCTTTCTATAAACTTCAAAGTGACTGTTGTTAATCTCGGTGGCTGTGGTCCAATCCAGACGAACAATTTTATCCTGATAGTTCGCATTGAACGCTACCAACTCTACAGGTAATGGAATATCGGGTTCTTCATCAAAAACACCATCTTCATTGTCTACAGCGCCACCGCCATTGTTGGCTACATCTGTACTAGAGTTGTTTCTATTCAAACCTCCCTCGCCTGGATTCGTTTCAGTAGTAATACCTACACTGGGCTGCTCTATAAAATAGTACACGGCGCCCAGGCCGCCGCCTCCGCCGCCACCGTGCGGGTGATGATGCGTTACATCTCCACCGTCACCGCCGCTCGCGGCAACAGTGATAGGACATGTGGTGAGCACATCAAAATGTCTTATTTTTAAAACTATAGAGCCGCCAGCTCCAGCTCCGCCAGCTCCGTCGTTTCCGCTTCCCGAGCCCACAGCTTCACCATTCGCACTAATGTTTAATCCGCTGCAAGTTCCTGAGGTGCGTAGTGTATCCGCTTCAAGAAAAATAACACCGCCACCATCGCCACCCGCAGTGGCCAGGTTGTTATTTCCTTCACCGGAACCACCACCACCGCCCATGAAAACACGTGTACTGGTAATGTGATCGTTTAAGGAAACCCCTCCAAAGCCACCTGCATATCGGGTACAAGCCGTGGAACCACTCCCCCATCCTGGTCCGCCAAGGCCACCAGCAGAAAAGTTACCACCGCCACCACCGCCGCCATTGTGAGGGTTGCCGCCACCACCACCTGTGGCAATCTTACCACGAGCTGCGGCGTAGTTGGAGTTACTCACCTTGTAAATCCCTTCTCCCTTGTTGGCGTAGGAGTTTGAAGAAGGAGTGAAATAGGTAGAAGAGTCGCAAGAACTTGTACCTCCCGTATTTCTGCTTCCGCCTCTAAACCCCTGCTCATTTACTGATATAGAGTGCTCGAGGTTTAAAACACCATCTACTTTAAAAGCCACTACCCCTCCGTAACTACCGTTCCAGTCTACGGCACTTATATCGGTAGTAGTGGTATAATCGGGGCTTCCTAAAGTGGGATAGCTAATTATTTGAACATTGGAATTGGCACCTGTATTAAAACTTAGTGCCGGACTCGCATCTAATTCTATAGACGTAATAGTTCCTCCTGAACGGGTAACACTACTAATAACCACTGCCTCGTACCTCCCCGCATTTCGGATGTCACTTACATTCCCAAAATTGCGCGAATTGCTGAAATTGCTTACCACATCATCCTGTGTTTGGTAAAGCAGCGCAGCTCCTGTACTCACAAATACATCATAGGTTTCATCCTGGCTGCCAATGGTTAGAGTGGCACCGAATACACCTGTTACCTCAGCATAGGCATTTACCTGTGCTCGGCCTGTTGTTGCCCTAATGGTCAACATAAGCAAGATTAGTATATGGCGCTGGCCTGTCATTAGATTGCGTAGACAGTAAGGAGAAAACCGTACCGAAGGTGCCCGAGAATCTCATTAAAAACACCAGTTGATTTTTTTGTGTGTTAAAAACACACTAACCTTCGATGAAAACGCAACCGCCACTTACCCCAATATTTCCCGTTTCGCCACATTCTTTCTATTTGAGTTGCATTTCTCTTCTCTCAGCTCCAGCTGGAACGAGGGGTATAGAGCTTAAACGCGTCTAAGCCCTAGGTGCTGTATGTATATTCCCCATCCAAAAAGAGTTTTATTCAGTTGAAAACAACTGTTGCTTTATTCTGCACCATACTTCTATTAGGTACTACCAGCCTTGCCCAATCGGTTCGTGTGGAATTGCGCTATGGAGAAAGAGAATTCTCTCTTAAGGATTCTACTACAAAACACATGGGGAAGGAAATACAATTCAGTACACTCAGGTTTTACCTCAGCGGCTTCTCTCTTTTCTATAACGACAGTATGGTATGGCAAGAAACCAATAGCTACCATTTAATAGACGCTGCCCAGCCTGAAAGTCAAACCTGGGAGTTGGAATTGCCTAAGGACTTAACATATAATACCATGCGATTCAACATTGGCATAGACAGTACCACAAGTTGTTCTGGTGCTATGGGCGGCGATCTTGATCCTACAAAAGGAATGTTTTGGTCATGGAACAGTGGTTATATTAATTTTAAACTTGAAGGCAATTATGCGGATTGCCCAAGTCGAAATCACCAATTTGAATACCATCTTGGGGGCTATGCTCATCCTTATGCTACCCTGCAACAACTCATGGTAGCTGCCGCTCCCGATAAACCTATTGACCTACACATGGACCTTGCCCGCTTCCTTAATGGATTGAATTTGGAAAAGGAGTATAGGGTGATGTCGCCGGGCCTCAAAGCTTTTGAAATGGCTGTGAAAAGCCGTGAAATATGTACCAATGCACTTAAGAAATAAAATCATCTTAATGCTAATGGTCGCTGTAAGCCTACTGGGGTACTCTTTCAATAGAAAGCATCAACCCACTCGGGTTGTGTTTAACACACCGCTAAACTGGCCCAAGCCTGTATATAATTTCAAGAGAAATCCACTGAGTAAAGAAGGTATTGCTCTGGGAAGAAAACTATTTTACGACCCAACTTTGTCTCGTAACAATACGGTATCCTGTGCAAGCTGCCATCTTTCATTTACGGCATTTACGCATGTGGATCATGACCTGAGCCATGGCATTGAAGATCGAATTGGCACCCGCAATTCCCTGGCGCTTATGAACTTGGCATGGTCTACCAGTTTTATGTGGGACGGAGCAGTAAATCATCTCGACGTTCAAGCCCTGGCTCCTATTAGTCATCCTGCCGAGATGGACGAAGAGATACAACATGTAGTAGAAAAGCTGCAAAGACTTGAAGAGTACCATCAAGGATTCAAGGAGGCATACGGGGACAGCCTAATAACTGGAGAACGTCTCTTAAAAGCCCTTTCTCAGTTTCAGCTCACATTGGTTTCATCCAACTCAAAATACGATAAGGTAATGCGAGGCGATTCCGGTGCGCATTTTACAGAACAAGAAGAAAACGGCTATGAACTCTTCAAGACCAACTGCGCCAGCTGCCATAAGGAACCCTTATTTACCAATGGTGGCTTTGCCAATAATGGACTTCCCATGGATACCAGTCTCAATGACAAAGGCAGAATGCATGTAACTGGAAAACGCAGGGACTCCCTTCTCTTCAAAGTGCCCACACTCCGCAATATTGAATTCTCATTTCCTTATATGCATGATGGAAGGTTCAAAACCCTTTCTGAAGTAATGAAGCACTACAATAAGGGTATTGTGAAGCATCCGACGCTTTCTGCAGAACTGAAAAATGATATGGAACTAAGTCCGAATGATCGTGTAGACATCATTGCCTTCCTGCTCACATTATCTGACAAAGAGTTTCTTTTTAACAAGGAACACTCTTTTCCCAGGAATTAGTACTGTTCAGGCTCTAAGTACTGCATATCGGTAAATTTTTTACAGAAAAAATTTGGTGGTATCAAAGCTAACTTTAGATTTGTAAGTGATTACTCACTATTAATGACTGAAAAACAAGAGAAAATATTGAATGCAGCCTTGGAATTGTTTTCCAAAGTAGGATACAATGCGACTTCTACAAGTAAAGTGGCAAAGGCAGCTGGTGTTTCAGAAGGACTTATTTTCAGACATTTCGAAAACAAAGAAGGGCTCCTGAAAGCGCTTATGCAAAAAGGTGAAGAGCGCATGAAGAGCATGATAGTAGATGTGGTAATGGAGACCCAACCTAAGGAAGTAATTAGAAAGACTTTGGAGCTTCCATTTAAGGTGAACCCTGACGAGTATGACTTCTGGAAGCTTCAATTTAAGCTAAAATGGGAAATGGAACACCATTACCATGATAAGATGGAACCCTTGAGAGCTGCGCTGACCAATGCCTTTGCAAAGCTCAATTATGAACACCCGGCTCTGGAAGCACAGATAGTGGAATACTTACTGGATGCTACTAGTAGTACTCTTTTAAAGGGACAGCTTACCAATGCAGAAGAATTCAAACATTTTCTTATCTCAAAATATAAACTTTAAAAAATTTGACTCAGAAATAAGTGATTACTCACTTTTAAAACTAAACAACATGAAAAACGTAGCATTAATAACAGGAGCTTCTTCAGGTATTGGCTTGGAGTTTGCCCATATCCATGCTCAAAAAGGCGGCGACCTCGTAATTGTAGCACGTAGCGAAGGAAAGCTTCAAAGTCTAAAGCAAAAGCTTGAAGGGAAGCATGGCGTTGAAGTGTATATTATTACCAAAGACTTGTCGCAGCCGAATGCGGCCAAGGAAGTTTTTGATGAAGTAAGCCAGGCCGGAATTGGTATAGAATACCTTATCAATAACGCTGGTTTTGGTGGTCATGGTAACTTTCACGAACGCGATTGGGTACAAGACGAAATGATGATTCAATTGAACGTGATGGCCTTAACAGCACTTACCCGTTTCTTCCTACCTGAGATGGTTGCACGAAATAGTGGAAAGGTACTCAACGTTTCTTCCACTGCGAGCTTAATGCCAGGCCCATTACAGGCCGTGTACTTTGCCACTAAGGCTTATGTTACTTCTTTCAGCAACGCCATAGCCTGTGAACTGGAAGACACTCATGTAACCGTAACGGCCTTATTGCCCGGAGCTACTGAAACGGGTTTTGCTCAAGCGGCAGGAATGGAGAAAACTGATCTTTTCAAAAAGGCTTTTAGTGCTCGCTCAGTAGCGGAAGCAGGATATGAGGGCATGCTTAAAGGAAAACTCAATGTGACAGCCGGGCTCACTTTTGCACAAAAGATGATGATGGCCACCATACCCCTTTCTCCTACCAAGATGGTGATGCAGCAGGTAAAAAGTATGCAACAAGCTCAAGCTTAGGATGATGAAGGCTATCATATTTGGAAGTACCGGAATGGTGGGCAAAGCAGTTTTGCTCGAATGTCTTGACGATTCAAGGGTAACGGATGTATTACTTGTAAACCGAAATGCACTTGAGCTTTCGCATCCTAAAATCAAAGAGGTCTTGCACAGTGACTTCTCAGATTTCAGTTCCCTTGGCGCGGAATTTGGCAACTATGATGCCTGCTACTTTTGTATGGGCGTAAGTGCCGGTGGTATGAAAGAAGCTGATTACCGTCGTATTACTTATGATTTTACCCTGGCTGCGGCTCAACAATGCTTTCAACACAATCCCAACATGACCTTCTGTTATGTTTCTGGCGATGGAACGGACAGTACCGAGCAAGGCCGTATGATGTGGGCCCGTGTAAAGGGAAAAACGGAAAACGACATTCTGGGCCTTGGCTTCAAAAAGGCTTATATGTACCGTCCGGGCATTATTCAACCTTTAAAAGGAATTAAGTCGCGTACTCCTGTATACCAGTTCTTTTATAATTGGTTTGGCTGGACCTTGCCCATCATAAAGGCTCTTTCAAGGCATGCGCTTACGGATACTACTCATTTAGGTAAGTCAATGATCAATGCACACATGATTGGTTTTGATCATCACATTCTTAGAAATAAAGATATCAATCTATCAGCATAATAAGCCCACGCCACTGATACGAGATAAAAACAGCACAAAAGGTAATTTGCCCTTTGGTACGGAATGACTTTTAAGATCAGAATTAAATGTCCATTTTAGGCCTTAAAACAGGTCTATGAAGCAGCATTTGAACTTACATATCTCAACAATACCCCACAAAACACTAAGCAGATGAATAATATGGTTACCGTTGCGTCATTTGTATATGTGCACCAGGCCTATGTACTAAAGTCAAGGCTTGAGGCAGAGGGTATAGATTGCCAAATCACCAATGAGCATATGCTGCAGGTATATCACTTTCTGTCAAATGCCATGGGTGGCGCCCAATTACAAGTAGCTGCTAAAGACTATGAACGTGCAGTAGACATTATGAGAGATGCTGGCCTGGAGCCAGATACAGGAGAAATAAACCCCTTGCTTAAACGTTTGGTACTCCTTACCCAGGCCCTGCCCTTTGGCAAAACCTGGTCACCGATTGCCAAGGCCTTTGTTGTAGTTGGGTTCTTGCTTATGCTAATCGTTTCTTTTTTTGTCTCCTTTGTATACGCAACAGGACCAAGTTCATTGGGAGCAGCTCCAGAGACCTTCAATATCAATCAGGAGCAATTCGCAGCTATGCACCTATACCGGGCTGGTCCTGATGATGCAACTGTGGAGCATTATAGTTTTGAAAATCCTAAGAGGGCCCTTGCTCAGATAGAGCAATACAGGTCTTCAATTGAGTTAAAGATTTTACCATGGGAAAGAGCCATTGCGCTTTACCATTTGGGTTCTTATCCATTAGCCTTAATTGAATTTAACAGGTATCTGTCGCGGGGTACTCCAACGGATCCTTCTGTGCATTACAATATGGGCTTATGCTATAGAAACCGTAACATGTTAGACAGTGCCTTCGCCTTTTTTCAACTTGCATATGAACACCTGAATACTACCATTACCAACACTAGAGATGAAAGCAGTCCTGCTATTACGATGAGTACTGGCGATATGACTTACTATAGATCACAACTGTATTGCCTTATTCATTTGGCAGAACTCATGGAGCTTAAAGAACGCCCACTGGAAGCCATAAAATACTATACAATAGCACATAACCAGGCCTTGGATTGCAACTCTTTGGGTTTTGACTGTCAGAACCTAAAAGCTCTTATTTCGCGCCGGCTTCAATCACGTCAAAATCAGTTGATTTGAATACAGATAAGCACTTAACACTAGTATGTCCTCATTGCGGTTCTGACAATGTATCATCAAGTCGCAAAGCAAGCTTGTGGACATTAGTTGCTATTTTTCTTGCTTCTATTCCTCTACCCATATTCAAAAAAGAATGGCATTGTTTTGAATGCGGCAATACTTTCAGGAAAACATCCGAACAAGCTCAATAAGATAACTATACCCAATCCCACCCGGATGTTTACTTTCATCCAATCAACAAGACATAACCTATGTACGTACAAAAAGACTTTTCTTTTAAGGGCATAATGGCCTTTAGTGGTGGGCACCTGGTTTGGCTTACTATATGGGCCAGCGCTGTTACTCTGCTGTATGAGTACACCCATTGGAATTGGATTTCGATTCCCTGGCTTCCCCTTTCGGTAATAGGTACCGCAGTAGCCTTTTATATAGGCTTTAAAAACAACCAAGCCTATGACAGACTTTGGGAAGCTCGTAAAATTTGGGGGGCTATAGTGAACAGCAGTCGATCCTGGGGGGCTTCGGTCAGTGGTTTTGTAAGCAACTTACACAACGATAACCCGGCGGCACAAGAAGCCCTTAACCAAACCATAAAGACTCTTATATACAGACATATAGCCTGGCTTTATGCATTCAGAAGTCAATTGCTAATTCCAACTACATGGGAACACATTAACCAAAACAAGCATATTGCCCGCACCACCAGACACCGAATGAAGAATTTTGGGCTGGGCGTATTAAACTCTGACGATCATACCACTGAAGCTCTTAATGAGTTTTTGCAAGAAGATGAACGAGAGCCACTGGTAAAGGCAAAGAATACTGCCACTCAAATAATTCATAAACAATCGCAGCATATAAAGCAGGCACGAGAGCAAGGTCTCATTGACGATTTTAGGCATACAGAGCTGCAAAGACAGCTAAACGACTTTTATACCCATCAAGGCAAAGCAGAACGAATTAAGAAATTCCCCTTACCAAGGCAATACGGTAGTACGAGTATGATTTTTGTGGGCCTTTTCATTTTTCTGCTACCTTTTGGAATGATCTCCGAATTCCACAAACTCGGAGACTGGGGTATATGGCTTTCTATTCCATTTACTGTACTGGTTTCATGGGTTTACTTAATGATGGAACTAATTGGAGATTATTCTGAGAACCCTTTTGAAGGACTGGGAAACGACATACCCATGCTCTCTCTTTGCAGAACCATAGAAATTGATTTAAAAGAAATGCTGGGTGAAACCGACTTGCCCGCCCCTATAGAACCCGTTCGTGGTGTGCTCATGTAAGCCACCCTTTTATTCTAAAAATTACCATTAGTAACAATACATGAAAAAGGTATTTAAACTCATTAAGCGACTTATGCTCGCAGTTCTCGGCTTCACTTTATTGTTTGTTGTTGCCGTAATCGTTTTCGTAAATGTAGCCCCACAAATAGGGCAAAAGCCAGAAGGGGCCGATCTGGAGCGTATTAAAAAATCCCCAAACTACGGAGTAGACGGCTTTATTAACCTAATAGAAACTGAAATGGGCTCCTTTAGTGATATGATGAAAACCATCCCTAAGTTTATAAACGCTCAAAACGGGTCTCCTGATCAACTACTTCCTGTAAAATTTGGCGAAAACCAACAGCAGGTGGCCGATTCTATTTGTTTCGTCACTTGGTACGGGCATTCAGCCTTTCTTATTGAAATGGATGGAAAGCGTATTCTAATTGACCCTATGTTGGGAGAAGCTTCATCGCCGGTAGGCTTCATGACGCAACGTTTTCCATATGAGAAACCCATACCCATCGAAGAACTCAAAAACATTGATGCAGTTATTCTTTCGCATGATCATTACGATCACCTTGACCACAGTACCGTTGTAAAACTCAAGGATGAAGTAGGACACTTCTATACAGCCCTTGGCGTAGGCTCGCACTTAAAGCGGTGGGATGTGGCTGAAGAAGACATCACAGAACTGGACTGGTGGGAAACTGCCGAGCTGGATGGAATTGAATTTGTGGCCTGTCCTGCACGTCATTTTTCAGGCCGGGGCTTTACTGATCGAAATGCCACTCAATGGGCAAGTTGGATCATTAAAAACGACCATCAAAACCTCTATTTCAGCGGAGATGGCGGATACGGACCTCATTTCAAAGAAATTGGTGAAAAGTACGGTCCGTTTGACCTGGCAATGCTGGAATGTGGGCAGTATAATGAGGCATGGGCTGCAATTCATATGATGCCCGAACAAAGCGTGCAGGCTGGAATAGATGTAGGAGCCAACCTGCTTATGCCCATTCATTGGGGAGCCTTTGAACTCTCCATACACGAATGGACTGACCCTATTAAACGTTTTAAAGCGGAGTCCATAAGGCTAGATCAGGAAATAGCGCACCCCTTCATTGGTGAACGCTTTCAATTGGGTAAGGACCTGCCGCAAAATGCATGGTGGGAATTGGAATAAGTACAATTATTGATGCCCGTACTCGTAGGTGCAATGAGTTACCCTTTCCAGCTCACCATCATCATAGTAGTCAACTCTTATGAGCAAACCTGATTGAAGGTATTTGTATTCTATGCGATCAGATTCCCTTCTTTCGCCACCCTCTATCCATCCATCACTGTAGCTCAGCAAATTTCCGTCAGGTCCATATTCGTACTCTTTATAAGAAACCGAAATGGATGGTTCCGCATCAACTCTATAGACAATGGTTCTTGAGCTCTTCTCTGTCCAGAAAGTACCGGACTTAGTCTGCTTCAAAACCCTATCCATGGTCTTTTTTTCTGTCCCTGTTCTTGAGTCTCTATTCTCAATACCATCAAGTCTGGTAAATCGTCCAAGAGCATCGTATGTTAAAATTCTGGTCTCAATATTCTTCACTTCACCTGTTCTCTCGTACTCTGTTTTTATACGCCCTTTTCTTGATCCATTGGAAAATGACGCGTCCCAGGATTTAACATCATAAGTCAAGACTGAATCAGCCTCTAATGGATTGAACCAAACATAGTTTTTCATAATAAGCAGATTGCTATCGGCCATGTACTCACAAGCCAGGACTATTTTTTGAAAAGATGAAGTGCTGACTCCTCTTACCAATTCCCCTTTTTGGTTATACATCCTTTTTGATAGTTGATAGAGGTAGTGATCCCTACCTGCTGCAAGCCGTTCCTTGAAAACATCGATGCTCTTTATGGCATCAGGTTCCAATTCATACCTTGAGGTTAAGCCATGGCTTCCGTAGGTCATTTCTCTGCTGATGTACCAGTCGCTTAAGAATATAGTTTCACCATCTATTTGTATCCTTCTTTTAAGTTCTCTTTTAAAAACCGTTCGTTCCCCTATGGTGTGTAAGTCTTCTCCTTTTCCGGAGCTATACAACCTCTTGCTCATCTTTAGAGTATCGGCACAGTACTGTATGCTGTAAACTGCCCAATTTGACATTTTTTCCCAGTCAAGATGGGTTTTCCTTAAGTGTCGCAGAGAATACAACCTATCACCATAGTCCAGACCACCCAACTTCTTTTCAACTCCAGCTTCTATTCGAGCTACTGATATAATACGCTCTCTGGAATGACTTTGAGCCCACAGGTCTTCACCATCCGTTCTCTTAAGAAACGATCGTATTAAAACCTTTCTTCCAGGAGTACGTAAGGTCATCCTTTGCAAGCCATTCTTCAACCTTTTATGGACCTTCAAGAGGTTGTACTCTTTCCCTTTAAAGAGTAGATAATGCCGCTTGGGATATAGAAACGTACTATCCAGCAAAATGTACTCTATAGTATCACCTGCTCTGTTTATTTTACAATGTTCGTACTGATCACCCCGTTGGCTGTAACGCTTTTTTAGGGTGTATCCATTAAATGCACCTACATGATGAAAAAAGTCAATGGTACTTCTCTTATACATTTCATCAGACTCAGTGGTGGTGCGATATAGCCACTCTTTATCAGTGGTCATTTCACGGATTTCTTTAGGAAGGTTTCTTATACTATCCGCTCCAGACTTAAAAAAGTGTATTCTCAGAACTTCCTCCGTTACAACACCCTCTCTGTTTCGAATAAACTTCTCATAAGAATGAAACATCTCATTCTTCAGGTTCTTCACTTCCAACCTTAAAATCCCGTCACAACGCTGCTCCACAGTTTTCGTAATGGTATCGCCACTTGCTACTGAAATTTCATAGGTCACCAACCGCTCCTTGTTTTCAGCTTCGTTTTTATACGCATGTTGATAGGATATACTACTTGCACCTGACAAAGGAATTTCCTTCTTCAACCAATTGGTATTCTCTCTTAAATACCTGGTGCCTTCTCCTCCCAAAAACGAAGGCAAAAGACTGTCGGGAGCAAAATGTTCGTCCCTAAGGTTTTCCCATCCAAAATATGTATCGCGTACTTTCTCACGAAAGGCCACACACATTCCCGAACTATCAATTCCATATGAAAACTGCCTCCCCCCTTTTTGTTCGTGTACTTGAATTTTGGAAACCCCAAGGCTGCGAAATAGCTCAGGTTTAACGTGGTTGTTTTGACTGGGCCTGCGCTGTAACTGCTCCGGTTCGCTTTCTTGTGAGTGACTGGACAGGCTGTAACATAAAAGCAAGAAAAAGAAGAGGTACCGCATTACTAGTAATTCACTGCGGACAAAAATAAAGTCCATTTACAGTTCAAGGCAGGACACTAATTACTTCTGCAAACACCAGGTAGTCATGCAACGCAGGTTTTGAACGTTGGTTGTTTTAATTGGCTCAAAGAGTGTAGCCCCCATTTTACGGGTGTAATTCACTAAATCACTCTCACTTACCACAAACCGCTCAGAGCCATCGGGCAACAGAAAACGCTGACTTCCCAGTGGTTTCATCAAGTGCTCAATGCCCACATTGCTAGCCAAACGGATAATAATCTTGCCTCCGTTTCTACATACCCGCCACAACTCTGATAGCATTTGCTCAAAGTGTTCTCTATTCTCTGCAAAGTGTAAAACAGCGATATTGATTACCCAATCAAAGTGCTTGTCTTTATAAGGCATGTTTACCATATCAGCTTTTGCAAAATTGCCCAGCGCATTATAACCAAGCCTTTTGGCCTGGTCTATCGCCTCATTGAGTACTTCTTCATTGCGGTCAAAAGCATAGAGATCGTAGCCTTCTTTTGCAAAATAATAGTGGTTTCTACCCCTGCCACAACCTGCATCCAGTATGCGATGTTCCTTCTGGATTTGTCCTTTGAGCAATTGGTCAAAAATGTAGATATCCAGGTTTCCGAACTGTTGATAGAGGCTTGTTTCCAATGAATCAATATTTTCTGGTAGCGAAGATGACATTTTTTAAACCTCGAGGGAATTAAAGAGGTTTGAGCAGCGGTTTTTACTGTCAAGTCAAACTACTAGCAACAGAAAGCGGCTTGTCCACTTCAAAAAAGGCCTTACGGCTTAAGCCGACTCTATCTTCAACTCAAACTATTGCTATGAAAAGCTATTTGATACTTGGGATTTTGCTGTGCTGGATGGTTGAGGCGCGGGCCCAAGGCCCCATACGGCTATTTTACGCATCAGCTGAAAGTACTCTCAACAGCCCTCAAAAAGAAGAACTCCAGCAACTAGTAAAATTATGGCGGAGTTCCAATATTGAAGAAATAACCATTACAGGCCATGCCGACCCAGTGGGTTCAACTGTCTATAACCAGAGCCTTTCAGAATTGAGAGCAAATACCGTAAGAAGTTTTCTGGCATCGCAAGGCATACCTCCTTCTCAACTTACCACCTACTATGAAGGAGAACGTAAAGCCAGTTTTATTGATAAAAGCGCCTGGCGGAGAGTAGATATATCATGGACCACACCCGAAATCTACAAACCTATAGAAGAACTCTATTCCAAACTATCAAATACTCAGAGGCACTACATCAATCCTGAGAAGGACACTTTTTTGAGGTGTGAGGAAGGTAGCATTATTCATATCAAGGCCGGTACTTTTAGTGCCAAAGGAAAGAAAGCCCTTGTACTCTTTGAAGTAAAGGAAGTGTACAACAAGTCCGACATGATTCTGGAAAACCTAAGCACTATGTCCGATGGGAACATCCTGGAGACAAGGGGCATGATTTACACCAATGCTATGAGCCAGGGAGACACTTTGAAGCCATCAAAGGACATCAGCATTATGATGCCCACAGAAGATTACACAGCCGCGGCGGGTGTATTTGATGGGAACAGAGATCCTCATAGTGATGCTATGAACTGGGCCGTAAACAACAATTCAGTGCTGCGCAACTTCTCAGTCAGCGATTTCTCAGACTGTGAGGAGTATGCGAACACACTCGCTGCCTTAGAAGCCGAAGGTGTGGCCACAGATGCTCCCGGATACTTAACTTTAACTTGCCTATTAGACAGTGCATTGGCTCAGTGTGGTGGTTGTGTAGAAGACCTCTGCGGTACCAGACGCGAACTTAAATGCCGATTATTCTTCTGCAGAATGAAGCGCATACCCAGGGGAATTGCAAGGGAATTTGGGAGTCTTTTTAGTAAGAAGGTCAGGATAAGAAGACGCGAAAGACGGCAAGATAGAAAGGCTGACCGCACGCTTGACACCCGCCTTGAAAAGCTAAGAGAAAAGGACAAACCTCTTACTGTGAAAGAAGTTACCGAAGTGGAAGACCTGTTGCGCAGAAAAAAAGCACGCGACGGTAGTGCCGAACTTACCGATGAAGAGAAGAAAATGATAAGGCTTTCTCGCCTTATCAGGAAGTCTGACTCCCTAATTGCTACTGAAACTTATGACGTAAAAACCACCGATAATTGTGCTGAGCTAAAAGACTTATTTGCCACCTACGGTGTAATGGATGTGCAAGCACTTACACTGGCTATAAACCGCCCACTATTGGATGAGTTTGAAGTGGAAACCATGGAAGAATTGATGGAAGCACTGTCAAAAGCCAATTTTAACAACTTGGAAGAAGCTTACGAGCAGAAGAATATCTCTTACGAAGATTTCAAATTTTACATTTTTAACGCATCCACTTTGGGTTGGAAAAACATCGACATCTTCGCCAATATCCCGATGAACCAACGAGTTGCTGTTCAGGTAAACCTTAGCCCTTCACCAGAAGTTGACTGTAAGCTGGTATTTAAGGAACGAGAGTTTGTAATTCCGGGTAAAATTGGTGACGGTTACTTCTATTTTGAGGGAATGCCCAAAGGAGAAGAAGCCTGGGTGGTGGCTATTAAATACGAAAATGAGACTCCCTATCTGGCACTTATCCCTATAAAAGTGGCTAATAAGAGCTTTACTCCCACTTTTAGAGAAAAAAGCCTGGAAGAACTCAAGGCAGATCTAAAAGTACTTGACTTCAACAAAAGCCCATAAAAAAGCCCTTCTTAACGAAAGGCTTTCTACGTACTTTTTTAATTCAAAAGTGAAGTTATGCGGCCTTAACTGCCTTTTTCGACGCGGCAGCCTTCTTCTTGGCCTTTTTTAATGCGTCGCTTTTCAACTGGACAACTTTTGTTGCTTTTTTCAAGTCCTTTTTCTTTGCTTCTTTTTTAGCAACAGCCTTGGCAATCACATTGGCCTTTTTAGTTGCTTTCTTCACAGCCTTCTTTTTGGCATCTACTTTGGCCAGGGCTTTCTTCAGGTCTTTTTTAAGTTTCTTATTTTTTGACATGTAATTTCCTTTAGTGGCAATTAATGCAAGTACCTGGTACCAAGGGCACGAACATCAATATTACCTTAATATTAAGACGAAGTTAACCCAAGGTTACCATCAGCCAATATTAAGTTTTACATCCATATCACAATCAGCAACTTAAATAAAACACCACACATTGCGGCAGTAAAATATTAATAGCCAGGCAGACCCAAAGCCTATGATTGTTATTCCCTTAGGTAGTTACTAATCAGCAAAGCCAGTTGTTCTTGTCCACTTTCGCTGGTAATGTATTCCTTATCACTGCTGTTCGATAAAAACCCCATATCCAGTAGTAATGCAGGTGCTTCACTGTTCTTGAGTACAAAGAAATTGGCTTCTTTAATGCCACGCATTTCTAAGAGTCCTTTTTCCATCTCGGCACTTAATCGCCTGGCTTCTCTTTTGGAGGCTTCATAAAATGCGTTTTCTTTCGACACATACATCTCTATACCGTTGGCAGCGGCATTGTCGCTTTGGTTTACATGCAAAGAGAGCATTAAATCAGGCTGCAAGGCATTTACGCGTGCTACCCTATCAGCCAAACTCATAAAAGAATCATCTTCCCTGAGCAACACTACTTCACAGTCAGGGCTTTCTCCAAACTCCTTAATTTTCAAAGCAATGTTTTGGACAATTTCCTTCTCCAGCAATTCTTCAATTTGTACCCCGGGATCCTTTCCGCCATGCCCGGCATCAATTACTATGGTCTTTTTAGAATCGACCGGAATAAAAGCATAAGCCAAAACAGCAGCTACGAGCAATACAAGTCCAATTACTTTTTTCATTTCACTATGAATCAATGAGTTGAAGAATCCGAAAATACAAAATTCAATTGCCGGTAAATATGCACTTACCCACGTGAAGAGTCGGATGGTGTGGATTCAGGTTAACTCCTTCATTCAGAAGATGAAGGAACATTAAAGTTCCTAGCTTTTTACCAACTTAAAGTAGCGGTCATAAATCACGTCAATATCAAAGTCAATAGGGAGCATGTGCCCTTGACCCGCTAAAACCATGGTCTCCACCTTCTTCACATGTTCGCTCAAAAGATTCTTAGATGCAGTGGCTGCATTAATCCAGTCGTCGGCATCTTCTTCGCCATAGGCCAGTATTATGGTTAGATGCTTCCAACCTTCATTTATTTGAATGGCATCAGATACAGCTCCTGGTGCTACAACAGCACCTTTAAACAGGGCAGGCTCAGAAGCTACAAAGTTGAAAGCGGCCACACCGCCATTGGAGGTTCCCCCGGCTATCCAGCCATTTTCTTTTACGTTAAAGTGATTTTTTATGGCTCCCATCACTTCCGCTATTGCTTCGGCACCATAATCTCTGAAACTACCGGCCTTATCATTAATAGGCATAATGGTGATGTAGTTATCAAAATGATGGCTTCGAAACCAGGCAGCATAGCAGTACTCCACCACAGGCTCTGACTGCCCTCCGCCTGATATACCCAGAAAAACCGGATAGGCGGTTTCCTTAGTGTAATTACTGGGATAGTGCACCTTGCATCGGATGCTTTCGCCATTGGCGCCAATGAGTGCTACTGTTTCAAGCTCTTTCTTAATGGCATCAGGCACAGCAAGATCCTGCGCATTGACAAGGGTAATCATGAGGAAGGCAAAACATGGGAGTAGGAGCGCTTTCATAGACGTATAGCTATTCTGCAATGAAAATAGCACTAGGATATTAAATGCTGTTAATGATGGTGCTGAATGGAACGAATAACAGGTTGAGAGGAACGGATTGTTAAAAAATACTCAAATGCGGCGCATGAGTAAAAAGAACGATAAGGTTACAAAAGTGTGCAAACATGTGGTTGCACTGAGTTGTTTCCATCAGGGTTCGATAGCAGATGGTCACCCAGTATGCATATGGCCTTTCATCTCATTAAATTGCCAACTTCTAAGGCACAAACATGTCAACAAACGCATCAGGAATTATTACCAGAGTAGGTGAAGTACAGGCTGCTACAGAAATCTGTTTGCAACGGTATGAGAATGGGAAGATCGACACTCTGGCCAAAGCCCTGCTTCAGGAAGTTCTACTTAAAAAAATAAGGTTTCCCTTACTGGAGCGATGTGCCAGCTTGCTCTTTGAAGCTATTCCTTCAAACAAGCAAATAGACCTATGCGATGCCATTGCAGCCTTAAAAACTATGGGCGGAAATGTATTGATTGGTATTATTCTGCAAAAACGTCTTCCTGACCATTTTGATGAAAGCATGGCGAAATGCAGAGAATACATTGCCTTGGGCGCAGAATGGTATGTATGCGATATTATAGGAGAACGGGTATATGGTGTTTCCTTGTTGCAAAATCCCGCGTCTACTTTACAGATATTACGTGAACTGGCTTCTGATGATGACCAATGGGTAGCCAGATCTATTGGTCCGGGTTGCCACTATGCTATTAAGAAGGGACTTCCGAAGGCCGATGTGGTTTCAGTATTTGAGTTATTGCTATCAATGGCTCGGGTAAAAAACAAAGAAGTAAAACAAGGTGTGGGATGGGCCGCGAAAACGACTGCCAAGTTTCATCCGGATATTATTGCCAGGTATCGAGCACAAATTGATGATACTACTCAAACAGGACAATGGTTTAGAACCAAGGTGCGAATAGGTCTTGAACGAAATGCCTATGCCAAGAGAAATAGAGGTTAAGACCATACTCAATAAAACCAAGAGACGTGACCCTTGGTTTCTTGACGACTACTCGGTAAATCTATATAGTAGCTGTTCATTTAATTGCCTCTACTGCTACATACGAGGTAGCAAATATGGCAACAACCTTGAAAGCAGCTTATCAGTAAAAACCAATGCCATTGAGCTCCTGAACAAACAACTAAGCAACAGGGCAAAGAAAGGACAACACGGAATAATTGTGCTCTCATCAGCTACCGACCCATATTTAAAGATAGAGCAGAAGTATGAACTTACCCGTCAGGCTCTGGAGGTAATACTTAAGTATCGTTTTCCTGTGCATATGATTACAAAGTCAGATGGCATAGAACGGGATTTTGACTTGTTGCAGAAGATCCACAGAGAGGCGATACTCCCTAATGACTTGATAGGAAGATTGAGCGGGGGCACATTGGTATCGTTCTCCTTTTCCAGTCTTGATGACAAGGTTGGGCGCATATTTGAGCCGGGTGCCCCCCCCCCATCAAAACGCTTAGTGGCGGTAGAAAAAAGTTTAGAGGCTGGGCTGCCAACTGGCATTAACCTAATGCCACTATTGCCCTGGATTTCTGACACCACCGCAAGCTTGGAGGAGTTTTTTCGCGTTTTTGCTAAGCTCAAGGTAGACTATGTATTACCCGCTACCATTTCACTTTTTGGCAATAGCAAGGCCGATAGCAAAACGCTTGTTTTAAAAGCTGTCGCCAAACACTACCCTGATCTTTTGTCCAAATACGAGCAATACTTCGCTTCTGGCACTACCGTGCCTCAATTCTACCATAGAGCTTTTAATGAAAAAATGAAGTCTCTTGCACAAGCCTCAGGCTTGCCCAATAGCATAGGCCTGGTTCCACAAAAGCGGCAATAAAATCATAAACCCCTTATACCTCCGTTTGTATTTGAACAACCAAGGTGGGAATATGGATAAGCAACGGTTTTATATACTGGCATTTATGGTGTGGGCAGCGGCAGCCTGTAGCAATCAATACCAAGGGCAAAAAAACAGGTCTGACTACAGTAAACTTCAGGGCAAAAACATTCCATCTGATATGGTATACATATCAGGTACAGCATCACTTTCTCCTTTCTACATCAGCAAAGAGCCGGAACCCAACATTTGCTATATGGTCTACTTGCAATGGCTGCAGAAGGTCCATATATCCAATCCAATTGTCTTTTTAGAAGCGCTCCCAAAAAAGAGAGACCAAAATGTCAACGTCAATCATTTTATTGAATTCACTGCCAACCCAAAATATGCCTTTGCTCCTGTAACCGGGCTTTCCTGGTTGCAAATTCAAAAGTACCTGCATTGGAAAACGGATCGACTTAACGAGAGTATTCTTCAAAGAAAAGGGTTCTTTGAAAACCTGAATCAAGAGCAACGCGACGATGACAACTTCAACCTGGAGGCATTTCTACACGATCAATATGAACATCCGCATTTGGCCCGAAAGCACCACAAAAAGTACCAGGAAGTACTTCAGAACGTTGTAAACCGCTATGGACTTATAATGGGATACAGGCTGCCAACACGCCAGGAGTTCTTCTGTTATTCCAACAAGTATTCGCAAACGTCCATTGGCAAAAAGGATTCAAGAAGCTCACAAATTGATAAAAACTATTTCCTGTTTCAATTTTCGAAAGCACTTCAACCAGGTAATTACTCAGGGAAAAGAAGTATTTACCATCCTTACAATTATCCAATGGATTCGCTACTTAAAGGACATAACCGCCAAGGCAGCAGACTTCATGAAGCTTCACACAAAGAATGGATGCTCAATGATGTGGAGCATCCCATGGCCGACTGGTTAGAAGCTTATCAGGAATCAGGCTTTAACACCTTGGAAGGGGCTATTTTGAAAGACACCAACGGGCTGTTACTTCCAAAAGACAGTGTTGGACATTTACAGAGCTTTAGGTATCTGGGAATTGATGAGAACGTCAATAAAATTGCTGTTGGACTGGAACCCATTCAAAGGTTTCACGAAGTACATGTATCACATGAACTGGCCTGGTATTACATAGAAATCCCTGACTCGCTCAAGACCCCGGCAGAGTACATTACAGTTCCTCTTTACCGAGATCGACTTGTATGTTCTACTAATGGCAAAGACAATGGAATTCCTGAAGTATCCGAACACAACGAAGCTTATGGAGCAGGAAACATTGGCTTCCGCTGTGTATTGCCTTATAGCCCTTGATGAACCAAAAATTATGAAATTGAAGTCGGAGGATTAGATAGGTGCTTTCACATACTTTAAGAGGGTAAATACTTCAATAACACCAATAGCAACTACTTTGGTCTTCATGTTAGTTGCATTAAAGGCCATTGGTAAGTACACTGCATTTGCGCGGAGTATGGTTCTTATCCTACTTCCCATACTTGTATTTACAACCTCATTTGCCCGAATCCAAGATGGAAATCAAGAAGCTATAGGCATGAGCACTTACCAAACCTTTCAGCAAGAATGCACCTATAGAGCTTCGCTGCTTAAGGGCAAAGTTTACCTCGAGTCACTCCCACAGCATATAACCATTAAAGACCTGCTTCCTGAAAGTTGGGTTAAAGTATACACCTCAAAAAAGAAGTTGTACAACGGTGTGTGCAGGTATGACAAGTGGTGGCTCACCAGTCATTTAAGAGCATCACAACCCAAGCATTTCCTTGGCCATTTTGAATCTGTAAAAGGAGCTACATACTCATGTCTGCCAATTGAACCGTCAAAGTCTTTTGGAGTTTCATGGCTGCAGGAACCACTCATCCATGCGCCATATAAAAAGACTCGTGTATCAACCGGATACTGGCGTCATTCTGAAAGGTACTTCTCTCTAATTAGTTCAATCTTGGCCTTGTTAAGCGGCTTACTCATAAACTCAGTAACCTGATTATAGGCCCTCGCTTTTTCCAGATCGGCAGAGTTGGCCGAAGTAGTGAGCATCATCAAAATCACGCACTCATTATCTTCTGCAAACTCCTTCTCGTACATTTCCATAAACTCAAATCCATTCATTACCGGCATATTAATATCCAGTAGAATGAGATTGGGTCGCTTATCATCAGTACAGTTCCTTAAATAGTCTACAGCCTCCTGGCCATTGGTGGCAATTTCCACATGGTTAGATAGATCAAGCTTCTGAATCAAACGACTGTTGAGCATGTTGGTTACTGGATCATCGTCAATTAGTAAGGTGGTATTAAACTTCTTCACTGTGCTGGTATAACGTTATGAAATGATGATGCGAGGCAAGATTACCGAGAATTTACTTCCCTTGCCCAACTCGCTGTTTACTTCTATTCTCCCTCCCCTATCTTCAACCATACTTTTTATTACATATAGGCCCATTCCAGAACCTTCGGCATTGGTATGTATTCTCTTGAACATACCAAATAGCTTTTTACCATCAGTGTCCATGTCAATGCCAAGGCCATTGTCGCTCACACTCAGAATTACTTGTTGATCATTTGTTTCTGACCTTATTTGAATGTGAGGTTTTCTGTCAGGTGAACGGTACTTGATCGCATTGCTCACCAAGTTTTGTAAAATACTTCGTGTGCCAACCTTGCCAAAGTTGATGCTGGGACAATCGGTAAAATCAACATCTATATGCACCTGATGCTCTTCAATTTGCAAGCTCAAACCGTCTGACACCCCTTTCATTACCTCTTCGAGTGCTACTTCTTCTACCTGTTCCACCAGGCTCACCATTTTAATCACACCAATAAGGTCGTGAATAGTAGACTTAGCCTGTGAAATGGACTTGGCAATGCCGTCTAAAGATTCCTGTACTTCCTGATTCGGATCTTCCAGGTCCATTCCAAGCAATTCAAAAAAACCTTCAATATTGGCTATGGGCGTTTTCAAATCATGTGTGGCCATATAGCTAAACTGCTCCAAGCGTTTGTTTTTATCGTCAAGGAGGTTCCGCTGCTCCTTTATTTTTTTGGCATAGCGCTCGTTTTGTACGGTAAAGTGATAGAAAATGTAAATGGAAAACCCAATAACAACAGCTCCATAAAAGTAGCCGATAACTTCAATTACCCAAGGCTCCAGGATAACCATGGGCTCATAACTATGGCAATACCATTCTACCGCCACCCACATAGGAAAGACCATTAAGGCCATTAGTAATCGCCTTTTCCCCCAATTTTTATGAAATAGCAAAAAGGGTAAACCTGCAATTAGCAGTAATAGAAACTGGGCATTTGTATCCGGCCCAAGCAATATAGGCGTTGAGCAAGTAGCCAAATCGCCAGCAAATACAATGTATAGGGCGGTTATTGTAAAGTGTCCTTTTGAATTGAGTATTAAAAGGCCAATGTAGCTGAGGGCCAGAGCACCAATATAAACGGCGAATTCGTTGGGTACGGCATCCATGTACCATAGGGTAATAGAAGTAGGAATGCCGATTAAAAGGAAATACCAAACAATCTTATTTAGCAGAACGCCCCGCTTCTGTTCCCAGAGGCTCATTTCCTCGTGTATCCCTATTTGAAAAGGCTTCATGGTGCGTTTTACAATGTTTAAACCAACTATAATCCCGACACCAAAAAATTCACCGCTGCAAACCTACAGAAGCACGACCATTTTGAGCACCAATTTTCACGAAACACAGGTAAGTTCATCGAAAGATCATACATGATGGTCGTTTAAATAAAATGTTCAAACTAAGTATAGAGAGCACATGAGTGAAGAGTAGAGCGGTCAACAAACTGGCAATGAGCCTTCTTTAAACAAAGGTGTAAGAACTTGAAATTGGCCTGTAAAGATTTGAAAAGTTCCAGCTTACTTTGAACCATGGTTATCTCCTGGTGGTCATTTTTGCTGATAGCATCTGCATCTCAATGCATATTCCTGCTGGCCCTTTTTGCCCTTAGAAAAGGAGGAAACAAAAGAGCTAAGATTATTATTTCAGCAATGTTGGTAGTATGCCTGGCCATCAACTTCAATAACATTCTGTACGCCACGGATTTGTTTATGAAAATAAGGATAGCCGGTTTTGCAAGAGGCATGCTTCTGTTCATGGGCCCCTTGTTCTATTTTTATTCAAAAGCAATAAGCCAGCCCAATTTTGTATTGCGTCCCAAACTACTCTTACATTTTGTGCCATACCTGCTGGCGGTAACAAGCCTGGTTCTGGAGCCCCCGCCTTCAGGAGATTTTAGTGAGCTTTTGGATCGATTCAGAGAAGGCACCCTTCCTATCACAACTTCATCAATAGTCCGTTTTGAGGTCTATATGATTCATATTTTAATTTATCTATTCCTGGCCAGACGTGCCTTTCTGCAAATGGAAAGTAGCATGGAACGCGATTTCACCATTTCACTCAAGTCAAGAAAAAACTGGCTACAGCAAATCACCATTTTTCTGTTCTTACTAGTACTTACGCTACTGTACTTTACAGGGTATATGGTAAGTACGGGCTTTTACACTCTTACCGGAAATTTCACCATCACACTTATCACTTCAGCCTTTGTGTATTTTATTGCCTTTAAGGCCATATTGTCTTCTCATCAGGTGCTGCCTGAGTTCCAGGTAAGAAATGTACCCCAGCATTTTAAAAATGAGCGGAAGGGGCCCTTTGTGCAATCGCTTCATGAGCTTATTGAGGAACAAAAAATCTTCAAAAATGCAGACCTCAAATTGGCCGATGTGGCTACCCAACTTGGAGTGGGCTCCCATGTGTTGTCAACCTACATCAATCAAGAACTTGGCACCGGCTTTTTTGAGTGGATAAATGGATACAGAATTCGCGAGTTTATTTATTTGGCACAAGACGATGCTTATAAAAACTACTCCATTTCTGGTATTGCAGCGGAAGTAGGGTTTAAGAGTAAATCGTCTTTTTATACGGCTTTCAAAAAGTTAAAGGGAATGACACCCAGCCAATACTTAAAAAGTACCGAAACCCCTCCTGAGAAGGTCTAAAGCAGTTCGACTTTACCAAAGTCAAACTTTATTCGAGTATCTCCTGGCCTGAAAAAGCACTTTGCCGACATAGGTTTGAGCCCAGCAACTAATACGAACAAATGCTTCTATGTACCCAGGCCAGCTCCAATTGGAACTGGGAGCCAGTCATTATTTCACCCACGGAATCCCTGCTCTTAACAGCCGAGCTAAGGCTGAGCCCTGAGCAAGGTCCCATAGTAAGAAACTGGTTAGAATCTTCCCTCTCAAAATGGTGGCTTTTTGAAGGTGTTACTGACATAAAGATCTTTCATGATAGCGATGCGGATGAAGTATGCATGATCATGTCTTTTGAGAACGATGTTGTTGGCCAGGTTGCAGGCTATGCAAAAACATTGGAAGCAGAGTTCAAATCGAAGCAAACAGATGGTTTACTCAGCTCATACCACATAAAAAGCCGGAAATGCGAGTTAATAGAATAAGGAAAGCGTCGTACACTGTTGGTGCAGTATTACTTATGGCAATAGCACTGCACAGTTGCAAGCCCAAGCCACTGCCTCCTGGCCAGGCCTGGGAGGGTATTTTCAACTTTAGCAGTAGTAAGGGCGAGCAAAAAGCCAAGGCTGTATTTGACTTTGAAAAGCTCACCGGGGTTCTCGTTTTGCCTGATATGATTCCCGTACCACTTGAAACTGAAGCGCTCAAAAAACAAGAAGACTCAATTTTCTTTACACTAGGATTTCGATCGGGCGATGCCTTTTGCAAAGCAAAAATTGATGGAGATACTATAAGAGGAGTGTTACACTATGAAGGCTTAGAACCTTCACCATTCTGGATGGCTAAAAGTGACGAGAAGCTTAGCCCTTATGGAGCGCCAGCTCCCAATATGGATGGCTCCATACGCATAAAAACCTATGCACAAAGTGCTTCAGAGTTGGCAGTAAAAGAGCGATTGGAAACCTTACTTAAGAAGTATGAGCTTGACCGCTACACTTTTACCAAAGATATAATGATACAGGACAGTGTGATATCGCATAGCCATCCTGTACTTACTCTCAATACACATATGCCTGATGAAACGTATTTGCTTTCTACCTACCTGCATGAACAAATGCACTGGTACAGTCTTACCAAAGGTGAAGAGCTGGGAGCCATGGCTGACAGTGTATTTAAATGGTATCCAAAAGTTCCTATTGACTTTCCCGAAGGAGGCGGTACAGAACAGGGAACCTATATTCATATTCTTACCAACTATCTTGAGTATCACTGCCTGGCCGAAGTAATTGGAAAGGAAGCAGCGAAAAAACACATAGAGTTTATGTGCACCCAGCACTATACCTGGATTTATAAGACAGTGCTGGATGACTACGAAAAACTGAGGGAAGTAGCGCTGCAATGTAAACTACACCCTTAAGCCTCATCATGATTGAAGCATTGAGTCAGGAAATTGTTTCTAGAACAACACTTTGAGGCTAAAACTAGGAGTTAAGCCAAGAAAGTAACGTTCATCTTCAATAATCTCCGGCTCAATGTCTTCATCCTCCTCTTCAAGAGAATAGGTGCGGCTCCATACATTGGCTCTGTTGTAAAGGTTTAACACGCTAAAGCCCAATTGGCCGTTCCATTTATTTTGTGAAGAACCAAAGCCATACCAAAGAGACCAGTCCAGGCGGTGGTATACAGGCAAGCGCTTAGCATTTACATCATCCCAAACGATTGCATAATAACGATCCTCTTCATCTCTCAACTCCACAGTACCCAAGGGTTCAGTATATGGTGCGCCTGATTTGTATGTCCAACCCAGTGATGTTTCAAGCCGTTTCCATTTAAAAGTGTTTACAAAACGAAACTGATGAGGCCTGTCAAAAAAAGAGGGGAACGAAGCTTCTTTGTACTCCGGGTACAATGATGTACTCCTGGCATAAGAGTAGCTTAGCCAGGGACTGTAATACCTGTACTTTTTGCGGAGCATAAAATCAACACCCCAAACTTCACCTGCCCCGTCCGCAAAATCCAATTCGTCGTCAAACTCTTCCGTGTATTCTCCAGAGGCAATAAGCCCATCCATTCGCTTGTAATAGCCGTCTATATCCAATAGCCAACCCTTTTTCTGCCATAGGAATCCAAGTGTAGCCTGCTGATTGCTCAATAAGGGAATGTCTTCATCATCTGTGAGCACCCAAATGCGCTCGGCAATGTTCGTGACATCCAATTCCGGGTCATCAATAGTTCTAATAAACTGTGTGTAGTGCCCGTAAGATGCCTTAAAGCCCGTTCCTGGAGTCAGCTCATACTTGATATGTAAAATGGGTTTTAAGCGTCCTTCTTCAATGGCGGTAAAATAGTCATAGCGCAGTTCTCCCAATAGAAGCCAATGTTTGCCTATACCCCAGTTTGAACTTAGCATCAGGCCATGTACCTCGTTTTGAAAATCCAGCGTGTCGGTAAAGCTTTCTTCATACAACGACTGCTCTTCATATAAAAGATCACTTTCTGCCTGATTGAGTTGATATCCAAGGGAAATACGACTGTTTTTGCCTATGGCATAGCTCGTATTGACATTCAGCTCCGTATTTCTAAAACCGTTGGAGATTAATAGCTCATCTTTTGTAGAATCATCTTCTTCAACCCTAACCAGTCGACTGTTGTTAAGCATCTCATAGTTTGCCACTGAAAAGCTCAACTCAGAGCTCCATCGCTCAGTCCAGGTTCGAGTATGGTATATGTTGAAGCCACTTGACCAAACGTCGTGTTCTTGAAAACTGGCATTGTCCAGTTCATCATCAAGGGCCGAAAAGCCTAAACGATTGCTTCCCAAGAGCACACTGGCTGAGAAAAAACCCTTAGTACCAGGTTTCCAGATGAGTTTGGCGTTCAAGTCACGAAATACAAGTGTCGACTTGAAGTCCAGTTCCTCATCACTAACGCTGCTCTCTTCTTCCAATACCTCAATTTTAGAACCCTCAAAAAGCTTGGTTGAATAGGCTTGAAAAGCGGGTGTCACCCATAAGTGGTTATAAGAATTTCTTCCAGCCACAAAGAACGATAGGCTCTTGGTTACAGGTACATGTGCACTTAGATCAGTATGAGTACTTGTTAGATTTACTTCTCCCTTCACATTCTCCGGAACATCCTCATAGCTTTTGATATTTAAGAGCCCTGATGAAGCCACCGCATAGCGGGCCGGGATGTAATTTTTATACACTTCTACTTCCTTTACCGATGCAGGAATAAACGAGGTGATGTTGCCAAAATAATGTGCAGGATGATAGATAGGAATACGGTCCCAGTAAATTAAGGTTTGATCTTTGCCTCCGCCCCTTATATTAATCCCTGAAGCCGTTTCATCATTGCTTGAAATACCCGGTAGCATTTGAGTAGACAACAATATATCGGCCTCCGGGAGCCCTGGAAGCACTTCTACATTGTTGGGTTCTATGAGCGTGGTCGTGTAGTCATTGCTTACCTTGATGCCTTTGTTGATGTATTCCAAAATAACCACTTCGCTAAGACCCTGAGTCAATCTAAACAGTGAAATTATCACAGTATCTGATACAGCGCTGAGCAAGTCTATGCGTCCCTGCAGTTTCTGATACCCTACATAGCTAATCAACACTTCTCCCTGAAGCAAGCTCCTTTTCACACCCAGCAGTCCGTTGCTACTTACAAGTGTACCATAACTTCTTTTGAGAGATTGAAAACTGGCAAAGGGTAAAGGCTCCTGTGTACTTGCATCCACTATTTTCAAGTAATAGAAATCAAGAGGAGCATATTCAGTAATCAGAAAAAAACCAGGGCTTTTTTCTTCGGCATGAAGTCCGCTCCCGTGTAACAAACTATCAAGAAAAGCCCTTTGACTTAAAGCCTGCGCACTAAAACCTACCTCAATTCCTTCAAGCTCACTAAGCGCATAAGAAAAGTGTATTTCCTGTTCCTGTTCAACCTGTTGGAGCACCTGAACCAAAGGCTTTTCTTCACATTGAAAATCAATTAACTGAGCCCATACGGCAACTACTTTCAACAGGAACAAAAGAACCAGCGTCAGTTGTTTCATTTACCGCAGAGGCTTAAGGGTTATTTCGCGTTTTTCGTTATCTACTGTGTACTCAAGCTCTTTTTCAAAAGCCCCAAGAACAAGAGCTACGGCCGCTTCAAAGTCATCGGTAGGGAAATCTCCATTGTATATTCCATTAAAGTCGGCATGGTTTCCAATTACTGTGCAATCGAATTGTCTTTCAAGTTCGTCCAGTGCTTCAGAAAGTGGCACATCCTGTAAGCTAATGATCCCTGACACCCAGGAAGGCTCTTTACTTTCAACAATGAGACTTCGGCTCCTACCTTCAGCTATTCTAATTCCCATTCCTTCGGTGAGTTCCTGCACTACTGTTTCGCTCACCACTTGTACCTTACCGTGGTAACAAAGTACATCCAGCACGCCTTTTCTAAGCTTTACATTAAAGCGTGTACCCAGTACTGCGACAGTACCAGCTTCTGTATGCACGGTAAAAGTATTGCCTTTTTCCACTTCAAAATAAGCCTCTCCAGAAAGATCAAGGCTCCGCTCACTGCTCCACTCCTCTTTTGAATAGGCAAGGCTGGATGAGCTATTTAATTTTACTACAGAACCACCGGGCAGTTCTACTTTAGTCTTGTTTACAGCCTCAGTATATGCTACAACTGGCTTACCCATTTCCTTTTGCCATAGGTACAAAAGCCCAAGAGAGCTTACAAGAAATATAGATGCCGCTATAGACCATCTTGCCAGTGAAGATAGTTTACGCACTCTTGGCTGAGCACTCCTTCTATTCTCCTTCAAACGCCTTAACTCAGCCTCAGTATCAAATTCCAATGACTTGGCATTTGATAGGGTTTCTCTTATTCTCTGATAATGCGAAAAGTCGCTCGACTGCTCAAAAGCCTTAAGCTCTTCTGCATTGAGCTCATCAGACAACCAGCGTGCTAAAAAAGTATCGTCTCTATTCCAATCAGTCATTTTTTATCGTTCATAAACATACAACAGGTGTAAAGCTTCATACCCTACCACCACGTTTATTTTTTATTTTGGATGTAGTAAAGTCTTCAACTTAAGTAATGCCTTATGCATTCTCTTTTCAATCGCTTTTACGCTTACATCAAGCATTTCTGCTATCTGCTTGTAGGTGTGTTTCTCAATTCTATTCAGTAAAAAGACTTCCCTTTGGCCTTCGGGCAAGCTGTTTATGGCTTCTTCCAAACGCTTGCCATACTCTGTATACTCTAATTTGAAACCTGGTGATTCATGATCTACCTGAGTAGTACCAGATTGTTTCGAGAAATCAAGGCGTACTTTTTCTTTTCTTACTTCATTGAGAAACTGGTTATTGGCTACTGTGAACAAAAATGATTTGGCCTTCTCAGGTAGCACATCCATACATTTTTCCCAAAGCTTTAGAAAACTCTCTTGTACCGTATCTCGTGCCTTTGCCTCATTCCCATGTTTGTAAGCCAAAAATCTAAAAAGTCCGGGTGCATGCTCTCTGTAAACGGTATCATACACTTCTTCATCGCAAACGCCTTCGCCTGACACTCTCTCCATCTCCGTTCAAACAAAACTAAATACCAAGAGTATTCCAAAAATATTTTGGTCTTGGGGGTAGGGTATCTGAGTGAGCTCTTGTTTCACACTTAAAGCAATACGTCATGAAGCATTCAAGCACCCCTTTAAAACTTACCGCACTGGGCTTGATCCTATTGCCCTTAGTCTCCATTGGTCTTCGCTACCACTACAACGATATGGAATCAAACCCGTGGGAAGATTCAAGCCGTTATAAAGTAAGCTATAGGTTTACGCTTCATGGTGAAGGTCCTTACACCGTTCAATCTTTTATACCAGGAAACGATCAGCGCCAGCAAATACAACTTCTTGGTGACACCTCATTTCAAAAAGGAAACAGCTACTTCAGTGAAGACAATCATGTATCAGAATGGATGGGCAATAGCAATGGAGAGCAAGACATTCTGCTACAATTTGAAAGTATTACCAAATCGGTAAAATACATCATTGGAGATGAGATTGCCTTTATACCAGGCCCAAGCCTACAAGAACCAACCGATCTTATTCAACACGAGGCCGTTGAAATTAAAACAGTGGCTGACTCTTTAGCAAGAGGAGAAACACGCTATGATCAAACTCTAGAGAAGGTTTTTAAATACGTTCACAGTATACCTGGAAAACGCACAAGTGAGTTAACCAGTGCTTTAAAAACCCTGCGCGAAAGAGAAGCATCCTGTAATGGTAAGAGCAGACTCTTTGTGGCCATCTGCAGAAGCATGGGTATGAATGCCAGAATGGCCGGAGGCCTGATTTTAGAGTCAACCACCAAACGAACTTCACATGCCTGGGCTGAGGTAAAAGTGGCCCAGCAATGGGTGCCCATGGACGCCTATAACGGGCATTTTGCCAGCATACCCAGCAACTACCTCAAGATATACAATGGCGATCATTTTCTAATTACCCGAAAAGGTAAACAACACTTCGACTACCAATATGATATAGAGCAACTTGAGATAAATGCACTAAGCAACATGGCATTATTCAACATAAAATCTTTAGTATCCAAGGCAGGAATTCCATTCAACCTGCTACGCGCTTTGCTCATGCTACCCTTGGGAGCCTTATTGGTAGCCTTGTTTAAAAACATTATAGGACTCAAGAGTTTCGGAGTTTTCCTGCCTGTACTCATAGCCATTGCCTTCACTGAAACCGGGTTTCTTCAAGGAGTAGCCTTCTTTAGTCTCGTAGTGGGCCTGGTAAGCCTGCTGAGTCATCCATTGAATCAATGGGGCGTACAACATACCCCAAAAATTGTGGTCATGCTTACAGCAGTAGTAATAGCAAGTTTAGTTTCAGTACAGCTCATGCATCTTCTGGGTGTGGCCAATACAAATTTGAGTCTCTTCTTCCCCATTATAGTACTAACTCTTACGGCTGAAAAATTTGCCCAAAAGACGGATGAAGAAGGTTTTAAAGAAGCCTTTGTACTCTACGGGCAAACCTTGCTGGTAACTTCTTTTTGTTACCTGGTGGTGGCTTCCAATAGCATTTTTCAATTGATGATCACCTTTCCTGAAGTACTGCTCAGTATAGCTGGAGTATCCCTGCTCCTGGGTAAGTGGATAGGACTTAGGGTTCTGGAATACAGAAGGTTCAAATTCAACTCTCAAAACTCTCTGAGCCATGTTTAAGAAAATCAAGCAAATCAAAAACGAATTTCTGGGTATTAACCAAAGAAACGTTGAGTGCATATATCCTAACAACCCTAAGAAGCACTACCGCTTAGCCGATAATAAAGTACTTACTAAGAAGGTGCTTTCCACACACGGTATTCAAACACCTGAAACCTATGGAATAATTGAGCACATTGGGCAGATTGACCATATATGGGAGCAGGTAAGTGTACATGAAAAACTGGTTATAAAGCCCGCAATGGGCAGAGGCGGCTCTGGCATCATGATCTTGAGCAGAAAAGGCACCGATTGGTTCAATGCCGGTAGTCCAATAAACACTGACAATATTTTCAGTCATATCGCAAACATTGTATTTGGCCTTTACTCCTTTGCTGATGAGGACTGTGCCATTATAGAGCGATGCATTATTCCCCATCATTTTTTTAGCGAGCTCTATCCGGCCGGTGTTCCTGACATTAGAGTTATAACCTTCCATAGCGAAGCCGTGATGGCAATGCTCCGAATGCCCACTAAGCAGTCTAATGGAAAAGCCAACCTGCATCAGGGAGGTTTGGGCATTGGTGTGAATATGGAATCAGGCAGTCTTTTAGAGGCTTATGATGGAAAAACTTACCGAAGCACACATCCTGATTCGGGCATCCAAATAGTGGACAAGATACTTCCGAGCTGGAAAGAGATTAAGGAACTGGCCGTCAGGACTTCAAGGCATTTCCCTCTCAAATACCTGGGGATTGACATTGTAGTTGACAACGACCTGGGCCCCGAAGTCATCGAGATCAATATTCGACCCGGCCTGGGCATTCAATTGGCCAATAAACAGGGCCTAAAAAGCTTACTTAAACTTAAAAATATTGCCGCATGAACATCAAAAAATCAAAAGCCCACTTTGTAGTGGTATTGCTCGGACTCCTCATTTTGGCACTTGCCGACTTTATGGGACTTACCAATAGAACACAAACTATAGAACTGGCCGCCAGTATATCCGAAACTCCTTTTATCCAACTAGCTAAAGCACAAATACCATGAAAACCCTCGCAGGCATTTTAGTAATTCTTCTCACGATGAGCATAAGTGCTCAGGCACAATCCAAGCTGAGCTACTCGCAGGGCCTTGGATTCGAAACCAATATCTTCAAAAACCCTTCTTCCTTCTTGACTAAGACTGATTCTCTGGAGCGAGACGACATGTACCAAAACGGAGTATTCTCTTATCACCGTATTCTCTTTTCTACCAAGTACAAGAAGGACAATTTGTACTTAAGATTCAAGTCAAGTGCAAGTGCCCAGCTGTTTCCTTCAGTTGAAGATGCCCATGCCTACCGGCTGTCACTTGAACTCCCAATGCGTTACAAACTGGATCGTGGTAAGTACTTTCACATATCGCCAAAATATGCACGTTACCAACAGAACGGACTGGATTTGAGTAGCGGAGCTATTAGAACGCCTCTATCCTATGCTTCCTTTACACTTCCCATTGACTACGAATTTGACCAAGCTAACTCTGAGTACAAAACGGGTATGTTCTACAAATACAAGAACTATCCTTCAGCCACTGATGATATTCTGTTCTATCATTCTGTAGGTGCTCATATTAGTAAAGAAAACAAGTTTGAGCTAGCTAAGAACGAGTACCGTGGGTTGTTGGATATTGAAGCTTCTTTAAGACGCTACCAGGACATTGATTTCCCCACGGCAACTATTGATGAAGAGACTGACCTGGACGAAGATTTTTGGGATGAATTGGAAGGTACTGAACGAATTAGGAACTGGGCTTACTTACAAGCATCGTACCGGCTAAAACGTCGCTTTGAGAATGGATACTGGGAAATACCGGTAAGAAGCTTTGTGAGAGCAGACTTTTCTACCCGGAAGTATGGATACCTACAACACGATTTGGGATTCAATCTAAGCCATGAATCCACCAATGCCAAGTGGACAATAAAAACCAAACTGGCACATAGATATCATTTCAAACTCATGAACGAAGACAGCGCTTCCATTCAATACCTCTACGCTGGTTTTGACCTGCGGTATGAAGCGTACGTAAGTAAGAAGTTATCGCTCTATGCAAATATTGAAGTAATCAAACGCTTCTCAACACAGCAGAAACAGTCTACCCTGGCTTTTAGAGAATACTACAACTCCCAGTTGTCAGTAGGATTACGATACAGTTTGTTTTAAGGTAACCGGGTATTAGAAACTCAGGGACTACGGTTCCTGAGTTTTCATGTTTGGCACAAAAAAAACGGGGTTCAAACAATCTGGAGGGATATGATCATCTTTTCTCAAAATTTTTCGTGCATCTTTTTTGAGCTCCGCGTCAGTACAAAAACGCGGAAGCCGAAAAGCGGAAACAGAGTAGGCATCAACTAAACTGTTAAGCAACTATGAAAAGTTTAAACATGAAGATGTGGAGTATGATCATGATTTTAGGACTGCTCACGAGTTCGGCATTTGGCCAAATGACCCGTAGGTTCAGTCTCGCAAATCCAACACCCGGACGGCCGGACTATGTTGATGTAATTATTACCGATTTGGACGGAGATGGAAATCTGGACATCTACGCCGTAGAAGAATCGCAGGTAATTGGAGGTATTTCCAGTGTGGAGGTGGAAGACGACCAATTTATGAATGATGGCAACGGAATTCTCTCAACAAGTTTTACTTCTGAAACTCTTTACCAGGAAGGCCTTTTGTACGATAATGTAAACGCCGGAGATGCAGAAGCGGCAGACTTTGACGGGGACGGCAATATGGATATTGTAAGGGTATCGAGCAAGCGAATTTTTGTGTTGTACACTGACAATAACGGAGATTGGGATGAAGCCATTCAGTACAATACAAGTGATGCAAATAATGACAATGGATGCAGCACCAACTATGTAGATGTTGAAATAGCCGATTTCAACGATGATGGACTTCCTGATTTCATTGTTGCCCAGGATAACAACTGTGGTTGCAATCCCATATTTGAAAACGATGGCAACCGAGATTTTACCAGGCACTGTAACAGCGGCGATGCCTCCAACACGAAAACCGTAAGTGCTGGCGACATCAATTGCGACGGCGATATGGACATCATTTTAGGACATTCAGACCGACCTGTGGTGCGCACAGGAAATGGCAACTTTGGCTTTAGCACTTACTATACTGTAACCAACAACCCCGGCTTTGACTATAAAGTAGTGGTAGCGGATTTCGCTCATATCAACACAGATGGAGGCTGCTCAGGCTCAAGCACCAATAGCGGGCTTGACTTCTATGTTATTTGGAACAATACCGTAAACGGAAAGAGCAAACATAAATCTTACAAGAAGGAGAATTCTGGGTACACAGTAAAGTGGACCAATACCTTTAACTGGTTGGCTTCTGATGCCCGCTTTGAGCGAGATAGAGCTACAAATGCAGAGGGCCTTAAAGACAATAACAAAACTGAGTACATAGTACTTGGAGCCTCGAGCAGCAACATGACCGCGCGTCGTTGTACATCCGGTTTTAATATTATCAATATCAGTAGCACTTTCCTATCCAGCAAAATGTCAGGCGCAGGCATGGATTTTGGTGATTTAGACAATGATGGAGATTTGGACATGGTTGTGGCCAGTGGTTCCACCGTTACCATCTATGAGAATGAATATGATGAGTTTACAAGTCCACTTCCATTTGACGAAACCGTAGGCTTTGCCAATACCCCCAATGTCGAAGACATGCAGGTAGACCTTTACCCAGTACCAGTAACCGGAACAGGTATTTTCCAATATGAAATAAGTGAGAACGAATCTCCGGTACTCATTGAGTTGTACGACCTAAGTGGAACCAAAGTGGAAACCATTGTGCAGGAGGTACAAAATGCAGGAAGCTATTCACAAGCTTTTGAAACAGCACATTTACCAGCGGGTGTTTATGTGTATCGCTTCAGCGCTGGAAACATTGCACAATCTGGGAAAATGATCATTAGCAAGTAACCACTGACTGATTCAATTGATACCAATATCACTTATTGACCGATACCAATAGTGAAAAGAAATGCCACCTCTCTATAGGGGTGGCATTTTGCTTTGTGCTCTGCTGATTAAAGCTTAATATTCTGATTTAAAGGTTGCCAGAAGCCCTGCTCTTTAGGATTCTGGTTTTGAGGTATACAAAAACGTGAGGCATCGTGCCTGTTCAAATTCATTCTAAAAACACATTTCATGAGGATTATTGCTATTGTATGTACTTGCATTCTGGCATTGGGGATTAATGGGCTAAAGGCTCAAAGCATCAAAATCTATGATGCTGTTACCGGGGAAGAGCTGGACTCTACACACCTTCCAAACAGGGTGCGGTTTAGTGTTGCAAACCTAAACCCACCCAGTGCCGATCCCAATTCCAATAAACAACCAAGTTGGGGCTACTTATGGACTTTTGGAGACTGTAGCATGCCCAGCTTTGAAGCAGAACCCATTTACGAATACGAGGCCTTGCCTGGAAACTATCAGGTATCAGTAGCACTTACCCCGAAATATGCCGACGAAGACGAAGAACTACCCTTGTTGAAAAAGAACGTAGGTATTTCCGGCCCCTTCACATCCATTGATGACGAAGCTCCGACGTATTCCTTTGAAGTTGGAAAAAGCATTGAAATAGATCCTGTTAGAGATTGTAAAATAGGAGATCACAACACCTTTTTAATCCATTATAAGAACAGCCAAAACCAGACGTATCAATCAGCTGAAATTCAATTTGAATACGACGCCTATTACATGGAATTCAATGCAAACTACCTTGATGGATGTGGTTATGACAGCTATAGTCATCAATTGCTCAACAACGGTTCTAAAGGCCTGCTCACACTAAGCTACTCTAACTTAAATGTGAATGAAGAACGCTTCTTATCAGTTTCCCTTCTAACAAAAAGTACTGCTGTACTTGGTATACCACTACAGTTCAAAGCAAGGCTGTATAGTGATCAAGGAAATACCCTGGTTTCTGATGACTTGCTGGTGATGGACGTTACCAACTCACATGACCCCAACAACAAGCTGGTAACTACAAACGGACAATGTGTACTTGACAGCCTGATTTATACCATCAACTTTGAAAATGAAGGCACCGCTCCGGCAGACCTTGTGTATCTTATTGATGAGGTAGACAGGCAATTGGATATGAATAGCATTAGCATGATTTCCTCCAGCCACAGTCCCCACATTGTTCCAATAATCGACTCCATTTCTTTAGGCAATACCTTCAACCCTGGGACTATGTCATTGGACAGTACACAAAGCTTGTTTCTCTTTAGAGATACTCTCTTAAGGCGTTTGGCCATAGTACATCCTCATATAGAGCTGGCGCCGAGCGGACAAAACCTTAACGGTGTATCTCAAGAAATTGGAGCATCTATAGGAACGGGATATTTCCGCTATTCCATATTGCTAGACGGTTCTGTGCCACCTGCTGCCTCAAACCAAATTGGTACTCACGCCAATATTTACTTTGACGATAACCATCCCATTCCTACCAATACGCCTCTCAGCAATAGAATTACCTGCTATTGTGAACCCAACAACAATAACTCACAAGTAGACTGGATACACAGAGTGAAAACCGACTCCATCAACAACAAAAGCGGAAACAATGGAGGCTATGCTTCTTTCAGAAACCTGGAAGCCCGTTTCATACCAGGCTCTTTTCAAGCCATAACCCTGAGCCCCGGAATGGCCGGAACCATGGCCAAGGCCTATAACTGGTTTGTGTACCTGGATATGAATAGGAATGGCATATTCGAAAACATGGAAACCATTTACACCACAAGTGGCTTTGGTACACTTACTGGCTTAATGCATATCCCAACTGCTTTAAGCTCTGGTAAGACCGCCATGCGAATAGTGATGAGCGATAGTTCATACACTTCGAGCTGTACGCAAAGCATTGACGGTGAAATAGAAGATTATTCCGTAAACATTATACATCCTGGCAAACCAGATATAGAGATCGTTAACCAGGCTTTGAATAAACGAACGGTACCCAATGGCTCCTCTCTTATTCTTACGAGCACTTTCAGAAACCACGGACCTGACTCGGTGAGGTCTCCCTTCCCGTACAGTATCTATTTTTCAAAAGACCCACACTTCGACTCTACTGATATGTTTCTCATGCAAGGAATGGCCCCTTTGATGGCTTCTGGTACGGAGTTTGGAAAACCTGACACAATACAGATTCCTTATGGTACTGAGGGCAGCTGGTATTTGGTTACCGTTGCCGATAATAGCCATGCAATTGATGAGAACGACGAAACCAATAACCACGCTTTTGTGCACCTTGTTGTGGGGCCCAGGCTGGCTGATTTAAGAATTAAAAGAAATAGGACATGTGCTACGAAGCTCCGGCCAGGAGCTGATTTCACACTTGAAACCAAGGTAGTTAACATTGGGTTGAGCATTGCAAAAAACACCACAACACCGGCTTATTTGCATGTATTGCTTTCGCAAAATAGAAAAGTGGACGCTCAAGACCTGGTATTGGATAGCATACAGCTCGATTCAATTTTGGTGGATAGCAATTATTCATTCCTATTTAACCTGTCCATTCCATCACAACAATCCCCAGACCGTTATTTTATTCTTACTTCAGTTGATCATTATAATGTCATCCCGGAACAACGTGAGAACAACAATACTGCGGCTAGCCGAATCAATGTAGCTCAGAAACCCAAAGCCAGAACACCCTACTTCAGCAGTTTTGAGTGCTCGGAACTGGCAGGCTTTTGGGCCGTAGATGACAGTTTGAAACTACGCGTAAATACTTCAGACCTTGTAACTCCCTACCATGGGCACAAGACGCTTACACTGGAAGCCCCTAACGCCGGGAAGCATGCATGGACAGACCTGAGTGTTGACATGTCAGGATTGGGAAGCGGTGCTCCCTGTCTATCATTTGCATGGAAAGATCTTGATACTCTAAGTGGTGATACGCTAAACGGGATATACATTTCTGACAATGATTCCTTATTCCATAAAGTGTTTGATTTGAATGCTACTAACAGCCAATGGGCATTGAACCAACTCAATCTTGATTCCACGGCTTCGGCTCATGGATTCAATAGATACGGAGATCTTACCATAAGGTTTATGTACAAGGAAGCAAGGCAGTCTTCCAGTGCCGGACTTGCCATTGATTTTGTAAGCCTATACTCAATGAACGGCCCTAATAATCAGCCACCAACTGCCATTGCCCCGCATGCAGCATCACCATTTGCAAACGAGAGCATTAGGCTGTTTCCAAATCCCAATACGGGATCATTTAGCTTGACAATTCACTCAGAACGTAAGAATGTACCGGCTCAGGTAAAAGTGTACAATTCACTTGGAACTTGCTTGTACAATGAGACCCATTTTCTCAAGAACCCTGGAAATCAATTGATTTCTGTAAGTGGTGCCTGGCCAAAAGGAAACTACTTCTGCACTGTGTGGACTGAAACCCGGGTAAAAACTTTCCCTTTCGTAGTAATTGAGTGAAACTGAGGTCAAGTGCCTTTAGGTCCGTATTTTTTGCGTCTAATACTTAGGCACCGTTGCGTCTTTTTCTATTACTCTCCTTTACATGCATTTCACTGTGTACAAGTGCCCAGCAAACTTCGTCCTTAAAAGTAGCCGAACACTACGCATTAGTAGGGCTTAGCGAAAAGGCCAACGCTTCACTTGACAGTGTTTTGCAGCAACTGTTGGCTGCCAGAGACACCAATACCTGGTGCTCAGCAGTAGGTACTGTGGGCAAGGCTTATTCCAGGAAACATCCTGACAAGGCTATTGCACACTTCCAAAAGCATATTCAGCTGGCTGAGGCATTATTCGGCCCGCAACACCTCGTAATAGCCGAACTGCATGCCAGAATAGGTGATGTGTATAGAAAAGCGCAAGTAGGTGATTTCATTAAAGCGGCTGAACACTTTGATAATGCCATAGCGCTGTACGAAAGGCATGGAGTATCCAATAGATTCCTTGGCTTTGTTTACCATTTTGCCGGCAACTGTCATACACGTAACGGTAGTTATGAAAAGGCGAGCCGCTACCTGAATCAATCCGCAGAGATTAGAGTCAGAGAAGGAGACTCTCTCTACGTAGCCCAAGTTTGTAACGATCTGGGAATTCTGTACAACGATCTTGGCTCCTATATGAGCGCCGAGCTCATGTTCAGTAAGGGTATTCGCTTTATTGACAAACAGTCTCCGAGCAGGAAACAAAAGCTTCTGCAAGCCACATTACTCCTTAACCAAACCGACAACAACCTGAGTTTGGGTACAAACATGGCAGTGGATAGCTTGCTGGCCCCCGCCTTGGAAGTGTTTTCAAGATATGAAGATCTCTCCGGTATGAGCGCTGCCAACAGAAGCATCGGGCAATGGCTGCTAGAAAAAGAACGCCCTGAAGAGGCACTGGACTACTTGCAGAAAGGCCTGCATCTGGCTAAAAGGAATTATGGAAAACATCACCGGGAAGTAGCCAAGGCCCATGTGGCTCTTTCTAAAGCCCTTAGGGAAATGGGTTCTACAGATTCCGCTCTTGCACAACTGCAATACGCACTTCAAAGCCTGATTCCGAGTTTTGCTCCGGTTGACGGCAATACACTCCCAAAGCAGGAGTACTTGCATGCAGAACCCTGGTTGCTCATCACGCTTCAGGAAAAGGCGGATGCCCACGTAGAACTTTACAAGAATAAAGGAGGTAGCCACGCCTTGCAAAGGGCATTGGCCTGTTATGATGCTGCTCTGGTTACCATGGAACTTATCAGGGACCAATACTCTTATCAAGCAGACAGAGAACGGCTTTTCTCAAGCTTTCATAGTGTGATAGAAGGGGGAATTTTCACGGCATTGGAATTAGCCAAAAAGACCAAACTAGATCGCTACAACGCTTCGGCCTTTGGCTACTTAAGACAGTCCAAGGCGTATTCCCTCATGGAATGGTTTAGTGGATATGAAGCCCAGTCTCTACTTTCCATTCCCGATAGTATTACCTCCAGGGAACGCAGCCTGATTTCAAGGATGCTGGGCTTAACAGCTACCACTCAACTGGATGAGCTAAGCACTGTAAAAAAAGAGTTTGAACAACTTACGAAAGCAATAGGAGTTGAATACCCTGCTTACTACGACATAAAATACGGGAGCAAAGGATTTTCAATTGAGGAAACGCGCGATCATCTTCTTGAAAGTGACGAAGTATTGTTGGAGTATGTACTGACCGAGACAGGACTTGCCTGCTTCTTGGTAAGTGACCAACAATTCAAGGTGTGGAGCTGGGAAATTGGTCCTGATTTTCAAAAATTGCTAAGCACATTTATCGACCATCTTAGGAGTCCAAATCTTGGGCAGCCATTGGAACGATTAGCAGAAGAAATTGGCGAAGAGGGATATTTACTTTACAAACAACTATTGTCAGCCCCACTATTGTACCTTGACAGTGAAGGGCTGGGTGCTAATAACATCATAATTATACCCGATGGCAACCTGCATTATCTCCCTTTTGAAAGTCTGGTATGCGAAGCACCTTTGGCCGGTATAAGCCTGGGGCAAATGGAGTTTCTGGTAAAAAGTAGAAGCATACGTTATGGCTACTCCCCTTCCACTTTGCAGCACCAGAAAATGATGCAGCCTTCAGAAGCCAAACTTCATGACCTTGTTGCCTTTGCACCAAACGATGACCTGATACATGCGCGTGCCGAGCTTCAATCACTCTCAGAGCTATTGGAAGGTCAGTTCTTTTTTGGAGAAAACGCCACGAAAGAAGAATTCATAGAGCAATCTGGAAAATCAAAAATCCTACATATCGCAGCGCACGGCCATTTATTTGACGACTATCCAATGAAGTCTGGTATTTCCTTCATCAAACTACCAGAAGACACTCAGCTAAACGCAGGGGAGCTTTTCGCCTTTGAACTTTTCAATCTTAACATCGCCGCGGAGCTGGTAGTATTGGGAGCCTGCAATACAGGAAGAGGTCGTTTGATAGATGGCGAGGGAGTAATGAGTCTGGAAAGAGGCTTCTCATATGCGCGATGCAAGAGTACCGTAATGACCCTTTGGGATGTAAATGACAAAAGCACAGCAGAAGTACTAACGGATTTTTACAGAAACCTAAAAGCGGATAGTCCTAAACACGAAGCATTGAGAAAAGCTCAAATGAACTACCTAATAAATGCCGGTGGAATTAAAGCACATCCCTACTTCTGGGCGGGCATCGTATTTCATGGAGATACTTCTTCCATGAACCTTACAAAGTCACCATCTATTTGGTTATTGATTCTTCTTGCACTCCCACTTCTTACACTGGTCTTATGGTTTCTGGGCACTAAGAGAAGCTAATCCAGCTTCTCAAGAATTTCTCGTGCTTCTTTCGCAAACACCCCTTGCTCCTTCACCACCTTGTTGAAATGCCTTCTGGCGGCTTCTTTGTCTCCCAACTTTACAGACGACAAGCCCAAATACCATTCCGCAATGTCTTTTACAGCGCCATCACCATCTGCAACCTGTAGCAAATGTACATTGGCTTCCTTCTGGCGATGGAGTGATAAATAGCTAATGGCTAGGTAAAGACGTGTTAAGTCAGTCCCTTCCCCGGTTTTTAGTATTGCATCAAACTCCAGAGCGGCCTGTTTAAAAGCCTTAGCATTATATAGTTCCATACCCGCAGCCATCCTGGTTTCGCTTGGTCCTTCACCTGATCTGGTACTTACTAAATCTTCATAAGGTTCAAAATAGCTTATGAAAAGAGACTCTCCGGAGATGGTTTGACGCTGTTGCCAAAACCAAAAGATTGAAGCAATAAGCAGTACCACCGCTGCAGCTCGCCAAAAGCTCCGGGGCAATTTCCTTACTTGAGCAGCTTCTTCCCTTTCATCATTGGATGCCACTACTTCGCTCGCAATTTGCTCTTGAAAGGCATTAACAGCCATCTCCATTTCACTCAAGCCCAGGCCTTCATCTTCATCAGTGCTCAAAGCTTCCAATGCGTCACAACACAGCTCACAATCTGCTAAATGCTCATCTATTAGAGTGGCAGACTTACTGTCCAATTCTTCTCTTAGATAGGCTGTCATCTCTGAAGACGTGAGGCATGTTTGTATTGTATTATCCTGAGTTCTCACCACTTTGTCATTTAGTTTCGTTGAATTCAGCACTCAACAAGTCTCTCAACTTTCTGGTTGCCCGCTCTCTTACTCCCTTTATTTGGTTAAAAGTCCATCCGGTTTCCGCCATCATCTCCTTGTAGTTTTTTCCTTCCAGGTATAGTGTCTTAATACACTCCTTCTCTCTATCGGCAAGTTTTGCAATAGCCGCATGGATCAAGTTCTTATCCATGTTCATGAATAGTGCTTTGTCAATGGTATATGAATCGTCTTGAATCAATCGCTCCAAATGATTTCTATGCACCTTCTCCTTTCTCTTTTTATCATAAAAGAGGTTCTTCATAAAACGGCTCAGCCAACTCTTGAAATTGTCAATTTCTTCGGAAAGGAGCTTGTCACACAATTTCACATACACATCGTGAGCAAAATCCTTAACGTCGTCCTGGTTTTTTAGACTCCTTAAGGCAAATGCCAAAATTTGTGGTGAATACTTCTCCATCAACTGCGCAACCAAGGCAGTGTCTTTGGTCTTTTTATAGCTGCTGATCAGCTCTAAATCATCATTGCGCAAACCGTCCAAACCTTCTCAAAGATAGACATCACATCCTTAAAGTTTTAGCCTCCTTTTAATCCACTTCAAAGCATTCTTTCCCTCTAAAAAGCTACTTACAACTAAACAATTAGTTCACACTATTCTATCTTAGCAGGAATGAAGGAGCAAGCAGCCGACATACATCCCAAAATGTACATGTACAAAAGGATTGTAGAAGCCAAACTCTACATTGATGCACATTTTCACGAGAAGATAGACTTAACAAACATTGCCTCTCAGGCCTGCTTTTCCAAATACCACTTCTTACGTCTGTTCAAACAAGCTTATGGCAAATCGCCACACCAATACCTTACTCAGGTAAGACTGGATAGAGCAAAAGAACTGTTGAACAAAGAACATAGTATTGCAGAAACCTGTGAAGCAACAGGCTTCGATAGCATCCCTTCCTTTACGCTCCTGTTTAAAAAGCAAGTGGGTAAAACTCCAAAAGCTTACTGCGATGAACAACAAGCCCAACGTTTGGCTGAGCAGCAAGCCCCCTTTAACTATGTTCCCAACTGCTTTTCGAGCTCTTATGGCTGGAAAAAGTAGTTCTCCTCAAATAGCAAGATTCGATAAGCCGAGAATATTCGCCTTCATATAAGTTTGAAATACCCTAAAAGAAGCACATGATTCAGAGACTCTCACACGCCAGCGTTTATGTAATTGACCAGGAACGAGCTGCCGACTTTTATGTAAACAAGTTGGGACTGGAGGAAAAAATGCGCATTCCAATTGGCGAAGATGCCTTTTGGATCACTGTATCCCCAAAGAACCAACCTGAAATTGAGATTACCTTGATGCCCATTAATAAGGGAGGTATGTTTAGCCCTGAAGTGGCTAAAAACCTAAGCGAACTAGTAGCAGCAGGGACCTTTGGATTTGGGGTATTTGAATGTGAAGACATTTATGCCACTTATGAAGAGCTTAAAGGCAAAGGGGTGACTTTTAGCAGAGAACCGACAGAGCAATTCTACGGAATTGAAGCCATGGTAAAAGACGACTCCGGCAATTGGTTCTCTTTGGTACAGCGTACCGATAAATAACTTCTTATGAACATATTACTAAAGATCAACTGGATCCTTACCGTGGTCCTGAGCATTTCCACGGGCTTTTTTAAGCTTTTGCAACAGGAAGCCGACATCCAATTATTTGAAGCCATAGGTTTCAACACCACCGCCACCACCCTACTCGGAGCTGTGCAACTTATAGGCGGAATACTCCTTATCCCTGCAAAAACAAGGCGCTATGGTGTATACATTATGATCCCCACATTCATCATTGCATCAATAGCTGTGTTTGCCAACAGTATGCTTGTTTTTGGAATCGTATCACTGCTATTTATCGGAATGGCACTGCTTGTACTTGTAATGGAAAACCGAAAATCTAAATCACATGAATAAATCAGCCGCAGTTAACGAATACCTTTCAAATTTCGATCACCCTTTAAAGGCCGAAATTGAAGCCGTAAGAGAAATAATACTAAGTGCCAGTAACAAAATAACGGAGAGTATTAAATGGAGTGCTCCGAGCTATGCCTATAAAGACAATCTCTGCACATTTAACCCCAGGGCGAAAAAATTTGTAAATCTCACCTTTCATAAAGGTGCTCTTATAAACGACACTACCGGTTTGCTGGAAGGTGATCAAAAAGAGGCCAGGGTAGCACGTTTTGCCAATATGGACGAAGTAGAAGCTAAAAAGTCAGACCTTCAAGAGGTGGTACTTAAATGGATTGAAGTGATGGATCAATAATTGAAGAGAAAAAAGGCACAGTAATAAATATCAAGTAGATCAAAAGAAAAGGCCCGCTTCTCAATATTGAAGCGGGCCTGACCATAAGCCGTTTTTACAAGTCTGGTTATGGGATTATGCGTGTGGCTTACCTAACACTAACTTTTTGTGTCCATTGCTCATTCGCAAACTGAACCTTAAGCAAATACATGCCTGCCTTTGCCCCATCTAAGTGCACACTTTCCGTATCAGAGGTAGGTCGTCCCTGTACTATGGTCTTACCACTCATATCTGTTACTTCATAGAATAAAGGCAAGTCTTCTCCAAACTGTACTTGGAATGACCCATTCGACGGATTTGGAAATACTTTTAAATCCGATGCTTTCGGCTGTGACACGCTTGTTGGGGTGCCAGAAAGTTGATGGCCAGGAACATCCCACTCTTCAACTGTTGCCATTGGCTTGTCGCTTTCCTTGGGCCTATATAGTCCAGAAGTTCCATTGCAATAAATGTATTGTCCATTAGCGAATGACAAAAGTTCAGGGGCAGTAGCCAAACCAAAATAATCGTCATCATCCACGTCTGTTGCATCAGGGTCTACTACTAATGGAGTAACACCTACAGTTGCGTTATCGTCACAAAGATTGGCACCGCCGCCCGTTGAGTTTGTTTTTATTAATCCGTAGCCATCCGTATTGGCATAAAGCACTTTGATAAGATAGTCGCTACTGGGAGTTTGAATCATACTCTGAGTGCGCGAAAAGGTTCCGCTTGATGCACTAAAGAGTGACAAACTATTGACTGCGCCAGCTACTGTAAGGCTCAAGAAACCAGGATAGCCTGTTCCACTTGCTGCCAAAAAATGTCCGGTGCCCAAAACATAGTGTGTTCCATTCCAATGAATCGCTACACTGTGATTAAAGTTTGAATAGGTTTCGTAATAGGTGTTGTTCCAAAAAACGGTGTTACGCGTGTTGTCAATTTCCATTACTCCAATGGCTGAACCAGTACCATCACCCACTGTATAGCTCATTACGTATCCACCCGCTCCAGACTGAGAACGCTGAATGTAGGCATTGGTTTCATCCACCTGACTACTCACATGGTAGTTTACCCAATTACCAATAGTCTTTCCGGTAGCAATGTCTATCTCAAAAGTAAAGAGTGTGCTTACGCTCGAGCCTTCAGTATGTCCGGCAATCACATAATCGCCATTGGCCTTTTTATGAACTGAAGTAGGGATTTCATCAATATTGAGGCCGCTGTTATATGTTTTTTGCCACAGAACCGTCATACTATTTGAAGTGAGGTCCTCGATTCGAGCAATGTAGGGCGAACGGGTTCCATAGCGATTGCTTATGCCAACCACAAGATAAGTACCCAGTTGAGAGCCATAGCTCGCATCATCCTGAACAATTAACATCGCCTCTTCTACATAAGAAGAAACTCCTAAATACCGCGACCAAATTGAAGTACCCAATGCATCATTCTTGCTTACGAACATATCCGTTTGCCCTCCATTGTCCTTAGATCCAGCCTTCAGGCTATGGGTATTGTTATATGCATAAACAATAGAATTGGCATCCTCACGAACTGCTGAGGTTGTTCGACGCCTTACCCCCGGAACTCCAGTTGTTGCACTTACTTCTATAGCCATATAATCATCACTGGTACCAAAGCCCAGGTAATTGGTAGTACTCAGATAAGAACTGGTATTTGCAGCTATACTGGTTACATTGTAAGGAAGAGTAACCGGATTTGGGACTTGTGAATTGAGTGGATCATACCGGCAACTGAACTGTGCTTGCAGAGGATAGACTGCCATACAAAGCAGAAAGCAGGTGAGAAGTTTATAATGATTTTTCATGATTTTAATAATTGATTTTTGATTCTATTTGAAAGTGGAGATAGAGGCATAAAACTATCTCACGCTTATTTTCTGAGTCCATTGCTCATTGGCGAACTGAACTTTTAGTAGGTACATACCTGCCTTGGCATCTTTAAGGTGAATGCTTTCTGTTTCAGAAGTAGGCCTGCCTTGTACTATGGTCTTACCACTCATATCCGTCACTTCGTAGAATATTGGCAAGTCAGTGCCAAATTGTATCTGGAACGTTCCGTTTGATGGATTGGGGAATATCTCTAGGTCTGTCGCTTCGGGCTGAGACACGCTTGTAGGTGTTCCTGACAGTTGATGACCAGGAACATCCCATTCTTCTACTGTAGCAACATCTCTATCGTCGGCTTTGGGTTTGTAAGGTGCAATAGGAGTACCGCCACAGTCGTAGTAAATACCGGTGGCACTAAGCTGAGATTCAAAGTGACTTACAAGTCCTGAATAGTTATCATCATCCACGTCGGTTGCATCAGGATCCACCACCAACGGAGTAACTCCTACTGTGGAATTGTCGTCGCAGAGACCTGTACCACCACCAGAGGAGTTTGTTTTGATCAGTCCAAAACCGTCAAGATTGTCATAAAGGACCTTAATGATATAGTCGTTACTGGGAGTTTGAATCATGCTCTGGGTACGCCGAAATGTACCGCCGCCAGTACCCAGGAAGGAAAAGCTATTGACTGCCCCGCCTACGGTAATACTCAAGAAACCGGGATAGCCTGCGCCACTTGCAGCTAAAAAATGACCGGTACCCAAAACGTAGTGTGTTCCATTCCAATGGATGGCCACACTATGATTGAAATTGGAATAGGTTTCGTAGTAAGTGTTGTTCCAAAAAACAGTGTTGCGCGTGTTGTCAATCTCCATCACTCCTATAGCTGAACCCGTGGCATCACCTACCGTGTAACTCAGTACGTAACCACCAGCACCGGACTGAGAGCGTTGAATGTAGGCATTGGTTTCATCTACCTGGCTACTCACATGGTAGTTAACCCAGTTACCTATCGGCTTACCGGAAGCAATATCAATTTCAAACGTAAAAAGAGTGCTCACACTTGAACCTTCTGTATGCCCGGCAATTACAAAATCGCCATTGGCTTTTCTGTGAGCTGATGTAGGAATTTCATCTATGTTCAAGCCACTGTTGTAAGTCTTTTGCCACAATACATTCATTGTATTGGGAAATACGTCTTCTACACGGGCAATGTATGGAGATCGGGTACCGTAGCGATTACTGACTCCAACAATCAGATACGTTCCAAGTGGACTGTAGCTCGGATCATCTTGTACAATCAACAGCCCTTCTTCGTCATAGGCAGACACACCTAAACGACGCGCCCAGATAGTTCCACCCGCAACGTCGTTTTTAACGATCCACATGTCTTTACTGCCGCCAACGTCTCTGCTACCCGTCTTCAAATTGTTTGATCCGCTATGTGAATACACAATTGAATTAGAGTTTTCATTGTCGACCGACCAGGTTCTATACTTCATACTACCTGGCACCCCGGTAGCTGAATTCACATCAATTACCCTGTATTCATCATCCAGGGCGTTTGAAACATAATTTGCCGTGGTCAGGCAAGCGACATTGTTATCGGCAATACTGGTTACATTATAGGGCAACTTCAGTGTAGAAGGTACCTCTGTGTTTGCAGGATCATACCGATGATTAAACTGAGCCTGCAACGGGTGCACCATCATACAGAGCACAAGGCAAGCCAGAATTTGATAAAGGTTTTTCATAATATTTTGGTATTTGGTGAAGATGGTTATGAAGAGCAGGACATAGCAAACCCTAAAAATGGCGTGGACCTCCATTTTGGCATCTTTACTTGTTTCACAACTACTTTCAGTTTCGACAGAATATTGCTTCCATTACTGCATTGACGCAAATTGCCGACACGGAGGTTTTATTGTTTTCCTAGGTGCGCTAACCGTTCTTTATAACACTGGTATCGAATATATTACGTCATCACATCAACATTTGCACGCCCGTGATACATTGCAAAAAAATCGTGATACTTGGTAGGCTTGGGTGAGTATTTGGGAATACTCGTCATAAATGCACTCAGCCAATCTACACCATTTATGAACACATGGTATCAATTGTATTTATGTGAGCTTTGTATCTTGCATTTGCTCAATGCGGTATACTACTCCCATGAATTACAGACTTGAACATAATTATAAGAAATACCTGAACTACAGTCCTGATGGCATTTTGGTATCGATGACCAAGGTGAAAGACGCCGAAGACTTTCAGAATAAAAAGGATAAGACAAGCGGTGTAAACTTCAACTGGTTTGTTCCCATTGAACGACTGGAAGAACTAAGTAATAATGAAAAATCAGGCTATACCATTATTACTTATGTGAATAAGAAGGGAACTGAGAAAAAACTAAAGCTACAATTCGAAGACAAAAAGGAAGGTGCTCGTATTGCACCAGTAATTGCCGAAAGTTTTGGTCTGCAAAGCAACGAAAAGCAAGAGAACCGGATAAAGGCGCTCATTATTTCAATTCTCCCATTGTTGGCTACTCTTTTGTTTACCTGGCTGTTCTATACCATGGCCCATGAGGTAGAAACACTGGGCCACTATGAGGGAAATGGCGACCCGGATGGCAAAGAGTTGATGTTTGCTAAAATTGCCGAGCTTCTTGGCTCAAAAGGGTCTTTGGCACTTGGAGGTGCTGCCTTCATTTTTTTCAGTTATAGGGCCGTAAACCGTTTTATGAAACCTGCTACCGTGCGTGTCTGGAAAGCTTCCAAAGCTGTTTGACATCAGGCTACAAAATCCAAGTATTTCAGCCCCCATTTACAGCGCTTGGTTTATATTCGATGTGGCCAAAAACGGAAGTAAACCGTTGAAGTTTGGCTAGAAACTTTCGGTTAGGAACATGTTAAAATCATCACATCTACGGCTATGCCAACTATTTGGTATGCTCATCTTATGTTACTGGCACGTAGCCGACTCCCATGCACAGTCGCGTACTGAGAAAAAAATCCTTCAGGAATTCAAAAATGAACTTAAGAACCCTGATGAAGAAACTCAACTAAGGGCACGACTTAAGCTGGCTGCTGCCTTGCGCTGGACCAATCCAAAGCAATCACTGGTATTTGCCGATGAGGCTATTTCACAGGCAAAACAGCTACAGTTCGGTCGTGCGCTCACTTCTGCTTATAACAAAAAAGCACTTACTTTTTGGGCTGCTGGCTCCTATCAGAAGGCACTTCGCAACATGCAAAAATCTAAAGTGCAGGCACTTGAATTTACACCTTGCTTTATTCCCGTATTGCAGCGCAACATGGCTATGTGCTATATAGAAACTCAGCAGGCCGACAGCGCGCTGCTATTGGCTCGTGCATCCATAAGAGCTCCGGCTGAATGTGCTTCTGAACAATCACAGGATGGTGTAATAGAATTCTACACAGGACAAGCCTTTCTCTTAAAACAGGAATATGACTCTGCTCAGCACTTTTTTGATATCGCTCAAAACCTGGCAGCGAATAGCGGGTTTAAAAACATCATTCCTGCTGTTTCAAGGGAAATGGGCATTTTAGAAACTGAACGAGGGAATTACACAAAGGCTCTTGATTATCTATATGCCTCAAAAAAGGGATTCATAGAGGTTGGAGACTCTCTGCAATTGGAAAAAACCTACCGAGCCATAGGCGCAGTGCACAGCTTACTTCAAAACAGGGGATTGGGCTTTGTGTACTTTAGAAAGGCATTGGAGATTGCTCAAAACCTGAATTTGGCCCACCTAACATTTCTCAACAACAATGAAATAGCCAAGCAATTTCAACAGCTTAACTCACAGGATAGTGCTTTGTATTACTATGAACGTTGTTTACAACTTAGCGATAGTGCTCTTTTTGATTTTGAGGCATATAACCTTTCACTGGGAATGGCCCGTTGCCATGCCGCTCTAGAAAATGATCAAAGTGCCCTTCAAAAAGGAAACGAAGCACTAAGTCAGGCATCGGCCAGTGGCAATTCTTTGGGGCAGTTTGAGTGCAAACTCTTTCTTTCAAGCCTACACATACCGGAAATGCCGGAAAGCGCTTACAATTTGTGTCTTGAGGTATTTGAAACAAGTAGCGAGCAAGGTTGGACTCAGCTGCAAATGGATGCGGCATGGATTCTCTATGAAACCTGTAAGCGAACAGACAGTGTTAAGTTGGCACTCAAGTATTTTAAAATTAACAGAAGACTTCATGACAGCCTGAGCAACGCCAACATAAGATTAAAATCTAAACAGATGAACGTTTCGCAGGCGGTTGCTGAAAAAGAGCAGGAACTTCTTGCCTTGAGAATTGAGCTGGACAAAGCCCAAAATGAGTCTCAAAACACTAAGAGTTTAAAACTGCTTGTGGGAGTTTTACTACTCGGAATTGTAATGCTTGGCGTTCTTTTCTCATGGTTTCAAAGAAAAAAGCGTTTGCACCTGGCAGAAAATAACTCACTTGCTCATGACCTAAACAGGCAAACTGAGAGTGCATTGTCTCAAGAGCTCGGGTTTAAAAAAAGAGAACTTCTGCAATACACGCTCCAAATGGCCCATAAAAACGACTTTATGGAGACCTTAAAGAGTGACCTGGACCACCTGGCCAAACAGCCGATGGTGGAAGGAAAAGTCCTTCGAAAACTATCCCGTCATCTTGAGGTAAATATGCAATCTCAAAACGACTGGGAAGATTTTAAATACCATTTTGACCAGGTAGAATCAGGACTGCTGGAACAGTTGAACAAGCACTACCCGCAGCTTACACGCAATGACATCCGGCTATGCGCATTACTCTCTATGGCCCTACCCAATGATGAAATTGCACGTATACTCAATATTCAGCCTGAGAGTTTAAGAAAAGCCGTTTACCGACTCCGCCAAAAAATGGATTTGGTCAAATCTGAAAGCATCGTAGAAAAACTCAAAGCCCTTAATAGAAAAAGCTCGCTCTCTACTACGTAGAAAACGAGCATTCACTAAAGCGGACTCAAGAGCTTCTAAAAGTTAACGTACCAGTAGTCGCTCTACAAACTGTCGATTGCCGTATTGCACTTTCAATACATACAAACCCGCTCCGTATTGCCCCAGATCAATTTGCACGTTTTGGTCATTTGGTTGCTCTCTCAATAACTGCTTTCCATCCAGAAAAGTCACTTCAAACCATACAGGTAGTTCTTCCCCAAAATTGATTGTGAAGCTTCCTTCAGAAGGGTTTGGAAAAATGCTTGTCTGCTTTATTTCACTTGAAGACACTGATGTGGGTACAACCTCAAGTTTACTTGAACCCGCATCCCAGCGTTCTTCAATGCTCACTTCATCACTATAGGGAAGAAAGGTGCCTACGAAGGGTACAAAATCACACTTAAAATGCTCTCCATTCACAGCCACTGTAGTTTCATTAGCAGTTAGCACTGATAAGTCATCTTCTTCATGGGGAGTGTAGCCTTCCATATAGGTAGTGAGTGGCGACATGTCCATATCAGGCTCATCTTCACAGGGCGTCAAGTTTGTTCCATTTAAATCGGTAGCTATAATACCGTAGCCTTCAAGGTTGGCAAACATTGTTTTCATGTAGTATCCATTACCGGATGGAATCATACACTGCGTTCTTAAATAAGTATTGGCTCCTGTACCATGCGCATAAAAGGCATCTACCGCTCCAGCTACTGTTAGGCGCAATGAAGCCGGGTAACCACTGTTGGAAGCCGTTTGATGATGCCCAGTAGCGACCACGTATTTACTCCCGTTCCAATAAATGGCTGCGGCATGGTTTTTATCTGAATTCGGCTGGTTGTAGTAATTGTTCCAAAACACCGTAGTGAGCGAACTACTTATTTCCATTACTCCTATGGCACTGGTACTGGCATCTCCCAGTGTATAGCTTATTACATAGCCTCCTGCTCCAGATGCTGAGCGGATTACAAAAGGATCAGTTTCATCAACATCCCCCATATCATACAATACCCAAGTGCCTGTAGCTACACCGTTTGCTTTAAGTGTAAAAGCAAACAAGTCATTTTGACCACCACTGGTTTGTCCAACAACCACAAAATCTCCGTTTACATCTCTGTACACTGAAGTGGGAGTTTCATCAAGGCCGCTTCCTGATGTGTAAGCATTTTGCCATATGACGGTGGCACTGGTACCATTGTCCTTTATTTTGGCAATGTAGGGGCTTATAGATCCAAAATAGTCACTTTGTCCTATTACCAAATAGGTGTCGGCATTAGGATCGTCCTGAATAATTAGCAGCCCTTCTTCAGTGTTGCTGCTGTTTCCAAGGTTGATACTCCAAACCACTACTCCGTTGTTCTTTCTTTTGGTTACGTTCATATTAATGTCGGGTGCACCGCTATCATCATAGAAACCGGTTGAAAGATGATCACTTCCGTTGTGGGCATATACAATGGAATTGGAAGTGCGGTGAATAGAAGTTTGATTTTCTCTGAGTTTCAGAGAGCCAGGAGCCCCGGAGGCAGCATCAAGATCCATGACCATAAAGCGTGTATGAGTGGCTGTCTTGTAATTGGAAGTACTTAAAATTTTAGAACCATTGGTAGCAATGCTCAGGGCATTATTTGTGAGCTGCAGCTTGTTAGGTACCTGCAGATCGTTTGGATCATAGCGCTTGTTAAAAGACTGTGCTTTTGAATGGAAAATACAGATGGCAAAAAGCGCTAAAACAAACAATAACTTTTTCATTTGATGTAAGTATTTGGTTGCTCCAAACCTGTTCTTCACCGTCTTTTTTTGGGCTAAACGTTCAAGTATTTGGCGTGGACCTATCGGGACTCATTGCCGGAATGTCGCAGGAATCTTGTGACCATACATGGACAAAAAAGGACAATATGTATCCTTACAGGGCAGAATAACCATAAAACACGGACTTTCATCCAGGTGGTAAATGGCCCTATTTTTTTTCGCTCTCATATCCTTTCTTACCCAACGTCAATGGATGGCAGCTGTACCCACTTCTAGTTTCGCCACCAAATCAAATTGACACAAAATGAAAACTGTATGGTACTTACTTGCAGCCGTACTCATAAGCGCTCAGATGGAGGCTCAAAGTCTTCAGCAAACAGTAAGGGGAAGGGTGGTTGACACCGAAACTCAAATGGCCTTAATAGGCGTACAAGTATCAGTTATTGGGACCAATCCATTGGTGGGTACCATAACTGATGCACAGGGTTATTTCCGTTTGGAAAACATAGCCCTGGGACGCATTTCACTACAGTGCTCATACATAGGCTACGAGGCCTTGGTATTGCCTGACATACAAGTGGTTTCAGGAAGAGAAACCGTACTCAACATTGGCATGCAAGAGTCTATAGCTAAAATGGATGTGGTTGAAATTAATGGTACTTCCAACAAGGGAGAGCCTCTCAATGAAATGGCATTGGTAAGCTCTTTGTCATTATCATCTGAAGAAACTACGCGCTATGCCGGTGGCTTTAACGACCCCGCTAGAATTCTCTCAAATTTTGCAGGAGTAAATAACTCACAAGACGGTAGCGCCGATATTATTGTTAGAGGCAATGCCCCAAAGTACCTGCAATGGAGGTTGGAAGGAGTGCAGATTACCAATCCAAGCCATTTTGCAGACCCTGCAGGTACTGGCACCAATGGTGTGAGCACCTTAAACAACAACATCCTTGCTACTTCAGACTTCTACACCGGCGCCTTTCCTGCCGAGTATGGAGATGCTCTTTCGGGTGTGTACGATGTAAAATTGCGTACAGGAAACTCTGAAAAGTTTGAAGCTATATTGGGTGCCGGACTTATAGGAACGGATGTAACCCTTGAAGGCCCACTTAAAAAGGGCTACAATGGTTCGTTTCTGGTCAACTATAGGTTTACCACAGTAGCGCTGGCTGATCAACTGGGCCTGTTACCCGACTTAGGTGGAATTCCAAGTTTTCAGGATGGTGCTTTCAAAATAATGCTTCCGAGCGATAAGTGGGGTACTTTTTCAGTATACGGGCTTGCCGGCTCCAGTAACATAAGCTTTGAAGATGTAAGCCCAAGCATTTGGCGAACACCCGGCGATAGGGGCACATTGGAAGGCATACAAGAAGATTTTTCAAAAGATGCCTACCTGCTGAACACAGGTATAAACCATAGCATGCCAATACGTAAAAACAGCTACCTTAAAACCACATTGGCTTTTTCTGCTGAAGGAATTGAAGACAAGGTATTTGAAACGCTTAGAAATGATGATGCCATAGTATACGAACGCGACAATTTCAATAGCCAGATAAGAAACAACACGTACCGCGCCAATATGACTTACCACCATAAACTCAATGCTCGTAACAGCTTTCAGGTAGGTACCAAATACGCTCTTAAAAATCAACAGTTTGATATAAGCCGTCTTCAAGGCGATCCTACCGAGCGGTTCTCCCTGGTAGACTTTGAAGAAGGAATTGGCTCTCTAAGGAATTTTGCCAGCTGGAAACACCGTCTTGAAGGGCTCACTTTTGTAGTAGGGCTACATAATATGAATGTACTCTACAACAATAAAAGCAGCCTTGAGCCGCGGTTTGCCATCAACTGGAAGCCGGCACTTAGTCATTCCATCAACTTTGGCTATGGCAAGCACAGCACTATGGAAAGCATTCATAACTATTTTGCGCGCATTCCTCTGGCAGAAGGTGGCTTCGAAGAGCCCAATAAAGAGTTAGGCCTGCTTAAAGCCCACCATTTTGTGTTGGGCTACGAAAAGCGTTTTTCGCAAAACCTAAGGGCCAAAGTGGAATTTTACTACCAAAACCTGTACGACCTTCCGGTAGAAAACGACATCAACAGTTCGTATGCTACCATTAATGAAACACTTGATATTCGTTATCTGGATCTTGTGAATGAAGGCACCGGCAACAACTATGGTGTTGAAGTTACCCTTGAGCGCTTCTTTAGCAACAATTTCTACTACATGCTTAATGCTAGCCTTTTTGAATCGAAATACAAGGCGCTGGATGGAGTAGAACGAAATACTGCCTTTAACAGCAACTACCTGGTAAATATGCTGATGGGTAAGGAGTTTACCGAACTAGGTAAGAAAAAGAACCAAACTCTATCTCTCAACACCAAAGTATTTGTGGGTGGCGGACGCAGAATTATTCCGCTACTAAGGGACTCTGAAGGAAACATTGACGTGGATACTGACAATGGAAAGTACTGGGATTATGATAAGGCGTATGATAATTACCTCGACGACATTTATACGATCACCTTCTCTATGAATTACAAATGGGAAAAACCCAGACGTACCCATGAATTTTTCCTGAACATTGACAACATTACCAATAACAAGCCACGCCTTTCAGAATACTATGATCCAGCTGAAGCAAACTCTGTGGGATATCTTACACCAATAGGCATGTTTCCCAACATTATGTACAGGGTATATTTTTAGTAGATGAATGGACAGAAAGCCACTTAAGCTTTCATCAACATGCGCTTCCTGATTCTGCTCAACGACTCGGGAGTAACGCCTAAATAACTAGCAATTTGATGTTGAGGGATTCGGTTCAGCAAATCGGGTCTCTCTTTCATCAAATTGAGGTAACGCTCTTCAGGGGAAGAAGTAATGTAGTTCACCAAGTCATCATGTGCCTTGCCAGTTTCCTTCTCTACCTCCTGCCTAATCAATGCTTCAAGTCGTGGTATTTTCTCGCACATCTCCTTTTCCAGGTCCTGGGTGCCCACAGTCAGCACACAATCTTCCGCACACACCAAAAAATGTTTCGATGGAGTCTGTTGCGATTGGCTAGTAAAAGAAGCCACTGGCTCAAACTCTGTATAAAAAGCGGTCGACTTTTCAAGTCCATCTACCAAGTAATATTCTCTCACGCAGCCCTTAAGTACCAAATAGCATTTTGACGCAATTTGTCCTTCAGATAGCAGTAAATCACCCTTTTTAAAGGATTTCACAGTAGTACTTTCTACAATCAACTGTACTTCATCTTCCGTAAGTACTTGAAAACCTCTTATAAAGTCAACGAGTTCTGATTTCATTGGTTTGTATTTGGGTGTGCAGTGCGTTCTCGAAGATCGCTATTTCTGCTCTTTTTCCTGAGACGCTCTACATGGAAAAAAGGTTACAAGCTACTGAATCCTTGCATTGAACTCTTCCCCTGTTTCCATACAGCACTGAGCGCTATTCTGATGGGCATAATTCTAAAGGAGAGCATAGGCTTTAACTACTCATATGGTCAATTGGGCGTCGCCTGACCCAAACTGCCAAACATCTGAGCTTTTTTGACAAAATGGATTCTTGATGCGATAACACATTTGTAGCGTCACTTTAAAGTTTAGAAATATGTTTATCACTAACAATGCAAATAGAACTCTAAAAGCTATAGCTATGCTGCTATTGGCCTTTGTTGCTACGGCTTTTGCACCAGCCAAAACGGATAAAAAAGTACGGTCTTTTTACGTGGAACGGATCATGGACATTCCTGCAGAAACCATTTGGAAAATTGTAGGAGAAGACTACGGCTCTGTTGCCTATTCACATCCCAAAATTGTGAGTTCAGAATATATTAATGGGAGCCTTAAAGCCAGTGAAGGTGCTGAACGCGTATGTTACTTCAACGAAGAAGGTAGCCAGTTCTTACAGGAACGCATGGAAGACTACGATCCTGACAATATGGAATTTACCAATGTGGTATACCAGGCTGGCAAGTTTCCTGTTGACCCGGAATACACCCGCGCTAAGTACAAAGTGGAAGATTTGGGCCCCAACAAGTCGAAACTGTCTTTCGATATGCAATTCAGAACCAAACCGGCTATGATGGGAGGAATGATGAAAGGCTCTTTCAAAAACATTATTGGAGATTATTTGATTGCCGTAGAGCACCATGCCCGCACAGGTGAGAAAGTAACCCAAGACAACTTTAAGGAAATTAAGAAGTTGTACAAATAGCACTTTTTTCATATTGACTGGACTGTAAAGCGATGGTCAAGGCCATCGCTTTTTTATTGGAAAGAAAAACATTCAACCATATAGTTTAATGTTTGGAATTTGAAGTATGTTTGAATCATTAAACCAAATAGTTGAATAAAATGAAAACTGTAATTGTTGAATACACCGTTCGCACTGATTATGTGGAGACCAATAAAAAGAACATCCAAGCGGTAATGGACGAACTGCACAGCATGGGCGATGTGGGTGTACAGTATTTTGCTTCTCTCAAGGATGATGGAAAATCGTTTGCGCATATTGTGGTGCAACGAGATGAAGAAGCCGCACAGGTAATGCCTAAACTGGCTTCTTTCAAACACTTTAGAGAACAGCTCAATACGGGCCTTGAGGTAAAGCCTCAGCGTACTGATATGGACTTGGTGGGAAAATCCTTTGATTTGTAGGATGACCGTATCTTCAATTGATACTGACAAGGTATTCTCAGCGCTGGCTGATAAGAACAGGAGGAAAGTGGTGGAGCTACTGCACAAGAAAGAAGCTAGTATTCAAGAGCTCCTCCCCTTTTTCTCAGTTTCCTTCCAAGGACTTAGCAAGCACATTAAGGTTCTTGAAGATGCTCAGGTTGTCCGTAAAAAACGTGATGGAAAATTTATGATGTGCTCTCTTAACAGGGAGGCATTACAGGAATCGCTGCAATGGATGGAGCGCTACAGCAAACTGTGGCAGGCTTCTTTTGACACGCTGGAAAGGCTTATTGAGGACGAAAAGAAGAGCACGGATGAGCAATAAGGTGTTTGTTACTCATGAATTCAATTGCCAGCCTGAAACTTTGTTTCAATGGCTTACGCAGGCAGATAAGGTGGTACAATGGTTTTGGCCCAACGAGTTTAAGGCATTGAGTGCTCAAAGTGAAGCGTATAGCGGGGGCAGCTACAAAGTACAACTCCAAAAAGACAACGGCGATATATTTTGGCTTGAGGGGAAGTATACAGAAGTGTTACCCTTTTCAAAAATTGAGTACGAATACCAGTATGTGGGGCTACCGGGCACACCCAATAGCAGCGTGGTACGAATGCATATTAGCCCTACTGGAACCTCTCAGTGTATCCTTAAGCTCAGTCAGGAGTTTGACTTGGAGGTACAGGTTTCGCCCAGTAGGGGAAAGGCCTGGGAGGCCATGCTTCTGAGGTTGGCAAGGCTTACTTTATAAGGCATAAGGAATAATTAATACTCGTATCTGGCATAAGGTATTCAACTTTGAAACATGTTGCCAGTAAATCGACTTGCGCTAATAGGAATCTTGTTTCTGGCATTAGTGCCTGTACTAAGGGCTCAGCCTACTTTTATGGAGTCCTATCCAGACTCTTTGAACCAAAAGCGGCTGCGCTCTGTGGTCCTTACTGAAACGGGGAGTTACGTAGCCGGTTTGTCTTTTCTCAGTTTTATATGGTATAAAGACCACGATAGAGTTCCTTTTCATTATTACAATGACTCCAAGGGCTATTTACAAATGGACAAGGCGGGCCATGCCTATGCGGCTTATAGAGAAAGTTATAGTGCCTATTACGCTTTGCGATGGGCGGGTTTGGACAAAAAAAGGGCACTGCTTTATGGAGGCCCTATTGGCCTTGTGTTTCAAACACCCATTGAAATATTTGATGGACTGTATGAAGGCTGGGGGTTCTCATGGCCTGATATGGCCGCAAATGCCCTGGGAACGGGGCTTTTTATGGGACAGGAAGCTTTGTTTAATGAACAGGTTTTCCTCATGAAATTCTCTTATGCTCCCAGCGGCTATCCTGACTACCATAGTGCCTTGGGCGAAAGCCACCTGGAAAGCTTTTTCCTTGACTACAATGCGCACACCTACTGGCTATCTGGCAATTTGCAAAGACTTACTGGTTCTGAAAAAATTCCGGGCTGGTTGAATATTGCCTTTGGCTACAGTGCCAATGGAATGATTAAGGAGTTTGAAAACCCTCTCTATTACAGAGGGCAACCTTTCCCTCATCTGGATCGCTACAGGCAGTATTTATTTTCACTGGACATTGATTGCTCTAAAATAAAAACAAGGAACAAGTGGATGCAGAAGCTCTTTAGGGCTGTTAACCTCATAAAGGTTCCTTTTCCTGCCTTGGAGTACAATACCATTGAAGGTATCCGCTTCAGACCTTTTTATTTCTAAGCACACCCAGAACTCTTACAACACTTCAAAATCAAATTGTTCCCTGAGCTCTTCCGCAGAGTACAATTCCATGGTAAGTGAGAAACCCACATTTTCTACCGGGGCATCGTCTTCGTCAGTGTCCACTTTTGATATATCCTGAACCACATCCAGCCCTTGAATGACTTTGCCGAAAATGGTATAGTTGGCATCGAGGTTTTTAATGTCATATGGACCGTTTTGCTTGTCGACAATGTAAAACTGGCAAATGTTGGTTTTCTTGCCTGGGTTGTCATCACGGCCTCCGCCTAAGGCTCCGTACTTGTGCGTAAGGTGCTTGTGAAACTCTGGAGCTACAAACAAGGACGTATCGGTAAAACCATCTGGCAGATCAGGACAACCGCCCTGAATTACAAATTGATTGATAACCCTATTGAAGTTGTGTGAGGAAAAGTAACCTTCATTTACTAGCTTCAAAAAGCCTTCCTTGTGCAAAGGTGTTTCCCTATATAGCCACAATTGCATAGTGCCCATAGTGCTTTCAAGCTTCACCGTGCGCCAGAGTAGCTCAACCTGTACAGTATCTGTTTTGGTTTGTCCGTGGGCGCTTACCTCTACCCAGTAGGTACCACTCGTGTCCACTTCAATATGGCGTGTGCTGGCTCCTGTTGACCATTTGTAGCTGGCACCTTCATTCCCTGCATCCAGTATGACTGTCTCATTGTCGGGCAACCGTATATCGGCTCCAAGGTCCAGATCAATTTCAGGCTCATCGTTGTTTCCACAGGAACTAAAGCCTAGCATCATGGCCAACAAAATGGTTAGAAAACCTTGCTTGTATTGCATGTTCATCACTACAATTATACAAGCAGGAAAAAAAGCGAGCCAATATTGGCCCGCTCCAGATTCTTGAAGTGCTCTATTTTGAACCTTTGATTTTAATAGTTCCCTTGCGATACAAATCCAATGCTTCTTGCAAAAGCATGGAAATAGTATCTACAGGAATGTCGGTATTTGGATTTACTCTGAAAATCTTCATTCGGGCCCTACTCCCTTCTTCTAATTCAGGGTGTTCCAGAAACTTTCCTTCAACAAAAAGTAAATAGGGTTCTTTTGATTTCTTATCCGTCCACAAGTAGCAAAACATCTTCCCCTTGTAGCAGAAGCATGGCATTCCCCACTTGGTGGTCTCCGATACGTTGTCATCCTGGCTCAACAGAAGTTCCCTGAGCATTAGTAGACAAGACTTATTGGGCTCGTCCTGTTTTAGGTAGTAGGCGTCAGTACTTTCAGACATGGTTCCGCTATTCTACAGCGATTAAAAAATCAACTTCTGCATCCGCCGGATTGCCGGCCTTTTCACCAAATACTTCATAGTCGGAAGTATAGGTACGCTTGAGATCCATTTCCCAAATCTCGCTCCATTTGTTGGCAATTAGCCCTTGAGTAAGATCACCTTTGGCACTGAGCTTAGCAAAGTTTCCTCCGTCAATTCGCTTGCATACCATGTCTTCAGGCACTGTATCTGTATTGGCCACCTTGCAACCTAAAACGGCAGTATAGGCACCGGTGTGATCATTCTCATATTCAGTGTACAAGGAGTAAATGGTATCGTCCACCTTGTTTGGGATTTTTTGGAGCAATCCTTCTGACAAAAAACGCCCCCACATGGCGGCAATTTCATCGGCTCCCTTGTTTTCTACATTGGTGGTTCTAATCTCAATTCCTACAATGTGAAAGGTGTCAATACGTAAAGTCTGCATGGCTTGTTTTTTAGTTTCGCTACAAAGCTGCCATCACACTGTGTCATAGGTATGTCAGGGGTTGGAATATTTTTCTCTACACATTTCAAAATACTCCTGCAGGGTCATGTTTTGAGGTTTAAAATACTCGCCTGTGGCTCTTAAAGCTTCTATGCAATCTAGTCTAAAAGCTCTATAATCTTCCCTTACCTGACAATAGGCAATAAGTATCCAATTGGCCTGGGTGCTGAAAATAGCAAATGGCTCTACTCTTCGCTCACTTCTTTTTTGCTCAAGAGAGTAATAGCTCATTTCCATCACTTCACGATTGGTAATGGCCGTCTGTAATCTTATGAGGTAGTTACTTGTCTTTTCACCTTCAGGATTGTTCCTAATCTGAATACGGTCGGCCAGCAGTTCAGTTTTCTCCTTTTGCAGGTATTGCATTACCGACTTAATCTTGGTAACGGCAGCCCGGTATTGTTCACCAAGTGACTGGTCTTTGTCTCTGGCCACCAAATGTTCAGCTGTAATCAAGGCATTGGCTTCTTCTTCAGTAAACATTATGGGGGGAAGCTTATAACCTTCAAGTAGGGAGTAGCCCTTTCCTTCTTCAGTACTTATGGGAATGCCCGATGCCTCCAGAGTTCTAATGTCGCGGTACATGGTTCTAATACTCACACCATGCGTATCGGCAAGCTCTCTGGCTGTTACAATACTTTTTGACTGCAACTGAGTAATAATGGCAGTAAGCCGGGCGAGTCTGGGCTTTTCCTTTTCCATGAACTTATAACCCGCAAAATAATTGTTTCTATAGCGTAGTCAATTAAAGCTAAGGACTGTAACGTGTAGGGTTGTATTCATGAGTGCATGGAAACATTCCACAGCTCAATCATCTTTCGGTGTCACAAAAACATCAAGCTGCTTCTACTCAAATGAAGAAGGTTCCAGGTCAATTCGGGTCTTGTCCAGCTGGGTCCTCACCTTGGTACTATTGAACTTATTAAACCTGTAGGACACTGTAAGTTTATATATCTGTGGAGCAAAACGAAACTGATTGTTTAGTTCAAAAGCCGCATCGCTATAGGTAAAAGCGTGTCGCATGGTCTTAAAAACATCACGAACTTCAAAACTCGCGGTCAGGCTCTTTTTAAATAATCCTTTATTAAGCCTCATGGTTACACTTCCAAAAGAGCCAGTGCTTCCCTGCGGACCTACTGAGGGCGCATAATAGAACCCTGTAGTTTGAAAGTGGAAATCCCAGGGGAGGTAAAAATTGAGGCTTGCAGATGTATTCCAGGTAAGGGTTTGTGTCTCTAAAGTAGTACCGTCTTCAAGGTTTCCATTGAAACGAAAATCATAGAGTCGAGCGCTGAGGTTCATATTAAACCAGCTCACCGGTCTAAGGTTCCACATGCTTTCAAGGCCAGTGGCCTTCTTGCTGGCAATATTAAAAGGTGTTTCCAGCACAGTATTGTCTTCCTGTAGTTCCCTTACTCTGTTTACGGCTTCATCAGTATTTCTATGGTACAGCTCTATACTTAGAAAGCCCTTACTCCAGGATTTTGTGATACCAATTTCATAGGAATTGGTATAGTCCGGATTCAAATCAGGATTACCCACCTTAAGGTTATAGGGATCTATGTATGTAATGTAAGGATATAGGCTCCACTCCTGTGGCCGGTTTATTCTTCTGCTAAAACTAGCCTTGGTTTGTATGGTTCCAAAGGCCCTTGACACATGTACTGATGGAAAAAAATTGAAATTTTGTTGCTCATAACTGCCGTTTCCCTCCATGGGTGTTACGCTTCTGTCCCCGTATTCTGCCCTCAGCCCGAGCATATAGTTGAATTTGCTAAACGCTCCTGATATGGTACCATAAGCCGCATGTACCCATTGATTGAAACCATAACGCTGAGCCAGAAGTGGATTGACCAAGCTTGTTTCAGAACTCGGTTGATACTCCCACACATCATATGCTGACTCAGAAGTTTGTAGCCTGGTTCGCAAGCCTGTTTCCAAACTAAGTTTTTCCCCCAAGGACTTTACGTAATCCGCTGACAGACGAACTGTTTGACGTTCGCTTTCTTCCCTACTCTCAAGCTCGTCGAACACCGAGGTACCTGTGAGCGACTCATCAAAGCCTACGGAGTGGTTACCGCTCCAAGATGAATACTGCACATCAAAAGATAGTTTTTCACCTTCAGCAATGCTTTTGCTGAAGAGTACTGATGTATTGATGTAATTCCCAATGTTCTCATTGCTATAATTTCTCAGGTATTCATCATCCTGAAAAAAGGGTATTGTATACTCATGATTTACAGAGTTGGAAGAAGTTCGCACCACTCTTGAACCTGCCTGGAATGATGCAGATAATGATGCAGCTTCACTAAGCTGGTAATCCACTCCGGCTTTTGCCACTGTTCCACTTCTAAACCATTCCCTGTCCATTTGCGATTCTTGATACCATAAAGTATCAGGCGCAAAGCTCACGCGGTTCATCTCATTAGAGCCCAGTGTAGGACTGTTTTGATAGCTAAGCCCGGCTGACCACGACATTTTGCTGCGTTGCTGAGAAAACATCAAATTAGTCTGGTTAGAATTGTATCGAGCAGAGCTTAGTTCCACAAAGCCGCTGCTTCCATTTCCTTTTTCACCTTTCTTCAAAACTACATTTACTATGCCCGCGGTGCCTTCAGCATCGTATTTGGCTGAAGGGTTGGTTATAATCTCTATATAGTCAATACTACTGGCGGGTATTTGGCGTAATGCTTCGTTCCCGCTAAGCACAGATGGTTTACCGTCTATGAGAACCGTAAAATTGCTGCTTCCTCTTAGGGTAAGATCTCCGTTCACATCTGTCTGGATGGAGGGGGTATTCTCCAGTATTTGAATGGCAGTTCCTCCTGCCACGGCATTGTCCTCACCCACTGTTACCACCTGCTTGTCAAGTTTAAAGGTTACCTGGTTTTGCCGCTCTGCAATTTCAACGCCTTCAAGCTGCTCTGTGGCAGCCTCCAACTCAATGTCGTCAAGCACGTAAAACGGTTGCTCCTTACTGAGCACAACATCATTGAAAGTAGCCGTTTTAAAACCGAGAAACTTGACCTGAATAAAGTATTTTCCAAAAGGAACATCTTGTAGTGTAAAGGTGCCATAGGCTCCTGTCAACGTTCCTGTACTCAACGAGGAATCGGCTAGTAGAAAAAGGGATACCGTTGCGTACTCAACTACTTGCTGTGTTTCCTTAACCTTTATCGTTCCGGTGATGCTGCCCTTACCCTGAGCAGATCCACTTAACGAACCAGCTCCTGCTGGTATAGCATACATACAGACGGTACTCAATAGAAGGATTGATTTGAAGAATATCGGTTTCAGAATATTCATTGTTGGCGTTTAGGAGATTGGGCGATTCAATTACGGCTACGAATAGAATTGATTTAAATCAGAAACTAAAAATATATCGGCCATCCCTATACAACTGTGGGTATAAAGCCGACACCATAAGCTTTTGTCTTCCTAGCTACACATCCCCGCCAATTCAGTCTTTACTATAACTTGCTTTCACTTTGGCGAAAAAAATTGCTTTGGCCAAATGCAGCATCTACTTTGTTCGACCTAAATCAGAATCTCATTCGCAACTCAATAAGCACTAAAACCCTACTTACACATGCCGCATTCTGGACGGTAGCCTTTGTACTCAGAGTGCTGGTACATCTGTACTACCTGGATCAATTGGAGTGGGAGGTAATGTTGAGCATGGTAAACAACCACCTTGTACAAATGGCATTGGTGTATTTCCATTTACTGTTTTTGGTTCCAAGGTTTCTACAGAAAAAACAAGGTTTCAAATACCTGATCATTATTCTGCCCTCCATGGCCCTGGCAATAGGCATAAAACTATTGCTCAACAAAATTCTGGGTATGAGCTACTCCGGTCATTACCACGAGATTTTACAGTTTGTAATTCTATCGTTGGTATACGGTGCCATTTTAACAGCAATGAAGTTTTTTCAGGATGAAATGCGTCATCAAGACCTGGAATACCAACTTAAGGAGGCCGAAGGCGAAAAGCTCAGTGCTGAGCTACAATCGCTTAAAGCACAAATACACCCTCATTTTTTGTTCAATACCCTCAATAACATCTACTCTCTCAGCGTAAGCAAGTCTGAACACACTTCAAATTACATTCTTATGCTTTCCGAACTTATGAGCTACGTGCTGCATGAATCGGTAAGCAAATATGTACCGATAGAAAAAGAACTACAGTTTATTGAGAACTTCATTGCCCTCGAAAAATTGAGGCTTCCAGATAACAACGATGTAGATTATACCATTATCAACCACTCGCAGCATTTTGAAATAGCTCCATTACTTATGGTTCCACTAGTAGAAAACGCCTTTAAACATGGCTCTAAACTTAGCAACTTAAGGTTTAGAATGACCGTGAACATCAACACTGATGAGAAGGGAAACTCCTTCCATTTTTCTTGTGAAAATGCCATAGACCATGAGGGTAGCACGGTTGCGGAAAAAGGTGGTATTGGTCTCAAAAACCTCAAGCAACGGTTGGAAAGAATATATCCAAACCGGTATGAGTTAAGCACTGAACAAACCGATGAAATGTATAAGGTAGATTTATCTATATGGCATCACTCTAAAGAATCAGCATCATGAAATGCGTGATTATTGACGACGAACCATTGGCACAACAGCTTATAGGCCAGTATATCGCAGATGTTCCCTCGCTTGAAGTAGTGGGCAGGTTTCAAAACGGTTTGGAAGCCATGGACTTATTGCGTAAACAGTCTGTCGATTTACTTTTTCTGGACATCAACATGCCCAAGATCAATGGTTTGGATTTGCTCAGAAGTATGCGCAACCCACCGGTAGTAATTATTACTACTGCTTACAGAGAATACGCTGTAGACGCCTATGAACTGGATGTAGTTGACTACCTGGAAAAACCCTATTCTTTTCACCGATTCTTACGCGCTATAGAAAAGGCCAAGGAAAAAATGATTGCGGCCAACGTAAACCAAGTCCCTCCACCAAGTAGCTCAAGTGAAAAGTCGGCTCGCTTCATATTTGTAAAAACCAATAAGAAATCGCTTAAAATACACCTGGACGACATCCACTACGTGGAGTCTCTGTCTGACTATGTTCGTTTTCACCTGAGTGATCAAAGACTCACCATACATGCTACGCTGAAAAATGTGGAGCAATGGCTGCCGGCAAACGAATTTCCAAGAATTCACAAGTCGTATATGGTGGCACTCTCAAAAGTGGTTTCGGTGGAAGGCAATCAGGTAAAACTAGCAGAACAGGACTTACCCATTGGTAGTAATTACCGCAAAGCCTTTCTTCAGTTAGTAGAGTCACATTCAAGAAGCTAAACTTCCAAATACTCACCCATCCCTACTGAATACCTGTTCATTTAGCCCTATGGTCATTTTTGTTTGACCTGTTTTTTCACCTCTGCTATATTCGGTACCAGTGTTATAGAAACAACGGCGTGAAAAGGACTACCTAGAGTGCCTTGAACAATAGGCGAATGGTTCCGCATGCATGCTCCCGGTTCCCGATACCTTAAGTGTATTTACTCACTTGTTGCCTTCTTGTGCCTGTTTCCAAACCTTCCTTCATCAAAAACAGCATCTCTATGAAAAAGAACCTTCAACATTTCCTTTCGATACTGGCCCTGTGCCTGGCTTACTCAGGAGCACAAGCACAGTACAACTATCGTTTCCAACCAGATAATGTGCAAGTACCCAGTCCATTGTTTCTACCTTACAATGTTCCTAGTATTGCCCAAAATGGCACTACCCTGGCCAGTACGGCAAACTTCATGTCTTCAGCAGGTACCGACGAAAACTACATGCTTATGGGACACAGTGCAGCCAATCTCAATGTAAACGCTGCCCTTGAACATATTTCTACTCAGTCGGCCAGGCAAAAAGCCAATGCCGTAACATATGCCTACAACAATATAGACTTACAGGTAGGTGGACTACGTCAATACAACATTTCTCAGGGCAATGTAGATATGTCAATTGCCAAATACGATCCCAGTGGAAACCTCAAATACGCCCGCTGGATTGGTACGGCAGAACATTATGAAGAATGTTTGATGGTAGTACCTGCCGGGCCGGGTGTTTACGGGGCAGGTTCTTACCTGGTAATTGGTGTTACTGACGAGCCAGGAACCCTATGTCCTTACATTGCCAAAATCTCTGATTTGAGTTCTTTAACCAATTTCATTATTGAATGGAAAAAAGTGTTCAATTCAGGCTATTCTATAGATGAAATTCCTACTTCAGTATTTCAGGAAAGCAACGGTACCTGGATAGTTGCCGGACACACTGAGGGCGGATCGGCCAATAGTCTATTCACCTTTGCATTTGATAATACAGGGGCCACGGTGGGAAACTGGGTAAACTATGAGGTAAGTACGGGTCTGGACGAAACGAATGCTTTTATTCAGCGCTCGCAATCCGGTGCAGGTGGCTACATTATGAGCTACACAGTGGGAGATGCCACAGGTTCTGCCATTGGTGTAATGGAAATTAGTAACAACCGCTCTACTGTATACTGGAACAACACCTATTATGAACCTTATTCTGATCAAAACCACAGTGTGGCCATCTACTGGACAGGGTCACAATATGTAGTGGGTACCGGGCATATTCAATCAGCTTACAATACGGGCTATCCTGGGTTCTTACGTTTAAGTGTAAGCGGATCAGTAGATAATTTCTACCATTACGGCACTGCTGATGGTGTATTTGCCCGAACACAGTTTATGCTTCCTATTGGTAGCGGCGACTATGCTTTAAAGGTTCTATATGATAATCAAGATGGATATGGACTCATTAGAACCAACGCCGCCGGTAATAGCACGGGTACGTGCTATAGCAACAGAGACATTGACCTGACCCCATTAAGCACACAAACTGAGGTAACTCAATTTACTGCGAGCGACCTTGGATATTTAATGTGGTATGTAGAAAGCCTGAGCAATGTGGACGGCGACCGCTACGATTGCGACGGCACCTATCTGAGTTCATACTTACCCAATGTGAGTGACAGAAGAGCAGGAGTGAATGATGAATTTGATGTACATGATCCAGCGCTTGAAGGAACTCCAACTGGAATTCTTCAGCCTGAAGGACGAGACGTGAAGGTATATCCAAACCCATCAAACGGCAACTTTCAACTACAGTTTGGTGAACACCAGCCTGTTTCCTTTGAGATTGTAAGCCTAAGCGGCAAACAAATCTTTCAAGGCTTTCCCACATCTACAAGCACTACAATTTCATTGGAAGATGCACCCAAAGGAGTGTACTTGCTAAAAGTACAGTTCTCTGACACGCAATCACTCCATAAGATATCAATCCAATAAACCATTATAGCCCGCTAACCCACCCGTTTCCTTTTATCGAGGAAGCGGGTTTTATATAGAAAAGAGTACGCTCAGCTTGCCATCCACCCCGTTTTTTGTTCCTTCCAGGGCATCCATACTAGTCCCGACCAAAAATCTTGCCGACCACCTTTCTAAAAAGTGTTGTTCAAAGCCCAAGCCAACCCTGCCAAAATTCTCAAAATCGGTTTGTTGAAAGAAGCCCATTGGTCGGTGTATATCTATGTTAAATCGGGTTTGGTTTATAGCGAAGTATGCCATTAGAATACAGTCCTTAGCCTGGCCAAGCTCCTTGCCTAAAGTAAACTGTAAGGCTGTTTGAGGTCTTATTTGGTAATCTACAATGGTTCCATCAGGGTTTGCGTTGTTCCTGAAGGCTCCCTGGGGTCTGTTCCACTGAAACTCAACACCCCACAAAATGCTTCTTCTCAGGTAGTTTCTATAAAGTATTGTCCCTCCAATAATCCAACGGTTTCCATCTCCTATGGTTTCTACACCATCTACCTGAGCCCCGCCAAACAGGTATTGATTCCCAACCTCAGGCCCAATGAATAGCCCTTTAAAAGAAGAATTCTGAGCATTGGTACTCCTTAGATTGAAAAAGCTAAATAGGGCTATAAAAATTACTACTCTACACATCACAGTCACATCTTTCAACTAAGACAGGATAAACTGTGCAGCCCCCTATTCCCAAACAGAATTTGTTTAAACCCTGTGGTTAAATACTCTTCTCAAAGTCCAAGTCAAAATTCTGCTCGTGAAGTTTTCCTTCTTCTAAATATATGGGTCCCAAAATCCCTTCATCTCCTCCAAACAGATTGATATACAACTGAGTATCATTCGCTTTAATCATTCCTGAATAAGTACCTGGTTCCAACTCCAACTCAAAGAATCCTTCTTCATTTGTAGAAATTACAGCAATGGGGCAAGGTTCCAGATCTTCGATATTCCAAAACATCGAAAACTCTTCAGCCCTTGCGCTTTTGGCAGCATCAAAAGTGAGTTTCTTGAAAATGAACAACTCCGTTTCCAAAGGAGTAACTGTTCCCGTTGGTGGCTCAGGTCCGGGCATAAAGTCTCCCTTCCATTCTAAAACCTTACCGTATACGCCTTTCTCTATTGTTGGCTCTGTTTGCCCTTCAGGCATCGTTATTCGTAAGATGCTCTTTTCATCGCAGCCCTCCAAATGATCGGAATCACCTTCCTTTTCACCATCATCTTCTGTAGCCTCTACCCTGTCATCAAAATCGCCCGAATCATCAACAACGGTACAGGAACTGGCTATAAGCAGCAAAGTCCAAAAAGCTAGTTTTTTCATAGTCTTTTATTTAGGTCTATCTAAGTATGTACCTATACGTCATCATCTCCCTTTCTGTTTGTACTGTGACTAAATAAACTCCGGGGTCGGCCTTAAACTGGACCGGAACATTGCCTTCTTCAACCTCTATTTGCCTTGACCACAACTGTTGTCCGTTAATGCTGGAAACAGAAACCGAGACCCGCCCTGTACCCTGCACACCTACGTTAAATACGCCATTGCCTGGATTAGGGAATATATTAGAGACCATTTTTCTATTTTCAACAGGATCAATTGCATCTGTAAAATCATTATAGACCTTGGCTACAAAAATGTATTTATTGGCACCCGGGCCAGTATATACAAATGAAGTGTCGCCAAAATCAACATCTACATTGTAGCGTCCCATTACAATCAAATCGTTCTTCTTGTTAATAGCAATATCTGAAATCGAAAGGTCGCTCCCATTCGATTCACCCAATGCACGGACATACCAAAGCGGCTTCAAGTCTGTATCCATTTTAACCAGGAATGCTCCACCCTTGGGAAGGCTAATTGTCAGGTCTTCGTAGCTGATAGTAGTGGAAGAAGCTCCGGCCATGTATATTTTGTCGTCACTGCCTATCTCCATGCTGTATATGTTATCGCAAGAAACTTTTGAACCCAAAGTGGCCACTTTTTGAGTGCTTCCGCTTTTATCTAACCTCACCATAAAGCCATCCGCACAACCGCTACTTTCGGTTGTAGTTGGATATTCCTTGCCATCCACCAATAAATCTTCTATAACACGACCATAGGTGTATATACCAGCAGTTGAGTTTGCCACCATTCCGTAGAGTAATATGGGGCTGCTATTCTCAGAAGATGAGGCCATCACCCTAGTCCAGTTCAGTTTCCAGTCTTTAGTAAAAGAACAGATATGATACTCTCTGGATTCAGTTGGAAGAATTTCAACATCGCTTCCAACAATGCTAATGGTGTCGCTCCTGGAAGGTACTATATAGGTGTAGTAAGCATCTTCAGTTTCTATAGGCGAAAAAATTGATGAAGTACCACTTACAAGTTCTTGCAACCAAAGCTCTTTTCCTTCCAGATCGAAGGCCGCTACAAAGCTCATGTATTGTTGAGGTTGAATGTATTCTTTTCCTGCCCAGGACAGCGTATCGTAATAAGATCCTGTAAAACTGAGCTCATTATTGGCATTTATGGCCAGACCACCAGCATTTGACAATTTCATTTGTTGTGCCCAACGCAACTCTCCACTGGGTTTATAAGCCAGGAGAACAAATGCTCCGTTAGCAGACGAATATTCTACTCCGCTAATGGTCATGGTATTTGTGATGGTTATCAGTACATATGACCTCCCATCAGCATCAAGGCAAAAACTTCTATTTCTATCGGTGCCTTTCGAATGTAGTTTCTTAGCCCATTGAGCCTTTCCTGTAGCATCCAGTTTGTAGAACCCGGGGTCTGGATCGCGCTGATTGTTAAGCACACTTGCACCACCCAGACTAAAGTAGCTTTGGTAACTCATTCCTGCATACACATTGCCCGTTTCGTCTATATCAATGCCTGTAGCATAGACATAGCCTTGAGCCGAACCTCTTTCAATCCATTCCCAACCAGGAACCTGGGCAAATAGCTGAGTTGAACATAAAAATATCGCGAAGAGAAGTGCCGAGTGTAGAAAGTTCTTCATGTTAAAGGAAGTTTCATGCAAAACTAGCTTGGTACAAGGGCTTAAGAAGATAAAACAAGAGGCTTTAACACAATTGTGAAGGCCTTATCTATTATTCGCTTTGGCACTATTCCCGTTGCCTCATTGAAAAGTCGCATCGCCTTAGTGAAACCCATCGCTGAAGTTTTAGCTGTTGAAGGGCATTCATTGAACCCTCATGTTCACAGCTTCAAATCTTAAATACTTCTTATGAAAATTCTATTCCTTACACCGGTCATGGCCTTCATTTTAAGCTTTGCCTTGCAAGCACAAAACATGATTCCAAATGGTAGCTTTCCTTCTACCACGCCGTCATTCACAACCAACCTTGTACATATGGCCAATTGCTTCACCTGGCCAGGACGCTACTGCATAAGTGCCGATGGGTGGCAAACGGGCCAGGGAGACCACTCAAGCCCTTCTGATAACACCCTCAAGGTTGATGGAAATTTGGCCAGCACAACGGCCAATCTCATTTGGAGTGAAAGTGTAACAGGGATGCAAAGTGGAGTGCAGTATGATTTCGGTTTTTGGGTACGTCCACGTACTGGTGCGCACACTATTGAAATTGAAGTGAGCATTAACGGTGTAAGCCACGGAACCTTTACAAACAACATGGGAGGCTGGCAACCGTTTGCAACCACCTATACACATGGTACAGGCAGCACTGCTACTATTGAACTGAGGCAAGTGGCTTTTGGATCACATACAGATTGTGACATTGACGATATAAGTTTAACTGCTACATGGCCGCTCCATATTGCTACGGACAATCCTGGTGATATGCGCTGTGAGTTTGGCCAGGGAAAAACCCTATTCACTACTTCGGACTATGAATATGCAGCTGGTGTATTCATGAATGATATTGACATTTATGGAACGACACTTTCAAATAACACGGGCAACTGGCTGCCCTGGCTGGCCAGGTTTGACAAAAACAAAAAACTTTCCTGGACCGCCAACATCACAGGTACCAATGGCGCAAACATCCAAAACGGCGAACAAGGCGGTATTACGGGGATTGACGTTGACCTTTACGGAAACACTTACATGGCGGGGTATTTCAAGAACGGGTCCATTACTTTCGACGGGAGTACAACCATTGTTAATTATAGCTCAAGCTGCTGGACCGGATATTTGGCCAAATTCAACACTCTTGGAAAGATGGTTTGGGTTACGCACATAGAGACAACCACTCCCCTCTCTGCTTCAGCCACTACAAAGAACCTTGGCGGGGTAAAGGTAAATGAAGATGGTACTTATGTATATATGACCGGATCCATGGAAAACTGGAACACGTTGGGCTACAGCGTCGTGTTTCCACCCAATACCTATACTTCAACTACTGGCGACATACGAGGCTACTTTGCAGAGTTTGATGCTTCTACCGGCGCCAATACCAGACTGGCAACTTCCGCATCATGCATTTACGGAATTGATTTTGAACTTAATGCAACGGAAGCCTTTATTGGGGGCCATACCGATGGCATTTTTGTCAAACCATTTCTAAGCAAGCTAGACCTAGGTACCTTTACTTGGGGAACTCCCAATATAGGAACTACAACTACTCCTATGCAAAACTATGTTGTAGGCTGGTCAGTGGCGCTCACTGATGATTATGCTTATTTAGGTGGCTTCAGTTATGGCACAGATCCATTGTGTTTCAATTCTCATTGCACATCAACCAATGCTAGCCATCGAGGATGGGTTGCCCAGTTTGACCTGAGCCTTACCTGTGTGAACCTTGCGGAGATTAAAGGCAACTCTGTACATCCAATTACTGTACATGATGTTATAGTAGACGTAAACGACGTAGTATATGTAACTGGTGAAACCGATGCCGAAACGACATATTACTACAATAACACAGGCAGTTTAAGTGCCAGTACAAACCTCATAAGCGGTGCTATACAAGATTTATTTATTGCGAAGTACGATACCGATTTGAGAGATGTGCTTTGGGTAGAAGAATATGGTGGCAATGAAACCGATTGTGCTTCTGGTGCCATTGCTTTTAACGATGCTATGGGAGGGCTTTACTTTTCAGGCTACTATAAAGCCGGAGGCATGGGCGTAGGGCCCAAGGCTTTGGGGATGCCTAAGGGTACGAACGACTACTTTATGGCCAGAATAGATGTATCAAATGGAGGTAGTTTTAAGAAGAACCCTACTACCGCGTCAAACCTTACCCCCTCTGAAATAGATGTATTTCCAAACCCTGTTACTCACACTCTATATATAAACATTGGGGAAACATGGAGTTCAGCTACCGATTTGACTATATATGACCTGACAGGACAAGAGGTATTGCGAAAGAACCATTTGACAACAGGAACGAATGCAGTACGGATAGATGTCCTCACTCCTGGCATCTACGTATTTAGAATTACCGATCCTTCCGGAACACTACTCAAAAGCAACCGCATGGTGATACACTAAAAATGACCTTTGTGAGCCCTTGGCAGAAAGCTGAGGGCTTTCTTTTTAAAAAACCATTCCATTCTTCAGTCGATCCATGAAGTCATCTTTTCTTCTATAAGACAACGGGACCTTATGTCCGCAGCTTAGAAATACGGTCCCTTGTTTTCCTCGCTCAAATGACTCAAGACTTGATAAATTGACGAGATGCCGTTTATGGACTCTAAAAAAATTCTCATGTTGCAGGAGCTTTTCATATTCGCCTAGAGGTTTTGAAACAAGAATTGATTTTCTGTTCTTAAAATAAAACCTGCTGTAATTGTCTTCTCCTTCTATTCGTATCACTTCTTCTATTTCCACAAAATCGTAGCCCATTCGATGAGCCAAAACCATCTTTTTTGGTTTATCCGAAAGATTATGCCTTAGCAAATTGCTTTTATCCGCCCAATCAAGAGGAGCGTCTTGTTTAAACCTTAACACTGCCTTTTGGAGTTCTTCAATATCTATGGGCTTCAACAGGTAATGTAGCGCTGAAAATTCGAAAGCACGCAATGCATGTTGGTCATAGGCAGTAACAAAAATGACCTCAAAATTCTCGTTATCTACATTCTTCAAAAGGCGAAATCCGTCCCCATCAGGCATGGCAATATCTAAAAACACAAGTTCGGGTTCTTGTTCTTCTATTAATGCAATTCCTGACTGCACATTATAGGCCTTACCAACTACCTTTACTTGCTTACAGTGCTTTTCGAGCAGCGCTTCCAGCAATTCAACACTTTGCTTTTCATCATCTATAATTACACAATTGATATACTCCATTGCTTCTACTTAAACCCCGCCTTCTAACCAAAAGTGCGGTGAATGAAAGTTTAAAGATGAGGTTTTTCTTCATGCCCTCCTGTTTCCCACAGGAATACTGAGTATAACCTTTGTTCCAGATGGAACTCCGTCAGTATACAAATCTTCTATTTGCAACAAACGCTCCTTTTTATATTCCGAATAAGCCAGGGCAAGACGCTCTCTTATATTCTCCAAACCAACTGACTTCTTATCAGTATGGCGCAATCCCTTTATTTCAAGGGCTCTGGCCCTGCCGACACCATCATCAATTATCTCACAGACCAAAAGCTCTTTTTGACGGTGAATTCTCAACCTGACCCGTCCTGGCTCACCTTTAGGCATTAAGCCGTGCCAGATGGCATTCTCAAGCAGGGGTTGTAAGAGCATGGGAGGAATGTAAGTGCTTTCTTCATCCACTTCTTCTGTCACTTCAATACTTGCCGTGATATCGCCTCCAAATCGCAACTCTTCCAGCTCCAAATACAAACCAATGGTTTCAAGCTCTTCCTGGAGAGTGACCATACGCTTGGCAGATGAATCAAGTACCAATCGCATCAATTTGGAAAAGCTCGTAAGATATCGGTTGGCTTCACGCTCCTGGTTTCTGGTTATATATAGTTGGATGGCATTAAGAGAATTGAACATAAAATGCGGGTTCATTTGGGCACGAAGTGCTTTTTGTTCTGCCAATAGTATTTGTCGTTTGTTCTCTTCTCTTAACCTGTTAGACTTGATAATGGCGCGTACAACAGCAACTATTACCAAAAGCAACAACAATATCAGTAAGGTTCTAAACCACCATTCATCAGAAATATGAGTATCAATGTAAAAGGAGCTCAATACTTTAGGCTCACTCCAGATTTCTCTGCCATTACTCACTGAAACCATGAATGAATATTCTCCGGGCTTCAAGTTGGTATATCGTACTTCTCTTTCATAGCTCTCAATCCAGTCTTCATCTTGCCCTAAAAGCTTGTAACGATAAGTCATTCGTTTATGGCCACCGTAACTCAGACCTACAAAACGGAACCGAAGTTCGTTTTCATTGTATTGGAGTTTCAAATCTATGTCACCAAAAATCTCACGAGCTCTCTGATTGACCCAAAGCCCTTCCAGTTGAACCTGTGGTGGAACTACCCTTCGCTCCAGCCCTAATGGAGGAATACAAACCACCGCTCTGTTGGTAGCCACCAGGAGTGTATCTCCCAACTGTTGTATGTCCACTATCTCATTTGAAGGAAGTCCATTGTAAATATTGAACTGTTCAATAGCTGTTTCAAAGGGTTCCCAGTGCTTCACTACTATTCTATCTAAACCACCGGTGGTTCCTATCCACATGGTTTGAGAGCTCTCTTGAAAGAAGCCTCTATTGCACCAGTTATTGCTCAACTCCTGACTGCCTAGCTCGTAAATACTATCGTTTTTGTATACCAATATCCCGCTCCCCGCTGTGAGTACCCATACACTTTTATCTGGTCCCAATACAATATCCCTAACCCGGTATTTCATTTGAGATGGATGCATCTGAAGCACACTGTCCTTGTAGACAAAAAGCCCAAAACGTGTACCCACCCAAACATCTCCATTGTGTACGCGTGCAATGGCCGAAGCACGGTATGGAGTAGAATCACTCCTCAATGTTTCCTGCTCACCATTTTTACTTTCAATGCAAATCCCGGAAGTAAAGCTATACAGCAACTTTTGTTCGGTTTTATATAAATCCTTTGGAGTTCCCAGTCGCATGTAATTGAATTTCTGGCCTTTCTGTGAAAAGGGTTCTTTGATATAGTGCCCTGCGTATACGTTACCGTTCCAAATGACCACGTCCGAAAGACTTTCCATGTCCGGAGACCACAACTCAGTCTGAGCTGGATGCACCAGGCCTTTCCTTAGTTCAACGGTTCCGGTTGTATAGCCTATGGCCAAATAGTTTCCTTCCACATCAATGGCACTTATGGACCGGCTGCCTGCGGTTTTGACTGCACCTGGCAAAATAAAGCGGTGCCTTGAAGGCATGTGAAAAATACCTTCAGTTAAGGAAGAAATCCAATAGCCCCCTTCTCTGTCCTGCATGATATGGCTGATTTCCTGTCCTTTGAACCACACCTGACTCTGGCTGAAGTCACCTTTTTCAAAAAAGTAAAGACCTGAACTACCGCATGCCCAAATGTTATTTTTAAAGTCCCGAAACAGACACCTGATACCTGTACCAATATGATAAGTTTCTGTTAACTCACCATTATGCACCTTGTACATATTGCGGTTCACACCAAGGATATAAGTACTTCCACCCTCGTTTTTATAAAGGGCTTCACCTATGTAGTTGCCAAAGTCTTCGTCAGCTCTTGAAAAGATGAGCAAATCTCCTTCCAACTGACAGTAGCTCTTTCTTTTTGCCCGGATATTTGGATACCCGGCATGTTTAGAGATTCCTGAAAGGACTCCGCCGTCAGAAAAACGTTTAACGTATTGATAGTTCATACCAACACCTATGTCTTCCCAGGACAAATGACCAGTTGAGTCAATTCTGAGCAATCCACCTGTCAAAGGTGCCACCCATAGATTTTCATCTCTATCCACATGCAGTCTGTCCATTTGCTTATTGGGTAAAGCCTGCTGCAGTTGTGCGTTGAACTTATATTCATACACTTTGCCATTCAAATAGTAGGTGAGGCCGCCGTAAAAGGCCGGGAACCAAATTCTCCCTTTCCAATCTTCATAGATTCCCAGTACTGTATTGTCTAAAAGGCCGTTTTGTGTGGAAAAGGATTGAAACTCATGTCCATCATAGCGCGTAACCCCCTGATCGGTAGCCAGCCAGATATAACCTGATTGGTCCTGGTAGGTTTCGTAGATTTCATGCCCTACCAAACCGTCTTCCACTGTGAAGTTTTTTACCAGAGGTTCTTGTCCCGTAACATTAAGGAAGCCCAAAAAGTTGAACATGAGCACTAGGCCAACAAGTTTAACTGTGGTCTTTCCTTGGTTTTTAAAGGCAGTCAGAATTGTAAACTTATTTGCAGGTGACCAATGCCGGGGCTACCCAATTATTGGTGACAATTTACTAGTTCGCGCAGAACCCCCAATTTTACTCTTTGAAGACCTTACATCAACCTTCTATAACTATGTCATATTTGGACAGCAATCCCAGTGCTCCATCTCTTGAAAATTTTGCCTTGGCAATTCTATTGACATCAGGATCAATTGTAAAGCCTACAGAGGTAGTAAAGTCAGCCCCTTCTAAATTCGATCTATCAAAAACGGCATTTGTCATCTCACAATTTTCAAAGCTATTTTTTCCAGCATCCGTTTCCGTAAAATCCACTTCCTTGAGATTGCAATTGGCAAATTGCATTCCTGTCAACTTGAGCTGGTAAAATGAAGACATACTCAAGTTACAACTGCTAAAATGCATTTCCAATAGGAAGCTGTTACAGTCGTCGAACCGGAGTCCGAGCATCTTACAGTCTTTAAACCTGGCTTCCCTAAATGCTGTGTCATATAACTTAGACATACTTAAATCACAGCCTTCAAAATCACAATTGATAAATACTACTCCGGATAAGTTGGCTTCCTCAAACTGACAGTTGATGAAAGTACAACACTCATATTCTTGGTTTAATAGTGCATCTACTGTAAAAACCTTCCCTTCAAATTGCTCGTCATAGTATTGTTTAAGGCTCATAGAAATTAACTACCTGAGTTTTACAAGTTGCTGTGGATGGAGTTGTCCTACACGTACAATGTACATTCCCGGTTGTAAAAACCCTATAGGCAATAGTGTACCATTGTCTATATATCCAAGGTTCCACTCCCTACCACTCATATCTCTAAAAATTACTTCCTGTGGCTCTGTGTATTGGAATTCAATGTACAATTGGCTATGAGCAGGATTGGGATACATTTTGAGGGCACCCGCGCTTACAAAAGGCAATCCACTTGGGGTCATGGTAATGCAATCTGATGTATCCGTACAACCGTTTTTTGTTACTACAACAGCATAATCACCATCTTCGGTAGGAGTGAACTGTTGAGCATTGGCTCCGTCCACAGGACTATTGTCTGTGCAATTAATCCACTGATAGGTTGCCGCATTGGCTTCAGACGCAAGAGTACCTCCATTTTGGTTTACTTCTGTGTTTACCTGATTAATGGTGAGATCAAGGTTTATAGTACTGTCACAACCCTTGGAGTTGGTAAGTACCTGAGTATAGACTCCAGTTTTGTCATAAGTTTTGTCATTGAGCTGGTAAGAAATGCAGGACGTAACTGTAAAGGATGTGTCGTTGTTATTAATAGACAGTTCTATGGTTATAACACTGTCGCAACCGTTGTAATTTGGAATTACATCCTGATAGGTGCCAGAAGTTGTAAGAACTCTACCACTAGGTGCTGTGAAAGGCCCACAGCTGTTTTCAGTAATGGAAGCCGAAGTGGCATTCTTTGGGTCGCAGATGCTTTCGTAGGCTCCTCTGTCCAATTTCTTATAAGTGACCCTTGAAGTTCCGTTCAGATCTTCTTTGGCCAGGAGTGATACGACTGTTTGGTCAGCAGAATTCCGGGCCGGAGAGTTGGTGCTGAGTTCATACCCAATGCTGGAGCTAAACTGAGGATCTGAAGCGATATTTCCAGTACCTGAAAACCCTCCCTGAACAATAGAGTAACTGGCTTTGGTGGTAGCAGATGAAGAACTATTTGCAATATCTATTGATTGTTTAGAGTCATTGCTCCAAATAATGGCATTTATATGGGTGGTGGTGTTGCCGGAAGAAGTATACGATGCGGCACCTTTGTCCGCTGTATTTTTTACGAAAGTGCAATTGTAAGTAGTGATATCACCACCGCCATTGTGCAATGCAGCGCCCCTTACGGCTGTGTTGTTCTCAAAAAGGCAGCCTTTAAACACGGGCTTGTTACCCACATTGTTTATGTGAACAGCACCTCCAATTACTGAACAGGTATTGTCTTTGAAAATACAATTGATAAACTCCGGTGAGGCTACTCCGTCAAAGCCAGTAATTGTTACCGCACCACCGCTGCTAAAACCTCCTTGTGCATGATTGTTTTCAAAAATGCAGTTCTGGAAAACAGGTGAGCAGGCTTCAATAAGTAAGCCTCCAGCCATAAACCCAGTAGAGTACCCTTTAGATACGGTAAAGCCGTCAACATGAACTGTTCCATTGGCTTCATCGGCCTTAAGTATTTGTTCAATGTTATCTGTGAGTAAATTGGCGTCTCCAATCTCTCCTGAAAGCACCGTTTTGTATTGTCGCCAGTCTCTTTCGTTTTTTGATTTTTCATCTCCAAAAAAACCGCCGTACAAAGAGACACCACTTTTCAGTTCGAATATGCTGCTACTTGTATTCCCCGGAATATACACTCCTTCTGCCACCCAAATTTCGTCACCTGATTTAGCTGCTGAAAGGGCACTTTGCAAGCCTACATAGGCGTTGGCCCAGGTAGTTCCATTTTTTGTTCCGGTAGCTTTTTCTGATACAAAAATGGTTTTTGACTGGGCCATAAACCCTGAAAACATAAAAGCTGTGGCAAGAAGTAGATGTAGAGGTTTCATAGTAGGAAAGTATTGCCAGCAAAGCTAATAACAGAGACTCCCTGCCCAAGTGAAATAATGATAGAAATAAATGCTACATGTAATCTAACCCAGGTTCTATAGCATCTTTTCTAAGGCTTCAAAATAGGCGTCCCAGCCAGCGTCATGCATATCAAGACTCTCTTGTGTTTGAAACCCTTCATGCCCTATATGTACATGTGTGATTCCATCCTGCTCTGTAAAAGTTACTGTGATTAAAGTATCCTCATCGGAGCCTTCCCAATGCCAGGTATATACTATCTTCTCATTTGGTACCAAATCCATGAACTTCCCAACCATCCTGGCTGCTCCTTGGGGTGACCTAGAATGCAATATGAACTGGCCTCCCTTGCAAGGATCACTCTCAATTTTGGTGATGGGTGCTATTACCATATTTTCAGATATCCATGCATCATACAGCTGCTGAGAGCTGTGTTTAGATAGGTATTGCTTCAGAATGTTTAGACTTCCTTTCATGTCTTACAATTTTTCCAGAATACGTTTAAGATTCCGCAAGTCTTTTTCATTTGCCTTGCGCATGGATGATTTCATTATAGGTGCGAAAATCTTTGAAAAGCCTGAAGGCAGCCCTTTGTTGCGCAATGTCATTCTTGTTTGATTCGCTCCAAGACTTTCCCAGGTATAAGTGGTTTCCATTGGAAATGGACCACTTGCAGTACTCATCACCAGTTTTTCATGCTGCATCCATTCCATTATCTCGTAGGTATAGGCCAAACGTTTACCAAGAAATTTGGCCACAAAGGCGATTTGACTTCCTTTTTGCATGGGTGGTTCTGTCTTCCACTCCACTGATTTAATGTTTACATACCATTCAGGAGCATTGTCGGGATTACCAACATATTCGGCCACCCTTTTTATGGGCACGTCCAATACTATTTCGGTAAGCACATCAACTTTCATATTGAATTCCTTTGTGTTTTATAAACGACGATTGCACCTTCCGGATCCAGACAAGGTCGGACATTTTATTTGCGCTTATAAGTTCCCAGAAATGCCACAGAGATTACTTCATTTTCCTTGTTCAACACCTCCCAAAGTTGTGAAACAGAGCCGTCCTGATTGGGCGTCCAGGTAATCCTATTGAAATACTCATTCCCACTTATCCCCTTTTGGAGGGCACTCTTCATAATCATTTTATCTTCCTGTAATCTTCCTTTGAGCACCAGGTTACCACCTTTACTATCTACCCAGACCTGATTCCAAGTGGAATCGGATACATTGTAATAATTATAGCTACTACCCGTTGAGCCCGATGCGCTGGTCCAGTGCTCGTTCAATACACAATTACTTTCTAAGTGTACAATGCTGTTCTCTCCTATTTTAACACCAGCAGTATCGTACACATTCCAATCCCCTATCCAAAAGTTAAACTGCTTATGGACCTGAGTACAGCAAGCACAAGAGGTATTGGACTTTTGTGAAACAGAATGTTTAGGAACAAGGCTAAGCAATAAGGAGAAAAACAACATATACTTCATGACATTTCCGCTTTACCCAGTAGCCTAGCGAATATAGAGTGCATTACTGAATGCCAGCCACTTAGAACTATTGAAATCCCGTTTCGTCTACTCAAAATCAACCATTAAGTGAGCCGTAAAAAGCGGTTCTAATTCTTTGGAGCACAGCGTTGACCATACTCGTATCAACTACATCAGGCAAGTCGCTATGTCTAAAAGCACTTTCCACGGCCGCAGTCTTTTGATCAGCCATTTGCAACAGCTCTTCAAACTCAAAGGCTCCCTCCCGTATCTGTAAAAGGAAATCTCTATCCTTACGGCGTACATTTATTACTGCATCCCTTCCAATTTCTTCAGCCATATGTAGCAGTCTGAAAGTATGCATCATGTTTTTGGAATCATATCGCTTGCCATGAGCAACTGTGTTCTCATATCTGAGCTCATTCCTCTTTTTTACCCAGTTCCAATACTCCTTATGATCTTTGCAATGGGCTTTATAACCGTCTTTATTAAAGGTTAGATAGCCTAGTAAGGCAGCATTCTTAGCCACACTTGAAAAGGTAACATCATTTGCCTGACTTCCTGTAACAATACCCGAATACAAGCCCTCCTTGGAATGATACAAAGCATATAAGTCACGAGCATGATTAATGTTTACCAAACCACAATCAGACTGATTTAATCCTTCTTTTTCAAGCCAGTCAGGTAAGGGTATCGAATGGTGTTGCTGTATCACATAACAGAAGTCGAGAACGGTTTTCCGCGTAGGCTCAACAGGGTTTAATATCTTCTTCTTGAGTCCCCGGGCTTTTCTTATCTGAGTTTTTGCATAGCCAGCAAAGGAATCCTTACAGGCCTTGGTAATGAATAATTGAGGTTGAATGATATCCATTAAGGGATTTTTGTATAAAAGACAGTCCTCAGGCACGTTGAGCATTTCCAGCATATTAGGATTACTCTTTGACAATAGACTCAAATACTTTCCAAGCTCATAATAAGCCTTGTCATTGTTGTCTTCATTTACCTGGTCAACCATTTGCAGGCCAAAAAACTGTTCGGGAGGAGCTATGTACACGCCTTTATAGTCTACATCCGAACCTTCAACCTGGGTTCCATAGGCCTGGCTCCCACTTATACACTCAAAAAGGAGCAAGCCTCTCTGCTTTATCTCGTGAATCGTCAGCATATCCACTTCCATAAAAACTGATTCATCCTGCCACTATCTGCAGCATTGGCAGCTCGCACCTTTACAAGATCAGTTATTCGTTCTAGCGACACGGCAATAAATTCTTGCAAAACATCTACAGGAGCTATTAAATGCCCTTCATCGGCCCACTCCTTCTCTTTCAAAAGAGCTTCAATGGCCTCGGTAATATGTTTTTCCCGGAGTACTGTTCTTACCTGGTCAAAAACCAAAGGCGCCACTTCATTCCGTTCAAGTATCCATAGAGCGCACAGAATGGGACGCAGTGCATAGAAGTACTTTTTAATCTGAATTTTATCACCTTGTAAAAACTTAAAATAAGTACCCTTGGCAAGGCCCAGATAATGGAAAACCATAAGGGAAGGATTGAAGTAAGCCTGAATGGTCTTGGTAAACTCTTCCCTAAAACCTTCTACTTCCTCATAAATGATAGGCGACTGAATCCACTCAAAGGGTGATGCATTGCTTTTATTGACCACCAACCTTGCGGCCTTCATCAACTCCCAGCCTGAAAGGTCTAACAGGTTCTCATCAACGGGGAGATTAATATCTTCCATTACCGGTTCCACTTGTAAATACCGTTTTTGAGGAAACGTGTAAATCAAACGAACATCGTAATCACTATCAGGAGATTCAAAACCCCAGGCTCGGCTTCCTGACTCAGCTGCATAAAGAACTCGTATTCCTTTCTCTTCCTTGAGTCTTTCTATCTTGTTTTTAATTAGCTCTTTCATTCCTTGTTTTTTAAACGGACAAATATATACGAGGTCATTACTTCATTTGGGTAAGAGTCATGGCATTACCAAAAAAGTGAATCCTTTGTTTGGCGGTAAGAAATATATTTTGCAACATTTGTACATACAACAATTAACCAGACATGAGTAAGAAATTCTATCAGGCCGTTCACCAGATTATCACTACTGGTCATTGGATCACTGATAGAATAAGCGCTGAACTGAAAGTATATGATATGACAGAGCCACAATTCAATGTCTTGCGCATTCTAAGGGGAGCCAAAGGAAACCCCCTTACTGTACAGGAAATACTTGAACAAATGGTTCAGCGCAGCAGCAACATTACCCGTATAGTGGACCGCTTGATTGGCAAAGGGATGGTTGAGCGGAAAGAGTGTGCGACCAACCGAAGAAAAATGGATGTGAGTATTACTGAAAAAGGACTCACACAACTTAAGAAGCTTGACCAAAAAGTGGCTCAATTCTATGCTCCGATGACGGAAAATCTCAATGACGCAGAACTTGAGAGTCTTGTTGAACTCATCAAAAAACTGCAACAGAGGTAGCATTTTTTTTGATCAAACATTTGTATATACAAATATTGTAACCACATGAAACGTTATACAATTATCTACTTATTACTTATGGCCGCAGGAGTAAATGCCTTTGGTCAAAGTGATAGTCTTACACTATCTGGCGAACTGGGCCTCCAAGGTCGCTTACAGACAGGAAACCTCCAACAATTCGCCTTGAACCCATCCGGCCAGCTGCGTTTAAACTCCAGGAGGCTACATGCTCACTTCCAGGCCAGTTATCAGTACTTGAATGTCTCCAACTTTACAATAATGAGTGACTTCTGGAGTACACTGCTTCTTAGTCATCGCACAAGCAAAAACGTTTTCCCGGCCTTTATATCCAGTTATGGCTTCGCAAAATCCTATCAAATTGACCGCTCACTTCTTGTAAGCCCCGGCCTGGGTTGGAATGTTATTAATGATACTCATAAGAACTCTTTACAACTGTACGGCTTTGCCGGCTACCTTAATCTCAAGTATCACGAACATGTGGCTATAGAAACACTGTCATTTGGCGGGCTTATCAAGGCTTCCTTACCCCTTACAACGAACATAGGCATAATCTGGACATTGCACACATACCACCCGCTTAACAACTCAAGTCTGTGGGGATTCAACAACCTTATTTTATTTCAATACCACATAAGCCCTGTCATATCATTACAGGCGAGCCATAACACCATATACAATAGTGAAACCATTACCGACATCTCCAATACCAACACGGTAATGATGTTTGGAATGGCATACAAATCCAAGTAAAAACAAACACATTTTAAAACTGAATACAATGAAAATGAAAGCTTTACTAATGGCAACTTTTGTAGCAATTGCTGCCATAACTCTGGCATTTACTTACACTGGTAGTGGAAAGGCCCAATCAGGTCCTGGGAGTAACTTCATGCCCAGAGATGCCAAGACGGATCACCTGCTCACTTCGGAGAACACAGTACTCATGGTCATCGATTGGCAAAACGAGATGCTTGGTAGTGTAAAAAACATTGATCAAGACATTCTTACAAGCAATGTGCAGGCCATTATTAAGACTGCCAATGTTTTTGATATTCCGGTAATAGAGTCAACCATTGGCGTAGAGCTTGGTGCAAACCAGCCTACAGTTGCTCCAATTAAAAAGGTAATTGAAAAAAGTGTCAAGAACATTGATCGTGTATCTCTTAATGCCTGGCAGAACCGAGCGGTAGTAGATGCAGTAAAGAAAACAGGAAGAAAGAAGATTTTAATGACCGGATTATGGACTTCAGGGTGCCCTACTTACACTGCTCTTGATGCACTCAAGGCTGGCTATGAAGTATACCTGCTTACTGATGTAATGGGAGATGCCACTTCTGATGCACATAACAGAGCCATTGAAAGAATGGTACAGGCAGGTGCCATTCCATTTACCTGGGAAGGTGCCGGAGCTGAAATTCTAAGAGCATATACCAACCCAAAAGCCATGCAAGACGACACTGTTGAAGGCGGGTTTGTAGGAATTATGAAGGAACACTTTTATCCATTTGCTGGCAAATACTAAACAGTCAATAATTTAAAAAAGGCGGGCTGCGGTCCGCTTTTTTCAGTGCCATATGCCAATTACCTTATCAAGGTAACCGTACCCTGTTGCTCCAGTTCATTTCCGTAACGATCTACGTAATAAATCACCCAGAAATACACACTCGGAGCCAGGGTTTTGCCTACATGCGATTTACCATCCCAGTCCACCGTGGTGGTATTGGAGTTGAAAACTTCCTGTCCCCATCTGTTGTAAACGTGAGTGTTCATGGCCACTATGTTTAAGGAAATCTGAGGTTTCCAAAACTCATTATATGCATCACCGTTTGGGCTAAAAACATTGGGCATTTTGAGTATGACTTCACAATCTTCAAACCATACCTGAAGACTATCCTTTTGAGAACATCTATCTACCTTAACCGTTACATGATAAAAACCCGCCGAATCAATCCTCCTTATGGCCATTTCATTCCCGTCCTTCCAAGTATAACTACCACCTTGCACCGTGGCGTCAAGCAATAGACTTTGGCCATTGCATAAGGTTGTATCCCTGCCAATGTTCAGGTCCATTTTCTGAGTAAAGGCAACTTGAATCGTATCAGCACTTCTACATCTTCTTCGGCTCACACGGACATGGTATTCACCTGGTTCTACAACTCGGTAGGTAGCACTCCTTGCCCCGTCCTGCCAAAAATAGGATCGTCCATCTTCAATGAAAGCACTTAACAACAGAGTTTCTCCAAAACACAGGATAGTATCTTTCCCTAAAGATACTGGAGAAAACGGTTCAAAGAAAACCTCAGCTGAGTCACGATAAACACCGCATTTATTTTCCACTTCCAGCCAATAAACTCCCGTTTCAAATACTAACAACCAAGGCTTTTTCGAAGAATCATGCCATGTATAATCGCCTTCAACATCTGTTGTCCTCAAGACAATAGTATCTCCTTCACACCTAAATGTGTCATTTATAAAAGAGAACTTTGGCAATCCAAGAAACCTTACACTGATTGAGTCTTCTGTACTACATCCAAGGGCAGTAACCGTGACTGAATAGGAGCCGGTTCTATCAACCTTTAACTCACTGTTTTCTGATAAATCGCTCCATAAATAAATGGCATCAGTCCAACTCGCATCGAGTACTAACGTATCCCCGATACAAAGCGCCGTATCAGGCCCAAGGTCTACTTCCGGAAAATCATGGTATCCCACCAGAATAGTGTCAAACATATCGCAACCTTGCGTAATTCTATGCACCCAATAGGTTCCAACGGTATCCACCAAAAAAAAGGAGTTAGTAGAGCCATTGTGCCATAAATAACTTGATCCTACCTCATTTACTTGTAGTAGTAAAGAATCCTTGCCGCATAATGTAGTGTCTTCTCCAAGATTCAAATCGGGAAGATCTTTAAATAACACTTCAATCGTATCGGTTAATGCGCATTTGTTACCAGTAAGGGTGGCCCAGTACTTCCCTTTTGATACAGCGAGAAAAGTGCTTCCTTTAGAGTTGTCCTGCCATGTATAATCGGCATCCTTTGTAGTGGCATCAAGTAAAAGCGAATCCCCAAAGCATATGCTAGTGTCATTCCCAAGAAAAGAAGACTTATTGAGCAAAGAAATATGCACCTTCTGTGTCATGGAGTCTTCACCAAAGCAGCCTTTCACTTTTAATTTAACCTGATAAATTCCGGTATCTGAAAACACGTGAACAGGCCAGTGCCTGTTGCTAACGTTCTTTAATCCAGAATTTGGATCGCCGAAGTTCCATTCAAAAAGTCCAGAGCTTCTGGTTCTGAAATCTATATGGTTGCCAAAGCAGGAATCACGAAAACTGAAATCTGCAGAAATAGAACAAGGATTGTAAAAAGCCAGTTGATGAGCGGCATCCGGATTGCTCAACTTGGGTCGGCTCATGACTCTTCCAGTTGTTAAATTGAGTGCATACAGCCTCATTGTTTTAACGCTATCATATCCAATAACGTAATAGACATTCTTAAAGGGATCGATTGCAGGACTTCCGTTGACATATTGAACAAAAGCCGACCTCTTAGAAATGACTGTAACGTTTCCCGTTACAGGGTCTACTTTCGCTAAATAACGTTCTCCAGGTGTGACATCTACTTGAAGTCCATAAAGTGTACTATCCATGCAGTTAAATGCCAGATGATGAATGGCATCAGAAGTGGCTAGCAACGGTTCGGTAAGGGCCGTACCAGTGGTAATGTCAATTCCATAGAGCCGTGACTTACCCGTAAAGTCTCTACCTACTATGTAATAGATTCCTTTAAAAAAATCTAGCGCAGGACTGCCACTACCATAGCTTGCAAATACCGCTGCGCTTGACAATCTTGTGATTGCGGCGGTTGAAGGGTTGACCCTTACAAAATACCTACCGCTTGGATTCCCCGATACTTCTATTCCGTACAAATTGCCATCAACGCAGTTAAATGCCAACTGGTGAATATCATTGGGGTCGCTCAGTTTAGGGTCGCTCAAGATTTTACCTGTTTCAATATCAATACCAAAAAGCCGAGTATCTCCCACCCCATCCCTTCCCAGTATGTAATAGACTCCTTTTACAGCGTCTACTGCCGGGCTTCCATTTACGTAAGCGCTAAACAAGGACTTCGGATAAAGAGTAGAGGTAAGCCCTGTTTTTGGATCAACCGTAACAAGACGTCTTTCTTGAATTGAGCTTGAATTCATGCTGACCTCAATACCAAAGAGCATAGACTGGGCCATAACGGGATGTTGCCAGCATGGTATCAATACGGTATTAAGCAGTATTATTCTAATTATTCTCCCTAGCATGATGTGTTCTTAGCTCATTTGTATTGAACACTTAGTCTCTATTCACCATATATGTACTCCTACTCCTTTTAAAACTGTTGAATTCAGTCATTGTCTGCAACATCAGATGCAACGAAATAAAAATTGCGATATTTCACTCGTCATTTGACACCATTGCTATGAAGTACGCACTCTTTTTCATTTTTGTTGGCTTAACAAACCCTACTCTGGCCCAAACCGAAGTAAACTTTTATACTTCCAAAGGCAATTTCACAGTTGAGCTCAGGGAGGACTTAATGCCAGTGACTGCGGCTAACTTTATCAAACTGGTGGACACGGGCTTTTATGACAGTCTGATATTTCACAGAGTAATCTCAAACTTTGTAATACAGGGTGGTGACCCCACTGGTCTGGGAAATGGAGGGCCGGGCTATACCATAGCTGATGAGTACCATCCTACAATGAATCATGACTCTGCCGGAGTAATTGCGATGGCAAAAAAAGGTCCTGGCACAGCTGGTTCACAATTCTACATCACTCTTAGTAAACAAGCACATTTGGACGGCGATTATCCAGTTTTTGGCACCTGTATAGAAGGGCTTGACATCATTAAAAAAATAGGAGATGTTCCAACTAACGTGAGTGACAGGCCATTAACGGATGTGGTGATGGATAGTGTACGAATTGTGCAGGACAGTACTACCGATACCACAACTACCGGTTTATTCATGACTAACACGACCGGAATAGAAGTGTATCCCAATCCCTTTAATGACCAGATTACCATTAACTATTATACAAAGGAAAAAAGCCATATACGTATTGATGTTTTGGATAGCAGGTCTCAACTAATTGCCACTTTGGAAAATGCCCACCGGATAGATAATACCTACAGTATTCAGTGGCATTCCGGGCACCTCCCCAAGGGGATATACTATCTAAGACTCCTGTCAGACAAGGGAATACAAACCCGGAAGTTGATCAAGATTCACTGAGTTCCCCACTTGTAAAAGAAGTAAACAAGGCCTTGAACTTTAAGTACCTTCTATGTTAGTAGAGTTCATCACAGTTTGTGGCCTGTTTATCACAGCTGTAGTACTATTTCTGCTAGCCAGAAAAAAAGGGAGTATTTCTCAAGGGCTGCTAGCTGTACTTTTCACTACCACATTCTTCTTTTTGCTTACCTACTATGCTGATCAAAATGAGGTGGAATGGCTCTTCCAAATCGGGCTTCTTGGTTCCAATAGCATTGGTTACTTATTGGGGCCAATTCTACTGTTGTATGCGAAAGAGGCTTTTCGAAAAAAGCAATACAATTTCAAACAGGCCTCACTGCACTTTATTCCATTTGTCCTACACTTTGTTCTCATTACGATTCCCTTGAGCATCCAGGGTTATGGTAGTAACTCTGTTTTTAAATACGTTGCCTACTGGAATGCACACTCCATTTCTTTTTCGTTTATTGAAAACTGCTATCTTTTCTTTTATGCATTGCTGGCCTTCTTTACCTTACAAAAGGGGCCTTCCATAGTACTACAGTCAAAGGACCTAAGATGGACACGTGCCTTGGTTATTTGCACGCTGTTGGTACTGGGGCTTGACATCCTGGTTGTGGCTTATGAAATTGTATGGACAGAACTTCCGATCAACTCCAGTTATGTCACTGTCGTTTCTATAAGTCTGTGCAGCATTTATTTGGCTCTCCACGGCATAAGCTCTTCACGGGTATTGCTGCATTCATTTAGTGCCAGAGATACTGCTGAGCACAGTGTTCGCAACGCCATTCTTCCCTTATCGGAAAGCGAACAAAAAGAGCACATGGAGGCCATAAAGCAACTGATGGTGGAACGTAGCCCCTACCTCTCACCTACATTGAGTTTGAAAGAGCTGGCTGAATTAAACTCCATTTCACAGAATACACTTTCCGCCCTCATCAACCAGCAAACAAATGGTTCTTTTAACGACTTTGTCAATGCCTATAGGGTAGACAGTGTTAAGAGAAAAATGCGATCAAGTACTTATAGTAATTATTCGCTGTTAGGCATTGCCCTAGAGTCGGGTTTTCAATCAAAAACCAGTTTCTACCGTACCTTCAAGAAGCACACAGGTACCACTCCATCGGAGTTCAAAAAGGCACAAAAGGTCAGTTAAGAGTACCAATACATGATTTGGCACTTCTAGAAGGTGCGACGCCACCTTTCTGTACTTGTGCTCAGAATACATTTGGTCTCTACTCACAAATCCCATACACATCATGTATTCACTTCCCAAGTACGTTTTTATATCCACTGTTTTGTTAATGCTAGCAACATCCTGTTCCAAAGAAATATGTAGTAACTCTGATGATAAGTCTGTGATTGAAGGCAAAATTGGCACTGACCTGAACGAGCTCATCATTAACGAAGAGCAGGTGAAATTTTCAGGAGCAGTTCTGGTGGCCAGCGAGGGTGCTGTTTTACTCAATAAGAGTTATGCATACAACAAAACAAACAGTGACTGTGAAGTGCGGCATGGCGACTCATACTGGATAGCCTCCTTGAGCAAGTCCTTCTGTGCCGCCGCTGTTTTACTTCTGCACGAAAGAGGGGAAATTGACCTACAGGCCTCTATATCTTCCTATTTGAATGGAGTTCCATCGGATAAAATGGAAATCACAATTCATCAACTCTTAAGCCATAGTTCCGGAATGGGCGATTCCTATGGGACGGATGGTATATCTGATCAGCAGGAAGCCTTGAAAGCGCTGCTGGAAACTGAGATGGTTTCCAAGCCAGGAGACAGCTATTCTTACTCAAATGCCGGATATCAGCTGCTAGCCATTCTAATAGAAGTACTAAGTGGAACGCGGTATGAAAACTTCATTACTGACGAGATCATTACTCCTTTAGGGCTTAACAACACTGGCCATACTGGCGACCAACAATATGGAAATGTACTCAGTGTTACAGAACGTGGAAAGGGTAGCAAAAGGCGAGCTTCTGGCAATCCTCAGCTTTGGAAGAGTAACTATGGTTATAAAGGCTCTACAGGTATCCTTTCCAGTGTTAACGACCTTCTTACATGGAACCAGGCCTTGCATGAAAATAGCTTGCTAAGACCAGAAAACTCCAAACTTCTGTTTGAAGCACATCTTTCTAAAGGAGATGGTATCTTTTACGGATATGGTTGGAATGTATTTGACTCTGATGAGGGACAGGTGATTGTACACTCAGGCGACGATGACTTTATTGGACACAATGCTACGTTGCGTTTTTACCCAGAAAGCAACAAGCTGATAGTGGTATTGTCAGATGCCGGTTATTACAAAGGAGACCCAGTTGCCAGAGTCATGGCGAAGAGAATTATTCCCGAGCTTTTCAACTAGGCAATCACCTTAAAAAAGTGGAGCGAAACCACTCCCCAGAGGCTTCGCTCCGAACCATACTTAGCTGTTGGAATGAAATCCAACCTTATTGCCGTCTAAGTCGATAATCATTGCTATAAATCCGTCCTGGCCAATGGAAGTTTTGGGCAGAACGACCGTACCTCCTGCTGCTTCAACCTTGCTCAATGGTGTTGACAAGTCAGGATTGGCATTCATATAAACAGTACTGCCTTCTTTGGAAGGCACCGATTCAGCACCTTGAATCAATGAACCGCTAACCTTGCCGCTACCGGGCTCCATTGGAAACATAGCCATTTGGCTTCCATTCATTTCAACTGTATGCATGGAAATACTAAACACTTCTTCGTAAAATCTTTGAGCCCTGGGTAAATCCAATGTAGGAATCTCAAACCAATTGATGGCATTTGTAGTGGCGTTCATTGCATGTATTTTGTTCAGGAATCAATGCTACTATCGCCCAGGGGTTTACTGACTTAAAATACTCTTAAAAGAAAGTCAAAAAGCTCGTAAAAAGCTACAAGTACCAATAGCCCCACTAAAAGAGCCTGTGCGTTTACTCTATTGATTGGTACAGTGGCAATTATGAGAACGGACCTGCCTCAACTATTCCCTATTTTGATCTAGGAAACGCTCCACTAAAATCTAAAAATGCGTCGTTTTGCACTACTACTATTCACTTCTCGCCATCCTTTTTATCCCGTTGGCTTCGCAGGCTCAACGGCAAGCGGTGGGGGCAGAGAAAACGCAAACATCCGTAGGGTTTCGATTCTTCGGACATTCAGGCCATCCTGAGGCCGGACGTTTGCAATCGATGAATCTGCATATATGCAGATACACTGCCTCAAAGCCTTATTGTAAACCCAGTGCTACCATTGGCAGAGCACTTTATCTTGGCAACAGCTTGTATGAGCCCATGACCCAACAACATTCACTGGTGTTTGGCACTGTTGGAGTTACTATAGGGTGGGATGGAAAATACCTGGGTTTCAAGTTCAGTAATGAGATAGGAGCTCATTACGATCTCTTTAACCACTCAATTACCAGTCTGAGCAATCACACACTGGCGGTGAACACCGGTCAACTTTTGGGTCCAATGTCCATATCCATTGGACTTCCTGCTTCTTTGTCGTTCAACTCCTACGTGCGTGGAATTGTTCCCTTGAATGTTGGGATATATTGTAGGTTTTAGGAGTTTCACTTCTTATAAAACCCTTCTCTACCACTTAGCAGCCTGGCGCCCAATTTGTCCTGACCTATTCTAAGCATTAAGGAGTTCAGCTCCGAACAAATGCCTTCGCCAGCAGGGCAATGCATTTCAATTTCATTCCACTTGGTATGTCCTATGCCTTCTTTCTTTAATTGTTCTAAACTCTTGTCAACGCTAAAAAGCCTGAGTTGCTTCTGAATAGTGGCAGTTTGCTCTCCGGTTATGGCAGCATAAAAAGCCAATAGATTGCCCGTCAGATCCCCTTCTCTAAAGGAAGACTCTCTTGACGCGGCCAATCCCGCATAAGCTCCCTGAGCCTGCATTTTCTCAAAACGGTTAGAAACGGACACGAATACCTTTAGAAATACACTTTCAAGCTCTTCAGGTCTTGATCCACTCTGCACTTTCCATAATTCTTCAACTTCTGCCACGTATTGTGCTCCAGCCAATGGTAGTACCATTTTTTGATGGTAAGTAAATGAAAATGAGTCTTCGCTCTCTTCGTTGAGCCGCTGCAGACGCCGAAAAGCTTCCCTGGGGCCATCAGGGCGCGCGTGATCCCAATTGATCCATCCCAACTCTTCACAGTATTGTAAGTTACCCTTTTGTATTTCAGATCTTAGGCTTGGTGAAACTGAGGCCAATACAAGCAAGGCCAGTAACACAAGAATGGTCAGTATTACCAAACCTTTTTTCAAATTGAGCCTTTTAACCATTTGCCTGGTCTCGGCTTTTAATCAATAGGTAAAAGGCGTATGCCATAAACGAATACCACACTGCAAAAGCAAAATGCATTTCAAGGCGCAATGCCAAAAGAGAAAGAACAGCCGCCAAAACGGCCAAAAGCAGATGGGGCCAACGCAACCATTGAAGCATTCGATAGAGTACCGTAAATGCCAAAAGCTCCAGTAAGGCACCGATAAGGAATACTGTATTCACAACCAAAGCCCCTGGACCGGAATACACTGAATCCATATAAACTCCTGACACCACAAAGTAAATAGGCACTGATACCAATACAAATACCGGCACCTTCCATACTTTGCCCATAGCTATACCTACGGCCAAAGCAAAGGCAAGACCAGGCTCCCACCTTAAGTGATTTGACGGGCTAAAAATTCGCGGGTCAATAAAGCCAGTAATCAGCGTAGAAATCCAAGCAAAAAAAACGCCAATAAAAATAGGATGCGGACGTACCAGAATCTTTGAAGACATGTTCAACAATTTAACCGATGCCACATTTGGCAAAAAACAGGCAAAATAGGCTGAACCTGTGCAAATGCCAGTATTGTACTTAAAACACCCATTTCGCATCCACAGTGGGAGCCAATCTGCCCTCTTTAATCAACAACTTGGCCGCTTTTGTATGCTATTGAGTCAGTGAAAACACTCGAAAATGCTCATCATCATATGCCTGATCGTATGGAAGCGCCATTACTTCAGGTTCAGCAATTTTCTTATCGAGAATAAGGTATTTGGCACCTTTAGTGATTACTTCTTCACGCCATTCTTCTTTCATAATGGTCTCTTTCTTCTGAGCCCAGCCTTTTCTGTGGGCAAAGTAGAGTAAAATAGGACTCCCATCCCCCAGAGCTACAAACAGATCGTCTCTATCTGAAAAACCATCTACAATTGTTTCCAGCTCTTCTTTGGGCAATTGCCAATCGTCCAGCCAAAAATGATGCATTTGATTGGCTCCGGCTTCTACAAATACCACACATAATACGAGCACCTGTAGTTTTACTTGTTTAATGGCATGAATGCCATAGGCCGCAACCAAAGCCATTACCGGCACAAAGGGTACCACATAGTAACTATGAATGTTGAAGGTTACCCCTGCCTTAACTACCACCAAAGCAAACAGAAGGCTTAATAGGCACAAGACATACTGCAACAAACGATTCTTATGCAAAAACATAAGAACCACTCCTATTACAAAAAAGCCGAAGGCTACATAGCTATATAGAGCTGTACCATAAAAGCGATACGCTATGCCTGGAAGTATTTCTTTAGCTTCAGCCAGCCCTTGGGCAAAAGACTTGATAACATGATGGTTGTACCCATAGGTGTCTACAATATACGGTACCCAGTAACCGTACCAAAATCCATTGGCTGCCAGTATTAAGGCACTTGGAATTAGAAATAATAACCGCGTTTGCCAAGTGGTATTTCTCTGAAAGAAGGGCAGCACAAAAATGGCCAAAAAGTAAATTGACGGAATCTTACTCAATACTCCCAGCCCAGCCCACAGTCCGTACCAAATAAGGTCAGAGTATCTACCTTCTCTAAAAAAGCGTAGCCCATAGTGACTACCAATAAGTACAAGAGAGATACTGAAAGTGTCGGGAATAATCATGCGACTGTATACCAGCCAAATAGATGATGCCAACACGATAGTGGCAGTAAAGGCCAACTTTCTTTCGAAGTAGGCAATAAGGATCAGGTAGAAGAAATAGAGACCAATGCTGGAAATAATCAAATTGATTAAGCGGCCATACCAATGCTGAAAACCAAAGACTTTGGCCATAAGGTAAATGCCATAGTTCATTACCGGAAACTCCTTGGCGGTAATGCCTGAGAGTTCACCTGCCATATCTACTCTGCCATACCAGGGTCGGTTGTCAACTTCAAGAAAGTTGCGCGCATACATATTGGTACTTACTTCACGCCAGTTATGGGCGCGGTCCAGCGGGGGATTGGTAATACCATACATCCGAGCCAGAAAAAACAGCAAAATCCAAAAACGAATGTCGTTGGCAAGTTTCAGGGTCATGTTTCGAGAAAGCTAAAGACGGGCAAGTTCTCTCCTTTCTGGAATAAAAACGAACTTTATGTAATTGCTGTACCCTACTTACTCAATTATAAGTGTGATACTCCGGCTATTGCCATTCTCTTCATCAAGCCTAAGAAGGTATACACCACTTTCAAAGCCATCTACCCAGATTTGATTTTTGGAGGCGACCAGAATTTCGCTATGAATTAATTGCCCTACTGAGTTTATCAAGGAGAGCTTGGTAGCTTCTTTCACCTCTTGGTTCAAAACATGAACGGTTATGAATGACTTAGCCGGGTTAGGATAAACATTGATATCCAACGCGTAATTGTGATTCTCAGGCGCTGAGGTAAAGTCGGGCAATTGAAAACTCCATAGATCGGACTCATTTCCCCAGTCAGACTTACCTGTGAGAAAGTAGAGCTCATTATCAATTATGAACGTGGCGGGCGCCCATCTTCCTGAACCGGGATGTACCCTCAAGGTATCCCATTCTTCAGTTATGGGGTCAAACTCCCAAAACTCCCCTTCTTCAAGGTTGTCGTGGTCAGCACCTTGCCCACTTAGAATATACCCTTTGCCATGATAGTCAAACTGCGTACCGGCAACTCTTGCTTCTCCAGGAAAACCGGGTATTTGTCTCCACTTATTTGTTCTGGGATTGTAGCAGTAAAAATCGTCATAAATCTTACCCTTGCCGTGTCCAAAACCAGCGTAGGCCAATGAGTCTATTCCGAAATAAAAGGGATGATGACGCGCTGCAGCAGGCAACTCAGCTTTTTCCGTCCAAGTATCCGTAGCTATATCATAGGCCCACCAGTCATTTAGATTCCCTGGAACTCCATCACCTAGCCCCACGTATATCACACCCAAAACTTCTATGAAGGCAGGATGTTTTCTGGCTTCGCAAGGACAAGATGAAAGCTCCGTCCAAACGTCTTTCTCCGGATCGTATTCCCACAGATCATCCAGGTATTCTGACTTTGACGCCTCCATTGTCAGTCCAAAACCCATGTATCCTTTCCCCCCATATGCCAGGCCATAACTAAAGCCTCTTCTGGGCCCCGGGAAATCAGACATCTGTTCCCATGCACCTGTTACTGGATTGTAGCGAAGCACATCCTTCATCATAACATCATCGCCCAATTCATCGCCATTGTACCCTGTTGCCATATAGCCATAGCCGTTCAATTCAAAAGTGACCGCATGATTTCTTGATGGTACGGAGTCAGGAAGACTCTGTTCTTCCAACCATTGCCCATTTACCGCGTGAACCATACAGAGACTAAGTAAAATGATAGGGAGGCGTTTCATTCTAGTTGTTTTAGGCTATTACGGCTGCCAATATCATTAGTTGTCTTCACATTCGGGTAAAAACACTCAAATACTACAACCTAATAAATGCAAAACTCTTAGCCCCTGTGTATAAGGGGTTCTGGCCTGAACACTATTGTGAAACAAGATCCTTTCCCCGGTGTACTTTCTACCTCAATACTGCCTCCCATTGACCCTACTTGATTTTTACTGATGAACAGTCCTATTCCCCTTGCATCTTTATTGCCATGAAAGGTCTTATACATTCCGAAAAGGCTATCCCCGTATTTTTCGAGGTCGATTCCAATTCCATTGTCACAAATAAGCAGCCTCAAATCACCTTGTTCTTCCTTGCAGCTAAAGACAATTTTAGGTCTTCGTGAGGGCGATGCATACTTGAGCGAATTGGACATAAAATTAAGAAGAATACTCTCCAGATAGGCAGCATTATAATTTACCATTACGTCCTTGGATACCTTGTTCGTTACCAGTGCTTTTTTGGAATGTATCTGTTCTCCTAAAATCTCCTTTGTTTTGTTAATGTAATCTGACAGGTTCAGCTGTTCTGACGGAATGTCTTTATTGGTTTGTATGCTTACTACGTTGTTGAGGTGGTACATGGTGTCATCCAAAGCATCCGTCACCTTCTTTAGCATGTCCATTAGGCGTTGCCTCTCTTCTTCCTTTTCGGTAAGCTCAAGAATGCTCAGTATACCTGAGATATTACTTGAATGTGAGCGTAGGTTGTGAGAGACTATATACGAGAAATCCATAAGCCTCTTGTTTTGCTCCATAGTAATATTCAAAGTATGTAGCAGGTTGTCTTCTGCAGTCTTTCGCTTGGTCACATCCCTGATGATTCCATTGTGAAAGAGCAGCTTTCCCTGAGAATCGTATTCATAGCGTCCATGGTCTTCTGCCCATATCTCTGAACCGTCTTTCTTCTTCAACCGATACACTTCCACACCATCTTCTTCCTTAACGTCGCGTTCGTCCTGAGAAAAATACAGTTGTGATTTGATGTCGATTTCCATCAACTCCTGCTCGGAATCGTAACCGAGCATTTTCACGAGTGCCGGGTTTACTTCAATAAACTTTCCTTCAGGCGTACTCTTGTAAATACCATCTAGTGAAGTTTCAAAAAGGGTCCGAAACTTTTGTACACTTGCCGCTAACTCCTTCTGATCTTCTCTCCGTTTTGTTATATCTGAAATTATGGCACAAGCGAACGATGTATTTCCCTGATTCCAGGAGGTAAGAGACAATTCTATGGGAAATGCCTTGCCGTCTTTGTGCAATCCTTCCAACTCCAGGCGCTTTCCTTTCCAATCAATCGTTTTATTACCTGCAAAACGCATCATAGCTTCTTCGTGCCGCTTGACATACTTCTTAGGCATTAGGTCAGATATACGCAGTTTTACGGCTTCTTCCTTACTATATCCAAACACCTTGACAGCGTGGTTGTTCCAATACCGTATGCGCGCCTTGGAGTCAGCCACAATTATGGCACTTTGTACACTTTCCGTAAGCTGCCTTAGCTGATACTCTTTCTCGTTAAACTCAGTTTCTGAGCGCTTTTGTTCCGTAATATCCAGGCAGGCACCCAGCATTTTTACTGGATTCCCTTGTCGATCAGTTTTTACCTGCCCCCATGAGCGTAAATGCCTGACTTCGCCATTTGGTCTCACAATGCGTTCCTCAAAATGAATGGGTTCTTTGTCTTGCAGTGCCTTTTGAACGGTCTCCTTTACATATTCTCTGTCTTCTGGATGCACACGTTCCAGATATCCGGCAAAGGATGCCTTGAAAGTGCCTTGGGTTAAACCATAAATGAGGTAAAGCTCATTTGACCAGGTTACTTTGTTTGAAGCCACATCCCATTGCCAACTCCCAAGTTGTGCAAGTTTCTGGCTTTCCTTCATTAACAAATTGGCCTCGGTAATTTGCTCTTCCCGTTGTTTTCTATTCGTAATATCTCGTGAAGCGACCAGCAAATGAGGAGTTCCGTTAAACTGTATAGAAGAGAGACGGGATTCGCTTAAAAAAACGGTACCATCTTTCTTAATGGTTTTCAAATTCGGAATCCTAATTGACTCTTTTCCCACGGCCTTTCTTCTTCCTTCCAGTATTAGTGAAAAATCATCTGGATGGACTAGGGCAGCTGGAATGGGTTGACCAATAATCTCTTCTTTAGAATCATATCCGTACAAATCCAGAAAAGCTTGATTCACATGAGTAATCACCTGAAAGTCATGAATAAAAACGGAATCAGGCAACGCTTCAAAGAGCACATCAAAGTCTCGTCTAACAACCTTTTCAGTCTTTGTCTCAACCACTGGAAGCACACACTGAAGTTGTACAGAATAATCATCTTCTGAAACTAATATTTTGGAAGCCTTTACTCTGGCAACGATGCGTGTACCGTTCTTCTTTTCTATTAATAATTCTCCTTTAACCAGCTCCTTTTTCTTCAATGCATTAAGGATGGCATCTAGCTGATTCACATCTACACATATGGCCTGAATGGCGCTTCCAATTAGTTTTTTCTTGCCATATTTCAAAAATGCGCAGATCTCAGAGTCCATAGTAAGAATACTTCCTGAACTACTGAAAGTAATTATGCCCATTAGTGTTTCACTGTATGGAATGGACTTTACCCAATTCGATATGCTGGACTCCATTACCCTATTCTTTTTGTTGCTAGCAGCCAATGACTTCAACTTCACTCTCTTTTTTACCAATTTGTTACTATTGTTTCCTAGCCCTTTCGAGCCCAGAGTATTGCAGTCCAACCTTAGAGACTCCAATATACAATATTTAACATGTTGCATGTTAACACTAAATTCAATTAGTGCTTAAAACAAGGAGAATTCATCTATTCAATTTTCGTTGAAATAAGCTTCTACACATACATTCAAGCACATGATAATCAACACATAAGAAATTCATGCAGTATCAAAAAAGACGAAATACAGCCTGCATTGGCCTAGAAACACAAAAGCCCGGCGGCCTTAAACTATGCTAAACTTTCATTGTTTGTGCAGTAGCTATTTGCGAAACACTACTTCTTCACCTTAATGTAAACGTGCTTTACGTTCTTGTTTTCAGTAACGCGCTCATCAATTTGAAAGCTCTTAGTGAGTGATTTTATTAAGGGAGTCAACTTTGGGTAACCATAATTTCTGGGATCAAATTCCGGTTTCTTCTTATTGATTAGGTTTCCCACATCTCCCAAGAAAGCCCATCCTTCTTCGTCAGCAACGTCATCTACTGTGGAGGCAATCAAGGCTATAGTCTTGCTGTCTACTTTTATAATGGATACCTTTTCGTCAGGCTCAGGCCCTGCAACAGCCCTTGATGTTTTGGTCTTACTTGGCTTCTTCAATATCTCCAGATAAATGAACTTATCACAGGCTACTATGAAGGGATTGGGTGTTTTCTTTTCTCCAAAACCGAAAACCTTCATTCCAGATTCCCTAAGCCTTGTGGCCAAGCGAGTAAAATCGCTGTCGCTACTTACTATGCAAAAGCCATCTACCTTACCTGAATACAGTATGTCCATAGCATCAATTATCATGGCTGAATCAGTTGCATTTTTACCCGTGGTGTATCCATATTGTTGGATTGGGGTAATGGCATTCTCCAATAACACCACTTTCCATCCTGCCAAATTAGGTTTTGTCCAGTCTCCGTAAATTCTTTTGAAAGTGGGTACGCCGTACTTGGCGATTTCTTCCATCATACCGGCAACATTTGCAGAAGGCACGTTGTCGGCATCAATAATTACCGCTAGTTTTAAATCTTGTTTCGTTTCCATATTCCAATTCACTGCTTCATACTTAAGCAGCTAAGGCAAAGGTAGTTCCTTGTACCTACCTTAATGAGAGGTCTTTGAAAATGACATTACATAAGAAATAAAAAGGGGGACTACCTGTAGTCCCCCCTCTTGAAACAATCATAAGTGTTTACCTTATTCCTTCACGATTTTCCTTCTTGTAATACTGCTTCCGTTTCGAACAATAAGCATGTAGGTACCACTGGATAGAGCTGTTAAATCAAACGCATTACGTTCGCTGAGCTTCATTTCCATTTGTGTTTTCCCTAACAGATCGATAAGCAGAAGCTGTGCCCCTGGTTGAATGATGCCTTGGTAATTTACAAGCAACAGGCCATTAGTAGGGTTGGGATACACATCAAGTACTTCCGGGGCTACAGTAGGAGCTACGGATGTTTGCTGGCCGGGTACGCTTGGCTCTGGACAAGGGGAATAAGCAATGATATTGCCCTTTACCACACATACGCATCCATTTGCCTGAGTTGTAATGAACTCAAAGGTGCCCGACATTGGATAACAGATCAGAATATCAGTGGTCAGCAAAAGTTGACTCACTTGAACTCCATCATCTATGAAGCCATAAAAATAGCCGGTATTGGGTTGACAGAAATAATCGGGATCACTGATATCAATAGTCTTACACTCTCCGGGACACACATAAATGTCTTTCGTTTTAAATACGGTATCAGGCATTACGGCTAAATGAAGAACTTTTTGAGTACAACCATTGGCATCGTCAAAGTAGATAGTGTACTCACCCACAATTAGGTTATGGGCAATCCAGCCGGTACAACCGGGACCACCGTAAGTAGGGTCTGTCAGGCTGTTGTAATTATAGTTATGCCATTGATCATCAGATGGATCATGATCTACCATGCGGTAGCTCTCGTACTTCCCACAACTATCAGGCATATACCAGGTACTGCCGCAAGCTTTGATGGTGTCGTATTCTACTAAAGTATCATTGGGTACTACAAAAATTTGGAGTATAGCTTCGGTACATCCCATATCATCCTGCAACAGAATGGTGTAGTGCCCTACTATTAAATTATGGGCTATCCAGCCGGCGCATCCGGGTCCGCCGTAGGTAGGGTCAGTTAAACTATTGTAATTGTAATCATGCCACATATCATCTGAAGGATCGTGGTCAATCATCTGATAGGAGTAATAAGTACTACAGTTTTCAGGTTGATACCATACTGAGCCGTTACACGCTTCTAAGGTTTCCGTTAGCAGTTCTGGGCCTACCCAAACGGTTTTACAAACGGTTTTACTACAACTGGCCCCGTTTGAAATGGTAAGGCATAGCTCGTGACTGCCGTCACTCACGTTTGTGAGTGTTGGGCTAGCGCTTGTAGACACTTCTACCCCGTCTATGGTCCAGGAATAGTCGGCAAACGGGCATAAATCTCCAAAAACTTCAAGATTGTTGATTTGCAGTTCTCCCAAACCACAGGGGATGTCTACATCAAAATCGAAGGTGAAGTAACATCCATCAGAAAGACTGTTGAATACTTCTTCATTACAACAGTATTGTTCTAAACAAAAGTTGAGCTCTTCAAGTACAATATCATCTGAAGTCAAACTGGCCGGTTGTTGGCTGTAATCCGTTGATGGTATTATGGATATTATAGGACTGAAAGGGCTTTGGTCAATGGGTACCTCATCAGAGCAGGTAGTAGCAAAATTCATATCCCATCTAATGAAGCTCATTCCTTCATTTGGACCATTTGCAGCTGATACATACTCATTTCCAACTTTGATAAGTCTGTCATCGAAATTTCCAACAGTGAAACCAAGATAGTTTGCGCTATGGTTACCAAAATCCATTGCCGAGATACTTGACAGGCCTGAAAGCAATGCACCGTAATAATCTACCTGAAAAACCATTGCCTTGTCAGATGACGTACTTCCAGAAGCAAGAATTGTGTATGCCCCGCTCTCTTCAATTAAATCAAAACCATGTGAAAGATTAACCCCTGATGAAGGAAGAGCTGAATATGAATTGGACCAGATCACATTTAGCAACGCGTCAAACTTCATAAGGTACACGTTTGAAACTCCATCATCAAACAATAGTAGAAATGCCCTTTCTACGCCCGCACTTGATGAATGAGTGGTTTCAATAAGCTTATAACTTGCTCCCAGAGTATATATACCTGGGATTCTTATCATGTTTACAACATTACCCATGGGGTCAGTAGTACACAATGCCAAGCCATGGTCCCATACTCCAGCACTCAAATAGGAACATAGTCCAGAAACTACGTATCCATTGAACACTCCTGTACCAATGGCAACATTTGGGCAGCTTTCAACACCATTAATCCAGTGGTAATTTGAGTTAGTAAATGTTACTGTCTGATCCCATTGAAGTTGGCCAAAGAAGTCAAACTTTCCAAAAACAAGCTCCTGAGGAGCAGACGGTGAAGGTGTATGGACTAGTCCGGTCATTAGGTATCCATCAGTCAGTCCAATACTGTTCAGTCCTGCGTCTATAGAGTTCAGCAGTATTTCTTTAGAACCCGACTTGACTACCTCCGCAGAGAGTTTATTTCCAGAATAATCGAAAACCCCAACAAAGCTGAACAATTCGACAGGTATCCCTATACCAACATCCTCAAGTCCAACACCGGTAAGAATAAAACTGCTTGGTCCCGGACGCATATCAGTTACTCTAAAGGATAATTGATCGCCCCATGGAAGGTGGCTTGATAAACCAAGGTCTGGAACGCTGTAATTCCGATTCCAATTCAGCTCTCCTTTATCATCCACACTGATAAGCGTAATGTTGAGCTCTTCAAAACCAGACCCGTCATTTGCCAGAGGCACTTCGTATGACGTTCCCGCTATGATGTAATTAGAGGTTGATGAGGGGTCCTTAATAACAGCTTCTGTCTTGATATTGAATTGAGCCGAATAGTATTCCTTTTCAAATGGGTCAGTTGTTCCTTCTACTTCACAACAATTGGGCAGTATTGCAATTGCCTGGGTAGAGGTACATCCTGATGAAGATTTTACTTCAACGTATACTGTGCCCGGTGCCGATACTGTGATGGACTGAGAAGTTTCGCCGGTAGACCATAGATAACTGGCGAAACCGGGGCCTGCATCGAGCACTATAGAGCTCCCGCATTCAATCTCAAATGACTCGGGAAACAGTTGAGAGATTGTTTCAAAGGCCACTACCACCTTGGCTGAGATCTCACATCCTCCGGCATCAGTTGCTTTAAGTAGATACGTACCGGCAACTGTAACATCCATTGAAGGGCTCGTTTCACCGGAAATAGCCGTACCATTTTCATAGCACCATTGATACGTTGGTGTTGGCCCCTGGTAGTTTGATGCAATAGTGACTGTCTCTCCTGCGCAAGCGCTAATGTATTCAGGTAAACTAAGGGCATATTCTCTTTGATAGTTTACAAACCTTGAGATTACTCCATTATTGAGACTTCCCTTAAAAATCACGTTGTCCATCTCAAGCTCTTCTAGCGAAATATCGCAGGCGGCACCTGTTTGGTTGGGAGATTTAATCGTTCCTATGAATCTTCTCTGGTCCGGATCAAAACCAATCGGAGCCCATAAACCAGCATGAGAAAAGTAAATCTGGCCATTGGGTGCAAGCTCTAAGGCAGATAATTCATCAACAGGGTTACTTAGATTTACGATAGTGTTTGTACAAGAACTCGATGTAAGATCCATTTGATCCACACTACCCTCAGCACCAGCCACATACAGCAAATTGCCATCAGGAGAAAACTCACAACTATAGGTTTTATGACTAAAGGTTCGCGAACAGAAAGGCGACATCCAACCATTCGATCTATTGAAGTTATATACTTCAACAACATTGCTGCCATTAGTGGCCACGGCAATCTTATCTCCTGCTGGAGAAGCCTTCATGACACCGGCATGATCGGCAGTGCTTGTCGTGACACTTACTGATGGAGTCATAATACCCGTTGAAGTAGGAGAAAGATGCGTGTTGGTATTAATTCGTAGGGTCCAAATGTCATTGGTGTTTGCTTCTTGAAAAAGTACCCATAAATCCGTTCCATTGCAATGGGGAACGGCGGTCATTTTTTCATTGACAACTACTCCGGGAGCAATGGGAGTTTCTTTATCAATTACATCTCCCTTGCCATCGTCCAGACTCATGTCAATTACTGAATAAAAGAGCCCTGTGCTGTTAGCAGACCCTGTGGTGAACAAGTAGAATTTAGACTTACAAGTACCTGGGGCTGGAACAATGAGGGTTTGAGTGGTCGATTCGCCGTAAAGCCCACTTCCATTCGGCATTACTTCATTAAATCTATTGTACACTTCTCCTGAAATGTTGTAAAAGAGCAAGTTCCCATCAATGTTACTTACAGATGCTACTCCCTCATTATCAAACATATCTAATGGGACATGGCCATTATTCTGGGCCACTGCAGCATTGTTGGCCAGCTTAGATATCCGTTTGATTTAAAGTGCATGTTGTTGTCCACTTTAGAAGAAAAGCCTGAGACATTGTTTCTTACGGTGATATAATCCTCCAAAACAACCGATTGTGGGTCACCATACCTATCCGTATAACTAAAGGTTACATCGTATACACCTTCAACTGCGTAGGCTGCAGATGGAGCGAGCGTGTTAGTATTATTAGCGGCTGCTGATCCTGGAAACAGCCAGCTAATATTGGTAACGTTGGTGGCTGTAATTGTTCTATTCCGCTGTTCAACTGCGATAAAATGCACCCATTGGGTAGGGCAAACTGTTTGAAAGTTAGAGCTAACTTGAAAGGTGAGATGATTGGAGGCGAGACAACAACTTTTAACCGCTTCTTCAGCATTAATCCGGCCCGCGCCCATCTTGGCCGCATATATCGGATCGTTGAGACTGTAAATATCTTCAGCCGAACTTTTGAGAATATCCCTTACGTCTTCTGGTTCCAGTGAGGGATCAACTCCCAGCATAAGTGCTACCAAGCCTGAGACTACTGGAGTAGCCATAGAGGTTCCATTCTTTGAACCATAGGCACTGGTAGATGTTGGCAAACAACTCAAAATATTTACTCCCGGGGCCATTACATCTATTTGCGATCCGTAATTGCTGAAACTCGCTATCTCGTCATTTGCATCGGTGGCTCCCACTGCTATTGATTTCGTGTAGGCCGCAGGATAGTAAATTGATTCAAGACCTTCGTTTCCGGCTGCCGCTACTACTACAATTCCAGCGGTGTGAGCTGTATTGACAATCAGTTCTTCTGTGTAGCTGTATACTTTACCACCCCAGGAACAATTAATTACATCTGCTCCTGCATAAATGGCGTATTCAATGCCTTGGTAACCATTGAATATGGCACCGCCGCAGTGTGGACTGAAATTATCTCTTCCGCATTTCACTGGAAGAATGGACGCACCACCACCTAACGATGAGATACCGATGGAGTTATTAGTGACGGCCGCGGCAATTCCAGCCACATGTGTACCATGATCAAAGTGTCCGTTTTGAACATCACATGCTCCTGAGGTAGGTGGGTTTACGTTATTGTCGTTGTCCCCCAAATCCCATCCATTTACGTCGTCTACAAAACCGTTTTGATCGTCGTCGAGGCTATTGATTGTCTCGTCCGGATTAGTCCAAATAGATGCTGTAAGGTCTTCATGAGCAGTATATATAGCGTCGTCCACAATCGCTATTGTAACGCCACTCATATCCAATCCGGCATTGCAGAATTGTGCCCGCCAAAGGGCATCAGGAGTTTTAATGTGATCTAAATACCACTGGGAACTGTATTGAGGGTCGTTGGGAGTAGTTTGCAACATCTTTCTTTCTGGAACTCTCTCCACATACTCAAGCTCGTTAAAGGCCAATAGGTAGTTCAATAATTCCTGTGTGAGTACGGTATTCGCAAAACTTATCTTGTACACTGTTGCCAGTTGTGGGTGCTCTTTTTCAATGAGCTTAAAGGCGGGTTCAATTGTCACGGCCCCATACTCCTGATCTTTCAAGTGAAACCTATCCAGTAAGATTTGTTCACGTTCTTCATAATCTAATCCTTGCACGCTTTGATGGAGTGCTGTAGATTGTTTCAGTTTGCATAGAAATGCTCCCGGAAGGTAGTCTGCACTTTCTTGAAGCTGTGATGTGCTTTGAGCCTTAAGTGTACTTGAAAAAAGAAGGCCACAGAGCATGATCCATATCATAGGTGTCCTAACCATAAATGTAATTTGAGAGGTTGTTGCTTACTCTATTATGGCTTTTCAGCTGCCGCCGTTGAGAATACCAAAATCAGTAAACATTGCTTGTCACTTTACCCAAAGTATCAGGGAGATGCTAAACGTATTTGGTTTTTCTCTAAGCGTTGTCGACGATAGTACTTAGCTAATATATCGTGACTTCAGGGCATTTGAAAAGGCGTACTTACGCCTGTGTGCTACTTCAAGCTCAACTCCATTTGTGAGAATCACTTTTCCTTTTGATTTATCAAAACTCCTTACGTGTGCCATGTTTACTATCCATGATCTGTGAATCCTAAAGAGCTCAGTATGTTGAAACAGCTCTTCATAATGACTGAGCGACTTAGTTGCCAGCGTTTGGGTACCGTCTTCATGAAAAAAGATACTGTAGTTACCTGCCTGAGATTCTATGCTTACGATCCTGGATAGATCAAGTATCTCATAGCCTCCTTTGGATGATACAATTACTTTTTCAAAAGTACTGGCGCCTAAATCCGCCTGGCTGAGGTATGCCAGCCTTCCATCCTGACGCCCTATGCCCATTTGCACTTTCTCAATTGCTTCTCGCAGCTCTTTAATGTCTACCGGTTTTAGAATATAGTTGGCTGCCGAAAACTTAATGGCTTTTAGGGCATACTTGTCGTACCCGGTAATAAATATGACCTGAAAATCGGGTGGGTCAAATGCCTTCAACACATCAAATCCGTTTTTCCCAGGCATTTCAATATCCAGCAATACCAAGTCTGGTTGATGCTTTTTTATTTGAGCAATGGCCTCGTCGGCATTGTCGCACTTCGCCACAATTTGAATGTTCGGATCAATTTCTCGTAAAAGGATACTTACAACATCAATGCTGTCGGCTTCATCGTCAACAAGTATGGTTCTTAATATGGTCATCTTATAGGTAAAATCAATTCAACAACGGTTCCCCTACCCGTTAGCTGATCATAGGGTTTCATATTGAATTTGGCTTCAAGCCCTTGATCTCTGAACAAGGCTATTCGGTTTCTTACAATATCTAATCCAAAGGATTTCTTCAAGGGTTTGGTAACATTTCCAGAATTGAGGTAGCCCACCCCATCATCTGCAATTTCAATGCGAATGGCACTTTCACTCTCTATATAAAAGGTCACTGAAATATGTACAAGCTCTTCTCGGAACGAATGCTTGATCGCATTCTCGCAAATGGGTTGTATGACCAGTGGAGGAATGCTTATACCGGGGCCTTGTGCACCCATTGCATTTATTACCTGATACCGAAACCTATCTGGGAAGCGTTGAATCTCGATCTCAAAATAGTTATGAAGAAACTTCATTTCTTGTTCAATGCTAATGAAGTCTGCCCTGGAATACTCAAGGCTGGAACGCATCAATTTTCCGAATCGGGTAATAAGGTCATTCGCCAACCACTTATTGTCCTTAAGTACAAACTTTTGTACAGACTGTAAGGCATTGTAAACAAAATGCGGATTCATTTGACCTCTGAGCATGGCGAGTTCTAACTCGTTCACTTTTGAGTTAAGCAATGTCAATGTCATCTCTTTTTCTTGCCTCTGCTTCAGTTTTGATATTCTGTTTTTGTAAGCCCAATAGAAAAGTAAACCGAGCAGCACAATAATTGAAAGTTGCACTAACTTTCTGTTAAGCCAATAAGGGGTTATAGTAAATGAAATTTGTTCCGCTTTGGCCCAAACGCTATTGGTAGCACGTGCGGAAACCATAAAAGTGTACTCTCCAGGTAAAAGGCTCGTAAGAAGCACTGAATTATTGTTGGTATAAGTCCAATTTGAAGGCTCTTCATCACGCAAAACTCTGTACCTGTAAAAGGGCTGGTTTGAAGGGTGTTTGGTAGAGATACCGATGTAGTTGATGTTAACAGTATTCTCTTTGTAGATAAATGTTGCCTTGTTGGGAAAACGTAGCCCATTCATCTCTAAGCTTGTTACATGTACTATGGGAGATGGATTTATGGGGAGCTCAAAGTTTGCATCGAAACTGCATATACCCTTATCTGTCACCGCCCAAATCTTGTTATCAAACTCTTCTACTCTAAGCACAAAACTTGAAGCCAAGCCTTCTCCCTGATCAAGATTGACAATATTATTTATAGTGGCCTTTTCCTTTTCCTCAATCAGACTTACTTTACTAATTCCTTTATCTGTCCCACAGAAAATGGTATTGCCACTGTCAGATACCAAAACGTCATTTACCAAATTGGAAGCCAGGCCGTCCGCTTCTTTTACATAAGTAAAATGGTCTCCCTGAGCTATTACAACACCGCTTCCTGATGTGGCAAAAACCAGGCGTGAATGGAAGGATGTAATTTTCCGAACTGTTTTTCCTCTTAATCCATAGGTATCTCCAATAGCCAACAACTTATCGAAAGCACCATTCTTGAGCAGGTATAGGTCATTAAATGTACTAAAGTAGATATGTCCGTCTTCCGTCTCATGTAGTGCAATGATATTCAGGTCCAGGTGCTTGTGCATGATGTTTATCCCATGAGGGTCTGAGGATATATCCAAAGTGTTTGGTGATCCAAACGAGACATACTCTCCACCTTGTAGCTTGCTTATAAAATACCGACTTGGCCAACCAGTTGGAAAGACACCTAAAGAGGTAGACCTACTACTTGATTTTAATGCTATTCCTCCTGTGGACCATAACCAATCATCAATAGCAACCAGAAATTTCACACTTACTTCTTCATGAGTTGTGTTCGTATAAAGAGGCTCAAAGTTTCCACTTGCGTTCATTCGTACCAGTGATCCCAAGTTGGAACCACAAATCAGATGATTGTCATATTTGCCAATGGAGACAAACTTATCGTCTGTACCTAAAAGCCTGCTGGAAGGCCAGAACCTGATATCAAATGATGGAATCTTATACACTCCGTCTCTTACAGTCGTCAACCAGTAGTTCCCCTCTCTATCCTTGATGGCACAGGTATACTTTTTACTAAAGTCTTCAATGTCCGCTTCTCCAGCCTTTCTCCTTACGAAGCCATCTGTTGAACAAATAATTGTTTCCTGCTTTAACGAAGCCACATGCAAAACTTCACGCCCTCCAACTACGGCACCAACAGCAGGAACGGTATTTCCACCGGAACAAATAATCTGGTAAGCATAAATACCCAGGGGATGGGGTTCTGAAGCTTGTATTGTGAGGTTCTCGTACTTTATAATATCTAAGTCTTTTGGAAAAAATCTACATTCAAGGCTTGAGTCCCTAGAGTTAACAACTACATACTCTAATGGGACTACATTTCTAAACAGAGGCAGATGTATTTCTCCTTCCTTAAAACCCACGGCAAAAACCCAACGCGATCCAGCAATTTCCCTAAGCTCATCATTTGCCCAAAATGGAACAAACTGATGCTTCGCTCTTTGGTAAATACTCAGGCTACCGTCGTGACAAGTAAACCATAAGTCTCCTTCAGGACTCTCAAAAGCCTTGAAGACCGTGTTGTTAGAGAGCCCGTCATCGGTGGTAAAGTTCACGAACGAATTTCCGTCATACCTGGAAACTCCTCTGTCCGTACAGAACCATAAATAGCCTTCACTTCCTTCATATACATAGTGTACTTCCGGGCTTGGCAAACCTTCGTCAACAGAGTAGTTCACATAGTGTTGCCCCTTTAGAGGTATTGCGTACTGGACAAGCCAAAGTAGGATGAAAAATTGCCTAGTCAAATAGTTCTTTAATGAGACGAGTATAGTCAATTCATCGGTAAATACCGAAACCCTTAGGTTCAAATCGAATAGGTAAAAAAAACGCCAACTCATGTCCCATTCAATATTGTATGGCTGTCATACTGTCAAACAACATTCTATAAAATTCAAAAACATGGACATTACTCATCATCTTACCATCAAGGCCAGTGCAAGCACTATTTACAAAGCCGTTTCTTCTCAGGAGGGTATTACGGGTTGGTGGTCAAAAGATTGCGTGGTAGGGAGCACTCCTGGAAGCTCATCTACTTTAAAGTTTGACAAGCAGGGCACCCTTGTGGTCATGCATTTTAAAACACTCGAGCTAAACCCAGACCAAAAAGTGATATGGGAAGCTACTGAAAATGCGAATCCAGCCTGGATAGGTACTCATATAAGTACACAGATCACTGAAACTGAGGAAGGATGTTCGGTGATATTTTCACATTCGGGCTTTGATACCCAATGGGCAGGTAAAGATCCTTTTGAGCTAACCAAAGGTGGCTGGGAGCACTTTGTAAAAAGTTTGACATCCTATTGCGAAACTGGAGAAGGTCAACCCTGGTAAGTAAATCCCCCCTGGTTATTTTATAGCCGGGGGGATTTTACATTCTTCTATTTTTCTTTCAATCAATGCTTTTTCATGAGGCGGTGGATTCAGGCCCAGAGCCTTTCTCAGATAGGTCATTGCTTCTTCAATACGCCCAAGCTTCATAAGGAAAACACCTTGTGTGGCAGCCAATAAATGATAATTGGCCAGGGTTTTATCTCTTTCCAAGGCTGCCAGCATGTTCAAAGAAACCTCTAAACCGCCCAGTTTACTTTGGATTATTGCCAAATTCAACTTAACAATTGGATTGGGCTTTACCTGCCAGAGCAGTTGGTAGTAATAATAAATCTGGCCCCAATCTGTGGTTTCAAAACTACTGGCCGAACAATGTTCAGCCGCGATACAGGCTTCAATATGGTAGGCTGTGAGCTTGTCATCATGTGCCGCGTCCTTAAGGAGTAATACTCCGTGCGCAATGAGCTCTGCATTCCATTTACTCCGATCCTGATCTTCAAAAAGTACAATTCCGCCCTGATTGTCAATCCTGGCTTCAAAACGCGCTGTATGAAAACACATAAGTGCCAAAAGGGCTGAAAGCCCCTTATGTTCTTTAAAATGCTTCAGCATCAACTTAGTGAGGCGTACAGCCTCCAGGCACAGTTCTCTTTGTATTGCCAAGCTGCCAGAACTAGAATTATATCCTTCATTAAATAAAAGATACAATGTAGTAGAAACGGCATTGATACGGTCTCCCAGCCCTTTTCCTACTGGGATTTGAAACGGAATTTCAGATTCTCTTATGCTCTTTTTTGCCCGATACAGTCTTTTATTGACTGTTGACTCCGTACTTAATAGAGCGTTTGCCACCTGCCCCACTCCAAAGCCACAAAGGGTCTTTAAAGTAAGCGCTATTTGCGATTCTACTGACAAAGCCGGATGACAACAGGTGAAAATCATGCGCAACTGACTGTCTTCTATCTCGCCTTCCAGGTATACTTCCGTAGCATCTTCTTCCATTGCATCAAGGCTTATGGGCATTGATGTATTTACTTCATAGCTCTCATGCTTTAACTGATTAAGCGCTTTTCGTTTCGCCACTTGTACCAGCCAGGCAGTCGGCGACTTTGGAATGTAGTTCGTAGCCCAGTGTTCCATAGCTGTAATTAAAGTTTCCTGCACTACATCTTCGGCCAGTTGTAAGCGATTGGCACCCAACATTTTAGTGAGAATGGCTATCAGTTTCCCATACTCCTTCCTAAATAAATGGACAACATGATGTTTACTGGTGTTATCCAAAAATCACTTCATTGAAGGAGAAACTATAGGACGCACTTCTACGGCGTAAGGCCCCAGATGCGGGCAAGTCATGGCCAGTTGATTGGCTTCTTTCTGATTTGATGCCTTAATAATCATAAATCCGGCAATAATCTCTTTGGGTTCCAGAAAGGGTCCGTCGGTAATTACGGCATCTTCTTTGGATTGCAATAAACTTCCAGAATCTTCCAGTCGTTGTCCGCCCACGTATTGGTCACCAAGCTCTGCCACCCAAGACTTGTAGTCTACAAGCACTTGCTGCAATTCATCTGGTGACATATGATTCATCCCATCACCTTTTAGTATCATTAAAAATTCTTGCATTGTGTTTCTTTTCTATATGACAGATGAAACGCCGCAATTAGGACAGAAGGCATCAATTAAACCTTCGACATTATGAATCCTGCATTTTGATCCACTCTCTAATTAACAGATTGCAGGGCTTCTTTCTTAACTTCAATATCATTTAAGTCTTGAAAACGAGCTACCCTTGATTCCTTTCCATCTCCTTCTAAAAGACCGTTTTTATCTTCTATAAATGCCCCCTTGTGAAACATTAGACTTACAAACTTCTTAGCATTCATAAAATAGGACGCTATGTTTCCCTTGTACATAAAGGTGGGACTACTCCATTTAATGGTCTCTTCCACTTTATCGTCAGTCTCTAAAATGATCTCTCTCACCCTTTGAAGCTCTGCCGTCATTGGATGGTTCTTTTTCTGCAAGTACTCGTCTACCTTAGGATTGATGTTCATGATTGTGCATCTTAAATAGTGGAAGCTGTGTATGGCACTTCACCAAAGATAGGTCAATCCTCTGCAAGGGTGCAGATGCCTATTTGGGCTTTCTCCAATTAGGTCTTCGCCTTTTTTTTGATGCCCCGCTCCCTTTTGTTGCCGGGCTTTCTCCATTTGATTTTGAATTCTTACTCGGCCTTGAACCGTTTCGTTGCCCATGTTGACCTGGCGGTGGATCCTCCACATCTGTAAAAGGATGTTCTTCAATAACAGGAATCCGCTGGTTAATGAGTCTTTGAATGCTCTTTAAATAGGCTTTTTCTTCTTCATTACAAAAAGAGAGTGCTAAACCGCTGGCAGAAGCGCGCCCCGTTCGGCCTATGCGGTGCACATAAGTTTCGGGCACATTCGGCAAGTCGTAATTTACTACCAGGGCCAGTTCTTCAACATCTATACCGCGGGCCGCTATGTCTGTAGCTACCAGTACCCGAACTAAGCCTTTTTTGAAATTACCTAAGGCTTTTTGTCGGGCTCCCTGAGATTTATTACCATGTATCGCGGCTGCCTTAATACCGCTTCTACTTAATATCTTCACAATCCGGTCGGCGCCATGTTTGGTTCTGGAAAAAACCAATGTTGAATCATTTTCGCGCTCTTTGAGCAGATAGGGCAATAGTTTTCTCTTTCCTGTCCTGGTTACAAAATATACCGCTTGCTCAACCTTTTCAGCGGTAGCCTGTTTTGGCTTTATCGTAACCTTTTCCGGGTTGCCCAAAATTTGTTTTGACAGCTCCACTATACTTGGAGGCATGGTTGCTGAAAAAAACAAAGATTGCCTGTTGTGAGGCAAGAGGGCAATAATCTTCTTTATATCATGAATGAAGCCCATGTCCAGCATTTGATCTGCTTCATCCAGAACAAAGTACTCAATATCCTTAAGGGTAATAAAGCCCTGACCAATGAGGTCAAGCAACCGTCCAGGAGTGGCAATGAGCACATCAACTCCACGACGAAGAGCCTGAGTTTGTGCTCCTTGCTTTACTCCACCAAAGATCACCGTATTCCTGACTTTTGTAAACTTTGCGTAGTTGGTGAAGCTTTCTCCGATCTGCAATGCAAGCTCTCTTGTTGGAGTTACAACCAAGGCCTTAATACGTCTGGGCCCTTTGTAGATTACCTTGTCGTACAAATGCTGCAAAATGGGTATGGAAAAGGCCGCTGTTTTTCCAGTACCGGTTTGAGCACAGCCCAGTAAATCTTTCTCTTCAAGTAAAATCGGAATCGATTGTGCCTGGATTGGTGTGGGATGTGTATAGCCTTCGGCCTTTAGAGATCTTAAAATGGGCTCTATGATCCCTAAGTCGTTGAATGTCATCTATTCTTCGTAAAGCGGCGCAAGGTAGGTGAATTGTACGGATTTGATTCGTAAATGGCGATTTACAAGCATTACCAATGCTAAAAGACATCGGCAACAATGCCTGCCACCCCATGCAATGCGTTTTTATAAATTGGTCGCATCAAACATATACGGTGTTTCATGACTCCAGAAGCCTTAATCCATAACACAATAAACGCGGTAGCTTCTTTATCACAGAGTTCCTTACAAACGCTTATGGACTGCATTGAAGTGCAGGAAATAGCCAAGGGCACTTCTTTCGTAAGACGAGGGCAAGTCAATGAACATGAATATTTTATTCTGCGCGGCATTTGTCATAGCTACGCTGTGGACGGCAACAATACTTCAGTAAGTCTGGCTTTCTATACGTCTAAAAGTATATTGAGTCCTCATGTAACGCGTTCGGAAAACAACATTTCCAATACGTCGGTTGAAACCCTCAGTGGAGTTCTTGTAGGAAAAGTACTGGCATCAACTTTTCTGGAATTGATGATTCACAATATTGAAATTAGGGAATTTGCCAACCAGGTACTGAGGAATGAGCTCATTCGAAAAACGAACCGAGAGGTGGATATGGTTTCCCTAAGCGCCCTAGAACGCCTGTTAAAGTTTAGGAAGCAACACCCTATGCTCGAAAATCAGATTTCAGCTCCAAGGCTCGCATCCTATTTGGGCATTACCTCTATTTCTTTAAGCAGACTCAGAGGACAACTATCCCGAATGAAACAATAGTCCATTTTATCAAATGATAAAAAAGCCACCCTTCTCTTAATGGTCCTTTGTATCAAAAAAAGAACATATGAAACAATGGATTTTGAAACGCGTCACAGGAGCTAGTACCATTTCGTTTCTCGTACTATCAAATACGGTATTTGCCATTATGCTATTGGTAACAATACCTCAATTGGAAGCCTTCTCAAATGGACTCAAGATTTTCGATGTAATGCCTTCTGGCTACAGCACCGAGTACGCATTTGAGCTTCTTAACAAACTTGGCATAGAGGGTAGGGAATACTACCGCAGTTTTCAGCTTCCTCTTGATTTACTGTATCCTTTATTCTACGCCATTGCCAACAGTTTCTTGTTTGTATACCTGCTTAAGAAAATGAAGCTTACGTCAAAATGGTCCTTGAATGTGATTCTGCTTCCTGTGCTAGCCGCGTTCTTTGATTATATTGAAAATGGATGTATTCTATTCATGCTATTAAATGTTGAAGATCTTGAATCCTGGCATGTTACAATTAGCTCGGTTTTCACGGTTCTCAAAAGCATTTGCACAACACTTTATTTTACACTGCTTATCGCATTCTTTGTTGCTCACATTATTAGAAAAAAACACAAAGCACACAGCTCAAACAGCACTTATCAGTAATTTCAAAGCGTTCAACGTTAATTTAATGCAATTCATTTTTTTCATCTTCAATAAAAATGACTTGATTTGCGGAAACAATTAGCGCCTGTATGAAATTTACCTGCTCTGTGGTAATCAACGCTCCTCGCGAAAAAGTAACAAGCCTTTTTAACGATGAAAAATACTTGAAGGAGTGGCAAGACGGCTACCAGGGCTCTCAGTTGCTCAGCGGTGAGTCAGGTAAAGAAGGTGCAAAGTCAAAAATTATCTTTTTGCAGGGGAAACGGTCAATGGAACTTTTAGAAACAATAGAAGTAGTGGACATGCCTTACGAGAAAACGGCACTTTATGAACACGCACACATGACTAATTCTATGCAGAACATTTTTGAGGAACTGGAAAATGGGCACACAAAGTACTCAGCTCATATTCACTACACTGAATTTCATGGCCTGGTTCCAAGGCTTATGGCAAGGTTTTTCCCAAAACTCTTCAAGAAACAAGCACAGAAATGGCTCGATCAATTCAAGCATTTTGTTGAGCATTATTCGGAAAAGGCCTAAGAAGAAGCCTTAAGAAAAATCATCATTTACTTCTCCCTTGAGTAGCACGTCTTTGTTACCTTGCTAATCAATTTTAAAGGTTTCGATTATGGGAAAAGTATTTGAACGGGTGGTGACCGTTGTTTTAGAAAACACCATGAGGGCTTCAGCCCTGGCCAATCCCTATTTAAATGAACTGAGAAAGAAAGGGGTATTTTTAAGCAATTCTCAGGGAGTTACGCATCCATCGCAAACAAATTATATGACGATGATCGCCGGAGATAGCATGCAAGTCACGGATGATGACATCCACTATGTGGATTGGTTTGCAGGCAAACCTGTAAAAGAAGGATACGCTCCTGCCACCATTGTTGATCTGCTGGAGTCTCAAAACCTATCCTGGAAAGCGTATGCTGAAAGTTTACCGGCCAATTATAAGGACCAAATAAAGTATGATCCCACTTTAAGCCCGCAGCAAAACGCAGCCAATGTTCCTTCAGATGACACCCTATTTCCTTTCGCCAGGAAACATGTGCCCTTTTTATCTTTTCCGAATATTGTTGCAAATGAAGACCGTTTGGCCAAGGTGGTGAATGCCGATGAATTTATTAGCGATTTGAACAATAATAGGCTTCCTCATTACAGCTTCTATACACCTAATCTTATAAATGATGGACACTCAGAGTCATCAACCCAGTTTAGAATTACAGCTGACGATGTTGACTTAGGACCTGACACACCAAATATTGATCAAATAGCGACTTTCCTTAAAGGCTTCCTGGGAGAGGACCCTGTTTCAAAATTCCCTCCTGAAACGCTTATCATCGTCACATTTGATGAAGCTTATCCTTATCCTTTTGATTATGGTATTTATACCTTGCTGATAGGTGATTTTCTGGAAGCCGGAACAATAAATGCGGAGCCCGTAAATCATTACAACATGCTTAGATCAATTGAAGACAACTTTGGCCTAGGCACGCTCAAGCGAAATGATGCCGTAGCCAGACCTTATTGGTTCTTAAGAAATTAGAAACATGAACATACGAGTTTCTGGAGGCACTGGTGATATTATCTTGTGCCTTCAGTACTCTCCTTCTCAATAGTTGGCGTCCACTTCCTGGCAATGGCTTTTCCAAGCTTTTTGGTTCCGCGAGGGGTCATGTGCATGAAATCATAAAAATCAGTACTGTCCCAAATACTCATTTCAGACAGATTGATGTACATGGCTCCATTACTTTTTGCCACAACTTCCATAGCCCTATTCATTTGCAAAAGGATGTTGTAGAAGTCCATTCCATTGAATTGCTGGCTCCATTTATCTTCTACGAGGCTTACTCCTTTTACTTCCTGTTCTTCTGAAACTATGTACCTGAAAGAGGGTTGAGAAACAAAAACAACCTTGGCTCCCATTTTCTCAGCCTTTGTTATTAAGCCTTCTAAGCGCTGTCTATATGCGATGATCTTAGTTTGTGTTAATTGTGTCAGCTGTTTTTCAGACATCAGCCCCTTCTGAGTGTACTCCAAACCTTCAAGCTCAGCACCACCATGTCCAAGTTCATTCCTTCCCTTGCTTTGTGCCTTAAACATTCTTTTCACTGAGCGGTATACCACACTATTCCTCTGCAAAAGACTAACAGATTGCTTCCGGAAACGACCATCATCATTGGTTTCTCCTTCCAGGTACATATCATTTAGTCCAATATAAAAAAGGATGTACCTGGGCTTGAGTTCTTCCATGGGCAATATCCAGTCATCCATGGCTTTCAAGTGTCCGAAAGTGGAATGCCCATCAAGGCCTGCATTCGCTATACAGTAACGTTCTCCACTATTATGCCACCATTCGCGTGCTAATACTTCCTGCCAAGTAGCCGTATCAGTAATGTACCTCTGGTCAGTTGTACTCCCCCCTATTGTCAGGATGTCAATTTCTTCAAGATCTGAAAAACAAGTCCCGCGTAGACCGTTCATGTCTCTTGTATAATATACTATGGAGTCTCCATTGGCATAAAGGGGTCTTGGATCAAACTCTACTGTTTTACCGTATGGAATATTAAACTGACTCAAGGGGTGCTTCAATTTGAGCCAGTCACCCCATATTAATTCCAGCATCACTACCAGTACCAGAAATACCAGCACATTGACTCCTATAATTCTTAACAGTTTCAACATTGACAAAAGTAGCATGTAAGTGGACTGTAGCGTCATAAGAGCCATCCAATCCCATTGCATCTGGAAATGAGTTTGACGTCATCTTCTTCCAAGAACTAACAGCTGATATATGATTTCTTATTTTAGACCCCGAATCAAATAACAGGAAATGGAAGATTTTGAAATTTATCTAAACATGGCGAAGAATTTTCTTCTAAAAAGTGGTGTAGACATATTGATCGCTTTAGCTATTCTCCTCATTGGTCTTTTCATCATTGGCAGAATTGTAAAGGTTTTGGGAAATGTAATGACCAAAAAAGGCTCAGATCCTTCTCTTATTTCCTTTCTAACGAGTCTCACAAGTATTGGTCTCAAGGCTTTACTAATTATTACGGTAGCCTCGAGAGTAGGCATTCCCACCACCTCGTTCGTTGCTGTCTTAGGTGCTGCCGGACTTGCAGTAGGTTTAGCACTACAAGGTACACTCAGCAACTTTGCCGGAGGAGTACTTGTATTACTTTTTAAGCCTTACAAAGTATCACATCTTATAGAGGCTCAGGGACACACTGGCTGGGTGAAAGAAATACAGATTTTTGTAACTATTCTAACCACCCCTGACAATAAAACCGTAATTATCCCTAATGGCGCCATATCCAACGGAAACATTACCAATTACTCAACATTGGGTAAAATACGCGTTGACTTAATTATGGGTATATCCTATAACAGTGATATAAAGAAAGCAAAAGAGGTGCTACTGCATACTATGCAGCAGCATGACAAAGTAATGAAAGACCCTGCCCCTTTTGTAGGTGTTGAATCCCTTGGCGACAGTTCAGTAAACCTTGCTGTAAGACCTCATTGCACTCCTGAGGATTATTGGGACGTTTATTTTGATATATATGAAGCCGGCAAAATTGCCTTAGACGAAGCGGGTATAGAAATTCCGTTCCCTCAAGTGGACGTACATATGAAACCGGAAAACGCTTAATCGCAAACTGTTTTCATAACATACTTAGAAGCCGCCTTTTTGCAAAGGTGGCTTTTTAATTTTCGGCCTTTCCCTGTTTCGTTATTGAAACTTTGAATACCTTATTTGATGCGAAGGATTTTCCTTCTCCGAAACCACCAGGATTAGCTGTCAAAGCCTCTATTCCTCCATAAAAATGACCAATTAAAGTTGTACTACCTTCATCCATGGCACTCAAATTAAATATGGTAGATTGTATCACTGCCATTTTGTATTGCGTGGAGTAAATCATATTGGCTTCGGCGCCATAGAATTTGTTTAAGTCCATAGGAGTCTGCTGGATAGACGTGGACGGTTTACCATCACCTAGAGGGCGTTTTATGGTCAATACATTGTTTGAAAACTCATTGCCATTCTCGTGCATAATTCCTCCTAAAATGGTGGTATATAGCACTTCCGTTGCAGGATCATATACCACAAAATTGGCTGCTGAATATACATTTGACTGCTGTTCATAGCTTTCGTCAATGTGATAACTTCCATCATTATAAATGTAAATTGGCCAAACCCAATTGTCATTCGCAGCCAAGCCGGGTACCTTATTGTCTGGTGCGGTAAATACCCCTGCATACATGGCAATGGCTTCATGCAAGGTCCCATTCAGCAGTTGAAACGTTGGTGTTACAGGTAAGTCTCTTCTGCGAAACTGTGTTTCATTATCAGGCTTTCCATCCGTAACCTTCGTAAGATCGCTTAATATCAATTGCCCATTTTTCTCAGATAGTTTGAACCTATGTACAGCATCCAGATAGGTTTGACTGGTGGGAGTAATTGAGCCGTCTTTTTTCAAGGAAAAAATGCCCTTATAGACGTGGCCACCTGCCAAATAAAAATAATCACCTAGTTGATACAGTTCTCCACCAGTGGCTCTTACGGCTTCATCTTCTCCCCAGAGGATGCATCCGTTGAGCGCTGATTGATTGTTGTCTTCAATGGCCTTAATCATGCCATCTACATCAATTTTAACCATGTAGGCATAGGTGGTCCATCGCTCTAACATATTATTTGATTTTGCGATGGTATTCTCTCCGTAGCCCCCGGCTATGTAAAGTGAATTTCCTTGCTGTAAATGCTGAAGATTAGTAGCCTTGAACATAAGCCCTATGGGTTGCTCTATGGCATCAGCTGACATTTGCGACAAAACCTTCGAAGAAAGATCATATACATACAACTGATTATTGAAATATTGAGTCGGAAAGGATTTTTCTTCATAGTTGTCCTTTCCAAAGGCATGCATACCATTAGTCCTTCCGGCAAACATTAGCCATTTTGATTGATCACTTGAAGTAGCGAGCACAAAAGACTGTAAAGCCGGTAATCCTTGGAAAGTTTTGTCTTCTTCCACAGTTACTGAGAAAGGTGATAGAACTTCTGTAACCTTTTTTGTGTCCGATGTTCCTTCAGCGGATGTTATGGGGGATGTAGTTGGAGAAGAGGTTTTATTTCCTTTGTCGCAAGAAATCAGCGCCAAACCGCACAGGGCGGTAAGGATTATTTGCCTAACACTCATAAAAACTAGTTTCTTCCTTCAATAATAAGTATTCAACAAACAAATATCAATGCAGACCTGCCTTAATAGATGTTGCAATTATTATGGAAGAAACGGCCTGAAAACCAATCTACTAACGATACTTATCATTCAGCCCTGTACCAGCCAAAATCATAGGAACGCACTTTTCTAATCGCGACAATCTTGTTTTCTCTTGTTTTGCCGAGCCAATATGTTCTGCATATTCTTTTCTCTTTCCCGGAGACAGGGTATTAAAAGCTTCCTTAAGCGCCTTATTCGCTTTGAGCTCCCTATCTAATTCTTCAGGCATCGGCACCTTTTTCGTTTCCGGTTTAATTTCAAGTCCTCTTTTTTGATTTTCAATAGCTTCAAGAGTATATTCCAAAATACGCTCTTTGTCTATTTCCTCAATAGATTTAAAGCGCCATTGTCTTAGGCCTTTGGTCACACCTTCACCTGCATTTATAAGTACGCCATAGGTATCCTGAAGAAAAACTCCCTGATGAAACCAAAGGGCAAAATGCTCTTTAAAGCCCGCTATTCCTACCACATTTTTTTTGTTAATGGTATAATGAGGGGCTCCCCATTTAACACATTCCTTTAGTTCTGTGCCCAACAATATTTCACGGAGTATCTGAATTTCATCGCCCCATTGAGAACCTTCAATATACTCTTCAACTGTTTTTGCCTGTAGCATGAAATTTGAGTTTATTCCAAAGCTAGCCCTTCAATTGATTTAATCAAACTCTGTTCCTTTATGAGTTACTTCTGTCCGGCTGCCAGGCCAAAAAGAACTCTTGACTATAAGTGGTAAAAACTCTATTTCCCAAACCCACCACCGAATAGCCAATTCTATAGTTCTTGAAGAGGTTAAAACCAAAATTGAGATCGGTACCATTGCTCACTGTTGAATACATGAGCCCAACATCGGCCAAGCCATATAAAGAAGCTACTAAACCTAACTGTCCGTGAGTTTTATTTTCGAACACTGCCAGATTAGCCGCGGGCTTGAGATGTAAAGATGGAGAAATTTCTATTTCATATTGAACAAACAGGCCCTGTGTTGTTGCCAGGTCAATAAACGCTTTTCTTCCTATGTTGTAAGCGATTATTAAACCTCCTTTTCTATAAACCGTTCCGATATTCCCAATTAAATGTGCTCGATTCTCATTTAACAGGCCTGTTGTTGAACGGTACAGATAAGTTCCAAAAGAAGCTCCAATTGATAGTGCTCCCAATTCGCCGGAAACAACATTATGGGCGTAGTTTAGTTGTAAGGCATGTTGTTGAGACGTACCTAAATAGTCGCCATAGTAGTTTGCTCCATAGCCTTGATTTAATCCTCTCTTTTCACCATAAAGTAACAAGGTATTCATCCGGAATTGAGGCCCTGCACTTTGCAAGTGGTTATAGAGTCCTATTTCCCTACCTTCTTTCCCTGCCAGTAACCCTGGGTTTTGCCATGAAGTGTTTTCATAAAACATAGCAAAAGTGGGTAATTGAGCCTTGAGCTGCCTTGCACCCAGAGAAAGGATGCTCACCAGTATTAGTCGGCTTACTTTCATTGTCTTTTTGATTTAGCTGAGACCTTTTACAAAAAAAGAGCCGCCACGTAAAACGTGGCGGCTCCTTTACTTATTGTGATCAGATATTTCTATCTGGCAATCACTAC
>ENA-OWNT01000228-OWNT01000228.1-seawater-metagenome-genome-assembly--contig:-NODE-228-length-156344-cov-9.623235_pt1 | contig 156344 bp, 133 predicted proteins | sample MGYA00238136_ERZ651165 | MGnify/ENA primary metagenome ERZ651165 (study PRJEB26861, sample SAMN08777766) | seawater metagenome | isolation source: coastal seawater | place: USA: Florida | collected...
GGACTCGACGGCGCCACCGGCGCGAGCGGGCTCGACGGCGCAACTGGCGCCCAGGGACCCACCGGGGCCCAGGGACCGACCGGTGTCGCTGGCACGGATGGCGTCGATGGCGTGACCGGGGCCCAGGGAGCCACCGGCGCCCAGGGGCCCACGGGCGCCCAGGGGCCGACCGGCGTCGCCGGCACGAACGGAGTCGACGGCGCGACGGGCGCTCAGGGGGCGCAGGGCGTGACCGGCGCCCAGGGACCGTCGGGCGCGCAGGGTCCCACCGGGGCCACCGGGCTCGCCGGGGCCACTGGCCCTCAGGGGCCCACGGGAGCGGGCGCCACCGGCGCGCAGGGTCCCACCGGGGCCACCGGGCTCGCTGGGGCCACTGGCCCTCAAGGCCCCACCGGGATCGGCGTCACCGGAGCCACCGGCGCCCAGGGACCGACCGGCTCGATGGGTCTCGCCGGCTCCACCGGACCCCAGGGACCCACCGGCATCGGCGTCACCGGCGCAACCGGCGCGACGGGCCTCACCGGCGCCGCCGGCTCCACCGGACCTCAGGGCCCCACCGGCATCGGCGTCACCGGCGCAACCGGCGCCCAGGGAGCCACCGGCTCGATGGGCCTCGCTGGCTCCACCGGCCCTCAGGGACCCACCGGCATCGGCGTCACCGGCGCCACCGGCGCGACGGGCCTCACCGGCGCGGCCGGCTCCACCGGACCTCAGGGGCCCACCGGCATCGGCGTCACCGGCGCAACCGGTGCCCAGGGAGCCACCGGCTCGACGGGCCTCGCCGGCTCCACCGGGCCTCAGGGCCCGACCGGCATCGGCGTCACCGGCGCCACCGGCGCACAGGGGGCCACCGGCACGGCGGGGGTCGCAGGCGCCACCGGAGCGACGGGAGCCGCTGGGGCGGACGGCGCAGACGGCGCGCCCCAGTCGAAGTTCGACGTCTACACGGTCTACTCGGGCACCGACCAGGCGTGCTGCATGGACACCGACGACATCCTTCTCCACGGCGGCTGCGACGGGCAGTTCCAGGGCGTCAACTACTCGATGCCCATCAACGCCGACACCCCCGGCGTCCAGTCCTGCTGGCAGTGCTTCGGCAACACGATCGTGGGCTCCGCGGTGACCTGCATCAGCGTCGGCGGTCCCTGACCGGCAGCTCGAGGGTCGCGCCCGCGGCGACCTGGACCCCGTCCACGTGCCCGCTCCCGCGGGGCTCGTCGATCACGACATGGACGTGAGTGGTCGAGCCCATGTGGGTGAACACCCCCGCCGCTCCCGTGGCCCAGACCCCGACCAGCGTGCCCTCGACGGCCGACTGCTCGATCCGCACCCCTGCGCTCTGATGGGCGTCGTGACTGGACGGGCCCGGTGGCAGCTTGCTCCCGTCGATCACGTGGTAGCTCAGCCCCTCGAGCGCGCCCCGCACGCGGAACGGGATCGGCTGGTCGAGGGCGAAGCCGGCGTCGGCAGCCGCGGAGCGGACGACATCACCGAGGCCACCGAGATCCGTGCCCGTGGCCATCTCCCGAGCCTCCCATCCCTCGACGCGCTGGAGCGCCAGCAGGGCGATGCCCTGGTCCGAGGCGGCGCCGGGCGCCAGCGTCTCTGTCGTCACCGAGTCCCCATCGGGGCGGGACAGCCAGGCTGCCCCGTCGAGGAAGGTGATCTCTCCCCCGAGCCCTTCCAGCGCCCCGACCCCATGGGCACCCGGCTTCGCGAGCAGCTCGCCCACGGTGACCTTGCTGCCGTAGTCCGCCTGGTGCATCACCGAGCGCAGCGCGCCGTACATCTCGAGGGGCGGCGGCGCAGCCGGCTCGGGCGTCGGCGCTGACACCGGCGAGGTCGCCTCCGGGGTGGGGGACGGAGGCGGCTCCCCTGCCTGGCCTGCCGGCGGAGGCGAGCAGGCGGCGAGGAGGAGCGGGAGGAGCGAAGCCAGGGTGGGTCTGCGCATCGCGCGACTCTACCGGTGGCATCCTCCCCCTCCACCCAGGACCACCATGCTCGACGGCTACACCCGCACCCGCTTCTCCGCCCCCAGCGCCCGCGGCGCCACCCTGCAGCACGACGTCTACGCCCGCGGCGAGGGACCCGTCGTCGTCCTGATCCAGGAGCTGCCCGGCATCGGCCCCGAGACGCTGCGGCTCGCGGACCGGCTCGTGGAGCGCGGGTTCTCCGTCGTCCTCCCCCATCTCTTCGGGCCCCTCGGCCGTCTGTCCATGAAGGGCAACCTGGTCCGGGTGATGTGCATGCGGAAGGAGTTCGCGCTCCTGGCGAGCCGCCGGACGAGCCCGGTCGTCGCGTGGCTTCGCGCCCTGTGCCGCTCGCTCAAGGACGAGCGCGGCGTCCCCGGCGTCGCGGTCATCGGCATGTGCCTCACGGGCAACTTCGCCATGGCGCTGATGGTGGACGACGCGGTCCTCGCCGGCGTCGCGTCCCAGCCGTCGCTCCCGCTGCATGACCAGTCGGCCCTGCACCTCGCCGACGAAGACGTGGCCGTGATCCGGGAGCGCCTGGACCGCCTCGGGCCGATGATGGCGCTCCGCTTCGCGGGCGACCGCCTCTGCGCTCCGGCGCGCTTCGAGGCCATCGACGGCGCGTTCAACGACGACCGCGAGCGCGTGCGCCTGCGCACCATGCCCGGCCCCGGCCACGCGGTCCTGACCCTCGACTTCGTCGACGAGGACGGCCATCCGACCAAGGAGGCCTTCGAGGAGGTCGTCAGCTACTTCGAGGGGGCCCTCTCCGGTACCGTCGACGCTTGATGGTTCGGCTCCTCGCCCCCCTGACCCTCGTCCTCGCCCTCGGGTCCGCCTGCGCCACGTTGTCCGGCGCGCGCCCCCTCGACCCCGGGCAGACCGAGATCGGCGTGAGCGTCGGTGGACCGGTCCTGCAGTTCGGCGGCGCCGGCATCCCCGTCCCCAACCTGAACCTGCAGGGTCGCCACGGCATCGCCCGTCCCCTGGACCGCAACCTCGACATCGCCTACGGCCTCAACCTCACGGCCCTCCCCTTCGGGATCCTCCAGGGGCACGTGGGCGTGAACTGGATGCTCATCCACCAGAACAAGGCGGCCCCCGCGCTGGCGGTCACCTACAACCAGTTCTTCGCGACGAACGGCCCTGGCCTGCCGAACAAGCCGCGCGCCGTGCCGAGCGGCTGGGCGGCGAACCAGATCGAGTTCAACTTCAGCTGGCTCATCAAGCAGCAGCTCGTCTACGCGGGCATCGCCCAGTACTTCGACTTCGGGGACCCGAACCTCACGCTGACCCCGTCCGTCGGCGTGGTGCTCGACACGAGCCCGAAGAAGGACGGGGGGCTGCGGGTCCACTTCGACTTGCGCTGGTACGCCGTGAACCAGCGGGATGAGTACGTGACCATCCGCTGGGTCCCGCCTCGGCAGGGCGCCTTCGGGTTCGGCGGGGGCATCAGCTTCGTGATCCCCCGCAAGAAGAAGCTCAAGGAGGGCCTCGCCGACCCGCCGCCTCCGCCCGAGCCCGTGCGCGAGCCCACCCCGGCGCCCGAGCCGGAGGAGTCGCCATGAGCCGCCTCCTCGTATGCGCGCTCGCCGTGTCCCTGACGGGCTGCGTCGATCTCGACGGGTTCGTCTACAACCCAATCCACTGCTCCACGGTCGGCCCGGAGACCTGCGAGGACAGCGGCCTCAACCCCTGGGATCAGGCCTGCGTCCCCTGCGAGGAGCCCTACGACTGGACGCGGTCCTACGACTGGCGCGACACCACGCTGGACGCCGGCACCCCGGACGTCCGCCCCATCACCACCGCCGTCACCCAGCACGTCATCCCCAGCGACGACGGCGAGGCCGAGCTCGACGCCTGGTTCCTGCCGTCCCACGGCCAGGTCCCGGAGCTCGCCGACACCACCATCCTCTACAACCACGGCAACTACATGGGGGTCGAGCACTACATGCCCCGGGCGCGGTTCCTCCACGAGGCCGGCTACAACGTCCTCATCTGGGACTACCGGGGCTACGGCAAGACGCTGCCCGACTCGACGCCATCCACCGAGCAGTTCCTCGCCGACGGCCGCACCGCCCGGACCTTCGCGGAAGCGATGGTCCCGGACCCGAGCCGACTCATCGTCTACGCGAACTCCCTCGGGGGCATCCCGGCGGTGGAGATGTCGGTGGACGACCCACCCTGCGCGCTCATGCTCGAGGCGGCCTTCACGTCCATGTCCCGCGTCGCCAACAGCAACTCGGGCACGTCGTTCCCCGAGTCGTTCTTCAGCCAGAACGGCTTCGACAACGAGGCGAAGCTCGAGGGATACGAGGGGCCGCTGCTCATGATGGTGGGCGGCGACGACGACTACTTCGCCCTGGACGACGAGCGCGCCGTGTTCGACGCGGCCGCGGGTCCGAAGACCTTCTGGATCGCCGAGGGCGCGCTGCACGGCCTGTCGAGCGGGGGCGTCCCCGAGGCGGGACTCACCCCCTACTTCACCGTGATGCGGGAGTTCCTCGGCGAGCACGCGCCGGGGTGTCTGGGCGAGGCGCCCTGATCACGCGCGGGGGGCGCCGGCTCCTCGCCGACGACCGCGGCTCCGGCGTCGGGGACCGCGGTTGGACGACGGCTTGCTCCGGGGCTTCGCAGACCCTCGGGCCGCCCGCGGCTCCTCCATCGGGACCGGCGAGTCGAAGCCGTGCCCGTCCACCACGTCGATGCGCTGGCGGATGAGCTTCTCGATGTCCCGCAGGTAGGGGCGCTCGTCCACGCCGCAGAACGAGATGGCGACCCCGTCGCGGCCGGCCCGCGCCGTCCGCCCGATGCGGTGCACGTAGCTCTCGGGGATGTTCGGCAGGTCGTAGTTGATCACGTGGCTCACGCCGTCCACGTCGATGCCGCGGGCGGCGATGTCCGTGGCGACGAGGACGCGGGTGCGCCCCTCCCGGAAGGCGGCCAGCGCCTTCTGCCGCGCCGACTGGGACTTGTTCCCGTGGATGGCGAGCGCGTGGACCTCGGAGCGCCCGAGCTGCTTCACCACCCGGTTCGCCCCGTGCTTCGTGCGGGTGAACACGAGGACCCGGTCGATGTCCTTCGTGATGAGCAGGTCGGCGAGGAGGCCGGACTTGCTCGACTTCTCCACCAGCATGACGCTCTGGGCGATGCGCTCGACCGTCGTGGCCTGGGGGGTGACCTCGACCCGCACGGGGTCGCGCAGGATGGTGCGCGACAGCTCGGTGATGGCCGCCGGCATCGTCGCCGAGAAGAGGAGGGTCTGCCGGTCGTCGGGGACGTGGCTGATGATGCGGCGCACGTCCCGCACGAAGCCCATGTCGAGCATGCGGTCCGCCTCGTCGAGGATGAGGATGCCCACCTCGTCGAGGTGGATGTGCCCCTGGCCGATGAGGTCGAGGAGGCGGCCGGGCGTGGCGGTCAGGACGTCGACGCCCCGGGCCATCGCCTTGACCTGCTTGCCCTGCTTCACCCCGCCGAAGATGACGGTGTGGCTGGTCTTGCTCGCGCCCTGCAGCGTGGCGAACTGCTCGTCGATCTGGATGGCGAGCTCGCGGGTGGGGGTGAGGACGAGGACGCGGGCCCGGCCGCGGGACGGCGGGTTCGCGTTCGCCAGTCGCTGCAGCGTGGGCAGCGCGAAGGCGGCCGTCTTGCCGGTGCCCGTCTGGGCCACCGCGAGGACGTCGCGGCGGGCGAGGAGCGGGGGGATGGCCTGGGCCTGGATGGGGGTGGGGTGGGTGAAGCCCGCGTCGCGGACGGCGGCGAGCAGTCGGTCGTTGAGACCGAGCTCGTCGAAGGTGGTCTTGGTGGTCATGTTCTCTTCGGAGAAGAAGGTGCAGCCGCTCGTCGCTCCTCCGCATGAGGGCGTGGCGGTCAGGAGCCCTGCAACGCGCGCTGGGGCGGGGCTCGGAAGGAAGGAGGCGCCTCTCGAGGGCCGGCGCAAGAGCGGCCGGTGCACGCAACCGAGGGCGAAGCGACGACGTCGCGGCCCCATGTATGCGGGCTCCGAGGGACGAAGTCAAGCGCAGCCGCTCCATGCAGCGAAGACACCACCGTCACAGGCGATGTGACATTTCGTGATTGGACCCGGGCCGTCTCCTGAAGGAGAAGGAGGGCGCCGACGGGCTCCGCCGCCCGGCCCGGCAGGCGCTCTCCGCAACGAAGCAGCGCCTTTGACCCACGGCGGACCGAGGTGCCGCCATGCGCGCCCATGTCTCTCTCGCCCTCTCCCTCGCGCTCCTCGCCGGCTGCTACGAAGCCGAGGACGTCTTCGGCCCCGAGCCCGTCGCCGCCAAGGTCGATGGCCGCGAGGACGGCAAGGCGGTCTGGACCCAGCAGGACTCCCCGACGCTGTTCAGCGACGACCTCGAGTACCGCCTCACCGAGCTCCCCACGACGGGCGAGGTGAGCGTGGCGCCCTGGGCCGGGTCCTACTGGCCCGTCTACGAGGACTCGGTGAACAAGAAGTGGGCCGGGGACAACACCCAGTCGCCCGCCGCGAAGTACGGCGAGGCCTTCGGCGTCGAGGACATCGAGGACAAGGTCTCCGCGTCCAACGGCATCGACAAGTACGCGTCGCGCACGGTCTGCACCGACGACAGCGCCTGCGACGCCGACATCGCCGAGGCCTGCGCCATCCGCGAAGGCGCGACCGAGGGCGTCTGCATCCCCACCTGGTGGGGCATCTGCCACGCCTGGGCGCCCGCCTCCATCACGGTCCCCGAGCCCGTGAACCCCGTGACCCGGAACGGCGTCACCTTCGAGGTGAACGACATCAAGGCCCTGGCCACCCTCGCCTTCGACGCGACCAACTCGCGCTTCGTGAGCCTCCGCTGCAACGAGGACGCAAGCGCCGGGGACATCGAGTACGACGGCTACAACCGCCCGTCGGGCTCCGACACGGAGTGTGCGGACACGAATCCGGGCACGTACCACGTGCTGCTGACCAACTACCTCGGCCTGCGGGACCTGTCCTTCGTCGAGGACCGCACCTGGGACGACGAGGTGTGGAACCAGCCGCTGCGCGCCTACCGCATCCTGCACCTGGACGAGATCGACGCGCAGTCGGCCAACGAGCTCCTGGACGTGCAGGCGGTGGGCGGCGAGCCGGCGGCTCCGAGCCACGAGTCGTTCTCCGGGACGGTGGCGAAGGACGCCTGGCACCACCACACCCCGGTGGCGGTGGAGCCCGGCTCGGCGGTGCGCGTCGCCATGACCGGCGACAACCACGCGGATCTCTACCTGCGCTGGAACCAGGCGCCGACCACGAGCGACTGGATCTGCCGCCCCTACGCGAACGGCTCCGCCGAGGAGTGCGAGATCGTCGCGCCGAACACGGCGACGGAGCTCCACGTGAGCGTCCAGGGCTACGCGACGAGCAGCAACTTCAGCGTCGACGTGACGGTCACGCCCCAGGCGAGCGGCGGCACCATCCCCACCGAGTACCAGTTCAACGACGACGCCGCGTCCCTGCGCTACGTGGAGCTGGAGGTGGACTACATCGGCGAGAGCGCGTCCCACGTGGACGGCAACCTGTCGGCGCAGATCGACACCTACACCCACACCGACACGTACGAGTACATCCTCGAGCTCGACGCCGACGGCAAGATCATCGGCGGTGAGTGGATGGGGGCGAGCAAGAGCTTCCACCCGGACTTCCTGTGGCTGCCCACGGGCCGGGACGAGACGAAGCCCATCGCGGGTGGCGCGGTCACCTGGGCCCACGTGAACGAGCTGCTCACGGCGTCCACCGAGGATCCGACCGTGACGCCGTCGGCGACGCAGGTCGCCACGGAGCAGGAGCAGGGCACGCTGAGCCAGGGCCAGTGGGCGCACTTCGGACCGTTCACGGCCGTCGAGGGGCAGATCGGCGTGGAGATGACGGGCACCGGCGACGCGGACCTGTACGTGCGCATGGGCGCGCTGCCCTCCGTCTCCGAGTACGACTGCCGGCCCTACCGCAACGGCTCGACCGAGTCGTGCACGGCCGAGGGGCCCGGGGAGCTGTACGTGAGCGTCCGGGGGTACACGGCGTCGACCTTCGACCTGACCATCACGTACACGCGGGAGATCACCGGCGGGGACAGCCCCGTGGGTGGCGGCGACGACGGGGACCCGCTCGGCGGCAGCGGTGGCGATGACGGGGACCCGCTCGGCGGCAATGGAGGCGACGACGGCGACCCGCTCGGCGGCGGCGACGGGAACGGTGACGACGGCACCGACGGCAACGGCACCGACGGCAACGGCACCGACGGCGACTCCACGAACGGCGGGGGCACGGGCCTCGACCACCTGAACGAGGCGGGGCAGGTCGCCCAGGGCGAGTGGCACCGCTTCACCATCGAGGTCATCGCCGGCCAGCCCCTGACGGTGCAGACGGCGGCGCCCAACGACGTGGACCTGTACCTCCGCCTCGGCGCCGAGCCGACGTCCGGCGACTACGACGCCCGCGGCTACACGACGTCGGGCAACGAGGTCATCGAGTACACCCCGGCCGCGAGCGGGACGCTCCACGTGGCCGTCCACGGCTGGGCGGCGAGCGCGTACACGCTGACGAGCTTCGAGTAGTCCACTGCGCCTCGCCCTCTCCCTCCTCGCGGTCGCCGCGTTGGCCCTCCCGGTCCACGCCCAGGCGGCGCCCCAGGCCCAGGGCTTCTTCGACCTCGGCGGCTCCATCCTCCCCGACGACGGGGTCGGCGGTGGCGTGTTCCTCGGAGTGCGCGCGACTGCCGGGCGGGGGTTCCACGCGGGCGGAGGGGCCGGCGTCGACCTGCTCCGGGGGTTCTCCCACGGGCGCGCCCAGGTCCTCCCCCACGCCGCCGGACTGATTGGAGGGACCGCCGATCTGTCCGCGGCGGCGCGGGTGCGCATCGAGGCCGTCATCGGCGGCGGCGCCACCCGCGACGCAGGCTCTCCCGGCGTGAACCGCGGACCCTTCAGCGGCCGGTTCCAGGCCCTGGCCCGGGTCAGCTTCCTCGGCTACCCCGGCCCACAGCGGACCGTGGGCGTCGGGTTCTTCGGCGCGGTGGGGCTCGGCGTGGGGTTCGCCGGGGCGGACAGCTGGCGTATGCCCCACGGCCGCCTGGGGCTCACGGTCGAGTGGGGAGCGCGCCACCACGCCGGCCCGGCAGTGAAGGAATCCCCGCCGGGTCTACTGGATGACGCCTGACTCCTGCACCCGGATCGAGAAGTCCAGCGACGGACCCAGCGGCCGCGCAGACTCCCGGCAGGCTGGATCCGCCCCGCTGCCGTCCTCGACGGTCGCCAGGAGTCCGCTGTCGCCGCACTGGGCGTAGAGCGGAGCGCCGTCCACGCCCACGAACGTGTTCGGGCCCGACGCCGACTCCCGCAGGGTCACCGCGGCGCGGTCCAGCACGATGGCGTCCCCGCCCAGCTCGGAGAACGCCGTCCCTTCGACCACGAGGCTCCCCCCGTCGCCTGCGCCCTCCCGGGCGAGCACGCCGCCGGGCAGAGACGGGAAGCTCCCCGCCCGCGCCACGTCGCAGTCGGTCATCGTGACGTCGCCGGGGCCCCGCACGTACAGCGCCGGTCCCACGAGGTCGCTGAACGTCGCGCCGGCCAGGGCGACCTCGGACGTCCCTCCGGACACGAACACCCCCGCCCCGCCGTCCTCGGACGGGTGCACCGTCGTCCCCGTGACGCTGCCCCCGTCCATCGTGAGCGTTCCACCGAGGACCACCGCGCCCGCGAACGCATTGTCCGCCAGGGTCGCGTCCGTCAGGTGCACCTCGCCGTTCGTGGGCACGTAGATCCCGGGACCGTCGTTCGCTTCGGCCACAAAGCCCTCGGCGGTCAGCACCCCGCCGCCCTGGACCACCACCGCGGTGGCCAGCGCCGTGGGGCCCGGTGTCGTGCCCGTCACCCGACCTCCGTCGAGGTGCACCTCGCTGTCGGAGGACAGCACGAGCAGGCCGACCTCGGTGTTGTCCTCGATCACGAGGTCCGAGGCGTCCACCCGGGCTCCCCGCGCGACGGTCAGCCCCCGCCCCGTCTCCAGCCCCCCCGTCGGGCGCGTCCCCCGGATCGTCACGCCGCTCAGGTCCGCGTCGACATTCGCCCCGGACACGAACATCCCGTGGCCGCCGTTGTCGTCGATGGACACGTCCGTCCCCTGGAAGAACACCCCGCCCTGCACCACCACGCCGATGCCGCCGAGCCGCCCGTTCGGCGCCGCGGTGGTGTTCGCGATGCGGGCGCCATCGAGCGTGGCGCTGACCCCGACCCCGTCGAAGAACGCAGCGACGCCCTGGTTCCCCTCGAACCGCACGTCCTCGCCCGAGAACACGCCGTTGCTCGTCACGACCGCGCCGCAGCCCCCCTCCCCCGCCGCGTTCGGCAGGTTGTCCGGAACGTCGGAGTCCGTGAGGAGCAGCCGCCCCCCGGCGACGACGAAGATCCCGATCTCCACGTTCCGCCGGACGGTGATCCGCTCCGCCACCGTCATGCAGCCCGCGTTCACCATGAGGCCCCAGCCGGAGCCCCCCACCTCCGCCGTGTCCTCGATGACCACGTCCAGCAGATCCATGCGCGACGCCGGGTCCGCACACCGCACCCCCGTGCCCCGGGCTCCGGCCACCCTCACACCTCGGGCGTCCAGCTGCGCGTCCGTCTGGACCTCGATCCCCACCGCCACCGGCGCGTCCTCCGCCGGCTCCAGGTCCCGGACGACCACGTCCCGCACCGTCGCCTCTGCCTGGAACCCCTGCACGCCCAGCCCCCCGCTCCCCCGACCCGCGACCGTCAGGTCCCGCAGGGTCACCTCGCTGTTCGAGACGACGACGATCGGAGCGTCCTGCGACGCGCCGGACAGCGTGACCAGCTCCGCGCAGCGCCCCGCGACCTCGATGCCGCGCGCGTCGTCGAACCGCACCCCCTCGTACGCGCCGCCGGCCAACGCGACCCGGCCCCCACCACGCTCCACGGCTTCCGCGACCCCCTCCGCCAGCGTGCCGAACGGCGCGTCCTCGCTCCCGACTCCGTCTCCCCAGGGAGCGACGTGGATGGTGTCCCCGTCCCGCTCGATGTCCCCCCAGGGGCCGTCGCCGCACGCCCGGGGCACGCACCCCAGCGCGTCGCTGTCCTCGATGTCGACCACCTCGCCGTCGGGGCACGCCGTGGGGTAGGGCTCCTCGCCCGCTCCCGGACACCCCACCAGGGCGAGCAGCCCCGCAGCGAGGGCCCCCCGCAGCCGGTCCATGACCAGTTCCTTCGTCATGGCGGCCTCAGGGAGCGTCGGGGTCGTCGAGGACGATGGGGACCGCGTCGAGCGCGAGCTCCTGCCCCGGGCCCAGCTCGACCGGCGCGTCCGGCGGAGGTCCGCCCCCGATGGCCTCCACGATGGCGCCCCCCTGCGCCACCACCGGATAGCCCGAGCCCTTGCTGAAGATCCCGTTCGTGCCCAGCGAAGCAGTCACCGTCTCCGCGATCATGGCGCTGCGCGGGTTGCCGGCGATCTCCGTGCCGTCGATGACGACCTGGAACTCCTCGGCCGTCTGGGGCGTCCCCGGCGACCAGTGCGTCGCCACGAGCCCGTCGCCGGTGTCCTCGCCGCCGGGCAACGTCACCGCCGACGTGCTGCCCAGCGTCGAGTCGAGGAGCTCGATGGGGGTCACGCTCACGACGACCGGGTCGCCGCCGCCGTCGACGTCGTAGATGGCGCGGCCGGGGCTCTCGAGGAACACCGCCGCGTCCGAGTTGCCCGTCGCCTCGAGGCCGTCGAGGCACCCCTGGGAGAACTGCTGCATCTGCACGCCGCGCCCCAGCAGCCCGCTAGCCGTGGGCAGGACGCCGGTGACCAGGGAGTCCGTCACCTCGAGGAACGCCCCGTCGGCGAGGATCCCCAGCCCCGTCACGTCGCGGACCTCGACGTTCGTGAGCACCGTCGGGCCCGCGAACTCGCTCGCGAGCTGCCGCCCGGTCTGCACCGCGATGCCCCAGCCGAAGTCCCCGCCGTCCGTGGCCACGTCCTCGACCACCACGTCGTCGAGGTGCGCCACCGTCGACCCACCGTCGATGAGCACCCCGACCCGCACAGCCTGGAGCACGTCCACCCGGGCCACCGTGATGGGCCCCAGCGCTCCCGCCCCCCGCTGAACGAGGAGCGCCCGCCGCGCCGCGACGACGCCGAGGTCCCGGATGGTGATGTTCGCTGTGCCGGGGTCCCGCACGTCGAAGGCGGGCTGGAGCACGAGCTCCCCGTTGGGGCCTTGCTCCGCCTCGACCCCTTCGATCAGCGTGCTCTGGCGACCGCACCCCGCGATCTCCAGGCCGGTGTCGTCCTCGCCGAGCACCCAGGTCCCCGACAGATCGCCGGAGGCGATGGCGATGGAGAGCGCGCCGCTCACCCTGGACTCGGCCAGGGCCGCGTCCAGGGTGTCGAAGGGAGCCGCAAGGGAGCCATCGCCACCGCTGCTCGCGGCGGGGTCCACATACAAGCGGCCGGCCGCGGGGACCGCACCCCACACTGCGTCACAAGGATGGTCGGCTTGCGTGGGCTCCGGGTCCACGACCTCGGAGGGGCAGCCGGTCAGCGCGGCGACGGCAGCCAGAAGGCCCCACCACCCATGTCGCTTCATCGACATCGTCGATCCTGTCTCTGCTCCCACGCGCGGGGGGAGTTTAGGGCTCCGCGAACTCGATTGCTCGCGGAAGCTGGCATCCTCGACCCTTGTCGGCCGACGTCCAGCTCCCCCCGCGCTACTCACCGGATCTCGTCCTGCTCGGCAGCGGCGGATTCGGAGCGGTGTACCGCACCGACGACCAGGTCCGGGGCGAGGTCGTGGCGGTGAAGGTCCCGCTGCGCCCCGAGTCCCGCCGACAGGCCCGCGAGGTGCTCCTCGAGCTGCGCGCCGCCGCCGCTCTCCGTCACGAGGGCTTCGTCCAGGTCCTCGACGCCGACCTCGACCCCACGGGCGTCCCCTACCTCGTGATGGAGTTCGCCGACAAGGGCGCGCTGGCCGATGAGGCGCGGGGCCGGAGCCTCCCGTGGGCGACGGTCGCGCCGTGGGTCCGTCAGCTCTTCGAAGCCCTCGCCTACGCGCACGCTCGCGGCCTGGTCCACCGGGACGTGAAGCTCGAGAACGTCCTCCTCAAGACGACCGACGGCACGGCGCAGGCCAAGCTCGCGGACTACGGCCTGACGAAGGTGGCGTCGGACCGCGGCTACACGCCCACCCGACTCCTCGCCGGGACCCTCCTCTACATGGCGCCGGAGACCTTCGAGGAGGACGCCGGGCTCATCCACGCGGGCGTCGATCTCTATGCCATGGGCGTGCTCATGTACATGCTGCTCGCGGGCGCCCCGCCGTGGAGCGTGGGGGACATCGCCCTCGTCGCGGCGAAGATCGAGGGAGCGCCGCCGACGCTGGCGCCCTCGGACGTCATCCCGCCCCACGTGGCCGGGGTGGTGAACCGCCTCCTCACCGCGGACCCGCAAGACCGCTACGAGCTCGCCGCAGACTGCCTCCGGGCGCTGTTCGAGCCGGACGCGGTGCCTCCCTCACCTCCGTCGCTGCACCTCACCTTCGCGTCCACCGTCCACCCCGCCCGGCGCTCTCTGCGCGCGCCGCCGGAGCCCTCCCCCTCGCGGGGAGCGCCACCCGCCCTGGCGATCGTGCGGGAGCCCGTCCTCGTGGGGAGGTCCGCCGAGCGCACGCGCCTGTGGGACCTGGCCGAGCTCGCCGGCGCGGGGCCCGTCGGGGCGGTCCTGTGGGGTCCGCCCGGGTCGGGCCGCTCGCGCCTCTGCCGCTGGCTGACGGCCGGACTGGAGCAGGTGGGCGCCGCCCGGACGCTGCACGTGCGCCTCGATCCCACCACCGCCCCCAGCGACGCCCTCGCCGAGGCGCTCCGGCGCTTCCTCGTCGTCGGTCGCGCCGACGGCGACGAGCTGGAAGGGCGCTTGCGCCGGTGGTTCCGCGCCCGGGGACACGAGCGCGTCGAGGAGCCGGCGAGGCTCGCCCGGTGGCTCGACCCGACCACGAACGTCTCGGTGTCGGCGCTGGACGCCCGTGAGGCCGCAGCCCAGCGCATCGCCCTCGTGGAGCTCGTCCTGCGCCTGTCGGCCCAGCGCGGCCTCGTGTGCGCTTGGGTCGAGGAGCGAGGCGCGACCACCGGAGCCACCCAGCTCGCCGCGGACCTGCTCCGCAGCGCAGAGGCAGAGCCCTATCCCCTCCTCTTGCTGTACGACCGCGCCGACGAGGGGGCGCCGGAGCGGCTCGCGCAGTGGGCGAGCCTGTCCCTGGGACGCCTCGGGGACCAGGACGTGCGCGCCCTGCTCGCCGACCTGGCGGTCCCCGTCGACCAGGTGGACGAGGTCGCCCGGCGCGTCGGAGGCAACCCGGCGCGCGCGGTGGAGTCGGCGAGGGTCCTGTGCTCGCGCCTGGGGGCCCTCGCCGGCATCTCCCTGCTCGACGAGACGGAGGCGGACGTCCCCGCGCCGCTCATGCACGGGGTCGACGACCTCGGGGAGACCCTCGACGTGGCTCCCGGCAAGGTCGCGCTGCTTCGCCTCCGCCCCTTCTGCGAGGACGACTCCGGCGACTTCGCGACGGAGGCCCCGGCGCGGCAACACCTGGTCAAGCTGCTCGCCCTGCTCCCCTCCCCCGCCGCGCTCCCCCACCTGCGCGCCCTGTGGCCCTGGGCGTCGGAGTCGGCGCTCGATCTCGAGCTGGCGCTGCAGGACGCGGCCGTGGAGGGGCTCGTGACCCGGGACCCGGACGCGGTCGCGCTGAAGGGCACCCCCATGACGGAGGCCGCCCACGAGTACACGGCCGAGGCCGGCGACGCGCGACAGCTCGGCGTGCAGGTCGCCAACCACCTCGTCGCTGATCCGCATCACCCGCCAGGGCTGGCGTGGCACGCCGCGACCTTGCTCGAGAAGGCGGGCCAGCCCGCGCGGGCGGTCGAGCTCCTGATCGGCGCGGCGGAGCGGGTGGCCCACACGGATCCCGAGTGGGCGCTGGGGGCATGGGAAGAGGCGGCGGCCGTCCTGGACGCGGCGCTGCCGGACGCTCACGAGACCTACGCGCGGGTCTGGCTGGGGACCGCGCAGGCGGCGCGGGCCCTGGGGCAGCTCGACCTGGCGGAGGAGCACCTCGAGGACCTCGACGAGGCGGCGCTGAGCCTGGGCCAGTCGGCGACGGTCCGGGAGCTGTGGGCCTCGATCCTGGCGCTGCGGGCGAAGCTGGCGGAGTCCCAGGCCGAAGCGCAGGTCGCCATCGCCCGGTACGAGGCCGCCGGCGACGGCGTGGGGGTGGCGCGCACCCGGCTGCTGATGGGTGACGTGCTCGCGCGCGGCGGAGACCGGGAGGGGGCGATCGAGGTGTTCGATCGGGTCGCCGAGGAGGCGGCGGCGGTGGACGCGGACGGGATCGCGCTGTGGGCCCGGTGGTGGCGGGCGCGGTGTCTGCGGGCGCTGGGGCGGGTGGATGCCGCTCGTGAGCTGAGGGCGACGCTCGAGCGCGCGGCGGAGCTCGGCGTGCCGGTCATCGCCGGCGCGGCGCTGCGGGAGCTGGGGAACCTCGCGCTGCGGGCCGGCCGGGGCGAGGAGGCGGAGGCGCTGCTGCGGCGGTCCGTGGAGACGCTGGACGGGGCGGGGCACAAGGGCGAGGCGGCGGCGACGCGGATCTCCCTCGGCGAGCTGGCCCGGGCCCGGGGGGCGCTGGGGGAGGCGCGGGCGTCCTACTCGGCGGCCTTCGCGGTGGCGCGCGCGTACGGGCTCACGGGGGACATGCTCGTCTCACTGCTCAACCTCGGGATCGTGGAGCTGGAGATGGGCCGAGGGCGGCGCGCCGCCCGGCGGCTCCAGGAGATCGACAAGCTGCTGCCGCCGGGGACGGCTCACGGCCTGCGGCTGTACGTGGAGGCGCTCCGGGTCGCCTGCCTCGCGGACGGGGGTGCGTGGGACGACGCGGAGGACGCCCTGGAGCCCCTGGCCGAGCGGGAGCGGCTGCCGCCTGACCCCGACCTCGCCTGGCTCCTCGAGCACGCGGGCAACACCGCGCGGGAGGCGGGCGAGGCCGTGCTGGCGACGGAGGCGTGGACGCTGGCCCTGGGCATCGCCGAGGCCCTGGGCGGGGACGTCGAAGCGCGGATCCGCGCGGCGATGGCAAGGTTATAGCCATGCTCGACGCCGTCCTCGTCCCTCCGCGCGCTCCCCACTCCGCCACGGTCGTGTGGCTCCACGGCCTCGGCGCCTCCGGCCACGACTTCGAGCCGGTCGTCCCCTTGATGAAGCGGCCCGACGTGCGCTGGGTGTTTCCTCACGCGCCCGCGGCCCCGGTGACGATCAACGGCGGGTTCGTGATGCCCTCCTGGTACGACATCAAGACGCTCGCCCGCGGGCCCGGGCGCGAAGACGAAGGCGACATCGATGTGTCGGCGGAGCGCATCGGCGCGCTGGTCGACGCGGAGGTCGAGCGCGTCGGGCGGAGCGACCGGGTGGTGCTGCTCGGGTTCTCCCAGGGCGCGGCGATGAGCCTGCACGTAGGGGCCCGGTACCCGAGCCGCCTCGCGGGGATCGGCTGCCTGTCGGGCTACCTGGTGGTGCCGGAGCGGCTGGAGAGCGAGCGATCAGCGGCGAACGAGGAGACGCCGATGTTCTTCGGGCACGGCACGGGCGACCCCGTCGTCCCCCTCGCCGGCGGACGCCACGCCCACGCCCGCTTCACGGAGCTCGGCCATCCGACCGTCTGGGGCGACTGGCCCATGGGGCACGAGGTCTGCCTCGAAGAGCTCGAGCAGATCCGGGGCTGGCTGAATGAGGTCATCCCGAGCTGACCGGGCGCTCGAAGGCGGTTGACCGGCTTCGCAGCATCGGGCGCGGCCGCCAGGTCGCCTCAGCGCACCCCGATCACCAGCGACTGCAGGCACCGCCCCACCTCGCCATCCACGTCCGAGAGGCAGCTCTGGACGAGGCCGGTCCCGGTGGGCTCGGCGAGGGACCGTGCGGCCATGGCGAACCAGTGGCCCGTCAGCGGGCGCCGCAGGTGCAGGGTCAGGTCGGGGTTGATGAAGGTGTACTCGTCGATGGGCAGGGCGGGAGCGACCCCGTTTGTGGCATCCGCGACGATGACGAGGCTCTCCAGCGGCGTGCGCTCCTCCCCTTCCACCAGCGGGACGCGCGGGCGCATCCACGCGGTGCACGGCCCCTCCCCCCAGGTCCCCTCGGCGATGCGCAGATCCACGGCGCGGTGGTAGCCCTCGTCGCTGAGGAAGAACGGGAAGACGAAGTCCGGGACGCCGTCGGGGCCCGGCGGTGGCGGGAGCGGCGCGGTGCGGTCGGGCAGATCGAGGCTGGCGCGCGCGACCCGCACCACCGTGGCCCGGGCCAGCAGACGCCCCTCGCTTGTCAGATCCGCCTGGAGCCACTGGGCGCGTCGCCCGAGGCGCAGGGGCGTCACCGCGACGCGCAGGGGCGCGAACCCCACCGGGCGCAGCAGCTCCACCGTCACCCGGACGACGACGAAGGCGCCGGCGTCGTCGCCGTACTTCTCCGCCGCCCCGGCGAGCAGCGCCGAGGGCGGGCCGCCGTGCTGGAGCCTCGTGTCCCAGGGGCCGATGCACCAGGGGGTGGGGACGAGGGTCTCGCCCTCCCGTCGATAGAACGCCATCAGCCAGCACCTCCCGCCGCGAGCGCGGCGTCGAGCCCATCATGCAGGTCCCGCAACGCGGACTCGAACCGCGCGAAGCGGAGGTGGGTGTTCGCCCCGGACGCAAGCCCCCGCTGGATCTGCTCGCCCAGGACGAAGTCCTCTTCCAGCGTCCGCACCGTGAAGTCGTGGTTGGCCTGGAGGAACGCCGCCGCCTTGCCGCCGTCGGTGGGGCGCCCGATCGTCGCCATGTCCACGCGGGTCTCGTCGACGGAGACGGGGTTCATGGTGATGAGGACGTAGTGTCCGTCCTGGACGAGGATCGAGACGTTCGGCCGCAGGATGTACAGCACGTTCGCGTGCTCGACGATGCGCCACTCTTCCTCGGGCCGGCCGGCGAGGATCTTCATGGAGCGCCGGGGAAGCACGAGCCGGAAGTGGTCCCCGAAGCGCGCGTAGGTCGAGCCGGTCCCGACGAAGAGCGGCCCGACCGTGTTCCGGTGGGCGACGGCGAAGTGGTAGGACTCCAGGCCCCCTTCCACGAGGAGCTTCCAGTTCGCGCGCCACACCTGGGATGACCGGGCGAAGAGCGTGGGCTCATCGGGACCGAGGCCCTCCACCTCCGACAGCAACGCCCGCAGGTGGGGATCGAGCTCCGCGGACCCGCCCGGGCGCGGCGCCACCCAGATGAGGCCGGCGACCTCCTCGCACGGCAGCTCGGCGAGGCGGGTCGAGGCCACGTCCAGCGAGGGGAAGCCCTCGGGGAGGGGCACGCCGGCGAGGGCGCCGTCCCGATGGTAGGTCCAGGCGTGGTAGGGGCAGACGAACCGGGTGCAGCGCCCCTGCTCCCGCAGCTCGACCGTCGCGCCCCGGTGCCGGCACACGTTCAGCAGCGCCCGCACCCGGCCGTCGTCTCCGCGCACGAGGATCACGGGCTTGCCGAGCAGATCGCGGGTCACGAAGTCGCCGGGGGACGGCAGCTCCGAGGCGTGGGCGAGGAGGTTCGGCGCCGTCTCGTGCCAGGCCTCCCGCTCGCGCGTGAACCGGTCCTCATCGAGGTAGATACCGACGGGGACCCGCGTGTCGGGCGCGTCGCCGTGGGCGGGGCCAGCGTCGAGCGCCCGCAGCGTGGCGCGGATCAGCTCCCGCTCCAGCGTCCTATCCATCGTTCGCCCCGGCGTCCGCCCGGAAGCGCCCGGCGTTCTCGCGCTGTTCGGTCTGCTCGTCGCCGTGGCCGAAGAACGCGGGGACGGGGCGCGGCAGCTGGAGCGCCCGCTGGACGGCAGGACGGCTCCCCACCCGGTCGAACCAGGCCTGGAGGTGGTCCAACCCATCGACGGAGACCTTCGCCCAGGGGTACGAGCGGGCGTACGGGTACATCGCCATGTCGACGATGGAGTACTCGTCGCCAGCCACGTAGGGGTGCCGCGCGAGCTGGGCGTCGAGCACCTCCAGGAGCCGCCGCGACTCGTCCACGTAGCGGGTGATGGCGAAGTCGTCCGTGTGCCCGTGGGGCGCGGCGATGCGTTGGAAGTACATCGCCTGGCCCATCATCGGGCCCACGCCGCTCATCTGGAACATGAGCCACTGCAGCGCGCGGGACCGGCCCCGCTCGTCGGTGGGGAGGAAGCGCCCCGTGCGCTCGGCGAGGTACCAGAGGATGGCGCCCGACTCGAAGACGACGAAGTCATCGGCGGCGTGGTCCACGAGGGTGGGAATGCGACCGTTGGGGTTCAGGGCGACGTACCAGGGCGCCTTCTGCTCCCGCTCGCTGAAGCGGATGTGGGTCAGGTCGTACTCGAGCCCCGCCTCTTCGAGGAAGATCAAGGGCTTCCAGCCGTTCATGGTCGCGGCGGTGTAGAGGTGCAGGTCGGTCATGCGCGGGACTCCAGGCGGTCGGTGGCGAAGACATTGAAGGTGCCGACGGCGAAGGCGACGCGCTCGCCCGTCTCGGTGTCGACGGCCGCGCCCGAGAGAACGAGCAGGCTCTTGCCGCGCGACTGGACCTCGGGCTCGACGACGATGCGGCGCCCGACCGGCACGGGGCGGAGGAAGTTCGTCTTGAGCTCGACGGTGGACGTCAGCCGCCCCGCCTCCAGGGCAAGCTTGAGGGCCTCGACGCCGAGGGCGCTGTCGAGGAGCGCGGCGATGGCGCCTCCGTGAGCGATGCCGGGGGCCCCGGCGTGGTGCGGCTCGATGGTCATGGACGCGCTCACGGACGGTCCGCTCACGTCGAACTCGATGCCGAGGGTGCTGAGCAATCCACCTTGGGAGCGCAGCGCGTCGATGATGGTCTGCAGGGTCATGGGACCTCCAATGCCCGGGAGCTTGGCGCCGGAGTCGTCGTTGCGAAACTGGGCAAATCCGGACACCCTTGTTGCAAGAGTGACAGGGTGAAGTGACGAGGGGCCGAGGATGGACGACCGGGCGATCCTGGTGGCGGTGGCGGACGCGGGGACGTTTGCGGGGGCGGCGCGGCGGCTCGGGCTCTCGCGGTCGACGGTGCTGCGGCGGGTGGACGCCCTGGAGGCGCGGCTCGACCGGGTGTTCGTCCAACGGGCGGGACGGCAGATCGCCTTGTCAGAGGCGGGGCTGCGGTACGTGGAGCAGGTGCGGCCGCTGCTGCGGGAGCTCGACCGGGTCGACGACGAGCTGCGCCAGCGGGACGAGGCGCTCACGGGGACGCTGCGGGTCTGGCTGCCGGTGCTGGGGACGAGCACGGGGGTGGCGGGCGCGCTGGCCGACTTCCGGAGAGCCCACCCCGGCGTGCGGCTCGAGATCGAGCTGGCGGACAACGCGACCCTCAGCGTGGGGGCCTTCGACGTGGCGCTCCAGGTGGGGCTGCGCCGCAACCCGAGCTTCCGGGCCCGGACGCTGTACCGGGAGCGGCTCGTCCTCGTGGCCTCGCCCGACTACATCGCCGCCCGCGGCGTCCCGACGCTGGAGACCCTCGCCGAGCATGACGCCGTGCTCACGGTGGACGCGGACGGCCGGGGCCGCACCTGGCGCTTCCCGGACGGCGCGCGGGTCACGCCGCCCCCGGCCGCGATCACGGTGAACGCCGTGGGGTTCGCCCACGAGCTGGCCCTGGCGGGTCAGGGCATCGCGCGCATCCCACGCACGCTCGCGACCCCGGACATCGCCCGCGGAGTGCTCGTGCAGGTCCTGGACGACCTGTGGGTCGAGGAGCCCGTCAGCTTCGTGTTCCCCGGGACGCCCGGCCCCGTCGCCCGCGTGTTCCTGGACGAGACGGCGGCGTGGTTCCGCGAACGGCTGCCGGGGTAGGTGGGAGGAGGAGGGCTGAGCCGAAGGTGCTCAGCCCGCGGCGGACGCCGTCAGCGGGGCTCCATCAGCCCTGGTCGCCCGCACGCGGCTCCGGTGCGCCTGCTCCGGGCGCCAGGCACGTCCACCACGCCCACGCCGCGAAGACCGCCTGGAATGGGAGGCGGATCCACAGGCCCAGTTCCGGCGCCTCGGGCCACTCCTCGGGGTGCAGCGCCATCTCGATGTTCGCGGGGAAGACGGCCACGAGGAGCGCCAGGTAGCCCCACGCTGCCCACCGGCGCGTGCGCGGCACGAGGATCCCGAGGCCCAGCACCACCTCGATCACCCCGCTGAGCTGCACCAGGAACACGTGGGCCGGCAGGTAGTCCGGCATCATCCGCACGAAGGTGTCGAGCAGGACGAAGTGGTTGACCCCCTGCAGGATCGTGGTGAGCCCGAGGACCCAGCGGAGGACGGTGCGCGCGCGTGACATCGCCCCATCTTAGGAGCCTGGAGCGCGTTGGCTCCCCCTCCTCGCCTCCCCTCGATCCCTACCGCCCTCTGCTACACCGACCGGCATGAGCAAAGCCCCCTACTCCGCCGGTCTCACCGAGGTCGGCGACGGCCTCCACGCCTACCTGCAGCCCCCCGGCGCCTGGGGGCTGAGCAACGCGGGCCTCGTGAGCGGCGACGGCGCCTCGCTCCTCGTGGACACGCTCTACGACCGACCCCGCACCGAGTCGCTCCTCGAGGCCATCGCCCGCGTCGCGCCCGGCGCGCCGGTGGGCACGGTCGTGAACACCCATGCGAACGGCGACCACTGCTGGGGGAACGGGGTCCTCCCCCCGGACACCGAGATCATCGCGTCCACCCGCGGCGCGGCCGAGATGGAGGAGCTGCCTCCCGCCCAGCTCGCCAAGCTCGTCAACGCGTCGAAGGCCTCGCTCAAGTTCGGCGCGCCCGTGAATCTCCTGCTCCGCCTCCTGGGCACCCTCGGCCCCGCCCACTTCAAGGACATCCCTGCCGCCGCTCCGTTCGTCGTCCACGCCTTCGGCGCCTACGACTTCGCCAGCGTCACCCTGCGCACCCCCACCCGCACCTTCGACGAGTCGCTGACCCTGGACGTGGGCGGCCGGGCGGTCGAGCTCGTCGAGGTGGGGCCCGCCCACACCCAGGGCGACGTCCTCGTCCACGTCCCGGACAGCAAGACCGTCTTCACCGGCGACATCCTCTTCGCGGACGCCCACCCCATCCTCTGGGCGGGACCGTTCGCCAACTGGATCGCCGCCTGCGACCGCATCCTCGCCTGGGAGCCCGAGGTCGTCGTCCCCGGCCACGGGCCCCTGGCCACCGCGCAGCACGTCCGGGAGTGCCGCGACTACCTCGCCTACGTCCTCGCGGAGTCGAAGAAGCGCCACGCCGCCGGCATGAGCGCCGAGGACGCAGCCCGGGACATCGCCCTCGACGGGTTCTCCCACTGGAGCGAGTCGGAGCGCATCGTCGCCAACGTGCACATGGCCTACGCCGAGATCACCCGGACGCCGCCGCCCGATGCCATCCCGCTGTTCGCCGCGATGGCCGCGTACTGGCTCGAGCACCGCTGACCCACTGCGCCGCGGGCGCCGCAGAAGGCAGTCCAGGGATCAGGCGCTCACCGCGGTCGGCGCGCCCGGCACCGGAAGGGCCCCAGCCGCGGCCTCGCAGGCACGCCACAGCGCATCCTGGAACGCCACCTCCGAGAACCGCGGATGCATGGGCTTCTGGTCCGTGAGCGGTCCCAGCGCCTTCCCTTCGGGGCTGCCGAGCATGTCGCCGTCGCTCCCCACCCGCCCCGCGAGGCAGTCGAGGCACTTCGCCGCCGCGGCTGCCGGCCACTGGGCCTTGCCGAAGAGCACGAGCATGGGGAACGCCAATCGCTGGAAGAGGAACTCCTGCCAGGCAGGCATGCCCGCTGTCCCTCCGGTCCCGCCGATGAGGCCCGGCGTGAACCAGACCACCTCGAAGTCCTCCCCCCGGCGCGCGAGGTGCTGGGACCACAGAGCCGCACAGAACTTGGAGACGCCGAGGGCGTCGACGGGGACGTACTTGCTGCGCCCCGTCCATTCGCCGGCGAGGTAGCGCTCGAAGTCGGCGAGGTCGGCGAAGGTGGGGCGCGCGATGCCCCCGGGGACGCCCCGAGCCCCCTCCCCTCCGATGATCACGACCCGAGCCCCCGGGGCGACCCGGCCGCTCGCCAGCAGGGCGCGCAGGGTGGCGTGGGCTCCGATCACGTTCTTCGCCACGGTGCGCTCGACCGTCACGCCGTTGAGCTCGACGGTCTGCGCCGCATCCGCCCAGACCCAACCGCCGGCCTGGAGGAAGACGACGTCGAAGGGGTCGGGGGGGAGGGTCGCGACGGCACGCTCGATGGCGGTGGGGTCGAGCATGTCGAACCCGCCCGCGGCCACTGCCCGGTCTCCCGGGACCCCGGCCTCGGCGACGGCGCGGTCGCGGGCCAGCTCCGCCTTGGCGGACGTGCGACAGGCGAGGGTGACGCGCGCGCCCTCCTTCAGGGCCCCGACGGTGGTGGCGGCCCCGAGGCCCCCGTTGGCTCCGGTGATGAGGACGCGCTTGTGGGCGAGGGTCTCGTCTCGTGACGACATGGGTTCTCCTTCTCGGCGGTGGTGTCAGCCCGCCGACAACGAGACCCTAGATCTGCACTCAGGCCGCTTTCATAGCTTGTGCGCTTCGAAAAACTGCACGCCAGCAGACCGCCTTCCAAACGCGGCGCTGCGCCGCCCCTCTCAGACCGCGAACGGCCCGACGGCGGCTTCGCAGCCCTCCCAGTTCACGCGGATCGTGTCCGCGTTGGTGAGGAGCTCCTCGGGCGGCAGGCGCTCGGGGAAGCCGGTCCACCCCTGGGGCCCGAAGAAGTCTCCGGGCTGCACCTCGGGATCCACGCAGGCTCGGACGATGCCGGCCGCGCCGTCCTCGGCCGTCTGCGCCTGGTTCATGAAGCCGGTGCCCATGTCCATGCCGCCGGTGGCGGCGGTCGTGGTCTGCAAGCTCGTGGCCGCGAGGCCCGGGTGGGCGAGGAGCGCCTTGACGTTGTCGATGCCGGCGGCGTCGAGCCGCTCCTGCAGGCCGTAGGTGAACGCGCAGTTCGCGAGCTTCGTCTGGTGGTACCGGGCCCAGCGCGGGCCCGTGAAGCGGGCGTTCTCGGCGTCCGTTCCGTCCCCGCCGAGGTCGCCGCCGTTCTTGCCGAAGTACCTCGCCTCCAGCGGCGGGCCCAGCCGAGCGGCGGAGCTGTGGTTCACCACGCGGCCGTCGTCGCTGCGGAGCAGCAGCGGGAACAGCTCCCGGGTCAGGAGGAAGTGGGACAGGCAGTTCGTCTGCATCTGGACGTCGTAGCCGTCGCCGGTGGCCTGATCGGGCAGGGCCATGACTCCGGCGTTGTTGCACAGGATGTCGAGGGTGTCGGTCTGTGCGGCGAGGGCGGCGGCCGCAGCGCGCACGCTGGAGAAGTTCTGCAGGTCGCAGTCGACGGCGACGAGGTCCGCGCCGGGGACCTCCTCCTGGAGGCGGGCGAGCGCCGAACGAGCCCGGTCGCTGGGCCGGTTGAGGAGGAAGACCCGCGCGCCGAGACGCGCGAGCTCCCGCGCGCAGACGTAGCCGGTCCCGGACGTGGTGCCGGTGACAGCGGCGGTGCGGCCGGTCAGGTCGCGTCCGTGGGTGGAGAGGACGAGGGGAAGCTGGACGGTCTCGGTGGGCATCGTGGGCTCCTTGGTTGAAGGTGGTGGGACTCTAGGAGCGCGTCCGCCGGATGCCTTGCCCGGTCCTCCGCACGTCGTGCCCGATCCTCCAAAGCAGCGGAAGGACGGGCAGAGACCCGCTCGCGACCGTAGGGTGCCTCCCGGAGGCCCCATGCCACTTCACGCACTCATCGAACGACTCTCCACCCTCGAGATGGAGCGACACCTCCGCCTCCTCGACGGCCTCGGCGTCGTGCGGAGCCCCGAGCCCTATGGCTTCGAGGCCTCGGTGTACGAACCCGTCGCCTGCCTGATCCTCCAAGGCGCGAAGGAGACTGTGCTGGGTGAGTCCCGGTACCTCGTGAACGAGGGGCAGTGCATCGTCGTCAGCCATGCGCTGCCCGTGACGGCGCGGGTCACGGTGGCGCGTCCCGACCGCCCGTACCTGTGCCTCGTGGCGCCCCTCGATCTCGCCCTGCTCCGCTCGCTGGACCACGAGGTCGCCGACGACTTCGACGCAGGAGGCGCCGCAGCCTTCGTCGTGCACGAAGCCGACGCCGCGACGCTGGACGTGTTCTCCCGCTTCGCTGCGCTCGCCGACGACCCGGCCGACGCCCGGGTGCTCGGCCCCGCTGTCCGCCGGGAGCTCCACTACCGCCTGCTCCGGTCCGCGAGCGGCGCGATGCTCCGGTCGCTGCTCCAGCGAGGGAGCCACGCGAGCCAGGTGGCCCAGGCCATCGACCAGCTGCGCCACGGCTTCCGGCAGCGGGTCGAGATGGAGGAGCTGGCGCGGTCGGTCGGGATGAGCTCGTCGTCCTTCTACCGACACTTCAAGCAGATCACGTCGACGACGCCGCTCCAGTTCCAGAAGGACCTGCGACTCACGGAGGCCCGGCGCCTGCTCCAGCGGGGCGAGCACTCGGTGTCCAGCGCAGCGTTCACGGTCGGCTACGAGAGCCCGTCGCAGTTCAGCCGGGAGTACTCACGCAAGTTCGGAGCCCCTCCCCGGGACGCCCTGAGCGCGGCCCACGCGCCCATGGGCTGAGCGGTCAGTCGGATGGAGGGCTGCCGCGCAGTGCCCGCACCAGGAGGCGGTGGGCATCGGAGCTGCCCGCCACCAGTGCGAGGTCGTCACCCCGCAGGCGCGCCCCGTCGAGATAGTCGGTGAACAGCCACCGACGCCCCCGCAGGCGGGCATCGGCGTCCACCGCGGGCCGAGCCTCGGCCGTGGGCCGCTCGCCGAGCTCGAAGGTGATGCGCTCGTCGCCGAGGGCGACCTCGACGACACAGGGGCGGTCCGGGTCGACGCGCCCCCCGTGGACGAGGATCGCCTGCAAGGCCATCGCCTCCGCCCGGATGCTCCGACGGTGCTCCGGGGGGGCGACCCGGCCCACGCGCGCCCCCCAGTAGGCGAGCTGCTCCAGGGTCGGGCGGACCGAGGCCCCGAGCTCGGTGAGCGTGTAGACGCTGCCACCCCCAGCGCGGACCCGGCGAAGCACTCCGTCCTCCTCGAGTCGACGGAGCCGCATCGTGAGGAGGTTCCTCGAGATCCCCGGCACCAGCCCTATCACCGTCGTCTACAAGTGGATCGCGAAGCCCGGCCAGCTCGAGGCCCTCACCTCCATCTACGCCGAGGTCACGCGCGCGATGGAAGAGAACGAGCCCGGCGCCACCGCCGTCCACTGCTACGTCTCCGAGCCCGAGAACGCGCTTTAAGTCCGGGACGAGTTCGCGGACGTAAAGCGCTCGGGTTCCACCTGGGCAGCACCGCCGCGTCGCACTTCCCCGAGCTGCTCCAGGTCGCCGTGCCCGGACCGTTCCTGTTCTTCGGTGACGTCCCCGCCGAGATGCAGGCCGCGGCCCGCCAGATGGGCCTCGCCGCCGAGTTCGCCTCGCACTCCGTCGGGTTCGACCGGGCCGCCGCCTGACCCCGCCCCCGGGATCACCCCGACGCCGTCGCCTGGCCCACGAGCTCGCTGATCTCGAACAGATTGCCGTCCGGGTCGCGGAAGAACGCCCGGATCTCGTAGCCGTGGTCCACGGGCTCGGAGAGGAACGCCGCGCCCCGGCCGGCCAGCTCGGCGTAGGCGGCTCGGCAGTCCGGTACCCGGAAGATGGTGCTCCGGCTGACCCGGGAGGGGTCGGGCAGGGCATCGAGGTGGACGTCGGGCTTGTCCGCGGTGGGCCCGCCGCCCGTGACCAGGAGGAGCCAGGTCCCGTTCAGGTCGAGGACGACGCTCGTTCCGCCGTACTCGCCGTACAGGGAGCATCCGAGGACGTCGAGGTACCAGGCCTTCGACCGCGCGAGGTCGGAGACGACGATCATGTGGGTGACGGCCGAAGCCGAGGCGGGGAAGGTCATGTCGAGTCTCCGGATGTGCGCCCTGGCCGACCCCGAAGCGGGACCCGGCACCGACTAGACTACGGCCATGCTCTGGACTCAGATACTCGGCCTCGTGCTCGCAGTGGTCGGCGTGGTGATGACCGTCGCCCCCGACTGGTTCGGCCCGCTCACCCGCACCGTGGAGCCCGACGCGGCGCTGTTCGATGTCATCGAGCGGCGCATCCGCGGGGGAATGCTGCTCGGCGTCGGCCTGGCGTTCCTCGCCCGGACCCAGCTGCGGCCCTGGGGCGACACCATCGCGGTGGCCCTGCTCTACGTCGTGCTGGGCGCGCTGGTGTCCCGCGTCTTCGGGCTCGCGGTGGACGGAAACGAGAGCCGGCAGTGGCTCTACGTGTTCATCGAGGCCGTCATCCTCGCGCTGCCGGCAGCGTGGCTGTGGCGGTCGAGCGCTGGCGGCTGACTCCGTGACTCACGCGCGCTTGGCGACCTCGACCCGGATGAACTCCGGCAGGTAGCCGGGGGTACACCCGCGAGGCACGACCTCGTCGCGGTAGAGCCCCGTGCGCTCGCCGAGCGCGGCGCAGCGGGCCCGGTGCTGGGGCTCGAACACGCCGATCCAGCCGGCGGTGAAGTTCATCATCATCTGCACCTGCGGGTCCTCGTCGGCGAGGCGGGCGTCGAGCGCGTCCAGCAGGTGCGCCGTGTTGTCGTGCCCGGTCTTGCCCGTCCACCGCAGGCGCGCCTGCTGGTACCAGAACGTCCGCCGCTGGAGCGCGATGGGGCTGTCTCCCAGGACGCGACCATGCGGCGCCCGGCGGCCGACTTGAGGAGCTTGTTGGCCATCAGCCACTCCATGATGCGGGTCGCACCGCCCTTGCCCACATGCTCGGCCATGTCCCCGCTGAGGGCATCGACGAGCTCCTGGTCGAGCTGCTTCTTGTCCATCAGGAGCACCGCAACGAGGCGACAGTTCAGGTTGCCGGTGGACCAGAGCTCCATCGCGAGGGCGTGGTCGGTCCCCGCGGCCTTTGCGAGCTTCTTCAGGGTGCCGGCTGCCGTGCCGTCGGCGGCGACCTGGTCGACGAGCTCCTGGGCGGTCGGGGAGAGGGCCATGGGTGTCTCCGGAGGGGGTGACCACGGTAGCGTCTGGTCCGACCCTCGGCGCATGACCTGGGCCCGGGGGGACGCTCGGGCCCAGCGTCGATCACCCCGCCGCGGGGGTGCTCCCCTTCGCGCGGCGGATCCACGTCAGGACCATCCCCAGGGCCACGATCCCCCCTCCCACGAGCGCGGCGGCGTAGACCACCCCCGCTCCGTCGTCGGTCGACCCCGACCTCGCCAGCGCGATCCCCGCGAACGCCCAGACCACGACGCCCGCGAAGATCACGTCGCGGTGGGCCATCAGCATCCGCCCGGCGATCCCCACCGCCACCGCGAGGACGACCACCGTCAGCGCCGCGGGGATCGGTCCGTAGGCAGGCGCCCCCAGATCCACGGCGAGGGTGGTGACGTTCGCGATCGTCGCCACCGTGATCCAGGCCAGGTAGAGGCTCACGGGTGCTCGCACGGCCCAGGCCTCCAGGGCCCCGCTGGCGGGGGTCCGCCCGATGCCCAGGCGCAGGTACTTGACGATGAGGGAGGCCAGGATGACGGCCATGAGCCCGAGGCTCAGGGCGACGTACTGGTAGTGCCACGCGACGATCCAGAGCCCGTTGGCCACGGCGTTCACCGCGAACCACGGCCCGATCGACGCCACCGGATCGTCCGAGGCGGGGCCACGGGCGAACACGAAGCCCGCCACCACGAGGCCGATCAGGCCGAGGTAGATCAGCCCCCAGATGGAGAACGTGAGGCCGGCCGGCACGAACAGGTTGGGGTACAGGTCAGAGAGCTGACCCGTGTCCAGACCGCCGAGCGGCAGCGCGTTGGCGAGGGTGTTCCACACGAGCGCCCACACGAGGGCGAGCGCGTTGACGAGCGGGAGACGCATGCGCGAAGACATGGCTCACCCTAGCTCCGGGATGGCGCGCGGCAGGTCTCGGTCGTTGCTGGTGGACATCCCTGACGACACCATGGGTCCCCCGCGCCAGGAGACCCCATGACCCCGACCCCCCGTCAGCTGTTCACCACGATCACCGAGGACCACCGTCTCGTGCTGTCCATCGAGCCGCTCACCGTGGCCGACCCCGGCCCGGACGAGATCGTGGTCGCCGTCCAGGCGTCGCCGATCAACCCGAGCGATCTCGGAGTCCTGCTGGGGCCCGCGGACCTGTCCACCGCGCGGCGGGAGACGGTGGATGGGCACCCGGCGCTCGTCGCCGACCTGCACCCGGCGGGGCGGCGGCTGGTGGCGGGGCGGCTCGGCAAGAAGCTCCCCGTGGGCAACGAGGGCGCGGGGGTCGTCGTGGCCGCGGGGGCGAGCGAGGCCGCCCAGAGCCTCCTGGGCGCGACCGTGACCGCGGTCGGAGGCGCGATGTACCGGACCCACCGGGTGCTCCACGCGCGGCGCGCGCTGCCCCTGCCGGACGGGGCCCCGGCCGCCGAGGGAGCTTCGCTGTTCGTGAACCCGATGACGGTCCAGGCGTTCCTCACCACCATGCGCGACGAGGGGCACACCGCGCTCGTCCACACCGCGGCGGCGTCGAACCTGGGCCAGATGCTGGCGAAGTACTGCGCCGCGCAAGGGGTTCCGCTGGTGGCCATCGTGCGGCGCCCCTCGCAGCGGGAGCTCCTCGAGGAGCTCGGCGTCCCCTACGTCGTCGACAGCTCCTCCGAGACGTTCTTCGCGGACCTGGTGGCGGCCCTGGTCGCGAGCGAGGCGACGCTCTGCTTCGACGCCATCGGAGGCGGCGATCTGGCCAACACCGTCCTCACCGCGATGGAGGCGGCGCTGAAGAAGCGCGGCGTCTCGGCGGACCTGTACGGAACCCCGGTCCACAAGCAGGTCTACCAGTACGGCCGCCTGGACGTGGGCCCCACCAAGCTCTCCCCGTCGTACGGGATGTACTGGGGGGTCGGCGGCTGGCTCCTCACCCCGCGGCTCCAGGCGCTGGGCCACCGGGCCACGCTGGAGATGCGCCAGTACGCCATCGCCGAGCGCAACGGAATCTTCGCCAGCCGGTACGCCCGCACCGTCGGGCTCGATGACCTCCTCGACCCCGAGAGCCTGCGCGCCATCAACGCGAAGGGGACGAAGCGCAAGGTCCTGCTCGACCCGAGCCGCGCCTCCGCTTGACCCACGGGACTCGCGGTTCCCGAGGGCGAGTCAGCCCGCAGGAACCGGCACCCCGCCCTTCCCGATGAGCTCACCGGTCACCACGTGGTGCTCGAGACCCTCGACCATGCGGCGGAAGACCTTCTTCATGGTGGGCTGCAGGACCGCCTTGTCCATGACCCAGCCCAGCGGTCCGTACTTCATGGCGTAGTCCATCTCCACCGTGACCTCCGCGGTGGTCGCGGTCACCTCGCGCACCCGGAACACCACGGTCGCTCGCGACATCGGCATCGCGTGCTCGATGAACTCGACCTGCATCGACGTACCGTCGTCGTACTCCACGATCTTCTCGGTCACCTCGGTGCCGTCGTACATCCGAATGCGCCTCGTTGCGCCGAGTCCTTCGTTGTTGGGGCTCTGGAGCGGCGCACTCTCCACGTTGAAGTGCCACCTGTGCACCCCTCCGAAGTCCTTGAGGACATCCCAGGTGGCGGGCTTCGACGCATTGATCGTGGCGGTGTGGCTGAGGGTGGTCACTCTGGTCTCCTCGTGCATATATTCCCATGCGGGATTATCCCGCCAGCACCTAATAGCCCAGATATAGTCCCTCCTGCAACTAATCAACACGAACTCCCCGGAGACATGGTCATCGACGAGGCACCAGCCACGAGGTCCCTCCCCGCCATCTACGAGCTGCTCATGCAGCGCGTCCAGTTGGCCATTGCCAACGAGAACGTCTGGCGCGCCATGTCACGGGCGTTCGACCTGGACGCGACGGTCCACAGCGCGCACGAGGAGGCCGTGCTGCGGGTCCTGCTGAGCATCCGGCTCGCGGCGGACGGGGCGATGCGGGCAAAGGACATGAGCGTCCAGATGCTCAAGAGCACGAGCCACATGTCTCGGCTCATTGATCGCGCCGAGTCCAGCGGACTCGTGCAGCGGCTTCCTGACCCGTCGGATCGCCGAGCTCACCTGGTCGCCCTCACCGCCGAGGGACTCGCCACCATCGATGCCTACGTTCCCCACGCAGTCCGGCTGCTCGAGGACGCGTACGGTTCGGCCCTCACCGAGGAGGAGCGTCGGGTCCTCTTGGAGTTGCTCGGTCGAGTGGAGCGGTCTCTCGCCGCGCTGATCGCCGAGCGTGAAGCCGCTCGACAGCGATGACCTTCGCCTGATCCGTCTCGGGCGTGGTTCCGCTCAACTGGCCCCGCAAGACCCCCGCGGAGACCGTGCCCCTGGCGGCCCCCTCAGACACGGCCGAGCTCGTCCGCGAGGATGTCGAACACCGCGCGGAGCCGGCGGCTGGTGTGCACCGCGCGGTGGGTGGTCAGCCAGATGGGGACCACGAGCGGCGGCAGCCCCCCGGGCACCCGGACCACCCCGCGCTCCGCGTCACCGATGCCAGCTCCCATGAAGCAGATCCCGAGGCCCCGCTTGCACAGCTCCCACTGGACCAGGTGGTTCGCCGTCGCGATGCGGAAGTTGTCCGGCGTGAGCTGCAGCCCCTGGGCTGCGAGGTAGTCGATCATCATCGCGCTGCGGTCGAAGGCCAGGAACTGCGCACCCCGCAAGTCCTCGAGAGCGCGCACCGGCCCCAGCTCCGCGAGGTACTCCGGCGCCGCGTACATGTAGCTGGCGTCCTCGCGGACCTTGCGCGTCGTCAGCTCGGGGTCCTGGGGGCGGAAGTTGCGGACGGCGATGTCCGCCTCGCGGCGCCGCAGGTCGCTCACGGCGTTCGTCGCGATGAGGTCGACGTCGATCGCCGGGTGCTCCCGCCGGACCCGGGCGATCGCCGGACCGAGCGACAGCGCGCACATGCTCTCGCTCGCCGTGACCCGCACGAGCCCCTCCAGCGCGTGGGCGCCCCCGGTGGCGGTCAGGGACGCGAGGAGCGCGGCCTCGCTCATGGCCCGGACGTGCTCGAGCAGCTGGATGCCCGCCTCCGTGGGCTCCACGCCCCGCCCGACCCGCTGGATCAGGGTCACGCCGAGGTCCTCCTCCAGCGCCGCCACCTGGCGGCCGATCGTGGGCTGGGTCGTCCCCAGGACCCGGGCCGCGGCGGAGAACGAGCCCTCCTCCGCGGTGGCGAGCAGCGCCCGGGCGTGGTTCCAGTCGAAGTTGATGGCGCCCCAATTCATGCATTTGCGCATATCACATCGACATAATCCGGCGCAGACCCATACGAACACGCACCGTAGTTTCTCTGTGTCGGGCGGCGCTGCCACAGGGGCCTCGCCGCTCGGACCGGAACCGCAGACCCACGGAGAGACCCATGCGTGCAGCCATCGTCGAGACCTACGGCACCCCCGAGACCATCCAGATCACCGAGCGCCCGGCGCCCACGCCCGGCCCCACCGAGCTGCTCGTCCAGGTCCACGCCAGCCCCGTGACCCAGGGCGACCGCCGCGTGCGCGCCGGAGACTTCCCCGGCTTCATGGCGGTCCCCGGGCGCCTGATGATGGGGGTGTGGGGCCCGCGGGCGTCCGTCCCGGGCTCGATGTTCGGGGGCGTCGTCCTCTCGATCGGCGCCGAGGTGACCGGGTTCGCGGTGGGCGACCGGGTCTTCGGGGCGAGCATGCACTCGGCCCACGCCGATCTCGTCGTCATCGACGAGGCGAAGGCCGTGGTGAAGGTCCCGGAGGGGGTCGCCCTGGCGGACGCCGCAGCGGTGCAGTTCGGCGCGGGCACCGCCATCCCCTTCCTGCGGGACCTCGGGGAGGTGCAGCCCGGCGATGAGGTCCTGATCGTCGGTGCCGCGGGCGGCGTGGGCCGCTACGCGGTGCAGGTCGCCAAGCACCTCGGCGCGCGGGTCACCGGCGTCTGCAGCGCCCGCGATGTGGACTTCGTCCGCACCCTGGGGGCGGACCGGGTCATCGACCGCTCGGTGCTCGACTGGGAGGACGACGACGCGACCTACGCGGTCATCTTCGACACGTCAGGTACCGTCACCTTCGGCCGAGCCCGCCGGCGTCTCCGCGCGGACGGCCGCTTCCTCAACCTGGAGCTGAGCCTGGGCCTCATCCGCGACATGGTCCTCTCCGGCTTCGGCAGCGGCCAGTCGGCCCGCACCACCGTGGTCCTGGACGCCAAGGAAAACGTGGAGGACGTGGCGGCGCTCCTCGCGAGCGGAGCGATCCGGGCCACGATCGGCGCGCGCTTCTCCCTCGACGACCTGGTGCTCGCCCACATCGCCCTCGAGGGGCGAGGCGTGCAGGGCGACGTGATGGTCGAGGTCGCGCCGGCCGCCCGCCTGGCCGCGGCGAGCTGAGCGTGCGGAGTCCTGCGGCCGGGATGGCCTGGGCGGCGCTGGTCCTGGGGAGCGCCTGCTCCTCGGGGCCTGCGCCGTGGGACGGACCGCAGCTGACGGAGCCTCGGACGTCCCTGACCGTGGACGAGCTGCAGAACGGCGCCCTCCCGCCGCTCCTCGACTTGACCTTCCTCGCCCGCCCGGACTGGGCGTCGGGGGACGGCGCGCCCGCCACCCTCGGGCTCCGCCTGGAGACGGCGCCGTTCACCATGGACTTCCCGGCGACCCGGGACCTCTACGCGGGCGAGGAGCTCTTCCCCGCCGTGACCCTCGAGCTGGTCGCCCGGGACGGACTGCTCATCCCGGCCGAGCGCAGCCTCGTGGTCACGAGCGACGCGAGCGACAGCCTCTGGGACGTGCTCGTGGGGACGGGCGCCTCGTGGCGCGAGGCGGACGACGGGGACTGGAGCCGCGCCTCGTTCCCGCTGGGCCTGGTGGACCGCTTCTTCAACCAGGTGCGCAACTGCGTCGCGACCTTCGTCTACCGCGATGAGGAGGTGAGCGACGCCTACGTCCAGTGCAGCCAGGAGACCGCTGACGCTCAGGACCAGCAGCTCGGCGACCTGCGGGCCCTGGTCCCCGCCACCTGGACGCCCTCGTCGGCGGACCCGGCCGCCCTCCTCCAGGCCCACGCCCAGGCCGAGGACGGACGCCTGCCCTCCCGCCCCCTGAGCGAGTGGGACGAGAACGGGGCGATCGGTGCCCTCTTCGACCGCAACGTCCTCACCTCGGCGTCCACGAGCGTCGGAGCGGTCTACGCCGACGGGACGCTGTGGGTCCACCCGGCCCGGACGCGCCACGGACTCCACCCCTACCCCGCCGCCATGCGCCACGGCGTGTACTCGGTGACGAAGACGATGGCCGGTGCCCTGGCGATGCTCCACCTGGCGCAGCGCTACGGCGACGACGAGGTGTTCGGGGCCCGCATCGTCGACTTCGTCCCCGGGCTCGCCGGTCGGGCCGAGTGGGCCGACGTGACCTTCGCCGACGCGCTGGACATGGCGACGGGCACCCGCGGCGGCGAGGGCGCGGACCTGCTCTACGAGCCTCTCGTCCTCGCTGAGAACACCGACGAGGCCATCGCCAACATCGCGGCGCTCGGCGACGGCGCGGGCGCACCGGGGGAGGTGTTCACCTACGCGACGACGAACACGTTCGTGCTGTCGGTGGCCCTCCAGAGGTTCGTCCAGGGTCGCGAAGGCGACGGGGTCACCTACTGGGACCTGGTGCGCGACGGGGTGCTCGAGCCCATCGGCGCGGAGGGCCTGAATCTGCTTCACACGCGCGAGGCGCCCGAGGCACGGATCCCCTACCTGGGCTTCGGCGCCCGGGTCACGCTCGACCAGGCGGCGAAGATCGCCGTGCTGATGGCCAACGACGGCACGCACGACGGCGCGCAGCTGCTGCACCAGGGACGCCTCCGCGCCGCCCTCGGCCAGACGGACTGGGACGGCCTCCGGGTCAACGACCAGCTGCGCTATCGGCACTCGTTCTGGAGCCGATCCGTCGTCACGGGCACGTGCCGGGCGGAGCTCTCCTACATGGAGGGACACGGCTCGAACCACATCGTCTTCCTGCCCAGCGGAGCGATCGTGTTCCGCTTCATGGACGAGGGCGCCGACGACCTGGTGCCGCTGGTGCGCAGCGTGGAGCGGGTGCGGTCCTCCTGCGACTGACGGCCCCCGTCAGTCCGTCGCGCGGGGCTCCGCGCCCTTCACGTAGGTGTCCGCCCAGCGGATCATCTCCCACACGGCGTGCCCGATGGACTCCCGCGCGCGGTAGCCGTGCTCCTCGAGGGGCAGCTCGACCCAGCGCACCGTCGCCCCGTTGCCCTTCAGCGCGGCGTACATGCGCTTGCTCTGCATGGGGTAGGTGCCCGAGTTCGGGTCCTCGGCGCCGTGGATCATGAGCAGGGGCTCGTCGATGGCGGGGGCGTGGGTGAAGGGCGACATCTCCACGTAGGTGTCCGTCGCCTGCCAGTACGTGCGCTGCTCGCTCTGGAACCCGAACGGCGTGAGGGACCGGTTGTAGGCGCCGCTCCGCGCGATGCCGGCCCGGAACAGGTCGGTGTGGGCGAGGAGGTTCGCGGTGGTGAAGGCGCCGTAGCTGTGGCCGCCGATGAGCAGCCGGTCCGGGTCCGCGACCCCTCGCTCGACCACCTCCGCGACGGCAGCCTCCGCGCCCGCGACGAGCTGGGCGACGTAGGTGTCGTTGGGCTCCTCGTCCCCCTCGCCCACGATGGGGATGGTGGGGTTGTCGACCACCGCGTACCCGGCGAGCAGCATCATGAGCACCGAGCTGCCGTAGGGGCGGGAGAAGGTGTTGTCGGACCGGGTCTTCTGGCCCGCGTCGCGCTTGCTCTTGAACTCGGCGGGGTAGGCCCAGAACACGGTCGGCAGCGGGCCGTCGCGGGACGCGTCGTAGCCCGGCGGCAGGTACAGCGTCGCCGTGAGCGGCAGCCCGTCGGCGCGCTCGTACTCGAGCAGCTCCTTCGTGACGTCCTCGAACTGGGGCGCCCAGTCGGCGAAGCGGGTCAGGGGCTTGGGCCGACGCCGCCCGCTTCGGAGCAGGTAGTTGGGGGGCTCGGTCTTGCTCTGGCGCCGGGTCACGAAGCGGCGGGCGTCATCGTCCAGGACCCGCTCCAGCGTCTCGTAGTGCGGGTCGCGGCACTGCCAGACGCGCACTGCCTTGCCGGTGGTCAGGTCGAAGCGGTCGAGGAAGGGGAAGACGCCGTCGGGGGATGCGCCCTTGCCCGACAGGAGCAGCTCGCCCTTGCTCGTGCGGACGAGGACCCGGCGGCCGTGGGGGCCGACCTTCATCAGCGGGCTCCCGGGGTCGCTGTACTGGTCCTGGTAGCTGCGGTCCCAGATGGCGGTGGGGGCGGCCGACGGGTCCGCGGGGTTGAGCGCCCAGGTCCGGATCTGGCGGGTGTCGTACCACCACTCCCAGCCGAGGGCCGTGTTCTCGTCGCCCCAGGTGATGGACGAGAACCGCAGCTCGGTGGCCCACAGAGGCTCGGGGTCCCCCTCGAACGGCGCGGCCCAGGTGCTGACCTGGTCCCGGAGCTCGGCCTCGGCGCCCGCGTCTCCCCCGTCGAGGGCCTCCACGAACCAGAGCGTCGCGGGGGCGTCGGCCCGCCAGCCGATGCTGCGGCGGCCTCGGCGGACGCTGCCGAAGGGCACGGGGACGTCGTCCGCGAGGGGCAGCTCGGCGAGGGTGGTGCGGTCCTTGGGCGCGTCCCGGCGGAAGAGGACCGTGGTCTTCGGGAAGCGCGAGGCAGGGACCTGGTAGCTGAACGGGCGCTCGATGGTGCGGACGGTCGCCCAGTCGCCGTCCGGGGAGACGCTCGCCTCGTCGATGAGGGCGCCATCGAACAGCACGGTCTCGGAGCCGTCGAGGGTGACATGCACGAGCTCGGAGGTGAGGAAGTGGGCGAAGAGGGCCTCGTCGTGGGGGCTGGCGAGCAGGTTGCTGTAGGTCCGGGCGGGGGTGGCGCGACCCAGGTTCTCCTCGATGCGGGGACCGCTGGGGACGGCGGGGGCGGCCGGCGGGTCGCCCAGGGAGGCGGGGACCCGCTTGCAGAGCAGACCGTCGTCGCCCGGGAGCCAGTCACAGGGCGCTCCGTAGGTGGCGTTGAGCGCGTCGGTCAGCTTGGCGACCGAGCCGTCGGTGCGACCGACCCACAGCTCGATCCCGTCCGGGGTCGTACGGAGGAACTGGAACTTGTCGCTGTCCGGGTGCCAGGAGAGGCCGGAGATGCGGCTGTCGTCGGGCAGGGGGAGGACGGCGCCGCTGCCTCGGGTCTCGACGCCGCGCACCGTCAGCGCGCGGAAGAGGTAGGGGCGCGACGGGCCGAAGGTGGACGGGTCGAGCTTGATGCCGGCGACCTTCACCCGCGAAGCGGCGAGCTCGTCCAACGTGCGCAGCGCCGGGCGCTCCATCTCCACCATCCATGCTCCGTCGGGCGAGAACGCCACGGACGGGGGGTAGCGGGCATCGAGGATGGCGGCGATGTCTGGCGGCGGCTGCTGGTAGCCCTCGTCGGCGAGGGCGAGGGCGGGGACGGTCAGAGCGAGGAGCAGGAGGGAGGCGCGCATGGGCCGCACCTTACTCAGGGAGGGCTCGGCGTCTCGGCGGCACGGGGCGACCCGGCGGGCGGCTCAGGGCCGCAGGCGATTCGACTACTCGACCGACCAGTCGAAGGTCGCGGAGATCGGCGGATGGTCCGACAGCTCCTCGCCGTCCTCGTCGACGAACGCCGGCTCGTTGGCCCAGGCCGTCGCCGTGAGGGTGACGCCGCCACCGGAGCGGAACAGGACGCGGTCGATGTGCTCGGGCTCGGGGCAGGACACGGCCTCGCAGCTGTCGAGGAGGCCGCCGGCCATGAGGTTCTCCCAGGGCTCCACGTCCTCGGCGTCGCGCCAGGGGTGCAGGTTGGTGTCGCCGGTGAAGATCATGGCCCGCCCCGCGGACTGCGCCTCCATCGCGGCGCGGATCTCCTCGGTGTTCGACAGGCGCGCCGCCACGTCGTCCGGTCCTCCGCCTGCCTCGAAGTGGCTGTTCCACAGGTCGACCTGGACGCCCGGCGCCAGCTCCAGGGTGACGCGCTGGAAGCCCTTCGACGCCAGGCAGTCCGAGGCGCCGTCGAGGAAGCCGTTGCACTGGGTGAAGTGCTGGTGGTGGTGGTCGAGCTGGGGCATCGCGGAGAAGACGGCGAGGCCCGAGCCGTACTGGCGCTCGTCCTCGATCTTCTCGGGGAACCGGAGCTGGTGCGGGAAGTCCGCGTCGGTGAGCAGCCCGTAGTACTCGTCGGTCCAGGTCTCCTGCAGGCCCACCACGTCGAAGGGCTCCAGCAAGGGGACGATCTGGGGCATGCGGCCCTCGGGGTCGTCACCGGCGATGGCCGCGGGGAGGGCGTGGACGTTGTAGCTGAGGACGGAGAGGGTCCCGCTGCGGGGTCCGGCGGGAGTGTCGGGGACCGAGCCGTCGTCGGTGGGGCATCCGACCAGGGTGAGGGCGGCGAGCAGCGGGGCGGTTCGCACAAGGAACCGAGGCTGCGCGGAGAGCGGGGGCTGCGTCGGAGTCGAGAGCGCCATGGAGCAAGTGTAGGCGGAGGTCAGCTCAGGTCCCGCAGAAGGTCTGGTAGCAGGACGTGAACGCGGGGGGCGCCGGCAGGCTGTAGTCCTCGCGGTCCGGCTGCGGGGTATAGGGGTCCGCGAAGAGCTCGAGGAGGGTGCGGATGGGGCCGAGGTCACCCTGGTCAGAGGCCGCGCTCAGGGCCTCCTCCACCTTGTGGTTGCGGGGGATGTACAGCGGGTTCACCGCATCCATCGCGGCGGCGCGCTCGTCGGGCGGCAGGTCGGTGTCGGCGGCGACCCGGTCACGCCAGATGCGCAGCCACTCGGGGGCCCCGGGGCTGTCCCGGAGGATGTGCTCGACGCGGTCGGGGGTGCCGCGGAGGTGGTCGGACAGGTGGCGGAGGGTGAGCGTGTGGTCCGCCCGCGCCTCTTCCATGACGGTGTCGAGGGCGTCGACCAGGGACTCGTCCATGGGATCGGCGCGCTGGAGGCCGAGCTTGGGGCGCATCACGGCGAGGCGCTCGGCGGCGTAGACGTCCGGGAAGGCGTCGAAGATGGGCTGGAGCGTGTCGGCAGCCGTCTGCGGATCCGCGTCCACGAGGGGGAGGAGCGCGCGGGCGAAGCGGGAGAGGTTCCAGTGGAGGATCCCCGGCTGGTTGCCGTAGGCGTAGCGGCCGCCGCGGTCGATGGAGCTGAAGACGGTCGACGGAATGTGGGCGTCGAGGAAGGCGCAGGGGCCGTAGTCGATGGTCTCGCCGGACAGCGCGGTGTTGTCGGTGTTGAGGACGCCGTGGATGAAGCCCACGGCCATCCACTGGGCGACGAGCTTCGCGGTGGCGTCGCGGACCGAGCGGAACAAGGCGACGGCGGGGTCGGGGGCGTCGACGGCCTCCGGGACATGGCGGCGGATGGTGTAGTCGAGGAGGCGGGTGAGACGCTCCTGGTCCTGGCGGATGGCGAAGAACTCGAAGGTGCCGACGCGAAGGTGGCTGGATGCCACCCGGGTGAGCACGGCGCCGGGCAGCAGGGTGTCCCGGTAGACGGGCTCGCCGGTGGCGACGACCGCGAGGGCGCGGGTGGTGGGGATGCCGAGGCCGTGCATGGCCTCGCCCATGAGGTACTCGCGGAGCATGGGGCCCAGCGCCGCCTTGCCGTCGCCCCCGCGGGAGAACGGGGTGCGCCCGGAGCCCTTGAGCTGCACGTCGCGGCGGTGGCCGTGGCGGTCCACGAGCTCGCCGAGCAGCACGGCGCGCCCGTCGCCCATATGAGGGTTGAGGTGCCCGAACTGGTGGCCGGCGTAGGCCTGGGCGATGGGCTCGGCGCCGTCGGGCACCTCGGCGCCGGAGAGCCAGGCGGCCCCGCGCTCCTGCAGGGTCGCAGGGTCGAGCCCGAGCTCCTCGGCGAGGGAGGCGTTGAGCAGGACGAGCCGCGGCTCCGCCGGGGTGCGCGGGGTGGCGGGGGCGTAGAGCCCGGGCAGGTCGCGGGCGTAGGTGTTCTCGAAGGCGAACATGCACAGGCTCCGGCGCGAAGGGGGTTCGCGAGGCGGGCCGACCACCTTAGGCGCGGATTCCGTGGCTCGCCGTCTCGAGCGACCTCTCTCGGCGGCGAGATCGATGCTAAGCAAGAGGCTCATGTCTCCGACGCACATGCTGAGGACCGGGGCGCACCGTCGACTCCTGCCCCTGCTCCTCCTGCCCGCCCTCGGCTGCAGCCCCGGCTCGATCGTCATCAACGAGTTCGTCGCGAGCAACATCGAGGGGATCACCGACTCCGAGGGGGGCACCCCCGACTGGATCGAGCTCGGGAACCGGACCGACGGCGATGTCTCCCTGGACGGGTGGTTCCTCTCGGACGACGAGGACACCCCGCAGCGCCACAGCCTCGACGGTCTGGTGGTGCCCGCAGGGGGCTACCTCGTCCTCCTCGCCTCGGGCGACGTGTCTCGAGGTGACGACCACCTCTCCTTCCGCCTCAGCAGGGACGGAGAGATGGTGATCCTCAGCGACGGGGACGGCGTCGTGGACGACGTCGCCTACGGAGCCCAGGAGGGCGACTTGGCCCTCGCCCGCGTCCCCGACATGACGGGACGATGGGCCGCCGCCGAGCCCTCGCCAGGACGGGCGAACGAATAGTGCCCGGCCACGACGTGATCCCCGCCCGACGGGAGTTCAAGTACCTCGTCGACCGGGCGCGGATCCCGGCGATTCGGGCGTCCATCGCGCCGTTCTGCGTGCTCGACCCCCACGCCGACGACGACCAGACCTACGGCCTGCGCTCCCTGTACCTCGACACCCCCGACCTGCGCCTGTTCCACGCCAACGAGCGGGAGGCGCCGGTGCGGTTCAAGGCGCGCATCCGCTGCTACCCCGACGCGGTGCAGTCCCCCGTCTTCGCGGAGATCAAGCACCGGGACGGCGATGTCATCCGGAAGACGAGGGAGGCGCTCCCCGCCGGCGACTGGGAGGCCGGGCTCCGTGAGCGCGGCGCCCTCGGCGGGTTCGCGCACCGGATGCACCGGCACGGACTGGCTCCCGTGGTGCTGGTCGACTACCGGCGCGAGGCGTGGATCTCCACGGTGGACCCCTACGCCCGGGTGACCTGGGACTCGCAGATCCGCTGCCAGGAGGCCCGCCAGTGGAGCCTGGAGGCGGATCCGCGGCGGTGGCGCGCCATGGACCACGGACTCCTCACCTTCACGCCCCGTTCGCCCCTCGTCCTCGAGCTCAAGTGGGGTCGCTTCGCCCCGCCGTGGATGGTGCGGCTCGCGCAGGCCCTCGGCCTGGTGCGCGAGTCGTTCTCCAAGTACTGCTATTCGATGCACAGCCTCGCCGAGGACCACACCCGGGACTCCCGCGAGGCGCAGTCTGTCTGGATCTGACCCATGGACCTCCTCCACCAGCTGAGCAAGCCCGGATCTGCGGGGCTCGCGTCGGCTCTTCTCGCCATCGGGCTGGCGTTCGCGCTCGCCCAGCTCGTCAGCGCCGTCTACATCGCGACGTTCCGCGGCCTGTCGTACTCCCGGTCGTTCGTCCAGGGGATCCCGCTGGGCGCCATCGTCACGTCGACCCTGATGCTCGCCATCGGGGACAGCATCGCGGCGGGCATCGGCCTCGCGGGCGGCCTCAGCATCGTGCGCTTCCGCACCACCATGCGGGACCCACGCGACATGGTCTTCATCTTCGCGGGGCTCGGCGTCGGCATCGCATGCGGCCTGCAGGCCTACCCCGCGGCGATCGGGGGAACGCTGCTGTTCTGTCTCGCCGCACTGCTTCTGTTCGGGATCCACTACGGGGCCCGCAAGCAGTTCGATGGCCTCGTGCGGATGGTGGCTCCCGCGAGCTCGGACACCGCCGCCGCGATCAGCGCCGCCTTGAAGGCCCACACGGCCCACTTCGTGCTCGTCACGATGCGCGAAGTAGCGCAAGGCGACGCCTTCGAGCACGCGTACCAGGTGCGCATCCCCAACCCCGCCAACCGCCCGGCCCTCCTCCACGCCCTCGACGAGATCGAGGGGATCGCCGACGTCGCTCTTCACATGCAAGAGCCCTCTCTGGAGGTGTGACATGCACTGGCGCCTGCAGGACCAACTCACCCGGCACGGACCCAAGGCCCTCTTCCTCGCGAGCCTCGGCTTCGTCTCGGTGCTCGCCGTCGCCGGCCCGGCGGACACCGTCCTCGGCTACGCGGAGGTCGCCCCCGTCCGGGTGGCGTCCCTGGAGGCGGGCCGCATCGCAGAGATCGCGGTGACGCCGGGTCAGATCGTCGAGGCGGGCACGGTCGTGGCCACCCTGGACGAGGGGCCGATGCTCGGCCGGATCCGCGTCATCCAAGCCGAGCTGTCCCGAACGGGCGCGGTGCTCGAGGGCCAGGAGCGGGAAGCCAACACGGCGGCGACCGTCGCGGCCGGCAATCGCGCGGAGGCCGCGGCGCGTCTCTCGGCGGCGCGGGAGAACCTGCGCATCGCCCAGGAGCGACTCGACGCTCGCCGCGCCCAGGTAACCGCAGGGTTGACGACCCGGGACTCGCTCGTCGCCCTCGAAGCGGACGTCGCGACCGGCCAAGGCGAGGTCCGGCAGCTCTCCGCGCGCCTGGGAGCTCTCACCGAGGTGGCCGCCGCGGCGGCGGACGGGGTCGCCGGCGAGAAACCAGCGGTCGCGTCGGGGATTCGCGCCCTCGGAGTCGTGCAGGAGGAGCTCGCGCTGCTCGAGCTTCGCCGAAAAGAGCTGACCCTGCGCTCCCCTCTGGCGTCCCGCGTCGCGGCGGTGAACTACCGCGTCGGCGAGGTGCTCCCCCAGCAGACGGTCCTCGCGGAGCTCCTCCCCCTGGAGACCACCACGGTCGTTGCGTGCGTCCCCGAGCAGTACCCCGTCCGGATCCGGGCTGGGGGTCAGGCCGAGCTGTGGCCCGCGGACGGCGAGTCCGTCCGGAGCGGGACGGTCGTCGACGTGAGCGGACTGGTCTCCGAGGCCCCCGAGCGCTGCAAGCAGCGCCCCAACGAGGTCGGGTGGGTGCGGCCGGTGCGGATCGAGGTGGAGGGGGCCGGGCTGGTGCCGGGTCAGCGGTTCGACGTCGCGTTCGTCCCCCCCGAGGAGACACAGTGAAGGAAGCCCTGCTGGCCATCGCGGCCCTCCTGGCGGCGCCCGCGCTCGCGCTCGCCGACCCGATCACCCTCGAAGACGCCATCGCCCGCGCGCAGCAGCTCGACCAGCAGGTCCAGCTCCAGGCCCTGTCCAGCGAGGCCGCCGAGGCGCGGGTGCTCGCCGACCCACGAGCGGGCTCGCCGAGCCTTCGGCTGCGGGTCAGCGATCTGGACACCAGGACCGCGCTGCAGCCCACGCCGCGGGATCCCGAGTACACCGCCCGCTTGCGCATGCCGCTGCCGCGTCCCTGGGAGCTCGCCGCCGCCGCCCGCCAGGGCGCCGCGACCGTCGCTCGCGAGGACGCCGAGCTCGACGCCCTGAAGGACGACGTGCGGCTGGCCGTGACCGAGCGCGCGAGGGCGCTGCCCCTGCTCCGGCAGGCTGTCGCCACGGCCACGACGATCGTGGAGCTCCGGACGGAGCACGTCGAGCTGGTGGCCCGGCGCCGGACGGAGGGGCTGGCCACGGCGCTGGACTGGCTGGAGAGCGAGGAGCGGCGCCGCGATGCCGACGACCGGCGCGCCGCGCAACGGGCCGAGCTTCACGCGGTGGAGGCGGAGCTGCGGGCGCTTCTGCAGTGGCCGCTCGACGAGCCCCTCGAGGTCCTGGTCGGCGATCCCGACGCCCGCGCCGCCGCCCCCATCCCCGCCCTCGATGCGCTCATGCGACCGACGAGCGAGCTGGCCGCCGGCCGAGAAGCCACGGCCGAGGTCGCCCGGGCCGAAGCGCGGCTGCAGCGCAAGCGCCTGGATGCCTTGCCCTGGATCGACTGGCTGCAGGGCGGCGCCACGTTCCAGGACGATGCACCGGTCTCCTTCGACGTGGGCCTGGCGATCGACGTGCCGATCTACCTGTGGTCGCCGGCCAGGACGCGCGCCGCGGCTCAGGAGGTCGAGTCGGCGCGGCTGGAGCTGAGCGCCCTCGAGCGCGCAAACACCGATCTGCTCGACCGGCGGCGACGCGCGGCGGTGGCCGCTCAGGAACGCTGGCGGGTCGAGCAGGCCCACCGGGACGCGGTCACGACAGAGGCGCAGCGCCTGGTGGAGCTCGCCGAGCCCATCCTGCAGCTGGAGCTCCAGGCCCGCATCGCGCGGGCGGAGCTCAGGGTGCTGCTCGCCCTCACCGACCTCTCGAAGAGGCTCGACCGACTGGAGGCGGCGCGGTAGGCGCCCGCTAGCCCTCCCCCAGCACCCCCACCGGGCAGCTCACCCCGTTGAACCCGTGGTTGCAGTACCCGCCGGGGTTCTTGTGCAGGTACTGCTGGTGGTACTCCTCCGCGAAGTAGAACACCCCAGCGGGCACGATCTCGGTCGTGATCGCGCCGAACCCGGCCTCCGCCATCCGCTTTCCATACTCCAGCTTCACCCGCGCCGCGGCATTCTTCTGCTCGTCCGAGTACGTATAGATCCCTGACCGGTACTGCGTCCCCACGTCGTTCCCCTGGCGCATCCCCTGGGTCGGGTCGTGGTTCTCGAAGAACAGCTTGAGCATCGCCTCGTAGCTCGTCTTCGTCGGGTCGAACACCACCCGCACCACCTCGTTGTGGCCCGTCTTGCCCGAACACACCTCCTGGTACGTCGGGTTCTCCGTGTACCCGGCGGCGTACCCAACCGCGGTGCTGATCACGCCCTCGGCCTGCCAGAAGAAGCGCTCCGCCCCCCAGAAGCAGCCCATCCCGAACATCGCGTACGCGTGCGGCTCGGGGAACGGGCCCTTCATCGGCGTCCCCAGCACGACGTGCCGCGCGGGCACGGGCATCTCGTCGCTCCGTCCGGGCAGCGCGTCGGCGCGGGTGGGCATGCGGGTCTTGTGTCGGGAGAGGAAGTCGAACATGCCCTGAGGATGGCGCCGCCCCCCCGAACCGTCCACCCCCCAAGCGCCCCCTGCAATCGTCCTCGCCTCGCCGCGTACGACTCGCCAGGGACGCCGCTTCGACCCCGTCCTCGACGTGGCCTCCTGCCTGGAACACCGCCGGGTGGGCTGGAGCCGCGCCACCCGTACCTGCCGCTAGATCCCCGAGAGCGCCCCGCCTGACGCCGTCACCACAGTCGATGCTGCCGTCGTCTCCCCGGACGCCAGCGCCACCGTGTCCCCCTCGTCGAGCTGCCAGACGCGCACCGTGTGCTCCAGCGGCTCTCCGGGGGCGCACGTCGCCGGCGGCCCCTCCCCGCGCACGAGCCACACCGACCCGGGCCCCTCGACCGTCCCCTCCCCGTCGGCGTCCACCAGCAAGGTGGTCCGCTCGTCGATCCCGACTCCGAGGGGTGCCGTCCCCCAGTCCTGCTCGATCCGCGCCGTCCATGCCACGAGCCGCCCGAGCCGGTCCCGCTCCGCGAAGTGCGAGTCCGTGACCACACCGCCCAAGGGCGGCTGGGCCCACAGGTCGCGCTCCAGCGTCACCCGATCCGAGTAGGGATCGGCGAGCGCCTCCTCGCTGGTGACGCTGCCGTTCCGCGCCGTGAACGCGAACTCACCGAGCACCGCCAGCCCGGCGCTCGTGCCGCCGACCGCCGCGCCGCGTCCCCAAGCCGCTCGGAGGGCGTCCTCGACGCCGGTGTCCGTCCACTCCGCCGCGTACACCCCCTGGTCTCCGCCGGCGATCCAGATGGCTTCGGCCTGCTCCAGCCGCCAGGCCACCCAGGGGTCGTCGGCGAGCTCCCGCCGGTCGAGGAGCAACGTCTCCACGGAGTCCACGCCGCCCAGATCCGAGTACACCCAGTCGTTGTAGCCGTCGCTGCCGCTGGCGCGGATCACCACCAGGTCCCCGCCAGCCGCCGCGTCCAGCCACGCCGCGAAGGGAGCGTCTGGCTCCAGCCCTCCGCCGATGAGGAGGAGCGAAGGGCCGGCTGGACTCGGGGTCGCGTCCTCCCCGCTCCCCGTGAGCCAGGACTCGAGGTCGTCGGGCTGCTCCGGGGGCGGGGCAGGCGTCGGCGCGTCCCCGGGAGGCGCCTCGGACGGGCAACCGGCGAGGAGCGCGACCACGGACACGAGGCAAGTCGTACGCACACTCCGTTTGTAGCCGGGGACGGCCTCCTCTGCCCGCGTCCGGACTTCCGGTGGCGCCTCCGGGACCGAGGACCTTCCGTGAGCCTCCCGCTGCGATCGGAGCTCCATGCGCGCCGCTGCCCCCGCCCTCGTCCTCGCGCTGGCCCTCTCCGGGTGCGCCGAGGAGCTGCTCGTCCCGGACGACGCCCCAACCGCCGAGGGGGACGCCGCGGTCCCGCTCGTCCCCCTCCCGTCGGAGCGCCGCGTCGCCGCTCCGAGCGAGACCGCTGCCGCCGCCGACCCGGACTCCGGCATCGACCTCGCGGACCCCGAGCTCGACCTCTTCGACGGCGCCGGCGCCGTGCTCGTCCTCATCCAGGACCAGACGGGGGAGACCCTGCTCCTCGTCGATGGCTCGGGTGTGGTCCGGGCACAGCCGGTCCATCTTCCCTCGCATCCTGCCCGGTTCATCCTCGCCGACGGCGCCGATGTCTACGTCGTCGGCTCGACGGAGTACCTCGACGTCGCCAGCGGTCTGGTCCGCCCCTGGCCCGAGTGGAGCGTCGGCACCGGTGTCTCGAGCCCCGGTCAAGCGACCGTCGTCGACGAGTTCGAGACGACGGTCATCGACCTTCCGAGCGGCGCGGTCCTGAGCGCGACGTACGACGAGACCTACTGCTGGAGGGGCACCGGGTACTCGGCCACCGGGGCGCTGTTCGGGTTCGACATGGACTGGGGGGAGGTCCGCAGCCTGGACCCCGCCACCTTCGGTCAGTTCGTCGCGCGCATCGGCGGACTCGGCCCCCCGAAGTTCGCGATCGACGCCGACGGCACGGTCTGGACCGCCGTCGGAGACCGGCTCCGCTTCGACATTGAGGACACCCGGCGCCTCGCCTCCGACATCCTCGAGGTCGCCCCCTTCGGCGACACCGTGGCGCTCCTCATGGAGGGCACCGAGGAGCTCCCCGCCCGGCTCTCCGTGTTCGTCGGCGAGGAGGAGGTGGTGCTCGTCGACTTCCCCGGCGCCGTGGCCCTCGACGTGGAGCCGCTCTTCCTCTACTGAGGACCCGCGGCGCTACCCTGCGCCGCCATGGCCCTGCTCCACTCCCTCTCCGTCCCCGACGAGGAGCGCCCCCGGCGCGCGTTCGTCCTTCACGGGATCCTCGGCAACCTCGGGAACTGGCGCGGGTTCGCTCGACGCCTCGCCCGCGACCTGCCCGACACGACCTTCCACCTGGTGGATCTCCGCAACCACGGCGACTCGCCGAGGCTCCCCGGGCCCCACACCCTCGCCGCCGCCGCGGACGACCTCGAGGAGCTCGCCGGACGCATCGGCGCCCCCGACGTCGTCATCGGCCACAGCTACGGCGGCAAGGTGACCCTCGAGTACGCATCCCGCCGACCGGTCGGGCTCCAGCAGGCGTGGGTCCTCGACGCGACGCCCCACGCGCTGCCCGATCCCGGCGACGACAACGAGGTGCGCAAGGTGATGGCCGCCCTGCGGTCGGTCCCCCTCCCCCTCGCCAAGCGCGCGGACGTGGTCCCGCTCCTCGCCGAACGAGGCCTGCCTCGGTCCATCGGCACCTGGATGACCACGAACCTGCGCCCCGACGGCGACGGGTACGTCTGGACGTTCGACCTCGACGCCGCCGAGGCCATGCTCGCGGACTACTTCCGCCAGGACCTGTGGAGCCCCCTCGAGACCACCGACCCCGATGCCCCCCGGGTCCACCTCGTGCGTGCGTCGCGCTCGGACCGCTGGACCCCCGACGTCCGCGCCCGCCTCGACGCGATCCCGGCAGACGCGGCCGGCACCGCGCATGTCCTCAGCGGCGGCCACTGGATCCACGTGGACGCCCCGGACGCCCTCCGGGCGCTCTTCTCGGACCACTGGCCGTCCTGACCCCACCTGACCGCCCCGTCACCCCACCTGACCGAACGGTGAGCTTGACCCTCCCCTCCCCCTGCACAGGTTGAGGCCCATGCCCGACCCAATGGATGTCCTCGTCGTCTCAGACGACCCCCTCGCGCGCGGAGGCCTCCTCGCGCTGCTCCGTGCCGACCCCACCGTCACCGTCGTCGCCGCCTGCGGGACCGACGAGGTGGAGCCGGGCGTCGTCGTCGACGCCGTCATCTGGGACCTCGGTCCATCGGCCGACCACGCCGGGGAGCCCGAAGCGGTGGGGGAGCGCCCCACCCTGGCCCTCGTGTCCGACCCCGCCGCCGCCCGCACCGCCCGTGCCGCCGGCGCCACCGGGGTTCTCGGCCGCGCCCTCGAAGGGGACAAGCTCGTCGCCGCCCTGCATGGGGTCGCTGCCGGGCTCGTGGTCGTCAGCGCCGAGCTCGCCAACGCCCTCGGGGAGCCCCGGGAGGTGGACGACGCGGGCCTCGAGCCCCTCACCGGGCGGGAGCAGGAGGTCCTCGCCCTGCTCGCCGAGGGCCTCGCCAACCGCGACGTGGCCCTCGCCCTCGATATCTCCGAGTCCACCGCGAAGTTCCACGTCCGGTCGATCCTGTCGAAGCTCGGGGCCGCCACCCGCACCGAAGCGGTCGTCCGCGCCATGCGCGCCGGGCTCCTCGAGCTGTGAGCGCCCTCCTCCCTCGCCTCTCCCTCCGGACAGGCGCCGTCTCCCCGAACGGTGCGTGGGGCAACCCGCTCCCGCCTCATAGGGTCTCGTCATGACGCAACCGAACGCACTGTCCGCCCTCTCCGACTCCCTCGCCGACGCCGTCGCCCACGCGAACGACGGCGTGCTGCGGGTCCGCACCGGCCGTCGGGTCGGCTCCGGAGTTGCCTGGTCCAAGGACGGGCAGATCGTGACCGTCGCGGGCGCCGTGGGTCGGGCGACCACCGCCACCGTCGCCCTGCCTGGCGGCGAGGAGGTGGAGGCCACCATCAAGGGCATCGACCCCGCTCTGGACCTGGCGCTGCTCCAGGTCGACGCGGAGCTGACGCCTCTGCCGCGCACGAACGGGGCCGACCTGCGGGTGGGCAACATCGTCCTGATCCTCGGCCGACCGGGCCGCTCGGTGCGCGCGTCCCTCGGCCTCGTGTCCGCCCGCGGCGACGAGACCTGGAAGACACCCCTCGGCGCCGAGGTGGCGCGATTCATCGACGTGGACGGCAACCTGCCTCCCGGCTTCGGGGGCGGCGCGCTGGTGGACACCAGCGGCCACGTCGTCGGCCTGAACAGCCGATCCCTGGTGCGCGGAGGCACGACGCTGCCCTCGGACACCGTGGACGCGGCGGTCGCGATCCTGGCCGAGCACGGCACCCGGGCTCGTGGCTGGCTCGGCGTGCGCTTCGAGCGGGTCGCGCTGCAAGGGGACGACGCGGAGGCGGCCGGCACCGACGCCGGACTCCTCGTGCGCGGCGCGGCGGAGAACTGCCCGGCCAGCGCGGCCGGGGTGCGCGTGGGCGACGTGCTGTTGAGCCTCGACGGCAAGCCCCTCGGGAGCTGGCGCCAGCTGGCTCAAGCCCTGGCCGGCGCGGCGGGGCGGGAGCTCACCCTGCGGGTGCTGCGGGGTGGCGAGGCCGTGGAGCTGACGGTCACCCCGTCGGAGAAGCGCGGCCTGCGCTGCTGACCCCCGCGGGCAACTGCTCGGCACCCGCGGGCCTCGTCGTCAGTGGACGACGTTCGGGCACCAGATGGGCAGGACGTTGGGGCTGATGGTCACCGCGCCGCCCCCGAGGCCCGAGACCGTCACGGTGCCCCACGCCTCCGTGCCGTCGTCCACCTCCATCTCGACCGTGACCGTGTCTCCCGACGCCCCGTTCGCCTGGTAGAAGGCGCCGCCCGAGGTGTTGTCCTGGAGGACGACGCTCGCGCCCGCCGCCTGGTCGTAGATCCCCGCGCCGTCGTAGCTGCCGTCCACCGCGATGCGCAGCACCCACTGCCCCGCCGCCATCTGCTGGCGGAAGTTCGACGACCCCGTGAAGTTCTGGCAGCCCGAGTTGCTCTCCACGGTGACCGTGGCGGTCGATGCGCCGGCGACGTCCACGTTGAAGGGGAACGGGTCCGGCGGGAGTTGGGGCACCGAGTCGTCGTCGTCCCCCGCCGAGTCGTCGTCGTTCGCGGCGGCCGAGTCGTCGTCGTCCTCGACCGGGGAGCCGACGGGACAGCCGGCGAGGGCGAGAGCGAGGAGCGGGATCAAGGAGCGAGGGTCGATGGACATGGGCGCATCCGAGAGTGGGGCCGTGAGCGGCAGGGTGGGTCCTGGGCGATTGTACGACTGGGCGGCCGTCCGGTCGGGGCTCTACGCTGCACCCATGCGTCTGCGCTTCCTGCTCGCCCTCATCTGGTCCCTCGCGCTCGCGGGGTGCCCCACCGTCTCGGACGACGACGACGCCACCGGAGACGATGACGACGTCGCGACCGACGACGACGACCTCGCGGACGACGACGACGATGATGATGACGACGACGACGACGATGACGACGACGGCGCTCCCTCTCTGGACGAGCAGCTCGCCGCCCTCATCGCGACGCTGGATGCCCCCCCGGAGCCCCTGACCGCCGTCACGGCGGACCCGGCCCTCTGGTCCCTGGGTCAGGCCCTGTTCTTCGACCCCGTCCTGTCCGGGAACAAGGACGTCGCCTGCGCCACCTGCCACCACCCCGACTGGGGCACGTCGGACGGACTGCACTTGACGCTCGGCACCGGGGCGGAGGGGGTCGGCCCGGAGCGAGCCGACGGCCCCCACGGTCCCTACATCGCCCGGCACGCGATGGCCCTGTTCAACCTCGGAGACCCGTCCGTGCGGTCCCTGTTCTGGGACGGCCGCGTGCAGATCACCGGCCAGGGGATGTTCACCCCCGCCGGGACGGACCCGCTGCCGGATCTGGACAACCTGCTGGCGGCCCAGGCGCTGATCCCCGTCCTCGACCCCGGGGAGATGCGCGGACTGCCCGGCGACCTCGACGTGGACGGCAACCCCAACGAGCTCGCCCAGATCCCGCTCGGCGACCACGAGGCCCTCTGGGACGCGCTCATGGACCGGCTCCTCGCCATCCCTGCCTACGTGACCCTCTTCGACGCGGCGTATCCCAACGTCGCCGCGGCGGACCTCACCTTCGCCCACGCGGCGAACGGCCTCGCGGCGTACCAGGCGCAGACGTATTCCTTCCCGAACTCCCCGTGGGACGAGTACCTGCGCGGGGATCTGACCGCCCTCGGCGACGATCAGAAGCTCGGCGCACTCCTCTTCTTCGGGGCCGCGGGCTGCGGGGACTGCCACTCGGGGGCCCTGCTCTCGGATCAAGAGTTCCATGCGACGGGCGTCCCCCAGCTCGGCCCGGGGCGCAACCCGGCGGCGCCCTACGACTGGGGCCGCGAGCACCTCACGGGCGACCCGGACGATCACTTCGCCTTCCGCACCCCGCCTCTGCGCAACCTCACGCTGTCGGCGCCGTACATGCACACGGGGACGCTGCTCACGCTCGAGGACGTGGTCATCCACTACGCCGACCCGGCCGTCACCGCCGAGGAGTTCGACCCCTCGGTGCTCCATCCGGACCTGCAGAGCGAGCTGCACCAGGACCCGACGCACGTGGCGGATCTGGTGGCCTCGTTCAGCGACGACCTCCCGACGGACAGCGGGGGGAGACTCTCCGTCGGGTTGAATAACCTGCGGGCGTTCCTCGTCTCCCTCACCGACCCGGCGGCGGAGAACCTGCCCGCCACCGTGCCTGCGAGCGTGCCGTCGGGCCTGCCCGTCCCGAGTGAGGGCCCCTGACGCGCGCGGTGTCCGAAGGAGCCCCCATGCGCCCGTCCCTCGTCCTGCTCGCCCTCGCCCTGTGCACCCCCGCCCTGGCCAGCGCCGGGCCCGCCGCTCACGCCAAGGACCTGAAGGAGGCGCGGCGGATCCTGGGAGATCTGGGGCCCACCGTGCCGCGTGCCGTCTGGGAGGACGCACGGTGCGTGTCCGTGATGACCATCCACAAGGGTGGCTTCGTGGTGGCCGGGTTTGGCGGCCGGGCGTACCTGACGTGCCGGGAGGACGGGGCGAAGACCTTCGGTCCGCCCATCGTGCAAAAGGTAGGGGGCGGCTCGGCGGGGGCGCAGATCGGGGGGCAGCGGGTCGAGCTCGTGATGATCTTCTCGGGCGCGGCGAACATCAGCGAGGTGGCCAACACGACCCCCGTCTTCAGCGGATCCGCGAGCGCGACCGCGGGCGAGGAGGGCGTGGGAGCCTCCGCCGGGGGCGCCCCGGTGGTCGCGGGAGCAGTGACGACGATCAGCAAGAGCAAGGGGCTCTACGCGGGAGCGACCTTCGAGGGGATGGTCGTCGACCCGGACGAGCGCAAGACGGCGGAGCTGCTGGGGCGCTGGGCGGACCCAGCGGAGATCCTGTTCGGCGACGGTGAGGTGCCCGCGGTGGCGAAGGACTTCGTGGACGACGTGGCGATCTGGGCGACCGGCGAGGACCCGCGGGTCAAGACGAAGTAGCCGGCACTCCGGAGGCCCGACGCGGGCTCAGGGAGTGGCGGCCTTCCAGGCGTCCAGGCGGGCCTTGGGGAGAGCGCCGCGCCGCTTCGTGGCGCCGGAGAACGTGAGCGCGGTCCCGATGCTGATGCAGGCCCCGAGGGGAGCGGCGACGGCGATGGACGCCTCGGGGTTCCGGGTGGCGAAGGGCAGCAGGACCAGGGCCGAGACGAAGCTCGTGGCGAGCATCGGGATGCCGATGGCGAGGCGCGCGTCGGCGACCTCGCGAGACACGGGACCCTCTCGGTCCCAGGGCTCGTGGGGGAGGAGCGCGACGCGGGCCAGGGTGTCCGCGGGGGCTTCGACCGTGATCACGGAGCCGCCCTCGACCTCGGCGAGAGTCACCCCCGCGTCCGGCCAGGTGGCGGCGAGCTCGAGGGGGCGCGGGTCCGGAGCCGACGAGGCGGGACCGAGGGCAGCGACGACGGCGGAGCGGACCTCGTCGAGAGGGCGCGCCACGAGGATCTCGAGGCGGGCGAGGCCCTGCGCCTCGTGGAAGGCGAGCGCGGTGCGGACGCCATCCTCTTCGAGGACGAGCAGCGAGCGGTCTCCCGGGCGGGGCTCGACGGGCCACTTGCTCCAGGGGACCATCACGAGGCCGGCCTTGCGGGCGCGGAACACGCTGCGGTGGGTGGTCCAGGCCACGTCGCGCCAGCCGTGAGCGCGGAGGGCGACGAGGTCGGGGAGCCAGGCCGGGGCGGGCTCGGGGGCAGCCTGCGCGGCGGGGGCGGGCTCCTCCGTCGGGGCAGGCTCCTCCGCCGGGGCGGGCTCCTCCGCCGGGGCCGGCTCCTCCGCCGGGGCGGGCTCCTCCGCCGGGACGGGCTCCTCCGCCGGGGCGGGCTCCTCCGTCGGGGCGGGCTCCTCGGTCGGGGCAGGCTCCTCCTCCGCGGCCGCCACCACCGGAAGGAGCAACAACGCCAACGCCAGGGCGATCCCCGTCCTCATGCGTACACCGGCCCCAGCACGAGCCGCGGGTCGGGATAGGTAGCGAGCGCCGCGTCCCGCTCCTCGACGGCAACCACCCCGGGCATGTCGTGGGTCTGCGGGCGCGCCAGGCTCAGCTGGAAGTGCAGGTGCGGTGGCCAGCCCCCGTTCTCGGACTCGTCGCCGAGCCATCCGATCCGATCGCCAGCGACCAGCGCCCGGCCTGCCTGCATCCCATCGAGCGACGCCGCCGACAGGTGCCCATAGAGCGCCCACACGGTCACTCCTCCCAGCACGTGCTCCGTGACCACCACGTGCCCGTAGTCGCCGGGCTCCGGGTTCGCCCCCGCCGCGAAGACCACACCATCAGCGAAGGCGCGGACCTCGGTGCCCGCCGGGCCACCCAGGTCGATCCCCACGTGCAGCGTGCGCGCGCCTGCGAAGAGCTCGTGCTCGTACATGCCGCGCCGGTCCTCGTCGTACCGCCCAATGGCGAAGTCCGGGTTGCCGGGGGGCCGAGGCGCGTCGGGGCGCGTCAGGTCGAGCACCACGGCGTCGTCCGGCAGATCCATGACCCGCGCGAACGACAGGGAGTCCCAGGGAATGGCGGACGCATCGACCACGGCGCGCACCATAGCGGCGGCGGCCGCGGCGGGTCTTCAGCCGGCGGCGCGAGGCACGGATTCACCGCACCGGGCGGTCAGTACCGCGTGACCACTCCGCCGTCGCAGTCCTCGTCGAAGTCCGGGTCCTGGGAGGTGAAGGGGTCACCGCCGGTCGTGTAGTAGAAGACCGTCTGGGAGTAGCTCGCGTACTCCGTGTGGCACTCCGCTGCCAGATCGCCGGTCGGGCAGGCCTGGCCGAAGGTGTACGTGCCGCCGAGGGTCTCACACAGGCTGGACAGCGTGGTGTCGCACGTCGCCTGGAGTTGGGTCGCGTACAGCGGGTTGTCCGGCGCGGCCTGCTGAACACACTTGCTCTCCGCAGCCATGATGTCGCACTTGCACGCGTTCCCCGCGCAGCCCCCCAGCGCGGTCAGGCCAGCGAGCAGCCCCACGATTCCCATCCACTTCATCGGGTCCTCCAATCGCCGCGCACCTCGGCCCTCCCGCCGAGCGCGACGCAGGGAAAGCTTGCCTGCCCCCCACCCCCGACGCCATGGTGGACAGAGGAAGAGAGGTGTCCCATGCGTCTCCGCCGCGCGATCACCAACCTCGTCGAGTCCGGGCCGCTCCTCCGGGAAGGGATGGCCTCGGGGAACCTCAAGGTCCTCGCCAACCTGCTGGGGCCGGCCTTCCGGGGGCTCGTGATGGAGGCGGCGAAGGCCGGGCCTCACACCCGCATGCCCGTCGGCAACACGGCGCTCTTCGACTGGGAGTACTCCCAGGACAAGGACCAGCTCCAGCGCTTGTACGAAGCCGCGAAGCGCGACCAGTGGAACGCCACCACCGACCTCGACTGGACCCGCCACGTCGACCCGTTCGATCCCCACACCCAGCTGATCCCGAACGACTACCTCGTCATGAAGGACCACCCGGCGTTCTCCAGCCTCACGAAGAAGGAGGAGGCGATCCAGCGCCACGCGGTCCTGTCCTGGCTGCTGTCGCAGTTCCTGCACGGCGAGCAGGGCGCCCTGTACGCGGCGTGCCAGGTGACGTCGGCGGTGCCGTGGATGGACGCGAAGCTCTACGGGAGCACGCAGGCGGTGGACGAGGGGCGGCACGTCGAGGTGTTCCACCGCTACCTCACGGAGAAGCTCGAGAAGCTCTACCGCATCGACGACAACCTCTACGTCATCATCGACGCGCTCATGCGCGACTCCCGCTGGGACATGAAGTTCCTCGGGATGCAGATCATGATCGAGGGGCTCGCGCTCGGCGCCTTCTCCACCATCCGCGCCGCCACCGACGAGCCCATGCTCAAGGACATGCTCACCTACGTCATCGCGGACGAGGCGCGCCACGTGCAGTTCGGCGTCGTCGCCTTGCGGGACTGGTACGTCAAGACCGAGGCCCTGTCGGAGCGTGAGCGGCGTGAGCGTGAGGACTGGGTGTTCGAGCTGACGCTGCTCATGCGCAACCGGTTCCTCGCCCACGAGATCTACGACGAGTACTGGGGCCACGCCATGAGCCGCAAGGAGTGGGACCGGCTCGTGATGAACAGCGGCCTGATGACGCTCTTCCGCCGCACGATGTTCAAGCGCATCATCCCGAACATCAAGCGGATCGGCCTGCTCAGCGACCGGGTCCGCCCGCGGTACGCCGAGCTGGGGATCCTCCAGTTCGAGCGCGAGCGCGACGCCACGCGCCTGTCCACCGAGGACATGCTCGTCCCCGTGTAAGGGCCGGTCGGAGCGAGGGGAGACCCGGCGACGTACGCTTGGGCCGTGACGGATGTCCCGACCCGCTGCCGCATCTGCGAGTCCACCTGCGGCCTCATCGCCACCGTCGAGGACGGCGTCGTCACCCGCCTGCGTCCCAACCCGGACCACCCGTTGAGCCGGGGCTACGCCTGCCGCAAGGGGCCGGCGTTCCTCGAGGTCCAGAACCACCCGGATCGGGTCACCCGGCCCCTTCGACGGGGGCCGCAAGGGCTGGAGCCCGCCAGCTGGGAGGACGCCGTCACGGACATCGGCGCCCGGCTCCGTGCGCTCCACGACGCGCACGGCCCCGAGGCGATCGGCGTGTACCTCGGGAACGCCACCGTGAACTCCCTCGGCGCGGTCCTCGGGGGAGAGGCCCTGCGGGGCGGGGCGGGCACGACCAAGGGCTACAGCGCGCTGACGCTCGACAACAGCGAGATGTACGTCGTCCTCGAACAGGTCATGGGCAACCCGTTCGGTTCGTTCGTCGCCGACTACGCGCACAGCGATCTCGTCGTCCTCGTGGGGACCGACCCGGTGGCCAGCCAGCCGTCCCAGATCCAGTCTCGCCCCGGAGCCGTGTCGACCCTCCTCGAGCGGGCGAAGGCGGGGCAGCTCGTCGTCGTCGACCCGCGCCGATCGGAGACGGCGAAGCGGGCCGAGCACCTCCGGCCCCGCCCCGGCGGCGACGCGGTGATGCTCGCGTGGCTCGTCCGGGAGGTCCTCACCTCGGCGCCCCACCGCGCCCGCCTCGACGGGGACCGCCTGTTCTCCGCCGACGACGTGGGCCTTCTGGCCGACGCCGTCGCCAGCTTCGACCTCGAGCGCGCCGCGCGTGAGTCCGGACTCACGCCGACGGAGCTCACCCACCTTCGGGACCGTCTCCTGGCCGCGGAGCGCCCCCTCGTCTGGAGCGGGCTCGGCGTCCTCCTCGGGCCCGACGGCACGGTGGGCTACTGGCTCACGCTGTGCTTGCAGGCCGCACTGGGCGGCATCGACACGGACGGAGGGTGGCTCCAGCAGCGAGGCGCCATCGACTTCCCGCGCCTCATGGCGCGCACCGGGACGAAGGGCAGCGACCCCGACCGCCGCAGCCGAATCGGCGACTACCCCGCGGTGCTCGGCAGCCTCGCCTCGGCGACCCTCGCCGAGGACATCCTCACCCCCGGGGACGGGCAGCTCCGGGCGCTGGTGGTCGTCGCGGGGAACCCGGCCCTGTCGCTCCCCGACGCCGCGCGGGCCCGAGAGGCCCTCGACTCCCTCGAGCTCCTCGTCTCCCTCGACCTGACCGTGAACGACACGGGGGCCCTCGCCCACTGGGTCCTCCCCGGAGCCACCTGGCTCGAGCGGGACGAGGTGGACGTCCAGGGCGGCAACCAACGCATGGAGGCGCACCTCTCCCTGGACCGGGCCGTCACTCCGCCGCGGGGAGACGCCCGCCCCGAATGGGAGACCCTCCTCGCCATCACCCGGGCGGCCGGCTGGCGCCCCTTCGGGAGCCTAATCGCGGACCTCGGCCTGCGCGCGACGGGGGCCACTCCCCTCACCATCGCCCGGGCGCTCACCACGTTCTCACCCGTCTCGTGGCGCAAGCTCGCCCGCGACGCCGACGGCGTGACCCTGCCCGGCTCGCCCCTCGGGGGGCTCCGCGCCCGGGGCAGCGACCACCCTCACGGTCGACTCACGCTCGCCGTCCCCCACTTCATCACGGCGCTCCACGGCCGCCTCGGCGCCGACCCACGGCCCGAGGGGGATCTGGCCCTGCAGCTCGTCTCCTCGGTCCGACCCGTCGAGACGATGAACACGTGGCTCCACCACAGCCAGGGCGCGTCCCGGAGGGTCCCCGTCGCCCGCCTCCACCCCGACGACCTCGCGGTGCTCGGGGGACCGGAGACGATCCGCTTGCGCCGCCCCGACGACGACACTCTCTTTGTCGACGTGGACGCCCGCGCCGACGACGGGGTCCGCCCCGGGGTCGTCGTGCTCCCCTTCGGCTGGGGCCACCACGAGGGCGCGCTCGGCGCCGGCCCCGACGGACCACGAGGAGTGAACGCGAACGTGCTTGTTGGGACCGACCGCCTCGAGCCCTTCACCGGGCAACCCCTGAGCAACAGCCGCTGGGTGCTCGCTCACGCGCTGGGTCTGCTCCTCACGCTGCTCGTGGCCGGGTGCGTGACTCCGGCTCCCACGCCGGTGTGCGCCGGCAACGACGCGGACTGCGACGGCGCCCCGTCGTCGGTGGACTGCGACGACAGCGACCCCGACGTGAACCTGGACGCGACCGAGGTGTGCAACGGGGTGGACGATGACTGCGACGGCGCCGTCGACGACGGCTTCGACGCCGACGGCGACGGGGTGACCACCTGCGCCGGTGACTGCGACGATCTGGACCCCACGAGCTACAGCGGCGCCGAGGACCTGTGCATCGACGGCGTCGACAACGACTGCAACGGCATCATCGACGACGGGCCCTACCAGGACGAGGACGAGGACGGCGTCTGCGACGACCTCGACTGCGACGACCAGGACCCGGACGTGCTCCCGGGCGCGGTGGAGGTCTGCGACGGGGTCGACCAGGACTGCGACGAGGAGGTCGACGAGGGCTTTGACGCCGACGGAGACGGGGTGACCACCTGCGCCGGCGACTGCGACGACGACGACCCGTCCGAGTACCCGGGCGCCCCCGAGATCTGCGACGGCGAAGACAACGACTGCGACGGCACGGCCGACTCTCCCCTGGGCCCCACGGACAGCGACGGGGACGGCTACGACGCCTGCTTCGACGACGACTGCGACGACGACGACGCGACGGTCTTCCCCGGCGCCTTCGAGATCCCCGACGGCGTGGACGACGACTGCGACGGCGAAGCCGACGAGGGCTACGAAGGGATCGGCAACGCCGAGCTCTTCGGGCCCGGGTCCGACGGCGCCGAGGAGCTCGGCGGACTGGGGCTCGTGGTGTCCAACGCGGGCGACGTGAACGCCGACGGGATCTCGGATCTCCTCGTCGCCTCGCCGAACGCCCAGCAGGGCAAGGGGCGCGTGTTCCTCCTGCTGGGAGGCGCGTTCGACCTCTCCGCTCCCCCCGCCACCTGGCAGCCCCACGCGACCATCACTGGCTCCGCGGACGGGGAGAAGCTGGGCACCGGCGTGGCGCTGGTGGACCTCGATGACGACGGCTTCGACGACGTCGTGGTGGGAGCGCCTTTCGGGGGGCCCGGCTCGGGGCCCGAGGGCGAGGTGCGCATCTTCTGGGGCCAGTCCAACCCGCCCGCGGGGGCATGGCCGGTGGGCTCCCCCGACGTCTCGATCCTGGGGGCCTACGGGGTCGAACGCTGCGGCGAGGGCCTCGTCCACGCCGGGGACATGAACGGAGACCAGCACGCGGATCTGGCGGTGGGTTGCCCCTGGTACACGACCCCGGGCGGCATCGTGGGACGCACGGCGGTGTTCACCGGGAGGAGCCGGGCCGCCTGGGGGTCGGTGGGTCTGTCCACCGACGCGGACATGCTCATCGTGGGTCAAGGGACCGAGGAGCACACCGGGGCGGTCCTCGCGGGGAACCTGGACATGGACGGGGACGGCCTCAGCGACCTCGCCGTCGGGTCGCCGGACTTCTCGGGCAGCCGGGGGCGGGTGGGGCTCAAGCTCGGCGAGGTGCTCCTGCCGGCGAGCGTCGAGCTCGGTGACGTGGAGCGGACCTGGGAGGGCGCGGTCTTCGACGACCTCGGGGCGGGCCTCGGGGCGGGGGACCTCACGGGCGACGGCCGCGCGGAGCTCCTGGTCCTCGCGCCGGGCTGGACGAGCGACCAGGGCCGCGCCCACGTCTTGCTCGGCGCCCAGACGCTCCCCGCCTCGGGCTTCGCCTCCGCGGCGGCGGGCTGGACCATCGAGGGGGGCGTGAGCGATGGACTCACGGGCGGCACGATCTCCGACGTGAGCGGGGACGGCCTCGGTGATCTCATCATCTCGTCTCCCGGCTGGGACGGCCCGAGGGGTGGCGACCAGGGGCGGGTCGGGATCTTCGAGGCGCCGGTGGACACCGGGGCCACCACCATCGACGGAGACGCCGACGCGGTCATTCAGGGTGAGTCCGGCGGCGATGGGTTCGGCACCTCGCTCCAGGGCCTCGACGACGGCAACGGCGACGGCCAGCCAGACCTCATGATCGGCGCCCCGTACTCGGACAGCGGGGCCAGCGGCGGGGGCCGGGTCCTCTTCGTCCCCGGATTCCCATGAGCGGCCCCGAGGCCGCGCCGGTCGTCCTCGCTCGGGCGACCCTGGACCGCGAACACGAGGGTCTGCGGATCGACCGGGCCGCCATGCTCGCCCTCGACCTTCCGTCGCGGAATCGGGCCCGGAAGGCGATCAAGGCAGCCCGGCTGCTCGTGGACGGTGCCGTGGTCGAGACCTCGCGCCTCGCCCACGCTGGCGCGACGCTCACGCTGCTCGCCTCCGACGTCCCGCCGCCCGCGCTGGAGACCGAGCTCCCCATCGTCTGGAGCGATCCCCACCTCGCAGCCGTGGACAAGCCTGCCGGGCTCGTCACCTCGGGGCACCACGACCGGACGCTCGCGCGCGCCCTCCCCTGGAACCTGCCGCCGAGCGAGGTCGAGGACGCCCTCCCGTACGCGCGCCCGGTCCACCGCCTGGATGCGCGCACCCGGGGCCTCGTGCTCGTCGCCCGGAGCCACCGCGCCCTCGTGGAGCTGGGTCGCACGTTCCAGGAGCGGAGGATCCGCAAGCGCTACCGAGCGCTGGTGGGGGCGAGGCTCGAAGGAAGCGGCGTCGTCGACGAGCCCGTGAGTGGGCGTGAGGCTCGCAGCCAATGGAGCGCAGTCAGCCACTCACGCAGCCTCGTCACCGACTGGATCACCACTCTGGATCTGTGGCCGGAGACCGGCCGCACCCACCAGCTTCGGAGGCACTGCGCCGCGCTGGGGGCGCCGATCCTCGGAGATCTACGGTACGGAAGCCGACTGCGCGGTCAGGGCCTCTTCCTCGCCGCGGTTCAGCTCGAGCTGCCGCACCCGGTCACCGGGGAGCCCCTGACGATCGCACTCGACGAGCCCTACAAGTTCGGCGCGTTCCGGGACCGGGAAGCACGCCGCTGGGCAAAGTGGCGGGAGTAGACATGGGCGTGGAGATCGAGCGGAAGTTCCTGGTGGCCGGCGACGGGTGGCGCGTGGCCAGCGATGGGGGCACCGAGCTGATCCAGGGGTACATCAGCACCGATCCCGATCGGGTCGTGCGGGCCCGGGTGGCGGGCCACCGGGGGACGATCACGCTCAAGGGGCGCAGTGACGGCGCCGCCCGCGCCGAGTTCGAGTGGTCGATCCCGGCGGACGACGCGCGGCAGGTCCTTCACACCCTCGCGGTGCCCCCCCTCATCGAGAAGATCCGACACCGGGTAGAGCACGCAGGCCACACCTGGGAGATCGACGTCTTCGGGGGGCGCAACGCCGGGCTGGTCGTCGCGGAGGTGGAGCTGGAGCGCGAGGACGAGGAGGTGGCGCTCCCCGACTGGGTCGGCGAGGAGGTCACCGGCGATCATCGCTACGCGAACTCGAGCCTCGTCGCGGCGCCCTTCGACACCTGGGACTGAGCACCCGACGCTCTCGAGCCACCCGCCGCGCGACGCGGCGACCGAGCGCCTACCGGATGGGACCGCGCGCGAGGAAGGTGACCGCGTAGCGGGCGATCTCCTTCTGCCCCTGGACGTTGCCCCCATTCGCGTCCCAGTGGGACAGGAGCACGGTGCCGTCGTGGCGCACCGTCTCCTGGTAGCGGCGGCCGTCCGGCAGGGTCATGTTCGCGGCGATGACGGGGCCGGTGCAGAGCACGCTGCCGTTCTCGTCCACCGTCACGTTCGCGCAGACGTAGTTCTTGATGGGGCTCTTGGCCCCCACCGGGCGGTGGACGACGCGGATCTCCGCGCCCGCCGCGACCAGGTTGCGGAGCGCGTCGAGGGAGGCGCGGTCCGGGTCGGCGGTGACGCCCGGGTCGTGGCTGTAGACGACGCGCTGCTCCATGGCGGTGAGGCGCCGCACCTGCCCGTCCACCCCGCTGACCTGGTTGGAGATGTTCTGGAGCGCGCCCCGCATGCTCTCCACCGAGGTCTTCACCTGGGCCACGTCTCCCGGCAGGCGGGTGATCGACGCATCGCCCACGACCCCGCGCACCGTCGCGCTCCCGCTGCACATGTTCGCGCCGAGCACGACGATGAAGATGAGGAGCAGCATCACCGCGAACCGGACGTTCGTGGGGTGCATCAGCGGACGCTTCGGGGCCGGGTCAGTCATCGGCGGCACCTTAAACGACTTCACCGCGGCGCGAGGCAGATCCGTCCTTCCCCCGCCGCGCCCGGCCTGCTATCTCCCCGTACGTCTCGCGGCTCTCGCCGCTCCCGCCCACGGCCTCGCGCCCACCCGGAGGAATCCATGCCGACTGTCATCTCCCTTCGGGCCGCCCGCCTGGGTGGTGGAGCACCTGCGTCGTCCGGCGAGGTGCTCACCGCGTGAGCGAACGGGGAGCCTCCCGGTGTTCGGGACCTCCCCCCGCGTGAGCGACGCGCCGTCTCCCGGCTGGCCGGCCTCCGACTCCCCTTCCCCCTTCTTCGCCTCGCTCGTCCCGCACGGGGCGGGACCGCTCACGCATCACCTGCGCCTTCCGGTCACCCCGAAGGCGCCTGGAGCTTGCGTTGATTCACACGCTGACTGACCTCGGGCGGCCGCCCGAGACCCTCGCCTCCCTCCCGGAGGCCCACGTCCTCACGCGCGTCGTGGCCGATCACGGCACGCGCTATCACGTCCACTGCGAGTCCGGCCGCCGGTCGGCCTGGCTCCCTCCCACCGTCCGGCTCCCCGACGACGGCCCCCAGCGGCCGGCCATCGGAGACTGGGTGGTCATCGACCCGCGAGGCGACGAGCCGGTGTTCATCACCGGGATCGTCCCCCGCACCACCGAGCTGGCCCGTCAAGCGACGGGCCTCGCCACCGCGAAGCAGGTGATCGCCGCCAACGTCGATCGTGTGCTCGTGGTGGCGTCCATGAACAAGGACCTGAACGTGAGCCGCCTCGAGCGGCTCGTCGCGGCGGTCGAGGCGAGCGGCGCCCAGCCGGTCGTCGTCATCCACAAGGCCGATCTGGACCCCACAGGCGAGCGCAGGATCCGCGCGCGCCTCGGGGCCCTGGTCGACCTCGTGGACGTCGTGTTCACCTCGGTGGTCCTGCCCGACGGGCTCTCCCCCCTCGACCCCTACCTTGGTCCGGGGGTGACCCTGGCGCTGGTGGGCTCGAGCGGGGTCGGCAAGTCGACCCTCGTCAACCACCTCCTGGGGCACGAGGCCCAATCCACCCAGAGCCAGCGCCTGGACGATGACCGGGGGCGCCACACGACGACGGCGCGCTCGCTGCACGTCCTCCCCGACGGCCGAGGCGTCCTCATCGACACCCCGGGGATGCGGGAGCTGGCCCTGTGGTCCGGGGACGGGCTGAGCGCCGCGTTCGCGGACATCGAGGCCCTCGCCGAGAGGTGCCAGTACCGGTCGTGCAACCACGACGGGGACTTCGGGTGCGCCATCGAGGCCGCCCTGGCCTCGGGGGAGCTGGACGCGCGCCGGTGGGAGAACCACCTCAAGCTCGAGCGCGAGGCCGCCTACCACGCGCGACGAGCGGCGGGCACGGAGCGACAGCGCGGACGGTCGTTCGCGAAGTACGTCCGGTCGCTGAAGAAGGAGGTCTGGTGACGCTGGCGCCGAAGACGCCTCACCTCCGGACGCAGAGAGGCGCCGCCGACCTCACCGGTCGACGGCGCCTCTCGCGGCTCCCCTCGGGGAGCGGACCTACTTGACGAAGGTGAAGTCGAGCGTGAGCGCGACCTCGTCCTTGATCAGATCGTCGGGCTTGCCGGGGTAGGTGAGACCCCAGTCCTTGCGGTTGATCTTGAACTCGGCCTTGGCCTTGACCGCCTCGCCCTCCGCCGCGAACGTGGCGGGGAAGGAGATCGTGTTCGTCACGCCGTGGAACTTGAGGTTCCCGGTGACCTTGGCCGCGCCGCCCTCACCGTGCTCGATCTTCGTCGTGGCGAAGTCGGCGGTGGGGAAGGTGTCCACGTCGAAGAAGTCGGGGGACTTGAGGTGCCCCGTCAGCTTGTACGGGCCGGTGCCCTCCTCCGGGTTCTGCTTGTCGGCCCAGAGCGTGCTGGTCTGCACGACGAAGCGCACGAAGGTGACCTGACCGGCCTCGTTGCTCACGGCCTGCCCGGAGAAGCCGGTGAAGCCGCCCTTGTGGGTGTTGGTGACCTTGGCGCCGAGGAAGCCGATGGAGCTCTTCGTCGTGTCCGCCGTCCAGCGCTGGCCCTCGGGGCTCTTGATGTCGGCGGGGTCCTTCACGGCGGTGGCCTCGGCCTCGGGGGCCGCGGCCTTGTCACCCGCCTGGGTGGTCTCGGCGGGGGCCTTCGGAGCCTCGGCCGGCTTCTCGACCGCGGCGGCCGGCTTGGAGTCGATCTCCTCCGTGTCGGCGCAGCCGCCGGCGATGAGGGCGCCGGTGAGGGCGAGGACGAGGGTGGTGGTACGCAGCATCGAAACGGATCCTTCTTCTCTCGGCGCGTCGGGGTGGGACCTCCCCCTTCCCGTTCGCTGCCGGTGGGTGGCGGCCGTATAGTGCGGCGGTCGGCCCAACGTCCACTCCCCTCCCCCTGGCCACCCGGGCGGACGCAGGACGAGGCGGCGACGACCCCAGGAGATTCTTCAGTGGACGCGTCCTCGAACGCCCTGCCGGCCCTGCGCCCGAGCCGCCTGCCCGCCGCCCCGGCCATGGACTCCGTGCGCGCGGTCGCGCGGCGCCTGGGCGTGAGCCAGGAGGCCGTCGAGCTGTGCCGTGACGCCGACCTCCTCGACCTGCACATCGACACGTTCATCCCCCCGAGGATCTGGGGCTACGACCCCCTCGTCCGCCACGCGGGGGGACCGTTCGGGCGCCGCTGGTTCGGGCACCTCGATCTGTACCGCCTCGCAGACGGCGGCGTGAACGGGGCCATGTGGTCCATCACGACGAACCCCTTCCGGCGCCCGTCGGCGCGGTGGCGCATCTTCCAGCGCAACCTGCGTCGCATCCAGGCCCTCGTCACGCGGAGCAAGGGCCACATGACCTTCGTCCGCACGGCGGAGGAGTACGAGCAGGCCCGCGAGCGGGGCCAGCACGCGGTGATGCTCTCCATCCAGGGAGGCAACGCGCTGGACGCCGCGCCGGACGGGGTGGGCTCCCTGCCCCCGGACCTCGTCACCCGGGTCACCGTCGTCCACCTCACGAACTCGGCCCTCGGCGCCACGAGCGCGCCTTTCTCCTACCTGCGGGGCGCCCGGGGCCTGAGCCGCAAGGGACGGGAGTTCGTCGAGCAGCTCAACGCGGCGCGGATCTTCGTGGACCTCGCCCACATCCACGAGCGCGGGTTCTGGGACGCCGTCGAGGTCCACGACGCGAGCCAGCCCCTGGTCGCCACCCACACCGGCGTCGACGGGGTCCGCCCCCACTGGCGCAACCTGGCGGACGCGCAGATCAAGAAGGTGGCGGACACCGGCGGCGTCGTGGGGATCATCTTCGCCACCGGCTTCCTCTCCCGGACGGGTGGGCCCACCGACGGCCGCATGATCGTCGAGCACATGGAGCACGTGATGAACGTCGGCGGCGACGACGTCTGCGCAGTGGGGAGCGACTACGACGGCGCCATCACCCCGCCGTGGGACCTCGCGAGCGGGGACACGTACCCGCGCCTCGTCCAGCACATGCTCGACCGCGCGTGGTCCGAGGAGCGCATCCGCGGGGTGCTCGGCGCGAACTTCCTGAGGACCTTCGAGGCCTTGCGCCCCCGCGACTGACCCGTGCCCTTCCGCCTCATCGTCACCGAGAAGCCCTCGGTCGCCCGCGACATCGCCCGGGTGCTCGGCCTGCCCACCCGGGGCCAGGGCGTGCTCGGTCGTGGCGACGTCCGCATCTCCTGGTGCCTGGGGCACTTGACGGAGCTCGCGGAGCCCGCCGCGTACGACGACGCCTGGAAGTCCTGGCGCCTCGAGACGCTGCCCATGCTGCCCGAGGAGTTCCGGCTCCAGCCGCGCAAGAGCAGCGTCGACCAATGGCGCATCCTGCGGGACCTGCTCCGCAGCGGCGACCTCACCGAGGTGGTGAACGCGTGCGACGCGGGGCGCGAGGGCGAGCTGATCTTCGCCAACACCTACCGCCTGGCGGGGTGCAAGGCACCCGTGCAGCGGCTCTGGATCAGTTCCATGACCCCGGCCGCGATCAAGGCAGGGTTCGACCGGCTCCGGCCAGGCGCCCAGATGGCCTCGCTCGAGGATGCGGCGCGGTGCCGGAGCGAGGCGGACTGGCTCGTGGGCCTGAACGCCACACGGGCCATGACCGTGGCCCTGCGAGATCAGACCGGAGGGACCCTGCTCAGCCTGGGGCGCGTCCAGACCCCGACCCTGGCGCTGATCGTCGACCGGGAGCGGGCGATCCGCGACTTCGAGCCCCAGGACTTCTGGAAGGTGCTCGTGACCTTCGGGGTCGACCAAGGGACCTGGGAGGCGGCGTGGATCGGGCCCGAGTCCATCGCCGGGACGCCTCGCTCCGAGGAGCCGGACGCAGACCCCGACGACGAGTCCGACGACGACGACAAGGACACCGGCGACGACAAGAACCCGGACGAACCTGCCAGCGGAGACGCCCCACGCTCACGCGGCTCACGCAAGCTCACGTTCCGCATCTGGGACGAGGAGACGGCCAAGGCGATCCTCGCGCGGGTCCAGGGCAAGGACGGCGTCGTCGTCCGGGCCGAGGGCAAGAAGACCCGTGAGAAGCCGCCGCTGCTGTACGACCTCACGGCCCTTCAGAAGGAGGCGAACAAGCGCTTCAAGTGGAGCGCGAAGCGCACCCTGGACATCGCCCAGGAGCTGTACGAGCAGAAGAAGGTCATCACCTATCCCCGCACCGACTCACGCCACCTCGGCAAGGATCAGGTGCCCGGTCTCCCCAACCTGATCAAGTCGCTCACGTTCCCTCCCTACCAGGCGGCCGCGGACGGGGTCCTCAACCGCTGGCCCATCACCCTGAGCAAGCGGGTGGTGGACGACGCGGAGGTGAGCGACCACCACGCGATCATCCCCACCGGCGTCGACGCGCGGAGCGCGGGGCTCGACCGCGACGGCAAGCGGCTGTTCGACCTGGTGGCGCGACGCTTCCTCGCGGTGTTCCACCCCGACGCCGTGTTCGCGAACCAGACGGTCGACGTAGACATCGGCGACGACCGCTTCCGCGCGAAGGGCCGCTCGATGCTGGAGCCCGGCTGGCGCGCCATCGACCCACCGAAGACCACGAAGAAGGACAAGGGGTTGCTCCCCGCGGTCACGAAGGGGGACGAGGCCGCCCACGTCTCCAGTCGGCTCCATCAGGGCACCACGCGGCCTCCGAAGCGGTACACGGAGGCGACCCTCCTCGGCGCGATGGAACGCGCGGGCGAGCAGCTGCGGGACGCGGAGCTCAAGCGCGCGATGAAGAAGCGGGGACTCGGGACGCCGGCCACCCGGGCCGCGATCATCGAGACGCTGCTGTCCCGGGCGTACATCGAGCGCCTCGACGCGGACATCGCGCCGACGGACGCGGGGATGGCGCTCATCGAGGTGCTGCCGGTGCCGGCGCTGCGCTCCTCGAAGCTGACGGGCGAGTGGGAGGCGCGCCTCGTCGCCATCGCCGAGGGCGAAGAGCAGCGGACGGCATTCATGGCGGACATCCGCGCCTTCATCACCGAGGCGGTCGACCTCGTCCGAGGGACCGAGGTGAAGGGCATCGCGGCCGAGGCCCTGACCACGAAGCGTGAGGCCGACGGGCCCCTGCTGGGGACATGCCCGCTCTGCCAGGGTGAGGTCCGTGAGTCACGCAAGGGGTGGGCGTGCACGGGCTGCACCCTGTGGATCCCCCCGAGCATCGCCTCGCGTGAGCTCTCACCCCGCATGGCAAAGCAGCTCCTCAAGGACCGGCAGACGAAGCCGGTCAAGGGCTGGAAGAGCAAGGCGGGCAAGGCGTTCTCGGCGGGCCTCATCCTCGAAGACAGCGGCAACATCCGCTTCCACTTCCCCGAGCCCGACGCCCTGGGCGACTGTCCGAAGTGCAGCAAGCCGGTCCGGCGCCGCAAGTCCATCTGGACCTGCGACGGCGGCCGCGAGTGTCCCTTCGTGGTCTTCGAGGAGATGTCGGGCCGCACCATCACCGAAGAGGACGTGCAGGGGGTCCTCGGCTCCGGCGCCGGCCCCGTCCACACGGACTTCGTGGACCGGGATGGGCGCCGCTTCCCTGGGCGACTGCGCTGGAACGGCGCCAAGGTCGTGGTCGGGCGCGTCGATCTGCGGGAGGAGGCTGGACCGGTGGGTCGCTGCCCCGACTGCGGGGGAGACGTCGCCTTCCGCGGGGGGCGGTGGGCCTGCGGCGCCTGCCGCTTCTCGCTCCCCGAGTACGTGATGGGCCGCCCGGTCCTGGCCGGCGACGTGAGCGCGCTCCTGACTTCCGGGGCGACCTCGCGCGTCTATGGGTTCAGGACCTCGGACGGTGGCTCCGTGGTGAAGGCGGCGATGGTCCTCGACCGAGGGCGCATCCGCGTGGACTTCGTGGGTGAGCACCCGGACTGGGACGAACAGCCTCTGCCTCCCGGGGCGCCCGCGCCGGCCCTCGACAAGCGGACGGTGTGCCCCTCCTGCCTCGACCACGCCCACCCCCTCCCGGGCTACGTGATCGCCGGTCGCGAGGCCTGGGGGTGCAGCCGCTGGCGGGCCGGGTGCCGGTTCCGCCTCCCCTTCGAGGTGCTCGGGAAGCGCCTGACCGACGCGGACGCGAAGCGGCTGATGGGGAAGCACCGCGCGACGACCTACGCCCGCCGGCCCGTCGACGCCAACGGACGGGTCGAGCGCGCACGCGTCGTGCTCCACCCCCACGCCGAACCCACCTGGACCGTCGAGATCCAGGGAGCCTGAGGAGGTAGCGTCCCCCCCATGCCCGTCGACGCCGCCCGCGCTGAGCGCGAAGACCGCACGGACCGTCACCTGCCTCCCATCGAGGGAGGGATCACCGTCGTGATGGTCGGGCTGCCCGCCCGGGGCAAGACGTTCATGGCCCGCAAGCTCGCCCGATACCTCGGCTGGCTCGGATACGCCTGCGCGGTCTTCAACGTGGGCAACTACCGCCGGGCCACCTTCGGGGCAGAGGTCCCGGCGAGCTTCTTCGATCCGGGCAACCCCGACGGCGTCGCCGCACGGCGCAAGGTCGCGATGACGGCGCTCGAAGACCTCGTGGACTGGCACGGAGAGAGAGGCGGCCAGATCAGCATCTACGACGCGACGAACAGCACGGTCGGCCGGCGTGAGCTGGTGCGTGAGCGACTGACGTCGGCGGGGCTTCAGGTGCTCTTCATCGAGTCGATCTGCACGGACCCGGCGATCATCGACGCCAACATCCGGGCCACCAAGCTGCGGGCCCCCGACTACGCGAACATGGACGCCGAGGCAGCGGTCGAGGACTTTCGAGCCCGCATCGCCAACTACGAGCGCGCCTACGAGCCCATCGAGGAGGACGAGGCGGCGTACATCAAGCTCATCGACGTGGGCCGCCAGCTCGTCCTCAACCGCATCGCGGGCTACGTCCCCGGCCGCATCGTGAACTTCCTCATGAACCTGCACGTGCTGGCCCGCCCCATCTGGCTCACGCGGCACGGTCAGTCCCTGGCGAACCTCGCGGGGGTGATCGGGGGGGACGAGCCCCTGTCCCCGGACGGCCGCGACTACGCCCACCAGCTGTCCGGCTGGCTCTCGGAGCGGGTGGACGAGGAAGGCGAGCCCATCGTCTGGACGAGCACGCTCCAGCGGACCATCGAGACCGCCCGGGTGGTGGGACGGGACGCGCTGCAGCTCAAGGCGCTCGACGAGATCGACGCGGGCATCTGCGACGGCCTCACCTACGGGGAGATCGCCAAGCGGATGCCGGCGGAGTTCAAGGCGCGGCAAGACGACAAGCTGGGCTACCGGTACCCCCAGGGCGAGTCCTACGAGGACGTCATCCGACGGCTCGACCCGGTGATCATCGAGCTGGAGCGCCAGCGCGCCCCGGTCCTCGTCATCGCCCACCAGGCCGTGCTGCGGGCCCTCTTCGGGTACTTCACCGAGGTGGAGCGGGAGGCCGTGCCGCACCTGCGCATCCCGCTGCACACCGTCATCGAGCTCATTCCCCGCGCCTACGGCTGCGAGGTGCGCAAGCACCGCCTGGGACCCCGCGTCGGGGACGCCTCGTCCGCCACCTGAGGGTGACGACGCGCGACGGGAGGGCGCGCCGGGCGAGGGCGGGCCATGCCGCACCGCTCCGGCCGTCTCGCGCCCGAGCGACGCGGCGACGGGTGCACTACGGTCTGGGCGTGCCTGGCTCTGCCCGCAGCGCAGCTCTCGCGACGACCGCCATCCTCCTGGTGACCAGCGGCTGCCCCGCGCCCCGGGAACCGGCCGACCTCGTGGACCACAGCCGGTGGGAGACGATCGACGGGGAGCACCCGTTCTCGGACATCGCGCCACCGCTCGACGAGCAGACCTGCGGCCAGCTCGCGATCTACAGCCAGATCCTCCCGGGAGGGGATGACGCGGTCACCGTCGAGCTCGGGGACTGCAACCACGCGGTCCTCGGCCAGCCGACGCTCGCCCCGATCTACGCGGGCGACACCCTGATCTTCCGCTTGTGGCGTGGTGGGTTCTTCTTCGGGAGCGACGGGGTGGACATCGGGCTTTCCGTGGGGGACGGGGAGGTCGTCGAGTGGCTGGAGCAGTACGATGCGCCCGGCGACGGTGGCCTCGTCTACCTCGAGTGGGAGCAGGCCGCCGACGTCGACGCCGGCTCGCCGGTGGTCTTCTACGTGAGCACCCACCACGATCCCGGCGCCCGCCACGGAGCGAACACGCTCGACCTCATCGAGCTGAGCACGAACGACCCCCGGTACGAGGAGGAGTGAAGGATGGCACGACCCATCGTGGTCACATGGCAGGGTGAGGAGAGCGCGTTCTCGTTCTCTCGGATCACCCGGAGCAAGCTGTACGGCTCACGCCAACGCGTTCCCCTGGACCCCACCGGAGCCCGCTGCCGACGCGCCGCGCTCACGGACGACGGCTCGCTCCTGCTCCTCCAGGGGATGACGGCGCAGGGCTACTTCGACGAGCACGGCACCTGGATCCCCAACAACACCATGGTCGGCGTCACCCCCGAGGGCGACGAAGCGGACAAGGTGGACAGCACGCTGGGCGTCCCCCAGGAGCTGGAGGGACCCATCACCCCCCAGGACGTCCTCGATCTGGCGGTCCTGTCCGTCTACTCGCTGGAGCCGGAGGAGGTCAGCGAGGAGCTCACGCAGCGCCTCGCCGACGGCGACCTGTTCCGGTTCCGGTTCGCATACCGCACCGGATACAACGTGGAGACCGGGGTCCTGCTCGGCAACGACAACGGGCTCTTCGTGCTCGTCGGCCGGCCCGTGGTCACCGACTGGCACGAGCTGGAGCAGATCGTTCAACCCCTGCTCGACGACGAGGACGATGACCTCGACGACGACCTCGACTTCGAGATGTTCTGATGCCTCGTCTCCTCAACCTGACCAATGAAGAGGGCCGCGACGCGCGTGTCCAGACCAAGTCGGCGAAGGCCGTCCCTGGCAACCGGCTGGGACGCCTCGATCTGGACGTGAGCTTCAAGCGCTACCTGTCCACCACCCAGGCCGGCACTCACGAGGAGCTCCAGAAGCGCTTCGGCGAGGACTACGCCGATGCGCTCATCGAGGGCGACCCGGAGACCGACATCGAGCAGGTGGGGCGCGCCATCGGCACGACCCACACGGTGTACCTCTCGGGCGAGGGGGACGTGCTCCACGCGCCGCCCGAGCTGGTGGAGATCATCCTCGACCCCTTCGGGGACGAGCGTGAGCGCCGGACGCCCCAGGAGCTCGAGGCGAACGTGAACGACGCCATGCCCATCCGCTGGCGGCGGCGTCGGCTGCCGCGAACCGAGCTCGTGAGGCGCTTCCTCATCAAGCGGACGCTCCAGATCCGGCACGACTCGGGGATCACCTACGACTACCTCTACAAGATCGCCAAGGAGCTCGACGAGGCCGGCCAGGTCGTCCTGCTCGGCGCCGGCGAGAAGGGGCGTGAGCCCCTGCGGTTCGCGCAGAACGGCTCGCCCTACCAGGCGTTCCTCGAGGGCCGCGTCGACGGACCCCGGTACAAGCTGCTGATGCACCTCTCGGACATGGAGCTCAAGCCGCCCCCGGAGCCTCCGGCCGCGAAGGGAGGTGAGGCGTGAGCTTCTTCAACCCTTCCCAGTCACGCCGCCTCGGCAAGGGGATGCAGGCCCCCGCCGGTTCCGTGACGGATCCGGACCTGTCCCGCATCGCCGCCAACTACAAGCGGACGGTCGCCTCGCGCTACCGGGCCGCCGCCCCGGACGAGATCGATCGCCTCGCCGAGGGGCGCATGTTCGTGTCCCCGAAGATCGACGGGCACATGTGGCTCATGGTCTTCGACCAGGGGCAGCCGTTCCTGCTCAACCCCGCGGGCCGCGTGATCTACGGCGACATCCCCCTCCTCGCCGAAGCAGCCCGCTTCGTGAGCCGCGTGAAGGCCCCCCGGGCCGTGTTCGCCGGCGAGCTGTTCGCGGTGCGCAAGGGCGGCCGGCCCCGCTTCGACGGGGTCCCCGAGGCCCTCGGCGGCGAGGAGAACGCCCCGGTCGGCAAGCTCGGCTGGTCCTGCTTCGACGTCATCGACGTCCCCGGCGAGGAGGGCGGCAGCCAGAACGACGGCTACGCATCCCGGCTGGAGCTGATGCAGCGCGTCTTCGAGGGCGGCAAGCGGACTCGGGCCATCAAGACCGAGATCGTGAGCCGCCACGACGAGGTGCGGAACCTCTTCTCCGAGTGGGTCGAGGGCGGCAAGGGCGAGGGGCTCGTGGTGCGGACGCGCGACGCGAGGACCTGGAAGATCAAGCCGGTCTTCACCCTGGACGCCGCCGTCATCGGCTACACGGAGCGCTCCGACGCCCCCGAGCAGATCCGGTCGGTCCTCCTCGCGCTCATGCGGGAGGACGGCCAGTTCCAGCTCATCGGGTCCTGCGGGAACCTCGGCAACGACGCGGACCGCACCGGGCTGATGAAGAAGCTCCAGCCCACCCTGTGCGACAGCAACTACCGCTTTGCGGCCCGCTCGGGCGAGCTGTACCGGTTCACGCGGCCGACGATGGTCATGGAGATCCGGGTCACGGACCTGCAGGTGGAGAACGCCTCCGGGCGGGACGTGAACCGGATGGTCCTCGACCTGCGTGAGGACGGCTGGCACGCCGTGAGGCCGTTCCCGGGCGTCTCCCTCATCCACCCGGTGCTGAGCCGGATCCGGGACGACAAGGGCATCAACGACGTGGACATCCGCGCCTCCCAGGTGCTCGAGCGCGTCCCCGTGAGCAACGTGAGCGAGACCGCCACCGCCGTCGACCACAAGGCGAGCGAGCTGCTCCGCCGTGAGGTGTGGGTCAAGGAGACCAAGGGGGTCCGGTCGGTCCGCAAGCTGCTGCTGTGGAAGACGAACAAGGAGATGGACGACGCGACCTACCCGTCGTTCGTGGTGAGCTGGATCGACTACAGCCAGGGACGGCAGGCGCCACTCAAGCGAGACGTCAGGCTCGCCCCCAGCAAGGAAGGCGCGGAGCTGATCGCCGAGGAGATGATCGCCAAGGGGGTCAAGCGGGGGTGGAACCCGGTCGGGGCGTGATCGGCCTTCCCCCGGGGGTTACAGAACGCTGACGTTCGGCGGCGCGAGGAGATGCCACAGTGTCCTCCCACGCTGGGAGTCCCCGTGCCCCGACTGACCATCCTCACGCTGATCCTCACGCTCGCGACGTCATGCGCTCACGCCGGCTCCGGTCGCTCTGAGAGCCCCGAGCCAGTCAAGCTCGCGACCCCGGCGTCGGCCACCCTCTGGCTCCAGGGCGTCGGCGGACCTCGGGTGGCCTGGACCCTCGTGGAGCTCCTCCCCAACGGCCGCCTGACCACCTCGCTCCAGGTGGACTCCGCCACCTACGCGATCAGTCCCGCCGAAGGCGCCTGGCTCGACGGGCGCTGGCACCCCGCCGAAGGTGCAGAGGGCTCCGTCGGAGAGTGTGTGCCAGCTCAATTCACCCTGGAGCTCGCTTCGGGGGACGAGCTCACGCTCACGCTCGACGGCCGCTGTGATCTGGGAGTGGGCCCCAACTTTGGCCTCGGGGGTACCGAGGCGGCGGCCGGCGGCGTCTACCTGGCGTGCCCCGATCGGGCGGCGTGCGTGGACCGGATGGAGCAGAGCCGGAAGGCTCGGCGGTGGACGTGGCGCTGACGAGAGCTGGCCGCATGCGCAGGCTCGACCCTCAGCGCTTCCTGCCCTTCCCCTTCGGCCGGTAGCCGCCCTTGCCCCGCCCCTTGCCGGCGCCCTTGCGTAAGCCGCGTGAGTGGCCACCAGGTCCGCTGTCGCCGCTGCCTCGCCCCCCAGCCTCCTTGCGGCGTCGCTGCTTCGCCGCTTCGGTCGGGTACGAGCGGATGAGGCAGTCAGGCCCATCGCCGATGAGGTCTCTCCGTCGCGCCGCGATCAGCGCGTCGCGGACCTCGAACCAGTTCTCGGGCTTGAAGAACTGGAGCAGCGCCCGCTGCATGTTCCGGTCCTTCAGCTTCTTCGCCACCGGCATGGGCTTGAGCGTCTGGGGATCGAGCCCGGTCCAGTAGATGGCCGTGGCCACGTCCATGGGCGCGGGGATGAAGTCCTGGACTTGCTGCGGCCGGTAGCCGTTCCGCTTCAGGAACACGGCGAGCTCGATGGCGTCGGCGAGATCGGCGCCCGGGTGGCTGCTGATGAAGTAGGGGACGAGATACTGCTCCTTGCCCGCCCGGCGGCTCGCCTTGCTGAAGGCCCGTCCGAACTTGTCGAAGTCGGCGATGTTCGGCTTCCGCATCACCTTGAGGACCCGGTCGCTCGCATGCTCTGGCGCGACCTTGAGGTGCCCGCCCACGTGGTGGCGCACCAGTTCGTCGAGGTACTCCGGCGACTCCTTCGCGAGATCCATCCTCACGCCGCTCGCGATGTTGATCTTCTTCACTCCCTTCACGTCCCGCGCCTTGCGCATGAGCTGGACGAGGGGCCCGTGGTCCGTGCCGAGGAGCTTGCAGCGTGAGGGATGGACACAGCTCGGCCGGCGGCAGATCGCCTCGACCTCAGGCCGCGTACACCGCATCTTGTACATGTTCGCGGTGGGGCCGCCGAGGTCACTCACGGTGCCCTTGAAGCCCTTCGTCCGCCCCATGCCTCGCAGCTCACGGAGGATGGAGGCCTCGGAGCGTGACTGGATGGCGTTGCCCTGGTGCATCGTGATCGAGCAGAAGGTGCAGCCACCGAAGCAGCCCCGCATGATCGTCACCGAGTCTCGAATGGTGGAGAACGCCGGCACGGGCTCGGCGTACGACGGGTGAGGTGCCCGGGCGTAGGGCAGGTCGTAGACCCGGTCCATCTCCGCCTCGGACAACGGCGGGGCCGCAGGGTTGCAGACGACGACCCGGTCTCCGTGCGGCTGGAGGAGCACGCGCCCTCCCTGGGGGTTCATTTCTCCGTGGTACTGCCACGTGGCCTTCGCGAATGCCCGCTTGTCCGCCTTCACGTCCTCGAAGCTCGGGAGCACGACGCTCCGCTCCCACGGGAGCGACTCACGCTCACGCTTGCCCGCCAACCAGGCCACGGAGCGCATGTCTCGCAGGTCCTTGACGCTCTCACCGGCGTCGAGACGCCGCGCGATCTCGAGGATGGGGGCTTCTCCCATCCCGTGGACGACCAGGTCGGCCTTGCTGGAGAGCAGCACCGACGGCTTGACCGTGTCGCTCCAGTAGTCGTAGTGGGCGAGCCGCCGCAGCGAGGCCTCGACGCCACCGGCGATCACGGGGGCACTCACGCCGAGCTTCTTGTTCGCCTCACGGCAGCGCTGGGCGTACACGTTCGTGGCCCGGTCCGGTCGCCGCCCAATCGCTCCGCCGGGAGAGTAGGCGTCGGCGTTCCGCACCTTCCTGGCCGCCGTGTAGTGGTTGATCATCGAGTCCATGTTCCCGGCGGACACTGCCCAGAACAGGCGGGGAGCGCCGAGCTCCAGGAAGGAGTCCACCGAGCCCCAGTCGGGCTGCGACAGGATCCCGACGCGGTAGCCCGCGGCCTCGAGGACCCGCCCGAGCAGCGCCATGGCGAAGCTGGGATGATCGATGTACGCGTCCCCGCTGACGAAGACGACGTCGACGCTCTCCCAGCCGCGCTGCCGCATCTCTGCGGCGGTGGCCGGCAGGAACGAAGGCGCCCCCCGGGGCACCTCGCCCGTGAGCCGGGGAAGTCCCATCAGATCGGAGCTCGCGGCGGTGCGCGGCGGCTCGCCGTGGGCCTGAATCACCGGCAGAGCGCGGTGACTCACTCGTCGTCCTCGTCCGCGAGCTCGGCCCGGGCCGCCGTGAGCGCCGCGGCGAGCGCATCCAGCCGGGGACGTCGTCGCGTGAGCAGGCGCCGCAGCTCCGGCGGAAGCAGAGACTCACGCTCTCCGAAGATCTCACGCAGCAGCCCCCGTGCCAGGCCCCCGTGGCCCTTCATGGCCTCGGCGGGCGCCGACTCACGCACGCCCGAGAGGTCCGCGAGCCACAGCCTCGGCGGGCTCGCCCGCCGGTCCACCAGGAACCGCCATCGCCGGGCGTCCGGCAGGCGCGCCCCCGCGTGAGCGAGCCCTCCGAGGATCCCAACCACCTGGACCGCCGCGTCCACGGCGGCGTCGAAGTCCTCGACCGAGGGCAGCAGAGCGTCCTTGCCAGGCTCTCCCCAGGCGGGGACGGCGAGCCCGAGGCTGTTGCCCTTCGTGGTCGCGCCCACCACCGGGGCGACTCCCCCCAGCACGAGACGCCGGTGCAGCTTCACCTCGCCGACGAACGCATCCCGGTGCTTCGCCCCCACGGTCCGGAGCCAGACCGGCCGCTGCGTATCGAGGCTGAAGGCCTTGAGGAACCCCTTGCGGTCGCCCCCCTTCGGCGGGGTCTCCAGGCGACGCCCGTTCTCCGCCGGCCACCCCAGGGCGAACCGCCCCACGCGCGGCGAGTCGAGGGCATCCCGCCACAGCGCCGCGTCCGCGCAGTCGGCGCGCGCGCCCTCGAGCCGGCGGAGCAGCCACTTCGCCCGCTCGTCCGCGTGCAGGCGCATGAGCGTCCCCGCCCGCATGAGCGACAGACGCACGAAGTCCTTGCCCTTCGGGGGCAGGGACTCGATCAAAGCCGCCGCCGCGCGGTCCGCCGCCCGGTCGTCGGGGACCCAGGCCACCGCAGACTCGAGCAGCCTCACCCGCACCTCGCGCGGGTACTCACGGAGCACGTCCGCGGGGGCGGACAGGAGCAGCGCGCACCCCTCCTTGAGGGCTCCGTGCCCGTGGCGGGTCTCCTCTCCGAGGATGACCTCCTCGTGCACCGCGGCCAGCGGGACGATGGTGCCCTTGAGGTCCGCGGGCAGCTGGTCCCGCACCGCGTCGAACACGTCGGCGAAGCCGGGCGCGTGGAGCAGGCCGAACAGGGCCTGGGCGCGCTCGTGCCCTTCGAAGACGGAGGCGAGCACCTGGAGCAGCCGCGACACCCGAGGCGGCGACGCCTTGCCCAGGTCCATCCGGCTCACGGCCAACGAGAAGGCGCCCGCCGCCTGCCGCCGGGACGCGCCGTCCGCGAGCGTCTCGAGGTACAGGAGCAGGATCCCGAGGTCGTCGGTGAACCGCACCACCCCCGCCAGGACCTCCGTCCGCGTCCGCTCGTCGCCGAGCCGGTCCAACGCCTTCTGCACGGCGGCGTGATCCACCTTGCTGAGCAGCGCCATCGCCACCCCGCGGTGTTCGGGCTCGCGCACCCCGTTCACCAGCAGGTCCTCCTCCGCGTTCAGGCGCAGTCCGAGGTTCTTGCGGTGGGCCTTGAGAAACCGGAGGTGACGCTTCATCGCCCGCACCTCGGCGGGGCGCAGCGGCACGTCCGCCGGGACCGAGGCATCGAGGACAGGAGCCGCGAGCGCCCGCTGGGGGGAGGGCACGCGGCTGCGATTGCGGTTGCGGGGGCGGCGTCGACTCATCGGCTCGGAGTGTAGTGCACGGCCGCGCCGTCGGCGGATCACCCCATCGCCGGGCGGCTGATAGCGTGACACCGGTGACCACGGAGACACCCCCGGCCGGCCGACCAGCCCACGACCCCGCGGTCGTCTTCGAGGACCTCCACCTGCGCTTCGGCGCCGTGCACCTCTACGACGGGCTGACGCTGCGCGTCCGACGGGGCGAGACGCTGGCCCTCATCGGCCGCTCCGGGACGGGCAAGAGCGTCCTGCTGAAGTGCGCCTTGCGCCTCCTCCTGCCCGACCGCGGCTCGATCCACACCCTCGGCGTCGACGTGATCGCGGAGACCGAGCGGTCCATGGTCCCCTTGCGCAAGCGCGTGGGGATGATGTTCCAGAACTACGCGCTCTTCGACTCCCTCACCGTCGCGGAGAACATCGCCTGGCCCCTGCGCATCGAGGGCTGGGACGACGAGCGCCGCATCGCCGACCGGGTGGCGGAGACGCTCGTCGCGGTGAACATGCCCGGGATCGAGCGGAAGATGCCGAGCGAGCTGTCCGGGGGGATGAAGAAGCGGGTCTCGCTCGCCCGCGCCATCGTCGACGAGCCCGAGCTCCTCTTCTACGACGGTCCGACGACGGGGCTGGACCCGGCGAACGCGCAGCGGGTCGACGCGATCATCGAGCGGCTCAAGGAAGAGCGCGGGGTCACCGCGATCCTCGTCACCCACGACATGCGGACGGTGGACGCCGTCGCGGACCGGGTCGCGATGCTCCACGATCGCCGCATCCTGTGGGAGGGCCCGCCGACGGCGATGCGCACGGAGGCGCCGAAGGTCGTCCGGGACTTCGTCACCGGGAACTTCCGCGGCGAGTACGACCCCGCCCGGGTCCGCGCGATGCTCCAAGGGCAGCGCGCCGCCACGTAGGGCCCCCAGGTCGCGCCCGGCGTCCTACCCCTGCGCGGCGACCCACTCCTTCGCCGCCGCGGTGCCGAACTCGCCGAGGTACGCGAGGCAGCGCGTCCAGTCCTCATCGCCGAGCCGTCCCTCGGCGCGCAGGTACTCCAGCGTCTCGGTCATCGTCACCACCGGGACCACCGGGACGCCGCTGCTCTCAGCGAAGGCGGCCACCGCGTCCACGCCGTCCGGGCGGACCTCCATGCGGTCGAGCACGATGACCAGCGCCACGACCGAGCCCTCGGGCGACAGCCGGGCGAGCAGCTCCGCCGCCTCCACCTTCGTCCCGCCGGTGGTCAGCACGTCGTCGACCATGACGAAGCGCGCGTCCTCGGCCGGCATGCGCCCCAGGAGCTTCTTCGCCATGGGCACCCCCGAAGCCTCGGCCCCGTGGGTCTTCGCCTCCTTGCGGTCGGAGAGCGCCGCCTTGTCCACGCCCCGCTCGGCGAGCGCCATGGCGCTGGCGATGGACAAGGGGATGCCCTTGTAGGCCGGCCCGAACACGACGTCGAAGCCGTCCGCCCCGACCCGGTCGAGCATGGCGTCCGCGTACGCCGCGCCGAGGCGCCGCAGCCGCATGCCGGTGTCCAGCAGGCCCGTGTTGAGGAACACGGGGCTCGTGCGGCCGCTCTTGAGGGTGAAGGTGCCGAAGCGCAGGGCTCCGGCCTCGAGGAGAAAGTCGACGAAGGCGCGCTGGTAGTCGTGCATGGCGCCGGACGCTACCGCACCGGTGCCGGCGGCGCGCCCGAGGTCAACCCGACGAGATGCAGCTCAGCACCGCGCTGATGCGTGCGGCGTTGGCCCCCATGTCGCCCTTGCCGTCCCGACTCTTGCTGCGGACGTCCACCCGGGCACCCGTCCCCTCGCTCGTCACCCGCACCGCGAGGTCGTCCCGGAATCGGAACAGGCGCGTTTGGAAGGTGGCTTGCAGCTGACCCGGTCCCACGTCCGCGATCGCCCGTCCCCCGAGCGACTCCAGGCACCCGCGCGCCTCCGCCGTCACCGACTCGACCGTCCTGTCGACCACGAGGGGATCGAGCCCGGGGTAGGCCTCCTCGATGATCGGCACGAACGAGCGGTCGAAGGCCATGTCGAGCCCGAGGCCGCCCTCCGCCTTGGTGTCGAGCAACGCCGGCGGCTCCTGTCGGTCCGTGGTGATGTCGTTGATGGGCGGCGCGCCTCCGGAGCCGAGGACGGGGACGAGCACGGCCAGGAACGCGATCCCCGCCGCTCCGAGGTAGGGCAGCACCGGTCCGCCCCGGCGCCGCGCGAGGAACGCGCCGATCGCCCCCACCACCACGGCGCCGAGCACGCCGAGCCCGAACATCGAGAACCCGACCATCGGAGGCACGAGGCCGGCCGTCGCCGACAGCGGGCCGGCGATGAGGAGGGCGGTGGCCAAGGCCAACGGCCGGACCATGGGGTTGCTGTTCATGCGACGAGTCCCCCCGCGAGCACCTCGCGCCAGGGGTCGGCCTTGGGGGACTCGGGGTCGATCACCTGGCCGCTGTGCACGAACGCGGCGGCCCGGGCGACCGCTTCGGGGGCGGCGAGCACCCGGTTGTGCCCGTACCCGGAGGTCCACCGCATCTGTGCGCCGCTCCAGGACGCCGCGAGGTCCTCGACGGCGCGGCGCGGCACCTCTTCGTCGTCCTCGTCGTGCACCACGAGCAAGGGGACGGTCATCCCCCGGCCCAGGTTGCGCCCGAGCAGGTCGTCCCAGCGGATGCCGTAGCGCTGCTCGCTCGCCTCCCTCACCCGACGGACCACGTCGGGCGTGACGCCGGCCCGGCTCGCCCAGTTGGCGACGGTGTTGTCCGCCCAGGCGGCGGGTCCCACGAACACGAGGCGGTTCACCTGCATGCCCCGGCGGACCGCGATGATGGACGCCATGGCCCCGAAGGAGTGGGCGACGACGGCGTGCGCCCCTCCGCAGGCTTCCGCGACGGTGCGCAGCCCCTCGGCGAAGGCATGCAGCGACGCGGTCCGGCCGGCGCTGTCTCCGTGGGCGCGCTGGTCGAACGCGACGACGCGGTAGCCCCGCTCCACGAGCGGCTCCACGAAGGCGCCGAGCTGCGCGCCCCGCCCGGCCCAGCCGTGGGCCAGCACCACGAGGGGGCCCGCGCCCCACTCCCAGACCTTGAGCGGGATCCCGAGGGAGTCGACCTCGAAGGCGCGGGCGCGCTCGAGCATCAGTCGCTCCCTCGCGGGGCGCAGCGGGCGTGGGGGCAGCGTGAACAGGAGGGCCGAGATCTGGGCCGCCGTGCGCGGCGCGACGCGCGAGAGCACGCCCATGGTCGCCTTGAGGTTGCTCATGTCAGCTCCGGGATGGGCTGGGGGCGCGGGGCTCCGGCGGAGGCGCGCTCAAGCAGGTCACGCAGGGCGCGGGCGGACAGGGCGGAGGCGCCCGGGTCGCGGAGGAAGCGGGCGTAGAGGTGGCGCCCCAGGAGGACCCCGTAGGCCTCGAAGGCGAACTGGGCCGGGTCGAGGTCCGAGGCGAAGTGCCCCTCGTCGACGGCGATCGCGGCGGCGCGGCGCAAGGTCTCGATCCAGGCCTTCTGGGCCTGCACGGCGGCGTCCCGCAGGGCGCCGGGCGTGTCGTCGAGCTCGTACGACGCCCCGACGAAGATGCAGCCCCCCTCGACCTCGTCGCTCTTCGTGGCCCACCGCGTCCAGCGACGAAACAGCGCGTACACGCGGGGCAGCCCGCGGGGCTCGCGGATGGCGGGCCGCACCACGGCCTCGACGAACAGCTCCTCAGCCGCCGCCAGGACCGAGAGCTGGAGCTGCTCCTTGCTGCGGAAGTGGGCGAAGACCCCGGACTTCGACAGGCCGAGGTGCTTCGCGAGTCCGCCGATGGAGAGGCCGGCAAAGCCCTCCTTCGCCACGGTGTTCACCGCGACGCCGACGATGTCCCTGCGGGTCTGTTCGCCTTTCGCGCTCATGGAAGGAGAAATAGCACGACCGTTCGTTTTGTCGACAAGAAAAAGCACGACCGTTCGTTTTGGTGATCGAGCGCGCACACCCCCGCGTACCTCCCGCGCCTGGACCCATCGGCGGCCCCCGGAGATCCATTCGGGCTCGAGCGCCGTACCACCCCCGGAGGAGAGACCATGACCCGCACCGACCCCTGTACCCCGACCCCGCAGCCGGAGCTGCTCATCACCCCCATCCCCGCGGCGCCCGGAGCGCGACGGGACCTCCTCGCGTTCGCCGAGCCGCGCGAGTCCGAGGACGACTCCCCAGGCAGCCTGATGGTCGACGGCCAGCCGGTTTCGTTCCGGCATCGGCGGAGTGGCGGGCCCCTGGTGAGGCTCCCCAAAGGCACCGGCAAGTCGGTCGTCGTGGCGGACCCCGCCAGCGGCTCGAGCACCGAGCTCCGGGTCTTGCCGACCAGCCTCCTGACCCCCGAGGAGCTCCTCCGTCCCGTGGCCGACGGAGCGACCGCGCTGGCTCACCGCGGCGAGCTGGACCCATGCACGTCCCGGTACGTGAGCCAACAGATCGAGTTCATGCTCGGCGCCCTTGCCCGCGCAGAAGCGGGCCAGGCCCTGCACGTCGCCAGCAGCCTCCACGGGTTTCTCACGCTGCTCGCTCCCGGCCTGTCCGACCCGGCCGCGAGATACCTCTCCGGGTTGACCAACCTGGTGCTGCTTCCGGGCGCTCTGCTCGCGAGCATCATCGTGCTCGACAAGGCATCCATCGACGGACTGACCGACGAGCAGCGGGAGCTCTACGCGAAGCTGTTGGTCGCTCAGCTCGACCGGGAGATCAAGAAGCTCGTCGCGGCGGGAGTCAACAACACCCGACGGGCCAACCTGACCAAGACCAGGGACCTCCTGATCGGGTCCGCGGGGCTCCCCGCGCTGCTCAAGGCGAACCTCAAGCGAGCCACGAGGCTCGCGCAGTTGCAGGGGCTCTCCAGCAGCCTCGCCGACGCGGTCGAACGAGGGATCGAGGTCTCCCTCGCGCTGATCGCCGCAGCGGGCACGGCCGCGGTGGCGGGGGCCGAGGTGCTCGTCCTGCTCCGACGCTTCCTGGGTGGTCTGAGCGTGGCTGGCAAGGTCAAGAAGGCCTTGAAGAAGAAGTCCAGCTCCGCCGCCGACGCCATCGACGCCGTCCTCGATGCCCGCAAGACGCTCGATGCCGCCAAGACGCCAGCCCAGAAGGCCGCGGCGAAGAAGGCGCTGGACGCCGCCATCAAGAAGTCCACCGCGACCCTGAAGAAGCTGTGACCGTCCGGCCTGCCCGGCGGCAGGGCCTCGCCGCGAGGCCCCGGAGACCCCGTTGACGAGGCCGGGGGCCGCGCCTGCCCATCCGGCCACCCACCACCCCATCCGGCCAGCCCGCGCTTGACTCCCTCGATGCCCGCTCCACGATGCGGGACGATGGCCAACCCTCACTCCCCTGCCCCGCCCGCCGACGACGCGTCCCTCTGGGAGCGCACGGCCGGCGTCTTCACCTACACCTGGCGCGCCGTCGAGCTCGTGTGGGCGACGAGCCGCCCCCTCACCTTCGTCCTCTTCGGCCTCACCCTCGTCGCCGGCCTCCTCCCCGCCGGCATCGCCTGGACCGGCAAGCAGCTCATCGACGCCGTCGTCGGCGCGTCCACCGCCGGGACCCCCGCGGACGCCGCCCTGTGGTGGCTCGGGCTCGAAGCCGCCCTCGTCGTCTCCATGGCCGCGGCCCAGCGGGGGCTCTCCGTCTCGCGCAGCCTGCTCCGGGCCCAGCTCGGTCACCGCGTCAACGTCATGATCCTCGACAAGGCCCAGCAGCTCGAGCTCACCCACTTCGAGGACAGCGAGTTCTACGACAAGCTCACCCGCGCCCGCCGCGAGGCCAGCTCCCGCCCGCTCTCCCTCGTCACCCGCAGCTTCGGCCTCGTCCAGAACGGCATCTCGCTCGTCACCTACGGAGCCCTGCTCCTCGCGTTCTCCGGCTGGGCGGTCCTCCTCCTCGCCGTCGCCGCCATCCCCGCCTTCATCGCGGAGACGAAGTTCGCCGGCGAGGCCTTCCGCCTCTTCCGCTGGCGCTCCCCCGAGACCCGCAAGCAGATGTACCTGGAGACCGTCCTCGCCCGGGAGGACTACGCCAAGGAGGTCAAGCTCTTCGGCCTCGGCGGCGAGCTCGTCTCCCGCTACCGGGACATCTTCGCCACCCTGTACGGCGAGGACCGGGACCTGACCCTGCGCCGCGGCCTCTGGGGGTTCCTCCTCGGCCTGCTCTCCACCTCCGCGCTCTACGGCGCCTACGCCTGGGTCACCATCGCCGCCGTCGCCCGCGCCATCACGCTCGGCGACATGACCATGTACCTGCTCGTCTTCCGCCAGGGTCAGAGCGCGTTCTCCGCCATCCTCCAGGCCATCGGCGGCATGTACGAGGACAACCTCTACCTGTCGAACCTCTACGAGTTCCTCGAGCAGGAGGTCTCCGCCGTCACCGGCGACGAGACCGCGGGCCCCGCCCCGAAGGACGGCATCCGCTTCGACCACGTGAGCTTCACCTACCCCGGCGCCGACGCCCCCGCGCTGGACGACGTCTCGTTCCACCTCGCTCCCGGCACGCGCCTCGCCCTCGTGGGCCACAACGGCTCGGGCAAGACGACCCTCATCAAGCTGCTTACCCGCCTCTACGAGCCGAGCGAGGGGACCATCAGCCTCGACGGACGCCCCCTGCACGAGTGGGATCCGGATGCCCTGCGGGACCGCGTCGGCGTCATCTTCCAGGACTTCGTGCGCTACCAGTTCACCGTGGGCGAGAACGTGGGCGTGGGCGACGTGGACCACATCGAGGACCGCCCGCCCATCGAGCGCGCCGCCGAGCGGGGCATGGCCGCGCCGTTCATCGCCGACCTGCCCGACGAGTACGACACCCAGCTGGGGCGCTGGTTCAAGGGAGGCCGCGAGCTGAGCATCGGCCAGTGGCAGAAGGTGGCCCTGTCCCGGGCCCTCATGCGCACCTCAGCCGACATCCTCGTGCTCGACGAGCCCACGGCGGCGATGGACGCCGAGGCCGAGGCCGAGATCTTCCAACGCCTCGCGGACCTGACGGAGGACCAGATGGCCATCCTCATCAGCCACCGGTTCAGCACCGTGCGCATGGCCGACCACATCGCAGTCCTCGACAAGGGCCGCCTCGTCGAGGAGGGCACCCACGAGGAGCTGATGGCGCAAGACGGACGGTATGCGCACCTCTTCACGCTCCAGGCGAAGGGCTACCAGTAGGCGCCAGGGCACGTGGCCGTCGTCGGGGGGGGGCTTCGGATGCCGCGGTGGTCGACAGCCTCTCGGATTCTGGTCTCGAGCTGCCCGGCCCGGGCCCCAATCGTCAGAACGGCATGACGGCGTTCGCGTTCGAGCCGTCTCCGCCGTCTTCCCCGCCTCCGGCGCTGCCGTTCGGCCCGCCAGCCCCTCCGGCCACCTCGAACACCGCCAACGAGTTGTCGTAGACAGTGTCCCAGAACACCTTGATGCGTCCCCCGCCGCCGCCGCCGCCCGAGTCGTTCGAGGCCGAGTTGCCCGGGTTGCCGTCGCCGCCGCTCACGTCGATGACCCCCGTGACCACAATCGAGTCACCCTGCAGCAGCACCGTCCCGCCGGCCCCGCCGCCCGCGCAACGCCCCGCGCTCCCGCAGTCGGGTTGGCTCCCGCCATCCTCGCCGGCCGCGGACACGGTGCCCGCGATGTCGATGTCGGCCGCGATCACCCACAGCGCTCCGCCGCCGGCTCCCCCGACATCGTCGGTCGCGCTCCCGCCGCCGCTCCCCATCAACGCCTCGACGCTGACGGGAGACCCGTGGCTCGAGCCACCAGGGCCCCGCGAGTCACCTGAGTCGTAGCCCCCGTCGCCACCAGCCCCCCCGTGCCCTCCCCCGCCCGACCCGGCGTTCGGCACCGAAGACGGAGAGCCCGCCTCGGGTCCCGCGTCCGCTCCGTGTCCCTCCCCGTCCGCCGTGACCAGGCTGGAGGCGTCGACCTCGAAGACGTTCGCCTGGATCGTCACCGGCCCTTCGACCCTCAGCGTTCCGCCGCTGAGCACGCGCACCTCGTCGAAGATGAAGGTCCCGTTGGTGACAACCGTGAGCCCACCAGTGACGATGAGGTCCGGCAGCGGCGACACCACGACCACCCCGTCGCTCACCGGCGCCGTCGTCGCCTCCCCGTCCGTCGCCGTGACCGTGCAGGTCCACGTCTCGCCCTCGATCGTGTTCGTTCCGGCCACGGTGTCGCCCGGGTACGTCGTCGTCTCCGGCGCCCCCCACACGTTCCCGTTCCAGTCCCACACGAAGTCGTAGGTGATGGTGTCGCCGTCCGCGTCGATGGACTGCGAGGTGATCTGGCACCACAGGTCGTCCTCCCCCGCCCCCGGGCTCGTGGGCGAGACGCTGACGGACGGCGCGCTCGGCTCGCTGTTGAGCACCGTGACCGTCGACGACTGCTCGGCAGCGCCCACCCCGAACTCGTCGCTCGGGGTGACGACCACGTACACCTCGTCGTGCTTGTCGAAGTACGTCGCCCCGTCGATGGACGTCACCGCTTCGGCGACGAGGCTGCCGTTCACGTACCACTCGTAGGAGAGCGTGACCGCGTCGCCCTCGGAGTCCGACGCGGACGCCGTCACCTCGATCACGTCGTTCGTGTAGACGGCCCCCGCCGTCACCGAGACCGAGTCCACCACCGGCGCCGCGTTCGCCACCGTCACCGAGGCGCTCGCCAGGTCGCTGTCGTCGTCGCCGTCCGTCGCCGCCACCGTCACCGACCAGACGTCGTCCAGCGCCGTCCGCGCCGCCGGCACGAGCATGGGGTCTTCGAGGTCGTCGACCGGGTCGCCGTTCAGCGTCCAGTTGATCTCGTAGGTGATGTTGTCGCCGTCCTCGTCCGTGGACTCCGTGACGATCACGAGCGTCAGGTCGTCGTCGACGCCCGGCGACGCCGGATCGATCTCCACCTCGGGCGCCGTCGGCGCGTTGTTCTCTTCCTCGTCCCCCCCGCGTCCGCGTCCGCCGCGCGGGGTGCACGCCGAAGCCACGAAGAGGAGAAGAGCCAACAGGAACAGGGTCGTCGTCCGCATGCCCCCATTCTGCACAAGGCGCGCGCGAGACACCCGGGCATCACCGCGGCTCCGCCAGCCCCTCGACCCTCCCCCGACCGCCTCTCCCCTACACTGCGCCGACCATGAGGGGGCCCATGCGACATCTCTTCTTCGCCCTGTGCGGCTTGCTTCTCCTGCCGGGGCTCGCCCTGGCTGACGACGACGAGGTCGATCCCGCCGCCGTCCACTGGACTCACCCCTGGCTCCACACCCGGATCTTCGACTACCGGCACAAGTCCTGGCGCACCATCAAGGAGTCCGAGCTCGACGCCCTGTACACCACCAACGACCTCACCGTCCGGCACCTCGCCGACGGCTCCGTGGTCCGCACCTGGGAGTTCGAGCTCGTCGTCCGGGACATCCGCTACATCCCCCGCTGGTTCCGCGTGGCCCATCGGCAGGGCGTCACGAAGACGGAGGTCACCGACTTCGAGGTCACCTGGACGAGCGGCCCCCGCACCCACGAGTACTCCGTCGACGACCTGATGGAGAACGCGTCCTACCGCCACAGCGCCTACGTCACCGACGCCGCCGCCATCTATCTCCCCATCGGGCAGGACTCCGGCGGCACCCTGCGCGGCCGCGTGGAGACCACCGACCAGCCCCACCCCGGCTTCGAGGCGCTCTTCGCGGGGCAGGAGTTCCTCGGTGGGTTCGGGGCGCCGAGCAAGGAGCGCTCCATCACGGTCGAGGTGCCCGAAGGCACGGAGCTGCTGTGGGAGCAGCGCTTCTGGAAGCGGGACCTGCCCGCCCCGGTCACCGAGGACGGGTTCGACCGCTACGTCTTCCCCTTCAAGACGCTGTACCACCCCATCGGCGAGTGGAACATGCCCCACCCGCTTGACTCGTTCCCGTCGCTCTGGTGGTCCAACCAGGGCTCCTGGGAGGACTTCGCGGCCCTCGCCGACGCCGTCTGGGAGCCACACCTCGTGGCCGACGATGCGATGGTCGCCTGGGCCGAGGAGCTCACCGCCGACGCCGAAGGCCCCGTCGCCCAGGCCGTCGCCATCCATGACGCCGTCGCCCAAGGCTGGGACTACCTGGGCTTCTACCCCGGCGAGTCGGGCTGGACGCCCCATCCGGCGACCCGGTGCTGGACCGCCCGCATCGGCGACTGCAAGGACAAGACCGCCCTGATGATCACCCTGATGCGGTCCGTGGGCCTCGACGCCCACCCCGCGCTGGTGAACGCCGGCGACACCTCCGCCGTCTCCTCCGCCCCGGTCCCCCAGTTCAACCACGCCATCCTCTACGTGGCGACCGACGCGGTCCCCGCGGGCGGCTTCTTCCTCGACTCGGTGGACGGCGGCATCGGCTCCTTCCCCGTCGCCGAGTGGGTGGCGGACCGCGAGGCGCTCGTCGTGGACGAGACCGTCGGCGGACTCCGCGCCATCCCCCCGACCCCCGCCGAGCGTTGGCTCCAGGAGGACGAGGCGGTCGTGACCCTGGCCGAGGACGGCAGCGGCACCGCCGAGATCGTGTGGCGCTTCGTGGGCTCCGCGGGCAACCGCCGCGCCGAGGAGGCCGGCCGCACCGTCCCCGCCCGCTGGGAGCGCTCCCTGCGCAACCGCCTCCTCCGAGCCTGGCCCGGCGCCGAGATCACCTCGCTGACGGACGGCCCGGACCTCGACGCCCCCGACGACGTGTGGAGCCTCCGCGCCACCCTGACCGTCCCGTCCCTGCTGTCTTGGCAGGGCGACTACGGCGTCCTGCGGGTGCCCTGGCTCGACGAGTACGACCCCGGCGGCGTGTCCGTGGAGTCCTGGCGCCGCCACCCCGTCGTCATCTCGCCGCGCAACCGCCGCTCGTCCGTGCGCATCCGCGTGCCCGACAGCCTCGCGGTCCTCGCCCTGCCCGAGGCCGGCGGCGAGGAGCGCGACGACTGGCGCAGCAGCCTCGAGGCCACCGAGGAGGAGGGCTCCGTCCTCATCTCGCTGAAGGTCCAGGAGCACCCGGGCCACATGGAGCCCACGCTCGAGGAGGCGCGCCGCAACTTCATCTCCGGCGTGCGGGATCTCCAGGACCGGGTCCTCGTCCTGAAGAGGGCGGACCGATGAGGCCTTCCGCACTTCTCCTGGCCGCCTTGACGCTCCCCGGCCTCGCCGCCGCCGAGGCACCCTTCGATCTGAAGGCGCTGCGCGCCGCGCACCCGGGCGCCGACTCGGTCGTCCTCGAGCGCCAGTACACGATCTCCCACGAGGACGAGAACACGATGCGCGTGGCCGTCCACGAGGTGCGGGCCATCCTCGACGACGTGGGCGGCACCGACCTCATCCTCTTCGAGGAGGAGGAGAGGCCCCACTGCCGGGAGCCGCGCGGCGTGCGCATCGAGGTCACCACCGCCGAGGGCGAGACCCTGCTGACCACGACCGAGGACCTCGTGCAGCTGCCGGCAGGCGCCTTCTCCGTGTGGAAGGGCCCCCGGAACGGCGTCGCCACGGGTGCCCTGATCGAGGAGAGCTACCACATCGACTACGGAGTCCATTGCTTCGGCGGCCTCGGCGCCGTCCAGCGGACCCTGGGCGACGAGGTCCCCGTGCTCGACGAGGAGGTCCTCATCCAGTGCGAGGACTGCGGGGTCGCGGTGAGCGACGGCCTCACGATCGAAGCGGACGGCGCCGACTCCGTGGTCCGCTGGTCGCAGCCCCTGCCTGCGCCCGCCGAGGCCCACCGACCGCCCGCGCTGCGCCCGGTGGTCTACGTGAGCACCGACCCCGATCCCGCCGCCTACGGACGGATCCTCGCCGACGAGCTCGCCGAGGCGAGCAAGGCGTGGGGGTCGACGGCGGGCGCCTGGGGCAAGTGGGCGAAGACCAAGGCCGCCGGGATGACCGACAAGACCGCCGCCCTCGCCTACGGACTGAGCCGCGCTCCGGTGTACAGCTCCTCGTCCGTGTGGGAGTACGGGATCGGGACGAAGGACCCCATCGGACCCGAGAACCGCACGCTCCTGCCGCTGGAGTGGCTCGCGATCGCGTCCCGCCTCCTGCCGAAGGGCGTCCCCGTCCTCTACACGGACAGCCGCCGCCCGGTCCCCGAGGACGCAGCGACCGTGTTCGACTGGGATGAGCTCGGGATCTGGCTGCCGGACCATGGCCTCGTCACCACCCGAGGCTGGTACCCGACGCTCGACGGCCGGTCCGAGAAGCTCGCCGGGCACACCCTGCTCCGCCTCGACACGCTGGAGATGATGACGCTGCCGGGGGTCCCGGAAGGGCACCGACGCCGCACGGACGTGGTGGTGTCGCCGAGCGGCCTCTCGAGCCTCCTCGTGGAGGTGGACACGGCGACCGACAGCGGCTGGGGACGTGATGTGTGGGAGGGCTGGGGGCGCCGCGTCGCCTGGGCGAAGAAGCGCAAGGCCAAGCTACACGGAGTGGCCCGCGAGTACGCCGCCGACGCCCTGTTCGATGGGCGACGCCTCGCCGGGACGACCATCGAGGAGGCCGACGGCGGCGGCCTGCGCGTTCAGACCGCGTGGACCGAGAAGGAGGCGCTGCGCCGCGGCGAGGGCTGGCGCATCGTCCCCGTGGTCGCCGCCCGTATGCCCGGGTGGCTCGGCGCCATCGAGCGCGAGCGGGAGCTGCCCATCTTGCTGGGAGCGCGGGAGGAGAGCGGCACCGTGCGCGTCGTGCCGCCCGACGGGTACGTGGCGAAGGACCTGCCCGCCAGCACCACCATCGAGGAGGGCCCGCTGCGGTGGAGCGCGGTCTGGGCCCACGAAGGCGACGCCCCGGTCCTGACCTGGAGCCTGCGCATCGCCGAGGACCAGCTCCCCGCCGATCTCGCCGGGGCGGTGGGAGCGGTGGCCGCCGCGATCGATCAGACTCGCCGCACCCGCCTGGTGTTCGAGCCGCGCTGAGCACGAGCCGCGACGGGGCGCGAGGAGCCGACATGGACCCGATGGAGTCGATCAACCCCGCCACCGGCGAGCGCATCCGCCTGTTCCCCCTGCACGGCGCCGACGAGGTGGAAGCCCGCCTCACGCTGGCCGCCGACGCACAACGCGCCTGGGCCGCCCGGTCCTACGCCGATCGCGGGGCGCTGCTCCGACGGATCGCCGCGCTGCTCATCGAGCGCTCCCCCCCCCTCGCCGCCGTCATGACCGACGAGATGGGCAAGCCGGTCACGGAGGCCGTGGGCGAGGTCCGCAAGTGCGCCTGGGTCTGCGGCCACTACGCCGAGCACGCCGAGGCGATGCTCGCCGCGGAGCCCGTGGACGTAGGCGAGCCCGAGGCGTTCGTGCGCTTCGATCCGCTGGGGGTGGTGTTCGCGGTGATGCCGTGGAACTTCCCGTTCTGGCAGGTGTTCCGCATGGCCGCGCCGGCGCTCATGGCGGGCAACGCGCTGCTGGTGAAGCACGCGCCCAACACCCAGGGCTGCATGGAGGCCATCGAGGGGCTCGTCGCCGAGGCGGGCCTGCCGCCGGGCCTCCTGAGCGCAGTCCGGGTGCCGGTGGACGCCGTCCCCGGGATCATCGGGGACCGGCGGGTGGCCGCGGTGACCGTCACCGGCAGCGAACGGGCCGGCAGCGCGGTGGCGAGCGAGGCGGGACGGGCGCTGAAGAAGGCGGTGCTGGAGCTCGGCGGGTCCGACCCGTTCGTCGTCCTCGAGGACGCGGATCTGGACGCCGCCGTCGCCGCCGCCACCAAGTCCCGCTGCCTGAACTCGGGGCAGAGCTGCTGCGCCGCGAAGCGCTTCGTGGTGGTGAACGCCGTCGCCGACGCCTTCGAGGGCAAGCTCGCGGCGGCCATGGGCGCCCTCGTCGTGGGCGACCCCATGGACCCGCGCACGCAGGTCGGCCCCCTGGCCCGCCCGGACCTGCAGGAGCAGCTCGCCGATCAGTGCGCCCGCGCGGTGGCCGCGGGGGCGAGGGTCCTCGTGGGCGGGGCCGAGCCGGTCGAGCTGCCCGCCGGCCTCGACCCCACCTGCTACTTCCGCCCCACCCTGCTCGGCGGCGTCACCGGGGACAACCCCGCGGCCCGGGAGGAGACGTTCGGGCCCCTCGGCGCCGTGCTGCGCGTCGCCGACGAGGAGGAGGCCATCGCCGTCGCCAACGACACGGAGTACGGCCTCGCGGGCTCGGTGTGGACGGCGGACCGGGAGCGCGGCAAGCGCATCGCCGCCCGAATCCACGCTGGCGGCGTCTTCGTGAACGCCATGCCCGGCAGCGACCCGCGCGTCCCCTTCGGCGGCGTCGGCAAGAGCGGCTACGGCCGGGAGCTCGGGGTCTTCGGCCTCCGGGAGTTCGTGAACATCAAGACGGTCTGGGTCCAGTAGCCCCGATACGCTTGAGGGGCACCCGCAAGGAGCCCCGATGAAGACCCGCACCCTCGGCGCCAACGGCCCCGCCTCCTCCGCCATCGGCCTCGGCTGCATGGGCATGTCCGATCTGTACGGGCCGTCGGATCGGACGGAGTCCATCGCCACGATCCATGCCGCCCTCGACGCCGGCGTGACCCTGCTCGACACCGGCGACTTCTACGGCATGGGGCACAACGAGCTCCTGCTCGCCGAAGCCCTGTCCGGCCGGCGACGCGAGGACGCGGTCCTGAGCGTCAAGTTCGGCGTCCTGCGGGACGCCCAGGGAGGCTGGAACGGGGTCGACACCCGGCCGGTCGCCGTCAAGAACTTCGCGGCGTACTCGCTGCAGCGGCTCGGCGTGGACGTCATCGACATCTACCGGCCAGCGCGCCTCGACCCGGCGGTGCCCATCGAGGAGACGGCCGGCGCGGTGGCCAACCTCATCGAGGCGGGGCTGGTCCGGCACTTCGGGCTGAGCGAGGTGGGCTCGGACACCATCCGACGAGCCCACGCCGTGTGCCCCGTGAGCGACCTGCAGATCGAGTACTCCCTCATCTCCCGCGGCATCGAAGACGAGATCCTCGGGACGTGTCGCGAGCTCGGGATCGCCGTCACCGCCTACGGCGTGCTGGCCCGGGGACTGCTCAGCGGACACTGGTCTCCATCCCGCACGACCGGCGCCGCCGACTTCCGCACCCACAACCCCCGCTTCCAGGGGGAGAACCTCGAGAAGAACCTCGCGTTGGTGGACGAACTGCGGGCGGTGGCCGAGGCCCAAGGGGCGTCCGTCGCCCAGGTGGCGGTCGCCTGGGTCCTGTCCCGCGGCGACGACATCGTCACCCTCGTCGGCGCGCGGACCCGAGAGCGTCTCGCGGAGTCGCTGGGAGCGGCGGACGTGGAGCTGGACGCCGCCGCCCTCGAGCGGATCGAGGCCGCCATCCCCCGCGGGGCCGCCGCCGGGACCCGCTACCCCGAGGGGATGATGGACGCGCTGCCGACCTGAGCGCCGCGCCGCCGGGCACGGATCCCGATCGGCCCGGTATCGTCGGGCCGTGGCTGACCGAGACCTCACGCGCGAGATCCCCGAGGCCCTGGCCCGGCTCCAGCAGGACGCGGAGGCCCAGGGCGTGGACGTGGGCCCGACCGCGGTGCTCCAGACCCTCGGCGTCCCCCTCGTGCCGACCCTGAATGACATCGAGCCCGTGTCCGAGGGCAGCAAGCCCCTCAGCCTCGCGACCCCCATCGAGGACACGGCGTTCATCCCGAGCCTGAGCAGCGACCAGCCCGAGGGCGCCCCGGTGGACGCGGGGCGACCGTCCACTCTGTTCGAGACGATGGAGGTGTCCGAGGACACCCTGCGCGAAGCGGTCTCCCTGCCCACCGGCGCCACGACGACCGAGGTGGGAAGCCGCGTAGGCCGGTTCGAGATCGTCTCCGAGCTCGGCAGCGGCGGAATGGGCCGCGTCCTCGGCGCCCGGGACCCGGAGCTGCGCCGGACGGTGGCCCTCAAGGTGGTCCGGGACCCCACCTCGGTCTCGCCCGGGATGCTGAGCCGCTTCGTCGCCGAGGCGCAGATCACGAGCCAGCTCGAGCACCCGAACATCGTCCCGATCCACGAGCTCGGGGTGACTCCCGAGGGCCAGATCTTCTTCGTCATGAAGAAGGTGGCGGGCAAGTCGCTGGACGAGGTCATCAAGGCGCTCGCCGACGGCGACCCCGAGACCCACGAGGAGTGGCCGCTCCACAAGCTGCTCCGCGCCGTCATCGACGTGTGCCAGGCGATGGCCTACGCCCACGAGCGTGGGGTGCTCCACCGGGATCTGAAGCCCGCGAACATCATGACCGGCGACTTCGGCGAGATCCTGGTGATGGACTGGGGCGTCGCGCGGCTCATGGGGGACGAGACGGAGGTCCTCGAGGCGGCGAAGCGCGTGGAGCGCCTCACCATGGTGCGCACCATGGATGGGCAGGCGGTGGGGACTCCGGGGTTCATGAGTCCCGAGCAGGCCCGGGGCCGCCTCAGCGAGCTCGACGCCCGCAGCGACGTGTGGAGCCTCGGCGCCATCCTCTACTCGGTCCTGACGCTGCTGCCGCCGTACCCGAAGATGCCGGTCCTCCAGCTGCTCATGCACGCCGCCACCGAGGCCCCGGTGCCGCCATCGGACCGTGCCCCGGAGCAGCACATCCACTCGGAGATCGAGGCCATCGCCATGCGCGCGATGCGCATCGAGCCCACCGAGCGCTTCGACAACGCCCTCGATCTCGCGGACGCCATCGAGAACTACCTCGTCGGCTCCGAGCGACGGGAGAAGGAGGCCCGGCGCCGCCGCCTCGCCTGGGCCGTGGCCACCATCGTGCTCGGGGTGAGCGCCGTGGCTGCCTCCATCTTCTTCGCCCAGTGGCAGCGGGCGGAAGCCGCCATGGACGAGGCGGAGGTCCGCGGGATCCTGGCCGAGTCCCGCCGCCAGCAGCAGCTCGGCCGCAGTGACCAGGCCATCGCGCTCGCCCGCGCCGCCGCGTTCCTGGAGGGAGAGCTCGGGCCGGACCGGCCCCGCGAAGCGCTCGTCGAGCTGGAGCGGGTCACCGACATGGGCCGGCAGGAGACCCTCTTCGACGGGCTCCACGGGGCCGCCGTCGTCGCCCTGGACAGCACCACGGACGGACGGGTCGCCACCGCGGGGCGGGACGGCACCGTGGGGATCTGGTCCCCGGACGGCCCCGTCGAACACACCCTGGAGGCGCACGAGGGCCGCGCCACCGTCGCCTTCTCTGCGAACGGCACCGTCCTCGCGAGCGCCGGCGCCGATCGTGCGATCCGGGTGTGGGATGCAGCGGAGGGAACGCTCAGCGCGGAGGCGGCGGACCTGCCGAGCCCGGTGCACACCCTGGCGTGGTCGGCGGACGGGCAGGTGGCGGCGGGGACCCTCGGCGGCCACGTGGTGCTGTGGCGACCGGGCGAGGCCGAGCCGGTCCTCGTCCCCGCCCATGCCGGGCGCGTCAACGGCGTCGCGTTCTCGCCGCGCGGCGAGCGCCTCGTCACGGCCGGCGACGACGGCAACGCCCGCGTCATCACGCTGCGCACCGGCGCCATCGACCGCAGCCTCACGGGGCACGGGGAGGTCCCGGCGGTCGCGTGGTCTCCGGGCGGGGCACAGGTGGCGACGGCGACCTCGTCGGGGCGGGTGGCGCTGTGGAGCACGGAGAACTGGCAGGCCCTGCGGGTCCTGGAGGGCCACGAAGGGCGCGTGGGGTCGCTCGCGTTCTCCGACGACGGCCGCCTCCTGGTCACCGGAGGAGCCGACGGCTCGGCGATGGTCTGGTCCACGGCGCACGGCAGCCTCGAAGGCCAGCTCCGCGGCCACACGGACCCGGTCCTCGCCGTGGCGTTCTCGCCCGACGGCCGACGGGTCGCCACCGGGTCAGTCGACGGCAACGTGCGGGTCTGGGACCGGGCGACGAACGGCACCCAGCACCTCCTCCAGGGACATCGGGGGATCGTGACGGACCTCTCCTGGCTGGACGACGAGCGCCTCGTCTCGAGCTCCACGGATCGCACGGCGATCCTCTGGGCGAGCCCCCTGCCCGACCTGCGACGGACGTTGAAGACGAGCGGGAGCGTGCCCCTGCGCGTCTGCCGCACGACCCACGCCACGGTGGTCCCCTCGGTCCCTCCGGCGAGCACGTCGGTGTTTGCGCCCCCGGCCGACTGCGCCGCGGCCGCCAGCAGCGACCTCGCCGACACGTCGGGCCCCAGCCGGTACAGCTCCCCGGTGCGCTTCGCGAGCCAGGCGGGCGGCGTGGCGACCCCCGGCGCAGCCCTGGCTCCCTCCCGCCGGCAGGAGGGCGTCGAGCACCGGGTCTGCGTGATGACGCGCGGGCCCGAGGGCATCACGGTGGACGGGATGGCGCGGGTCGGTGACGGAGAGATGCGACCCACCTTCCAGCCCCGCGGCGACTTCGAGCCCGAGCGGGACGGCTCCAGCGAGTGCGCGGACGGTGGAAACACGACCCGCTGGCGTGGCGCCCGCGTCCGGCCCGAGAGCCGCACGGTCGAGTTCGTCTACAACGGCGGGGACGTGGGCATGGAGGACGCCCGCGGCGTGGTCCAGTCGGTGGAGCTGCCCGCGGAGTGGGCGGCCGAGGACACCGTCCCCTCCTGCCTCGCCATCACCCTGCGGGTCGAGCCCGACGGCGGGGTGCAGGGCGCGCGGGTGGAGGCGCTCTACGCGAAGGTGGGGAGCGCCTGCCGGCCGCGGGGGCTCTGAGCGCGGTTCCGGGCGAGCCCACGGTCCGCTCCGGACCGGCCGCCCCGCTACCGTGTCCCCTCTGTCCAGACCCCCGGAGGACCATGCGCTGGCTGCCCATCCTGCTCGCCCTGCCCCTGACCGCCTGCCCGCCGAGCGGCGGCGACGACGATGACGACAGCGACGGCAGTGGCACCATCACCTACACGGTCGACGGCCAGACCTACACCGAGGCCAGCGACGTGGGAGCGAGCCTCCAGACGGGCTTTCTGGGGATCACCTGGAACGCCACCGGCACCGGCGACCTGGGGGAGGACTTCTACGGGAGCCTGACGCTGAGCAGCTACGCCGGCGAGGGCTCCTACGCCCCGGCCCAGCGGCAGACGGACGTGGACGCGGTGATCGAGGTCGCGGGCGGTCCCGGCTCGATCACCTACTACCCGGTGGGCGACGGCAGCATCGAGGTGGACACCGAGGACGGCACCGGCGCGACCGGCAGCTTCTCGTTCACCGGGTACGACGCCCTCGACCAGACGGCCCAGGTGGACATCTCGGGCACGTTCGACGTGGTGTTCGGGACGAACTGAGGCCCGGCGGCGGTCAGGGGGCGCCGAGGGCCCGCTGGCCGCGCGACGAGACGGCCGCTGGCCGCGCCTTCGGCGCTACTGACGCTCCCAGACGACGTAGTGCACGTTCTCCGTGGAGGAGTTCATGTACACGGTCACCTGGTCGGGGGCCATGTAGCGGTGCCGCGTGTAGGAGGCGCCGCTGTTGTTCACGTCGTTCACGGTCATCACGCCGTGCACCGAGTCGCTGAACATCCCCGAGGGGAGGCTCCAGGAGCAGTTGGACGAGCAGCCCGAGCCCGTCGCCTCGACGCCCGCGTACCAGTGCCAGCGTCCGGCGGTGTACTCGCCGGGCTCGAACGCGATGTAGTGCAGGTTGTCCATCGTGTTGTCGGCGTAGATCTCGAACCCGCCGTTGCTCACGTTGTTGATGATGCGCGTGTAGACGGCGCCGGACTGGTTGCCCGTCTCGTCGATGCCGAGGAGGACGACGGGGGGCTGGGTGAACACCTGGTTGAAGAACACCGCCTGCCCGTTCGTGACGGGCCCGGTGACGATGCCCGCCTGAACCATCTTGTTGTCGATGGTGTGGACGCCGGGCTCCATGGCGATCCAGTCGAGCCCGTCGGCGTTGCTGTTGCAGCGGACGCCCGCCCGATTGTTGAAGAGGCGGTGCATCCGGACCCAGCTGGCCCCGCTGTTGTTGATGGACTCGTCGATGCCCATCACGACCACGGGGGTCTGGGAGAAGCTGACCGGGAAGTCGATCCAGTCGACGTTGAAGTTGCTGGTGGCGGTGCAGAAGGCGTTCTCGCTGCCGAACACGTACTGCGGCTGCGAGGGCCAGCCGAAGGTCTCGCCGCCCACGGTCAGGGTGCCAGTGACGTCCAGGTCGCCCGTGACCTCCACGTCCGAGCCGAGCTGGACCGCGCCGCCGCCGCTGCTGCCGAGCAGCGAGGTGAGGGTGTCGCAGATGGGGTCGCCGTTGCCGTCGAAGCCCGTGACCACGTCGCCCGCGGTGCACGCCGTGGTGTAGGGCGGCTCGCAGAGCAGCGAGCCCGTCGCGTCGATGCCCACGGCCACCTGGCCCGTGGGGCAGGTCTGGTTGCTGAAGGCGAAGTCGGCGCCCGTGGGGCCCGCGGCGCAGGTCAGGTTGCCGGAGATGTCGAGGCCGATGGCGAAGCTCCCGCCGGGGCAGCCCTGGGGGCCCTGCACGACGGCGGCGGGCAGGTTGATCTGGCTCGACTGGACGACGCCGACGATCCCGGAGGCGTCCACGTTGCCCGCGTGCTCGGCGTAGGCGGAGTAGGGCGTGCTGCCGAGGAAGACGCGGTCCATCTCCGGGTCGCTGCCCACGGTCACGCCGAGCCAGAGCCCGTCGTTGTCCGCGAACAGCGACGGGTCGAGGGTGGTGTTCTCCCCCAGGTAGACGGAGAAGAGGCCGTCGTCGAAGTCGATGCTGACGGTCTCGTCCCAGAGCGAGCTGCCGCCGGTCTCGTTCAGGTAGAGGTTGAACTCCACCGAGACGGTCCCGTTCACCGGGGTGCCCGAGCTGTCCGAGAGGACTCCCTGGACCGGGTAGTAGGGGTTCTGCTGGGCGAGGGCCGTCGCGGGGACGAGGAGGGCGGCGGCGAGGAGCAGGGAACGCAGGGATCGCATCGTCGGTCCTCTCACTGGGCGGCGCGGATGGCGCCGGGGCCGAGCTCGAGCTGGTAGTTGCTGCTCGACGCGGCGCCGACCGGCTCGGCGGGGGCTACGTAGAGCTCGAGGGAGTAGTTGGGCGAGGTCACGACCGCGCCGCTGGTCACCGAGGTGAACTCCAGAGGCGGCGCAGGCGCGGTGGTGCTGTCGTCGTCGTCGCCCGTGGCGTCGTCGTCGTCGCTCGTGGCGTCGTCGTCGTCGCCCGTCGCGTCGTCGTCGTCGGCCGTGGCGTCGTCGTCGTCACCCGTGGCGTCGTCGTCGTCACCCGTGGCGTCGTCGTCGTCGCCCGTGGCGTCGTCGTCGTCGCCCGTGGCGTCGTCGTCGTCACCCGTGGCGTCGTCGTCATCGACGGGGAAGGTGCTGTCGTCGTCGTCGCCCGGAGGCGGATCGGTCTCGTCGGGGCAGCCGACGAGGAGGGACAGCGAACAGAGAAGAAGGAGCGCCCACCGCACGGAGTGACCATATCCGATCTGTGGGCCCCGGCGGGCCACGGGGCGGAATCGTCTCCTCTGACCCGCCATCCAGGGGGCCCGAGGCGGCGGCTCGGGCAGCCAGGGGACCCGTCAGCGAATCGTGACCGCCCGGGGGTCGAGGCGCAGACGGGACCGCCCTCGCTTCTTCTCGATGAACAGGGCTTCGATTCCCTTCCGCCCGAGCATCTGCCGCGTGTCGTGCATGAGCTTGGCGAGCGTGGACGTCGCCTGGTTCTCGATGGCCCGCCGCCCCCAGATGCCGATGCGCAGCGTCTCATCGTCGAGCCAGCCGAGGTTCTCCGCGCCGTCCGCGGCCTGCCGCAGGAGCTCCTGGGCGAGGACGAGGAGCAGCGAGAACCGAAGCTCCTGGTCCTCGAAGCGGTGCTCGCCGTGGCCGTCGTCGACGACGATGTCTCCGAACTCCCCCCGGTCCACGAGGGTGATCCGCAGGCCGTCGTAGGCGCGGGACGGCATCCCCGTGCGGGCGGTCGCAGCGAGCCCGGAGAAGGTCGCGTCGTCGAGGAGGAGGCGGTACCCACGCCCATCGATCGTGAACGCGGACCCGGACCGCAGGGGCGCCGGCTCCGACTCGGGCGGCAGCACGCCGTCGATCGTCACGGTCGCGGCGCCCACCCCCATGAGGAACATCCCCTCGTCCTCGGCGAAGAGCACGGCGTGCAGACCAGGGGGGCCAGCGTCGGACGGCACGTCCCAGCTGGTCCCCCGCCCGAAGGTCAGTCGGTCGTCGCTGACGCGCACCCGCGCGCCCGCGCCGGACTCCACCACCCAGGGGGAGACGACGTCCGCGGCGGCCCGCGCCAGCTGCTCGACGGTCCACCCCTGCATCGCCCCGAAGGCGATCGCAGCTCCTTCGGTGAGCGGCGCCCAGCCCTCCACCGCGGCCCCATCGAGCGTCGTCCCGTTGGAGCTGCCCAGGTCCTTGAGGAACCAGCGCCCCTCGCGGAGCTGGATGCAGGCGTGGAACGAGCTGACGGTCCGCTCGGGCACGACGAGATCGTTGTCCGGGGCCCGCCCGATGCGCAGGGAGCGGAAGAACCGGACCGAAGCGCCGGACGCGGGGTGCACGAGCAGCGGCATGCCCTCAGGGTACCAACGGGGCCTCGGCCTCCCGCGCAGCGGCGGCGGCCGCGCGGGCGGCGGCGAGCAGGTCGGGGTCGGGGGCAGGCAAGTCGGACACGGCGTGCAACGCGGCGGCGTCAGCCTCGGCCCGGGTCGCGAACGACGCGCGACGGCGGGCGCGCAGGGCGTCGAGGTCGGCCAGATCGTCGGGCGACACGTCGGCGAAGGTGGTGGACCGGTCGGGCGAGGCCGTGGGCGGTGCCGAGCGAGGGACCGGCGGGCTCTCCGGCCGCGGCGTGGAGTCGATCCGCGCCGCGGCGTCCATCTGCGCCGCCGGGAACGGCGGCATCGCGCCCACGTCCATCCGCGACGGCGCCGCCGTCGGCCCCGCGACTCCTCCACCCGGGCGCGCTTCGAGAGGCCGCGCCGGGGACCCTGCCGTCGTCCACCACGCCGCGCCCGCGAGCAGCACGAAGCCCCCCGCGAGCGCGACCAGCTGCCGCCGCATCAGTCGAGCTCGCCGCCCGAGACGAAGCCGCCGAACGCGAGCCCCACGGTGCCCGCGACCACGATCCCCTCGGCGCCTCCGATGCATGCGAGCTCCCGGTCCGCGAGGAACTGCGCGTCGATGCCGTCGACCGCCACCCCGGGGAAGCTGCCGGTGATGAGGGCGCCCGACACGTCCGCGCACGCCAAACCCTGGGTGACGCCCCCGCCGTTCAGGGCGAGCCCGGCGGCCGCGAACGTCCCGGCGGCGCCGTCGTTGTTGTTGAGGACGTAGCTCCAGGTCGCCTCGCTGCCGTCGGCGTACTCGTGCTGGCCGCTCATCGGGTAGAGGCCCGTGAGCAGCGAGCCCCAGCCCCAGGAGCCCACGTCGAACGCCACGTAGGTGGGGACCGCCTCCACCACCGTGTCGTTGAAGTCGACGATGGAGGCCGTCAGGCCGTCGGCGATGGGAGCGCAGACGACGGCCGGGAGCCCGGTGCCCTCGCAGTCGGCCTGGAGCTGCGCGGCGAGGGCGATCTCCTCGGCGGCGCTGAACCCGTCGGCGGCCAGCGGCAGAGTCAGGTTGGCCCCCCACGCGGTGGCGCCGCGTGCGGTGGCTCCCGCGAGGCCGATGTGCAGGTCGATGGCGGCCTCGTCGAGCACGAGGGGCAGGTCGCGCTCCCAGGCGGAGGCGGGCTGGGACTGCCCGGCGAGGGCGTCGGTGGCGAGCAAGGTCAGGGGAAGGGCAAGCAGGGCGGGTCGGAACATGGGTCCTCCTCGGGCGAGCAAGGCTCGCGGGTTGCCGCGGTCGCGGACCGGGCAGCGCGCCCGGCCCATCCAAGCTGCCCGTGGACGTTGCGCGGTGGATTACCCCACCGTTACCCCGGCCCCGCTGGCACCCATCGCGCCTCGGCCCGGTCCCTCCTGGTACGGCCCGTCCAGTACGGCCCGTCCCGGCCTCGACGGTGGGCTATGGTCCGCGCCCTCGGGCCCGCGGCCCCGGCCAGCCCGTCACGGAGTCCTCGATGTCCCTGCTTCGCCTCGCCCCCCTCGCCTTCCTCCTCCCCGCCGTCGCCCTCGCGGGGCCCGCCGACGTGCCGGATCTGCCCCAGGCCGGCGACGAGGCGCCCGCGCCCATCATCAACGGCGACCTCGAGGGCCGCTTCCCCGCGGTGGTCTCGCTCGGGGTCAACTTCGGCAACCCCATCCACGCGTGCACGGGCACGCTGATCACGGACCGCATCGTCCTGAGCGCCGCCCACTGCGGCGGCGACCTGCCGGCCGAGTTGATCGTGCAGCTCGGCCGCGGGTTCATCGGCGAGGACCTGCAGAGCATCGAGCAGGAGTTCTCGTTCATCGACTACGTGCCGCATCCCGAGTACCGGGAGCTGGTGAACGGCCCCGGGGGCCACCCGCCCCTGGCGGACATCGGCATCGCGGTGACGGACCAGGCGATCGATGTCGAGCCCATCTTCTTCAACACCGAGGAGCTCGGGAACGCGGAGATCGGGTACGAGCTGCTCTCCGTGGGGTACGGAACGACCTCGGCCCAGGGCGGAGGCTCCGGGGTGAAGCGGAGCGCCGAGCAGATCATCGGCGGGTACACGGAAGACACCATCCGCACCGCGAACAACGACAACCCGGACAACGGCAACATCTGCTCCGGCGACTCGGGCGGACCGATGATGGACGTGGACGACGAGGACAACCCGGTCATCTGGGCGGTCCACAGCTACGGCGACCAGAACTGCGCCGCCTTCTCGAGCTCCACTCGCACGGATCTGTACGTCGACTGGATCCTCGACCGCGTCGAGGAGGTCCACGACAGCCGCGATCTCTGCGACATCAACGGCTTCTACGACAACGGCGCCTGCGACGAGGACTGCGCCGCCGACCCCGAGTGCGAGGAGCCGGCCGCGGACGACGACGACGACGATGACGACGGCGCCGCAGGGGGCGGCTGCCAGTCGAGCGTCGCCGGCTCCGGCGCGGGCGCCGCGGCGCTCCTCCTCCTCCCGTTGCTCGCGCTGCGGCGTCGGGGGGGCTCGGTCTGGACGGCGCTGCTCGTCCTGGGGCTTGCGGTGGGCGTAACCGCCCCGACCGTCGCGCTCGCGGCCAAGCCCGGCCTGCCCACCTTGACCGACAAGGACAAGGAGAAGATCGCGGCCGGCAAGATCGTCCTCAAGAAGACGGAAGACGCGAGCGGGGTCACCACGGTGAACGCGGTCACGGAGCTGGCGGCGCCGGCGAGCGAGCTGTGGCCGATCATCTTCTCCGTCGACCACATCAAGAAGTCGACGGGCTCCATCAAGGAGCTCGTCGCCACGCGGGACGAGACGGCGGCCAACGGAGACCGCGAGCTCGACCTGTCCTACGTCCTCAAGGTGGGCTGGACCGAGATCAAGTACTCGGTGAACCGCTCCTTCGTCGTCGCCGACGAGACGATGAGCTGGGTCCTCGACAAGTCCAAGGACAGCGACATCGAGTGGACCGAAGGGTCGTACTCGGTCTACCCGGGCTCGGCGCCGGGCAAGACCCTGTTCCTCTACCGGGCCCGCATCGAGACCGGCAAGTCCATCCCCGAGTGGCTCGAGGAGGACCTGACCGAGTCGTCGCTCAAGAAGTACCTCAAGTACCTCAAGGAGACGGCGGAGAAGGAGTAGGCGCCCGGCGCCCTCCTCCCCCCGGAGACCCATGTCCATCCTGGTCATGATCCTGTCGGCGGCGGCGATCATCGCCTTCGTCAAGTTCGGCCTCGTCAAGGCGATCGACCAGTTCGCGGGCGCGCTGGGCTGGTCGGCGAAGACCCGAGGGCAGGCGACCGGCTACGCCACGTCCGCGCCCGAGCTGGTGGCCCTCGTGGCGGCCGGGCTGAGCGGGGTGTGGGACGCGGGGCTGTGGAACATCGCCTCGTCGAACCTCATCAACGCGGGGCTCATGCTCGCCGCCGTCCTGCGCTACGGCCAGCTCAAGGAGCTCTTCAACCGGCGCTTCGCGGATGAGGTGGCCTTCGCCGGCGTGGGCGTCCTCGCGCCGTTGGTGCTCATGCGCTTCGAGCTCGACACCAGCTGGCTCGTCGTCCCCATCCTCGCCGCGGTCTTCGTCGCCTACCGGGTGGTGGATCGGCGTCTCAACCCCCAGACCGACGAGCCCGACGCGGGCGAGGCCGTAGGCAGCCTGCCCCTGGGGATGCTGCTCATCGTCACCGCCCTCACGCTCATCGCGGTCGCCGGCTTCTTCCTCGGCAACGCGACGAAGGACGTGGTGCAGCAGATGGGCCTGCACCCGGCCATCGCGGGCTGGGTGCTCGGGGTGGTCACGAGCCTGCCGGAGGTGGTGACGTTCTTCACCGTCTACGCGACGTCGCGGCGGGAAGGGAAGCTGCACCTGCTCGAGGACACCCAGGAGGTGCTCGACAACCTCGCCGCGTCGAACATGGCCAACACCGGGATGATCTATCCCATCGGCCTGGCGATCTACCTGCTCGTGGCGGGGTGATCGGGGGACGGCGTCAGTCGGCGTGCTCGCGCACGAGCTCGAGGATGGCGGTGCCGAAGGACGTGACGCGCTTGTCGCCGAGGCCCTTGATCGCGAGGAGCTCGACCCGGTTCTGGGGGCGGGCGGCGACGATGCGGCCCAGCGTGGCGTTGTCGAAGACCTGGTAGGGCTTCCAGCGCCGCTGCCGCGCCTGGGCCCGGCGATAGCGCTCCAATGCGCCGGCGAGGCCGGTCTTCTCCGCGCGACGACGCTTCGGCTTGCTCGGATCGGCCTTGGGGCGCACCCGCTTGTCCGGCAGCCAGAGCGTCGGGTACTTGCGGCCCTTCGGCACGAGGCGCCCCTCGGCGAGGAGCTCGGACAGCGCGTCGAGGACGGCGCCCTCGGGGATGCCCTTCAGGGCGCCGTAGTGGGGGTTCTTGGCGAGGCCCTTGCGCTTGACCGCCTTCGCGGTGCTGCCCCGCAGGCCCTTCGCCACCAGCTGCTTCCCCAGGGGCTTGCGGAGCGCGTCGATGAACGCGATGCAGGTGTCCTTCTGCTCCTCGGTGAGGCTGAAGGCGGCGTCCGCCTTGGCCTTGGCGCGCTTCTCCTTCTTGCGCTCGGCGATGGCGGTGCGGGCGGCGGTAACCGCCTCGACGACGGCTTCGGAGTCGGTGCACCAGTCGCAGGTGCCGCAGTCGTCGGGGACGGCGCCCGCGAAGTAGCGCACGAGCTCGGCCTGTCGGCACGAGGTGGCGTAGACGTAGTCCTGCATCGCGGTCCACCCGGCCTCGGCGCCGGGGGCGGGGACCTTGCCGCGCAGGCGAGCGTGGGTGACAGCGTCGACGGGGGAGTACAGCAGCACGCAGCGGGCGGGCGCGCCGTCGCGACCCGCGCGGCCAGCCTCCTGGTAGTAGGCGGCGAGGCTGCCGGCGGCGTTGGCGTGGACGACGATGCGGACGTCGGGCTGGTCGATGCCCATGCCGAAGGCGGTGGTGGCCACGAGCACGGGGGTGGTGCCGGACTCGAAGCGGGCGGCGGCGTTGGCTCGGGCGCTCGCTGAGCGGCCTGCGTGGTAGTAGCCGGCCTTGACGCCCGCGGCCTTCAGCGCGTCGTGGACCGCCTGGACGCGCTTGCGAGTGGCGGCGTAGACGACGGCGCGGCCGGGCGAGGCGGCGAGGGCGTCCTTGACGAGGGTCACGACGCGGGCGGCCCGGGCCGAGTCCTTGCGGACGAGCTCGACGGAAAAGCGCAGGTTGGGGCGGGCGAAGTCGCCGACGACGCGGGCGGGGTCGCGCAGGCGCAAGGCGGTGGCCACGTCGTCGATGACGGTCGGCGTGGCGGTGGCGGTGAGCGCGATGACGGGGACGCCGAGGTCGTCCTTGAGCAGGTCGAGCTGGCGGTACTCGGGGCGGAAGTCGTGGCCCCACTCGGAGACGCAGTGGGCCTCGTCGACGGCGGCGGCGGCGGGCTCGAGAGAGCGGACGAAGCGCCGGAAGGAGGCCGAAGCGAGCTTCTCGGGGGAGACGTAGACGAGGGTGGCGTCCCGGGCGGCGTCGCGCTCGGCGCGCCAGTCGCGGTCGCGGTTGCCCGAGTGCAGGGCGACGGCGGGGACGCCGCGGGCGACGAGGGCGCTCACCTGGTCGTCCATGAGCGCGATGAGGGGGGAGACGACGAGGGTCGGCCCCCGACCGGCGCGGCGCAGGGCGATGGCGGGGACCTGGTAGCAGAGCGACTTGCCGCCGCCGGTGGGGAGGACGACGACGGCGTCGCGGCCCGCGAGGAGCGCGTCGATGGCGGGGCGCTGGCCGGGGCGGAAGGCCGAGTAGCCGAAGACGTCCGAGAGGATGGCCACGGGGTCGGCGGCCGGGCGGGCGACGGAGCCGCGGAGCGGCGGGTCTGCCTCGGGGAGCGCGTCGGAGAACGGGGGCGCCGCGGCGCGGCCCGAGGAAGCGCCAGGAGGCGCGAGAGCCTCGAAGACGTCGGGCGGCGGACCCCAGTCCTCGTCAGGCCCGAAGAACGGCTCCTCCGGCAGCGGCGCCGCCCACCGGTCGGCCGAGACGGTCGCCCCCGCAACCGAGGACGACTTCGACTTCGCGCTCGACTTCGCGCTCGACTTCGACTTCGACTTCGCGCTCGACTTCGACTTCGACTTCGACCCCAGCGCCGACCCCTCCCCCTCCGCGGTCGCGATCCCAAAGAGCGAGAGCTGGTCCGTGCGCGCCACGCCCGCATGATGCCGATCCCGCGCCCCCCGTCGAGCCCTCCGGCCCCCCCGCCGGTGCCCTACCATCGCCACATGCGCACCCTCCCCCGCATCGCCCTTCTCCTCGCCAGCATCTCCCTCCTCGCCTGCCCTCCCACCCGCAGCGGGGACGACGACGACTCGAGCTGCACCACAAGCCTGACGGTCTGCGGCACCTACGGAGGCGAGCCCGCCAGCGGAGGGTCGGCCACGATCCGCGAAGACCCCGACGACGAGGCCCCGCTGAACACCCCCCTGGACTCCGAAGGCTGCGCCACCTTCGACGTGTCCCCCGGGAGCTGGGAGTGGCGCGCCACCGCCGCCGACGACTTCTGCATGTCCGCCTACAGCCCCGTCGAGGTCGCCTCCTGCCAGCAGGAGACCGTCACGGTCGAGCTCATCGAGTGGTGCATGGACGGCTGAGGAGGCGCTTCGCCCCCCTGCTCCGCAGCTACCGACCCGCCACCGCCAACCGGTCCACGACTCCCGCCTCGTCCGCCCGGCTTCTGACGAACCAGAAGCGCAGGTGCTCCCACGCCGGGTCCTCCGCCGCCGCCCGGTACCTCTCCCGGTACTCCCGATGCTGGGTCCACGCCCACGCCAGGATCGAGCGCTCCGGGTCCCTCGACCACAGGTTCGACCACGGCTCCCGGTTCCCGTTCCACAGCTCGGTCCGCCCGAGCGTCCTCCCCAACGTCCGCCGGCCGAGCCGCCGCATCACCCGACGCCGCGGCGGGTCGAGCACCACCACGTCGGTCGCCGCCTCCCACACCAGGTCCTGGACCATCGAGTAGTTCCCGCAGATCACCCAGTGCTCGTGCTCGTCGAGGAACACCCGCACCCGCGCGCGGAAGTCGTCATCGGGAAGTGGCGTCCAGTCCGCCTGGTGATAGACGGCGTCGAGCTCGAGGTGCGCCACCCCGAACGTCCGACCCACCCGCGCCGCCAGCGTGGTCTTCCCCGCCCCCGAGACTCCCACCACGGAGATGCGCGCCATGCCCTGAGCATGCCCCGACGCGCACCCGAACGTGCCCGATCCCCCGATCCCCGCCCGGCGACTGCCCCGCCCGCCAGCTCCGGCTACTCCCGGTCCCGCCGCCGACCGACCCACAAGTCGAGCACCACGATGACCCCGCGCAGATCGCCGTCCCGCACCACCAGCTTGCGCCGCGGTCGCAGCCCCAGGTGGCGCTCCCCGCCGTCCCGGCACAGCAGCGCCGCCGTCCAGCCGACGAACCGGTGCTTCAACGCCTCGCCGAGCGCCCCCCACTGGGCCGGCGACGCCCCGGGCGGAGGCGCCGTCACCAGCAACCCCCGCTCCTCGGGCGCCGCGAGCTGCCCCGGCTCCGTGTGCCGCGCCCGCATCCGCCCGTCGATCCCCAGCCCCCGCGCCCACCCGCGCAGGTCCCGCACGTGCCGCTGGTTCGGATCCCCCGCGTAGACCATGCACCCGGGCGCGAGCCCGGCCGCCGCCTCGTCGCGGACCTCGCCGAACCGGGCGCGATCGAAGGAGTGCAGCGCCTCGAACGGCCACCGCGCCCGACGGCGCCCCGGCGACCAGCCCTCGCAGGCCGCCACCGCCTCCTCGAGCACGCGCCCGTCGCCGGCGAAGGGATCGCACAGGGGCCCCACCCCGTCCCACTCGGCCGCCGCCACCAGGGCCGCGCACACCGTCGCCCGGGGCGCTCCCCGCCGCTCCTCCATCCCCCCGCGCCCGTCCAGCGCCGCCCCCGAGGTGTCCAGCGACAGCGTGGCCACGTCCTTGAACACGCGCACCCGCAGGGGCAGGTCCGGCCCCCGCGGCGCCACGGGGCTCGACCGCCCCGACCACTCCCGCTGGGCCCGCCGCAGCGCCTCGCGCGTCATGCCGCCCACCGCGCGTGCGTCGTTCAGGCGCGACCGCGAGCTCGCCCCGTGGACGGCCAGGGTCCGGTCGGGGCTCAGCAGCTCCCGCAGTCCCGGATCCCGCGACACCCCCTCGATGAGTCCGTCCTCGAGGGTCCCGGCCGTCGGCGCCGCCCAGTCGAGCAGGCTCACCAGCACCCTGCGGCCCACCCGGAGACCCAGGTTCGCCCGCCACACCGTCTCCCAGGTCCCGGCCGCGCGCACGGACCCCGCCTCGATCTCCACCCGCTCGGCCCCGAGCGCCTCGAGCTCCGCGACCACGAGGGGCTCCAGCCCCCGCGCGCACGGCACCGCCAGATCGAGCATCACCCGCGCTCCTCTCAGCCGTCGCGGCGCAGGTGGTAGTGCAGGCGCAGCGCCACCATCCCGAGCACGCGGATCTCGTGGTGGGCAGCCAGCTCCCCCTCGCGCCCTGCCGCCGGCCCGATGATGACGGTCTCCTGCATCGGCATCCGCAGCGGGCCCAGGGGCGTGACGAAGAAGATCCCCTCGTCCCCCGCGAAGCCCCGGGTCCGGCGTGTGGTGTAGACGAGCCCGCCGAGCGTCCCCGGATCGACCCGCAGGATCGACGTCAGGTTTCCGCCGAGGATCGGCATCGCGATGTTCGCGTACCCCACCCCCCCGTGCCGGTGGTGCGAATACGCGGCGACGAAGACCGGCCGGTCCGTCCCCCGGTGCACCCGGACCCAGCCCCGCACGTCCGTCCGCCCGTCGGGCTCATCCCGCAGCGCCACCAGCTCGCCGTCCATCCCCCGGTCGCCGATGGGGTCCGTCGGCAGCTCGAGCTGCCCCAGCGACCGAGCCACCAGCCGCCACAGCGGGGCGAAGAGGGAGGCGGGCAGCGCCCACTCCGCCGTGACGTCGATGCGGAAGCGGCTCGTCTCCTCGTAGAACGCCGCCACCAGCGGGTGCACCTCGCCGGGCCGCAGCGGGTGCAGACCGTCGACGCCCTCGCGCGCGAACACGTCGAGGGTGTCCACCAGCCCCCGCGGCGCCGGCGCTCCCTCGTCCACCAGGCCCTGGGACCGGAAGAACCAGCGGCCCACGAAGCGCCCGCCCCGCAAGCGGCTGAACGGGATCCCCGGCGCCTTGTCCGGGCCGAGCCGCGCCAGAGCCAGCGCGGCCATCCCCGCGGCGACGAACCCCACCGCGTTCACGAACCCGTGGTAGCGCGCCATCACGGCATACGAGGGGAAGCCCGCTTCGTCCATGAGCTGCGACAGGGAGAACAGGACCGCGAGCGCGCCCGTCGCGACCGGCAACGGCCCCGCGATCCACAGCACCCGCCGCGACGCCCGGGGCAGCGTGCTCCCCGCCGCCAGCAGGACGAAGTAGCCGCCGACGCCGATCGCCGCCCCGGACATGACCACGGCCCCCACGGTCTCCAGCAGGGGCCACGCCGCGATCCCCGCCGCCGTGAGCGCCGGCCCCAGCATCGCGAGCCAGGCGACGACCCTCCAGCCGCCGACCACCCCGAACGCCTCACGTCCCTCCCGCTCCAGCGCCGGCAACGCCCGGCCCACCGCCCCCGCCATGACGGGGACCCCGAGAGCGGCGAAGTGGAAGTGGGTCGCCGTGAGGGACACCCACGGCTCCGAGAACCCCAGCAGCGGCTGCCCCGCCCGGGACGCGAGCAGCCAGACCCCCGCGACGGGCAGGTAGATCAACCCCACGTCGATGCAGGTCTCCGGGAGATCCAGGTGCGGGCGGCGTCCCAGACGGGCGAGGCCCCAGAGGCCCACGAGCAACGTCGTCGCGACCCACGGCACCGCCAGCCCCGCGCTCACCCCGCCGGGGGAGCCCAACATCGAGAGCAGTCCGGTCGGCACCGACAACAGCAGGGAGCCCACCGCCCACCGGAACGCGGGGTGGTCGCCGCCCGCCCGGTCCGGCTCGCGCGACAGGAGCAGCGCCAAGGGCACGACGACGAGGAGGCCGCCGACGAGCGCGAGGCCCACCACGTCGCCGACGCCGGACCCCGCACCTCCGAGAATCCACCACAGGGGCCACAGCACGGCGCCCGCAGCGGTGCCGAGGCGCAATCGGCGGTCGAGGGCGTCGTTCGGGGGAGGCGCAGCCATCGGCGGATGGTAGCCCGGCCGACCCGGGCCCTCTCGCCTCGGGCTGGCTCCACCCACGCGTCTGACCCCGGCCCCCCAGGTTGACCCGGCTGCGGGCGCGACCCATCGTGGCGTCCCGGACGGCAAGGCCGCGCCGCTCGGGCTGGATGCTGGCTGGAGGCCCCACATCCCCGATCCCCTCGCCATCGCCGCCGTCGGAGCCGCCGCCCTCGTCGGAGGTTGCGTCCAGGGAGTCATCGGCTTCGGGTTCGGCATGACCACCATGGCCATCCTGTCGATGGCCCTCGGCGTGAAGACCGCGGTCCCGGTCGTCGCCGGCCTCGCCCTCGTGGTGAACGGCTCCCTCCTCATCCGATTCCGCCGCTCCTTCCCCCTGCGCGAGGCGGCCCCGCTGCTCCTCGCCGCGCTCACGACCATCCCCCTGGGCGTGTTCGCCCTGTCCGCGCTCCCGACCGACCGCCTGCTCCTCGCCCTAGGCTGCCTGCTCGTCGTGTACGTGGGCTGGGCCCTGACCCGGCGCGAGCTGCCCGCCGCGCTCGGCCCCCGCGCGGGCGTCGCCCTCGGACTCCTGTCCGGGACGCTCGGGGGAGCGTTCAGCGCTGCCGGCCCGCCCGCCGTCGTCTGGGTCACGAGCCAGCCCTGGGACAGCCGCCAGCTCCGCGCGACGCTGGTGGGCCTTTTCGCCCTCGGCGGCCTCCTCCAGGTGCCCCTCCTCGCGCGGGCCGGACTCGTCGACGGCGCCTCGCTGCTCCTGTCGGCCATCGCGATCCCGACGGCGTGGGTCGGCACGCAGGTCGGGGCGGCGCTCGGCGACCGCGTCCCCCAGGAGCACTTCCGCCGCCTCATGCTCGCGGGGCTCGGGGTCCTCGCCCTGACCTTCATCGGCCGGGGGGTGAGCGGTGGCTGAGCCGTTCCTGACCGCGCGATGGCGTCACCTGGTGATGCTGAACTACCGGGTCGATCCGGCGCTCCTCGCCGACCGTGTCCCCGCCGGGACCGCCCTCGATCCCGAGGGCGGCGACCACTGGGTCAGCCTCGTGGGGTTCCTGTTCCTCGACACGGCCCTGCTCGGTCTGCCCGTTCCCCTCCACCGCAACTTCGAGGAGGTGAACCTGCGCTTCTACGTCGCCCGGGAGGTGCCGGACGAAGCCCGCGGCCTGCCCCGGCGGCGCGGGGTCGCCTTCATCAAGGAGCTGGTGCCGAAGCCGGCCATCGCGACGGTGGCGCGCGTGGTCTACAACGAGAACTACGTGGCCGTGCCGATGGACCACCGGCTGCTCTACGACGGCCGGCGACTCCCCTCGGACAGCGAGCTGATCGCCGGCACCCGGGTGGAGTACGACTGGGGCCACGGCGCCCGCCAGGGACGCCTCGCGGGGACCGTCTCGGGGCACCCTGCCCTCCCGGAGCCGGGCTCCCACGCCCACTTCATCACCGAGCACTACTGGGGCTACGCCGCGCAGCGCGACGGCGGCACGGTCGAGTACGAGGTGGACCACCCCGCCTGGCGCACCTGGATCGCACGCGCGCCCACCTTTCACGCGAACATCGAGCAGCTCTACGGCCCGGAGTGGCGCGACGTCCTCTCGGGCGAGCCCGACTCCGCGTTCATCGCCGAGGGCAGCGAGGTGACCGTGTTCAAGGGCCGGCGCATGGCAGCTGAGGAGATCGCGGGCTGATGCTCGACGTGCGGCCCGAAGAGCGCCCGGTCGTCGGCGCGTTGATCGCCCTGAGCCTGCTCCAGGGCGTCAGCTCGGTGGTGGGCGCCTCGGTGGGCAAGGCGCTGTTCCTAGACAGCTTCAGCCCCGAAGACCTGCCCTTCGCCTACGGGGCCGTGTCCCTCGTCCTGCCCACGCTCGGCGCCCTGTTCGTCCTCTTGAGCCGCCGGGCGAGCGCCGCGACGCTGCTCGCGGGGACGGCGGCGTTCACGTCGGTCGTCTACGGCGGCATCTGGTACGCGCTGCACGCGGGCTGGGAGCAGCTCGCCGCCGCGGTGGCGATGGTGTGGGTCGACGTGGACTGGAGCCTCGGTCTGCTCGTGTTCCTCGCCGTGACGAGCAACCGGCTGGACGTGCGGCAGCAGCGAAGACTGCTCGGGGTCACGGCGAGCGGGGACATCGTGGCCGGGGCCGGGATGGGGTTCCTGCTACCGACGCTCCTCGACCACCTCCACATCGAGAACCTGCCCCTCATCGCCGCGGGCGCACAGGCGCTGGCGGCGGTCCTCGTCTTCGCCCTCCTCCGCAAGCAGCGGGGACGCACCGCCGCCGCGCCGACCCCCCTCGGGACGCTCACCTCCGACCGCTTCCTCCGCCTCGCGTGGGCGCTGCTCGCGCTGGCGTGGTTCGCTTTCTACGTCGTGGACGCGACGTTCTTGTCCGTGGCCGCCGTCCACTACCCGAACGAGGACGACCTCGCCGGGTTCCTCGGCATGTTCATGGGGTCGATCTCCATCGCGGACGCCATCGCGTCGCTGGGGCTCTACGCCCTGATCCTGGGGCGCTTCGGGGTCCTCGGGGGGCTCCTGGGCGGACCCCTCGTGACGGGCGTGCTGGCTGCGGTGCTCGTGGGACTGGCCGGGGCGCCGGGAGCGCTCATGGTGCTCGGCGTGGCGTCCGGCCTGAAGCTGGCGGCCCTGACCGCCCAGGAAAACTTCACGGAGCCCGCGGTCTCCACGCTCTACGGCGCGCTTCCATCCCAGGACCGGGCGGTGGCCCAGGCCCTGGGGAGCACGGTGGTGGGGCCCATCGCCGGCCTGCTCGCCGCGCCCGCGCTGTGGCTGGTCCTGGAGCCCCTCGACCTCGGCCTGCGGGGGCTCGCCGGCCTCGCCCTGGCCCTCATCGCCCTCACCGGCGTGCTGGCGGTCGGAGTGAGCCGGTCGTGGCCGCGGGCGCTCCGGCGGGCCCTGCTGCGGGGCGGGCCCGCCGAGGCGGACGTGTCGCTGGCCGGCGAGCAGGGAGCGGACGCCCTGCGGGACGGCCTCATGTCCCCCGATCCCGACGCGGTGGTCAGCTCGGCGCGGATGCTGCGGGAGGTGGCCCCCGAGGCCCTCGCCGAGGCGCTGCCCGAGCTGCTGGGCCACCGGGCGGTGGCGGTGCGGGACGGCGCGATCCGGCTCCTCGAGGAGCACCCGCTGCCGGGGACGGAGGCGAAGCTCGCGGCGCGGATGGTGGACGAGCCCGACGCGAACATCCGCGGAGTGCTGTACCGGGCGCTGGTGGTGACGAACCCCGGGGTGGGCGTCGACCTCCTCGAGGCGCGGGTGATGGGCGAGGACCTGGCGGAGCGGGGAGCGGCGATCGACGCCCTGATCCGCCACGGGGACGAGCGCGCCGACGGGCTGATCGACCGGGGCCTCACCGCCCTGCGCGACGAGGGCGGGCCGGCGGTGAAGCTCGCCGAACACCTCGCAGGCCGGCGTCGCCCGCTGTCGGACGGGGAGCTGCTGGCGCGGCTGACGCGGGTCGCGCCGTGGGAGCTGTCGGAGCAGCTGCGGCGACGCCGGGTGGGCCACGAGCGCGTGCTCGACGTGGCGAAGCAGGGCTGGACCCTGCTCGACGGCTCGCGCAAGGCGCGGCTGGCGACGGCGCTCCCGGTGGTGGTCGGGGACGCGGCCCGGCCGATGCTGCTGCGAATGCTCTCCGACGGCGAAGGAGCGGACGCAGCCCTGGTGGCGCTCCAGCGCGACGCCGGCCTCACCGAGCGGGAGGCGCGCCGGGTGCGCAAGGCGCTCGACCGGGACCTCGCGGCGGCCCCCGCGCTGCGCCGGCAGGCCGAGACCCGGTCCGACTCCCTCTCCCGGCGCGCGCTGCGGCAGGACGCGGAGCGCTGTGTCCAGCGCGCGATCGCGGCCTACGCGCTGCTGTACCCCGGGGCCGGGCTGGAGACCACGTGGACGGCGCTCGAGTCCGAGGACGAGCGGCCGATCGCCCTGGAGATCCTCGAGGCGGTGCTTCCGCGCGAGGACTGGGCCCGACTGGAGCCGCTGCTCCCGGGGAGCGGCGCGGACCTGCCCATCGGGGAGGCGTCAGAGGCGACGATGTCGGCCTGGACGCGGTCCGCGCTGGCGGACCCCTTCGCGGCGGCGACGCGGGGCGAGGAGTTGATGCCGCTGCGGCGGGTGTCGTTCCTGCGAGGAGCACCGGACCGCCTGCTGGCCGACCTGCAGCGGGACAGCTCGGTGAACCGGTGGCTGGCGAGCGCGGGGGCGGACGAGCCTCCGGCGTCTGCGCTGCCGGAGCGGGTGCGGGACCTGCTCCTCATCGACCAGCCGGACCGGCGGGCGCCGCTGCTCAGGGCGCTGGCCGGGGTGGGGGCGACGCGGCTGGGAGCGCAGCCGGGGGGCGCGCCGGTGCCGATGGACGACCGGGAGAAGCTGGTGGCCCTGTCGACGTGTCCGGTGTTCGCGGCGGCGACGGACCAGGTGCGGCGCCGCCTGGTGGCCGCCTCCGATGCCCGCCAGCTTCAGCGAAACCAGCCCCTGTGGGCGGCCGAGGAGCACGGCGAGTCGGCGGTGGTGGTCGTGTCCGGCACGGTCCAGGGCCGCGGGGCGGGCACGCTGTTCGGCGTCCGCCGCGCCATCGCCCCGGGTCCACGCCCCTTCGGCTGGCGCGCGGACAACGAAGCCCAGGTCCTCTGGATCCCCGGCGACTCCCTCCTCCTCGCCGCCGAAGCCTCCGGCGCGGTGGCCTGGGGACTCGCCGAAGCCCTGACGCGGGACGGGGGCGAGGGGTAGGGCTACCCCACCAACCTCCGCGCCAGCGCCATCCCGACCCCCGCGCAGGCCAGCCCCACCACCACGTTCAGCCCTACGTTGAGCAGCGCCGCGCCCCAGTCGCCGCGCTCCACGAGGCGGACCGTCTCCACGCCGAAGGTGGAGAACGTGGTGAAGCTGCCCAGGAAGCCGGTCCCGAGGGCCACCCGCGCCTCGCGCCCCAGGTGGGCGTCGCCGACGGACAGCAGGAAGCCGAGCAGCAGGCACCCCACCACGTTCACGATGAGCGTGCCGTGGGGGAACCGCTCGCCGAGCGCGCGCACCGCCCACAGCGAGACGCCGTAGCGGGCGAGGGCCCCGCAGGCTCCGGCGGCGGCGACGAGAAGCAGCGTGGGAATGACTCCCCTCCCTGGGCGGATCGGTCGTCAACGTCGACGACGCCTCCCTATCCTACGGGCCGCGGCGCGGGGCCGCCCGGAGGCCCACATGCGCGCTCTCTCGCTCGCGGATCGCGTCCTGGACGCCAGCATCTTCTGGTCGTTCGACGCCTCCGGCTACCGCCGCCACGCCCGCCGCTTCGACCCCGCGGACCTCGCCGTCGACCTGACCGGGAGGCGCATCGCCGTCACCGGGGCCAACAGCGGGCTCGGCAAGGCCACGGCCGCCGGGCTCGTCGCCCGCGGCGCCCACGTCCTCATGCTCTGCCGGAGCCCCGAGCGCGGAGCGGCCGCTCAGGAGGACGTCGCCGCGGCCGGACCCGGGACCGCGGAGCTCGTCGTCGTCGACGTCTCCTCCCCATCCTCCATCGACGAGGCCGTCGCCAGCCTCGCCGGCTCCCCGCTCCACGCCCTCGTCCACAACGCCGGCGTCCTCCCCGGCGAGCGACGGCTCGCGGAGAGCGGCCACGAGCTCACCGTCGCCACCCACCTCGTGGGTCCCGTGCGCCTTACCGCCGGTCTGCTCCCCGCGCTGCGCGCTGCCCCCCGTGCGCGCCTGCTGTGGGTCACGTCGGGCGGCATGTACCCCACGAAGCTGAGCGTCCGCGGACTGAAGGCCCTCACCACGAGCGCCGGGAGCTACGACGGCGTCGCCGCCTACTCGCTGACGAAGCGCGCCCAGGTCGTCCTCACCGAGCAGCTCGCCGCCCGGCTGCCCGACCTGACCGTCCACGTGATGCACCCGGGCTGGGCCGACACGCCCGCCGTCGCCTCGTCCATCCCCAAGTTCCACGACACGATGGCGAGGCGCCTGCGGACCCCCGAACAGGGCGCGGACACGCTGCTGTGGCTCGCCGCCGCCGAGGCGCCGACGTCGTCGTCCGGCGGGTTCTGGTTCGACCGCCGCCGCGTCGCCGCCCACTACCTGCCCTGGACGAAGGCCTCCGCGGGGGAACGGCAGGCGCTGTGGGACTGGCTGATGGCCGAAGCCGGCGTCGCGCTCTGACCGCGGTGGTCCCGCAGCCCGGCCCAGCTCAGCCGCGGAGCGCGGCGCGGAGCAGGTCCTCGTTGAACGCGCTGTGGGGACCCCGCCCCTGCCACAGGACGTCGCCCGACGCGTCGGTCAGCATCACGAGGATTGCGTCCTCCCGCGGACTCCCGAGCTGACGCAGCAGCTCGTCCCGGTCCCCGTAGAGCAGCAGGTACCGGCGCCGCGCCTCGTCGTCCTTGACGATGCCGCGCATCGCCCCCTCGATGATGGCCCGCAGCGGACTCGCCACCTCGCCCATCACGGTCGCCTGCCACCGGGCCAGCTGGTTCTCCTTCGCCAGCTGCGCCAGGGGCTCGGCCCAGGTGTCCACGTCGTCTTGCTGCTTGCGGGCGAAGGCCACGAAGACGAGGTTGCGCGAGGCCCCGGCGAAGCCGTCGGGCAAGGGGACGTCCTTGCGGTTCAGGTTGCGCGCGGTGACCCGCGGAAAGCAGGACGAGGAGCCGACAGCGAGGGATGGAAGGGCGACCGCGGCGCCGAGCGCCAGTGAAGACAACAGAAACGACCTTCTCGTTCGCATCCCCTACAGCGTGCCGGAACTCAACCCGTCGAGCCAGCCATTCACGGCCGCGGCGACCCCCTCGGGGTCTTCCACCTGCGGGTAGTGCCCCAGATCGGGCAGGAGCTGGAGTTGTGCTCCCGGGGTCTCGCTGGCCAGGGCCTCGGCGATGGCGAGGACGGCCACGGGGTCCTTCGCGCCCCACAGGACGTGGGCGGGGAGGTCGAGGCGCTCGAGTGCGCCGATCCACCGACGGGCGAAGCGGGTCCGCTCGGCGATGTACGACATGATGGCGATGAGCCGGTGGCGCCCTTCGTCGTGCACCAGCAGGGCCCACATGGCGTCGAGCTCCTCGTCTGCGACCGGCCGCCCGAGGATGCGGCGCAGCTGCCACTGAAAGGTCGCCTTGCGTGCGTTCCGAGCGAACGTGGGACCGAGCGGGGATCGAAGCAGGCGCTGACTCGGGGTGAGGCGCGCGAGGTCGATGTGCACGCTGCCGTTCATGAGTGTCAGCGACGCGACGTCCACGGGCAGCAGGTCGCGCTCCCGGCGGGCCATCCACTCGGTGGCCACGGACGTGCCCATGTCGTGGGCGAGGAGGTGGCAGCGGGTCAGGCCGACAGCGCGGCACACGGCGAGGGCGACGTCGGCCTGCTCGTGCAGCGAGTACGAGTAGTCGGCGGGCTTGTCCGAGAGGCCGTAGCCGAGGAAGTCGAACAGCACGACGCGGCGGCGCGCGGCGAGGTGCGGCAACGCGAGGTGCCAGTCGTGCGACGAGGTGGGGAAGCCGTGGAAGACGAGGAGCGGGGTGGCGTCGGACACGGGTGCCGCGGGGGCCTCGTCGCGGACGAAGACCCGGTGCCCGAGCACTGTCAGCGAGTCACCGGCGTCGCGCCAGGCGAGGACGGAGGGCGGGAGCTCGACGCTCAGACCGGCGCCTCCCGAACGAGCATGAAGTAGTGGTCCAGGGCCTTCTCGCCCTTGTGGGCCGCGCCGATGGTGACGTGGGCGCTCACCTTGCGCATGAAGTCGCGGGTGCGGTGGTAGACGAGGACCTGGAGGCCCTTGCTGTTGGGGACGACGGTCGGCCAGCCGGCGGGGACGGCGCCGTCGGGGACCTGGAAGTAGTCGATGACGATGGGGCCGCGCTCGGTCCACAGCGGGTTGCCGTCGGTGGGGACGGCGACGAAGTAGCCGGGGCCGATGAGCCCCTTGCTGGGGGCGTGGTTGTAGCCGAAGAGGCGGTCGGTGCCGTCGTCGGGCCGGGCGAAGCGCTTCTCGAAGAACTGGTGCTTGCCGGGCAGCGGCAGCGTGTTCTTGCCGAAGTGGCGGACCGGGGTCTTCGGGTCCACGTCGGGGGGGACGAAGTCGGCCAGGCCGACCTTGGGGGCCGCCAGCGCCTTGCGGAACAGGGCGCGCTGGTGCTTGCGCTTCATGGACGCCGCCTCGTCGCGTCGGGAGGCGGGGGAGAGCCGGTCGAGGTACTCGGCGACGGCCTCGATGGGCACGCCGTCATCGAGGGACATGGAGGCGAGGTCGATCATGCCGCGCAATGTAGCGGGCGGGGCGAGAGGGGGCGTCTGCCAGGCACGACCCTTTGACGAAGGGTCCGCCCTCGCAGACGGAGGGCGTCTGCCAGGCACGACCCTTTGGCGAAGGGTCCGCCCTCGCAGACGGAATGCGTCTGCCAGGCCCGACCCTTTGACGAAGGGTCCGCCCTCGCAGACGGAGAGCGTCTGCCAAGCCCGACCCTTTGGCGAAGGGTCCGCCCTCGCAGACGGAGAGCGTCTGCCAGGCACGACCCTTTGGCGAAGGGTCCGCCCTCGCAGACGTTTCTCTGGCGGGAGTCGGCGGGGCGATCTATGGTTGGTCAACCAACCAATCTTACTCCAACGGCCTCGGCACCCTGATTGCCTCGGCACCCTCATCGCCTCCGCACCCTCATCGCCTCCGCACCCTCATCGCCTCCGCACCCTCACCGCCTCCCAGCCCCCGCCCCGCCCACTCCTCCACCCCCCGCCCCACTCGCTCCACCCACCACCCAGGCCCAGCATGCCCGCCCCCAAGACCACCGACGCCCGCCGCGCCCAAATCGTGAACGCGCTTCACTCTCTACTCGGGAGCCGCGGCTACGACGGGTCGTCGGTCGCTGCCATCGCGCGGGAGGCCGGCCTCGCGCCGGGGCTCGTGCACTACCACTTCGCCAACAAGGAGGAGATCCTCCTCGGGGTCGTGGACAAGCTCGCCCGGCAGCTCGACGCGCGGATGGACACGCTCCTCACCCACGAGCCCGACACCGACGCCCCGTCCCCCTTCGACCGCCTCGACGCCTGGATCGACGCCCACGTCGCCCTCGGTGATGGCGCCGACCCCGCGTCGGTCGCCGCGTGGGTGGCCATCGGCGCCGAGGCCCTCCGCCGCCCCCCCGTCCAGCGCGCCTACGAGGCCGCCGTCCGCGCCGATCTGGACCGAGGGGAGGCCGTCGTCGCCGAGGCGCTCGCGGCCCTCCGGGGCCAGGGCGCTGCGGCCGGGCCCTCAACCGACGGTCAGTCCGCCGCCCCCGAGCCCCGGACCGTCGCCGTCGCGCTCCTGAGCGCCATCGAGGGCGCGTACCGGCTCGCCGCCGCCGCCCCCGGCGCCGTCCCCCACGGCTTCGCCGCTCCCGCCATCCGACGCATGGCCCGCGGCCTCCTCGCTCCCCCGAGCCCCGCATGACCCCCATGAGCACCCGCCGCAAGCTGCTCCTCCTGGGCTCGCTCTACCTCGCCCAGGGTCTCCCCTTCGGGTTCTTCACCCAGGCACTGCCGGTCCTCCTGCGCGAGATGGGCACTTCGCTCCAGGACATCGGCCTCGCCTCGCTCCTCGCCCTCCCCTGGGCGCTCAAGTTCCTCTGGGCTCCCGTCGTCGACCGTACCGGCACCCGACGCCGCTGGATCCTCGCGCTCCAGGGCGGCGCCATCGCCCTCGCCGTCGTCCTCGCCCTCGCCAACCCCGACGCCCCCGGCGGCGCCTGGGTTCTCCTCGCCGCCGTCCTCCTCACGAACCTGTTCGCGGCCACCCAGGACGTCGCCACCGACGGCCTCGCCGTCACCCTGCTCAGCCACCGCGAGCGCGGCCTCGGCAACGGCATCCAGGTCGGCGGCTACCGCGTGGGGATGATCCTCGGCGGCGGCCTCCTCCTGGTGCTCTTCGACCACCTGGGCTGGGCCCCCACGCTGCTCGCCATGGCCGGCCTCCTCGCCCTGTCGACCGTCCCCCTGTGGCGCACGCCACCTCACACCCTCCCCGACGCCGACGCTCCTCCGGGGCTCCTCGCGCCCCGCGAACCCACTCCTGCGAACCCCTTCGACACCACCGCCGCGCCCCCGCCTCCCGCCAACCCCTGGTCGTGGGTCCAGCTCCGGGGCGCCCTGCCCTTTGCGGCCGTGCTCGTGGCGTTCAAGGTCGGCGACTACCTCGCGGGCGGGATGCTCCGGCCCTTCCTCGTGGACGCGGGCCTCAGCAAGACCGACATCGGCCTGCTGCTCGGCACCGGAGGCTTCGTGGCTGGCCTCCTCGGCGCCGTCGTCGGGGGAGCCCTGGTCACCCCCGTGGGCCGGGTGCGCGCCCTCGTCACCTTCGGGCTGCTCCAGGCCACCGGGGTCGCCGCCTACGCCGTCATCGTGGCCGGCGCCCACACCGGCGCACTGCTCTGGGCAGCCACGGTCTACGAGCACTTCGTAGGCGGCCTCGCCACCGCCGCGCTGTTCACGGCGATGATGGACGCGAGCCGCACCGAGCACGCCGGCACCGACTACACGCTCCAGGCCTCCATCGTCGTCATCGCGAGCCTCGCCGCGAGCACCGTCTCGGGCATCGTGGCCGAGGCCATCGGCTACCCGGCCCTCTTCCGCCTCGGCGCCATCCTCGCCCTGGCTGGTCCGCTCCTCGCCGCCGTGCCCGCCTGCACCGCCATCACCCGCGCCGTCGCCACCCGCGCCCCGGAGGCCGCTCCATGATCCTCGCCCTCTACCCCGGCTCGTTCGACCCCCTGACACCCGGGCACGCCGCGGTCGTTCGTCAGGCGGCGCGCCTGTTCGACCACGTCCGCGTCCTCGTGGCCGACAACCCCGCCAAGGCCTGCGCCCTGAGCCCGGCCGAGCGCGTCGAGGTCGCCCGCGACGCCCTGCGCGCCCTCCCCAACGTGAGCGTCGACCACACCGCCGGCCTCGTGGTGGAGTACGCCCGCCACGTAGGCGCCGCCTGCCTCCTGAGGGGCATCCGGGACGCGGACGACGCCGCCGTCGAAGCGCGCCTCGCCGCCGCCAACCGCCAGCTCGCCCCGGAGCTGCCCACCCTGCTCCTCGGCGCCGCCCCCAACGACGCCCACATCAGCTCCTCGGCGCTCAAGCACATGCTCGCCGCGGGCGACGCCACCGACTGGGTCTCCCCCGAGCTCGCCGCTCGCCTGCGCGCCCGCCTCGAGGCGTCGTGATGGACGTCACCGCCCTCGGCGTCGGCGACGCCTTCTCGGCCCGGTGGTACTCCACCTGCCTGCTGGTCCACCACGAGGGCGCACGGCTCCTGATCGACTGCCCCCACCCCATCCGCAAGGTCCTCGCCGAGTCGGCCCCCGGCGTCGACGTGCCCGACATCGACGCGGTCGTCCTGACCCACCTCCACGGCGACCACTGCTCGGGCCTCGAGGGCTTCGCCTTCTTCTCCCACTTCGTACTCGGGAGGCCCGTCCCCCTTGTCGCCTGGCGCCCCGTCGCCGACCGCCTCTGGGAGCGCCTCGCCCCGGGGATGGACCGCCTGCGCCCCGACCTCGCCTCGCCGCCCGTCCCGAAGACCCGGGACGACTACTTCGCGGTCACGGACCTGCCCCTGGACGCGCCGCTCCGCGTCGGTCCCTTCACCATCGAGGCCCGCCCCACCCTCCACCACGTCCCCACCACCGCGCTCCGCATCTCCGCGGGCGGGGCCACCCTCGGGTACTCGGCGGACACCGCCTTCGACCCGACCCTCATCGACTGGCTCGCGGACGCCGACCTCATCGTCCACGAGACGAACCTGGGGACCCACACCCCGCTCGCCGACCTGATCGGCCTCCCCTCCCCCATCCGGGATCGCCTCGCCCTCGTCCACTACCCGGACTTCTTCGACCTGGACGACTGCCCGCTGCGGTGCCTGCGCCAGGGGGAGACGATCGAGATCCGGTAGCCGAGCCCCTCCACTTCCCTCACCGCCGCATGCCGTGCTACCCCGCGCCCTGGGTCGGGGACCGCGGCCCACGGAGGAGCGCACGTGGACTTCCTGCACACCATCGTCGATTGGGCGAACACCCTCATCTGGTCGACCCCCGCGAGCGCGCCCGCCCTCGTGGTCCTGCTCCTCGGCGCCGGCTTCTTCGTCACCGCCCGCCTCGGCTTCATCCAGCTGCGCCGCATCGGCCACGCCTTCGCCGTCGTCTCCGGCAAGTACGACGACCCCGCCCACGACGGGGACATCACCCACTTCCAGGCGCTCTCCACCGCCCTGTCCGCCACCGTGGGCATCGGGAACATCGCGGGCGTCGCCACCGCCATCCACTACGGAGGCCCCGGCGCGCTCTTCTGGATGTGGCTGACCGCCCTGTTCGGGATGGCGCTCAAGTACGCCGAGTGCACGCTCGCGATGCACTACCGGACCTTCGACGATGACGGCGACGCCGCCGGCGGGCCCATGTACTACATCGAGAAGGGGCTGGGCGCGAAGTGGAAGCCCCTGGCCATCCTCTTCGCCTTCGCGGGCGTCATCGCCAGCTTCGGCGGCGGGAACATGAACCAGGCGAACACGGTCGCCGTCTCCGCCGCGACGGACTTCGAGGCGAACGAGACGGTGGTCGGCGTCATCGCCGCCGCGCTCGTGGGCGTCGTCATCCTCGGCGGCATCAAGCGCATCGCGTCCGTCAGCAGCAAGCTCGCGCCGGGCATGGCCAGCGTCTACGTCCTCGGCGCGCTCGGGGTCATCATCTTCAACATCGGGGAGATCCCCGCCGCTTTCGGCGCCATCGTGTCCGGCGCCTTCAACCCCCAGGCGAGCCTCGGCGGGTCCGTCGCCGGCGTGTTCCTCACCACCCTGCTCTGGGGTGTGAAGCGCGGCCTGTTCTCCAACGAAGCGGGCCAGGGCAGCGCCCCCATCGCCCACGCCGCCGCCAAGACCGACGAGCCTGTCCGCGAAGGCGTCGTCGCCATGCTCGGGCCGCTCATCGACACCCTGATCATCTGCACCATGACCGGCCTCGCCATCGTGAGCACCGGCGTGTGGGACGACAAGTTCGCCGGGGACCTGCAGCTCGACCACGCCAAGGTCGTCCTCATCGCCGACATGGGCACCGAGGGGACCGAAGCCGAGCGCCTCGCCGCCGCCCTCGCCGCCCAGGAGGGCGACACCGCGTCCACGGCCCCCATCACGATCACCGTGGACGAGGGCCGCCAGGAGCAGCTCGCTTTCATCGGCCACGACGGCCTCATCGAGGACGCCAGGCTCGTCGTGAAGAAGGACGAGCCCTGGAGCGGGACCCTCACCTTCACCCAGAAGGGCGGCGAGCTCTCCGGAGAGGGCCCGAAGCGGGTCCAGGGCAACATGCTCCTCAACAGCTCGGCCCTCACCGCCCGGGCCTTCAAGCGCGGCCTCGCACCCCTGGGCGACTGGGGCAACTACCTCGTGACGATGTGCGTCTTCCTCTTCGCCCTGTCGACCATGATCTCCTGGTCGTACTACGGCGACCGGTGCGTCACCTACCTGTGGGGCAGCAAGTACATCCTCGCCTACCGCGTCATCTACACCGCCATGGTGTTCGTGGGCTCCGTCACCGCGCTCGAGCTGGTGTGGGCCTACGGCGACCTCGCGCTCGGCCTGATGGCGTTCCCCAACCTGCTCGCCGTCCTCCTGCTGTCGCCCAAGGTGGTGGAGATCACGAAGGACTACTTCTCCCGGATGGACGGCGCTCCGAGCCCCTGAGGCCCGCCGCCCCCGCATCCGCAGACACCGGTGAACTCCCGCCAGCGCCGCCTCGCTCAGGCCGCCTACACCCTGTACGGCTGGGCGTTCGTCGTCTCCGGCCTCGCCGGCGTCCTGCTCTCCCACCTCGAGCCCACCGTGCTCCACCGGCTCGTCGTGCTCCCCGAACAGCGGGATGCCATCGCCGGGCTCGTCCACCAGCTCCGATTCCTGCGCGGCGCCGAGCTGGGCTTCGGCCTCGTCATGCTCGCGGCGAAGGACGCGTTCTTCACCCCCGCGGACGGCGGCGCGCGACCGCCCCTCACCCGCGCCCTCCTCGCGGGCCTCTTCGCCGCCCCCGCCGCCCGCACGGTCTCGCTCCTCCTCGACGGCCCCCCTGCCCCCCTCTGGACGGGCCTGCTCGTCGTCGAGTGGGGGCTCTTCCTGCTGCTGCGTCGGGCCTCGGAGCCGCGCCGCCCTGCATCCGAGCCCCCCACCTCGTCTCCCACCGCTCGCCCCGCCCCCGGGCAGGATGACGCCCCGCAGACGGATTCCTGACCTCTGGTAGATTGCGCCAACTGCTGCCTCACGCCGGCTCGCGGGGCAGATGGAGGACTTCGATGAGCAAGCTGAACCCCACTTCGTGGACCCTCGCCCTGCTGCTGATGCTGCTCGGCCTCGCCCTGCCCGGCTGCCCCAGCGGCGGCAACGGCTCCAGCGACGACGACGACTCGGTCGCCGACGACGACGATGACGACGATGACGACGACGACGACGACGACGACGGCACGCCGAACATCGACACCCCGCCCTGCCCGGGCGATCCCATCGACTGCAACGTGACCACCTCGGACACGACGGTGGGCGGCGCCAACGACATCAACGGCTACTTCATCTGCGAGGGCTCGGACGAGGGCTGGGACGGCCCCGACGACCTGTGGGAGCTCACCCCCACCGCGGACGGCACGGTCGACATCCTCCTCACCTGGGCGGACGACACCATCGACCTCGACCTCGTCGTGGTCGACGGCTGCTCCCTCGATCCGAACGAGGCCACCTGCCTCGGCAGCTCGTGGGAGATCACCAACCTCGAGCAGCTCGAGGACGTCCCGGTGACCGCCGGCGAGCCCATCTACATCATCATCGATGGCTGGGCGGGCTCCGAGGGCCCCTACGACCTCTTCCTGGACTGCCCGGACGAGGTCGGTGACGACGACGACTCCGCCGGAGACGACGACGACTCCGCCACCGGAGACGACGATGACTCCGCCGCCGGGGACGACGACGACTCCGCCGCCGGGGACGACGACGACTCCGCCGCGGGCGACGACGACGACGCCTCGCCCGAGTAGCGGGCACCAGGCCAGAACCCAGCGCGCCCCGGGGTCCCACGGACCTCGGGGCGCTCTGCTTGGGGGCGGAGGGAGGGGCGCGGGGTCACGCCACCCGACCCCTCAGGACAGGAGCCGCTGCGTGTTCAGCGTGCCGCCGAGGTCTTCGGCGATGCGGCGGGCGGCCACCCGCCCCGAGACCATCACGCCGTAGATCCCGTGATAGGTCTGGCAGGAGGCGCCAGCGAGGTAGAGGCCCGGCACCGGAGAGACCTCGGTCGGCCGGTTGGCCATCGACTGGGCGACGGTGGCTGCGATCCCGTAGCTGACGCCCCACTCGGCGCCGGTGTACCGGCGGGTCGTGACGGGGGTCGCCGACTCGCGGAACACGATGCGCTCCTTGAGCCCCGGGAACAGCGTCTCCGCGCGCTCCACCAGCTCGTCCTCAGCCTGCTGCTTGAGGGCCTGGTACCGCTCGCCGTGGCGGTACTTGCGCTTCTCGATCGTGGGCTCTTGCACGTCCCACAGGGAGGGATCCCCCGGCACCATCGACATCACCTCGAGGGTGGCGTACCCCGGCGGCGCGTGGGAGCCCGGCTCCGGGTCCTTGAGCGAGCCGGACGTCACGTACGCCCCCCGCAGCGGCAGCGGCGAGCTCGCCCCCCGCTCGTACTCGCCGTCGATGTCGTAGTTGTCGAACTGCCACATGTTGTAGGCGCCGAGGCCGAGTTCCCGCAGCTCCTCGAAGGTGCCCTTCACGCCGAGGCACGCGAGGTAGAGGGCCCCGGCCATCTCGAAGTCGGCCACCTTCTGCAGGTAGCGACTGTCGAGGTGCTCGGGCCCCACGAGCTCCCCCATCGTGTGCTTCAGGTCCGCCGCGGACAGCACGGCCTTGGCCCGCACGATCGTCTTGACCCCACGGTGGGAGACGACCTCGACCCCCACGGCGCGCCCGTTCTCCACGACGACCTTCTCCACCCGCCGCCGCAGGCAGATGGCGCCGCCTGCCTCCTCGATGCACTCCGCGAGCGCATCCGAGATGGCCTGACCGCCGCCCTTCGGGTACCAGCCGCCGTACCGGAAGTGGCCCAACATCCCCGCGTGCAGCAACGCCACCACCTTGCTCGGCGGCAGGCCGTAGTCGCCCGACTGCGCGGCGATGACCGCCCGAAGCTTCGGGTCCTTGATCCCGCACGAGTCGCACACCTGCGACAGGGAGTGCTTGAGGTGCCGGACCACCGGGAACGCCTTGAACAGCAGCGTCAGGTTGTCGAGCATCCCCATGCGCCCGTCGCGCCCGTCGGTGTAGAGCCGGGCGTAGTCGGCGGCGTAGGCGTACTTCAGGTAGCGGTCGATCCCCTTGCGCTCGTTGGGGAACAGCGCGACGAGGCGGTCCCGATAGGCCTCGGGGTCCGCGGGCATGCGGAACGTAAAGTCAGGGAACGTGAAGACGTCGTACGCGTCCGGGTCCAGCTGGGAGAACCCGATGCGGTCCAGGGCTCCGACGTCGTGCAGGATGCGCCCCAGGGCCTGGTCGCGCCCCACCTCGCCGATGTAGTGCAGCCCGATGTCGAAGCGGAACCGCTGGGGGGCCTTGCCGCGGGCGAACTGCGTGGCCGCGCCCCCAGCCACGTAGTGGGGGTCGAACAGCGCCACGGACTTCCCGGACCGGGCGAGGTACGCCGCCGCGGTCAGCCCCGACGTACCGGCGCCGATGATCGCGACGTCGACCTGCTCGGGGACGGCGGTGCCGACCCGGTCGGCGGTCTTCTCCGTGGGGTCGCGGAAGATTCCGGGGTGGTTCACTCCGCGGCTCCCGGCAACCGCAGCCCGTTGCTCATCCAGCTCGTGCGCACGCCCTCGAAGGCGGTGTGGAACCGACGCACGAAGATCGCGGCGTGGACGCCGTCGGGGCTGACGAAGAAGGGCGCGCCGTCGATGGAGTAGTTCAGCACCCACGCGCGCCGCCGCTGCCCCGCCTCGATGACGCGGGGCTCGGCGCCCGAGTGCATCGTCAGGACGTAGGCGGCGCCGCTCTTCGCGCCCTCGCCGTAGGGGTCGTCGTGGACGCCGTGGCGCACGATGAAGGTGAAGCGGGCCTCGCCGCCGTCCCAGCCCGCGACCCAGAGGCCCTGCTCACGCAGCGTGAGAGTCGGCGGCTCGGACCAGTTGCCGATGCGGATCCCGTGCTTGGCCACGAGGGCGTCCCTGGCCAGCGCGAGGCTCGGCTTGAGCGACGCCGGCTGACAACCGTCGGGCCCGCCCTCGGGGCTGTCGTGCTTGATCTCCACCTTGCCGCCCTCGGCGAAGGAGTCCGTCTCCGCGTCGACGACGAACAGCTCGTAGCGGGCCGAGCACTCCGCGCCCTGCGCCTCGATGGCGAGCTGGAACGCGTAGCGACGACCGTCCTCGGACCAACCCAGGAACTGGAGCTCGTCCACGATCTGCCCGCCCTCCTTCAGCGTCCAGGGCTCCCCCGGCGGCTCGGGCGTGACCTCGGGCGTCGGCTCCGGGGTGGGCTCCGGGGTGGGCTCCGGCGTGGGGGCCGGGGTCGCCTCGGGGGCGGAGGTGGGGGGCTCGGACGGCTCGGGCTCCGAGGGAGCCCCGGGGCAGGCGAGCACGAAGGCGAGCGAGAGCAGGACGGTCCAGCGCATCACCGCCGGAGGATGCCCCACCCGGGCCCGGATGGATAGGAGGCGGCTGGTCACGCGCCTACTCCGGCACGAAGAGCAGGCGGGTTCGCCGCAGGCGTCGCAGCTCCTCTCCCACCCGGTGGAGTCCGTCGGCGTGGGCCGCGGGCACGATGCGCTGGGAGATCCGGTAGACGTACTCGAGGCGCGCGCCGTTCTCGGTCTCCGTCCACCGAACGGAGAGGCTCACCGGACCCGCGACGACGTCCGCCGCGGGCGGGAGCCCGGCGAGGCGGGTGCCTGGCGGCCCCACGATCTCGATGTCCAGGGTGTCGTGCAGGACGGACAGCTCGAAGTCCGCGCTCCGAGGACCGCCGTCTCCCTTGTTGACCAGCCAGAGCAGGTCCTCGTCCAGGTCGACGGGCGGAGCCACCACCACCACCTCGTCCGCGTGCTGAACGAGGCCACGACGGGAGGTGCGGGCGCCGAGGGTGAACGTCCCCGCGGCCCGGTCGACGTCGATCTCCACATCGGACGCCTCGTGGCGCAGCAGGTACTCGTTGGCGAAGGCGCGCTCGGTCTCGGCCTTGCTGTCCCGGGTCCGCCGGTCGCGCTCGGCCCACTCCGCGAGCTCGTCCCCCCACAGCGTGTCGAGCGTGGCGCCGGTCGCGCCGCCGTAGGTCCGGTCGAGGGAGAGGATCAGCGACGAGCCGGACGTCGCGGTCATCGTCCCGACGACGTCGTAGGTCGCGAGGCCGTCGCGCTCAGGGAAGCGTACGAGCCGCGGCTCCCCGTCGAGCGTCATCGCCCACCGCCCCGCGAGCTCCGGGTGGCTCTCCTTCAGCTCCGAGGCCGTGGACGGCTCTCCGGTCGTCGGGAACCAGCCCTGGTCGGTGACCAGCCCCTTGCCGGGGATGAGGACGCCCACCCGGTCGAAGGACACGACGCGGCCGATGTCCGGCAGATCCTCGATGGACTCCGTGTCCAGGAGCAAGGGGATCCCGTCGACCCCCCAGAGCATCGAGTGCGCCAGCGCCCACCACTCCAGCGGGAGGAGCGGCCGGCGCCCCGCGGAGACCGGCGTGCCCCAGTCGAAGCCGAACTGCCAGAACGCCCCGCCGTCCATGCGCGGCAGGGACTCCGTCAGGTAGCGGGCCACCTGGATCTGCTCGTCGCCCTCGTGGGGGAACGCGCCGCGGGCCCGGCGGCGATGGTCGGGCACTGCCTCGTCCCGGCGCGACGCCTCGTCGAGCAGACGCCGGCGGAGCAGCTGCCCGAGGGCGAGCGGGTCCTCCGACGTAGCCACGATCACGCTGGCCATTCCCTGGGACGGGACCCGGAACTCGGCCGGCGGAGCCGGCACGTCGGTCGCCACGATGCGCTGTCCGCCGCCCTCGCGCGGCTGGAGCGCGGAGACGAAGGGCAGGTCCAGGGACGCGGCGCAGCCCTCGCCGGCGCACGGGACGTCCACGGTGAGGGCCTCGATGGGCCAGGACGGGTCGGCGAGGACCCGCTCGGTGGCGAGGAGCCCGTCGAAGCAGCCGGCCGCGTAGTCGACCACCCAGCTCTCTTCGAGCAGCGCGCCCGCCCCGAGCCCCCGGCGCGAGGCCGAGAGCGTCACCGAGGACCGGTCCGCCTTCACCGGATGGTTTCCCGACGGCAGCTCGAGGATGACGCCGTCCCACGGGACCTCGTCGCCGCGGGCGTCGGTCACGGAGATGGCGATGTCCTTCGGGTCCCGGCAGCCGGGACGGCGGGAGGTGGTGAAGAGGACGAGGTCTTCGCGGGCGGAGTCCGACAGCAGGGCGAGCCGGGTCTTCGTCTCCACCCGCAAGGTCTCGGGGTCGGGCATGGAGAACACGAGGCTCTTGGAGAGGTACACCGCGTCCGCGCCGGGCCACTTCGCCTGGAGCGCGGCGCGGTCGAAGGGCGCCTCCGCCCAGGCGAGGGTCGGCAGGAGCGCGAGGAGCAGGACGAGCCGCCTCACTCGGCCGGCTCCTCGGGAGGAGGTGTCGGCCCGGCCACGTCCTCCTCGCCGGCGGCAGGCTCGGAGGCCGGCTCGGGGAACCGCACGACGATGGACTGATCCTGCCAGGCGCCCAGCTTGGCGAAGAAGCGACCGCGGGCCTTCTCCTCGTCGATATCGAGGGTGCCGCCCAGCGCGCGGACGCTCAAGGTCAGGTCCACCCCGCTCTCCCCGTCGGCCACCTCCAGCTCCCCCTCCAGCTGCCCGCCGGCGGTGGTGTGGTCCCCCTTCGGCGCGGTCACGAGCGAGAACCCCCGGGGCAGGAACACCTTGATCACGCTCCGCGTCCAGGACGGGTCCACCATCCGCGGATGACGCCGGTCGGACGGGGCGCCCAGGCCGCGGTAGCGGAGGATCCAGGGCGGGACGAAGACGCCGTAGTCCCCCCGCCGCTGGAGGAACGCGGTGCTCTGGAGCGTCACCTCCATCCGCCACACCTGGTCGTCCTCGGGGTGGGTCTTCTGCACGATCTCAGCGATGCGTGCCTGCGGATAGGTGACCGCGAGCTGCTCCCGCAACGCCTGCTCCCACAGCACGCGGTCGGGCCCGGTCCACATGCTCCGCCGGCTCGACGCCTCCTCCCCGTACCAGTGGCGGACCAGGAAGATCTCCGCGCCGCCGTCGGGCTGGACGGACACGTAGGCCTCGTCCTCCTCGAGCGACGCCTCCGGGTCTGTCGGCGGGATGACGTAGAGGCCAGGGTCCTGCCCCATCACGAGGGCGTGGCGGTCGGCCAGGGACTCCCGGAGTCGCAGGGCGCCGATCCCGCTGTCCACCGAGTCCAGGTAGAGCGGCTTCCCGTCCGCGATCACCTGCACGATCGCGTGGTTCGCCACCAGGATGGGGACGTCGGGCGTCTCGAACGACCGCCCGCTCCACAGGATCACCGGCGACGCCTCCAGGCCGATGGCCCGCAGGAGCACGATCATCAGGGCCGAGCGGTCCTTGCAGTCTCCGAGCTTCGCCGACCAGCACGCGGTCGCCGCGTGGGGGATCCAGCCCGACTCTCCCGGGTAGAAGCCGAGGTAGCCCCAGCCGTCGCCGACGGCGTCGTGGATGGCCCGGGCGCGCAGGGTCTCGTCCGGCGGCAGGTCCGCCACCACCTCCTGGGCAAAGGCCGTGAGCTCCGGGTCCGGCGCGAGGTGTGGATCCCACGCGTCCTTGACGATCGACGCCAGGGCGGACCAGGAAGGCTGGTTCGAGTAGAGGATGGCGGGGAACGCGTCCATCGACGGCGGCATGTCCTCGTCTACCAACGATGGCAGCAGCTCGGAGAAGACGAACTCGAGCTCCTGGACGCCGTCCTGGACCCGGCGCCGGGGCCGGAGGTCGAAGGAGCGGGTCTCGACCGTGAGCTCCTCGTCCGCCGGGGCCCGCAACCGGATGATCCGCCGCTTGCACGCCGAGCCGATCTGGACGAACTGGACCCCACCGAAGTAGTCCTCGAAGCCCTCGTGCGGCTCGGACAGGGTCTCCAGGTGGACGGTGAGCCAGCCCGGCTCGCCCCGGGGGGGCAGCAAGCTGAGGACCGTGTCGCCGTCGAAGTACATCGCGTGCTGCGAGGCCGCCCGCTCGACGAGGCGGCGGCGGTCGAGCACCTGCTTCCGGCCACCTTGCGGCTTGAACGTCGCCTCGAACGCGACGACCTTGCTGTTGCGGGCCGCCGACAGCGAGTCCAGCTCCAGGAGCGCGGGCAGCATCTCCGGGTTCGCGATGGCGATGCGGGCGTCCCACACGAAGCGCAGGGAGCCGTCCGGGAGGTGCTCGAGCGTCGTGACCGCCTCCTCGGTCACGTAGCCGAAGAAGTCGACGGGGTGGAAGTCGTCCCAGGCCGGGTGCCCAAAGTCCAGCAGGTGATCGGGGAGCCACGGGTGGTCCCAGCGGACCCCCGCCTCGGCGGGCGCGGGCGCGACGACGAGGACGGCGAGGAGGAGGGCCAGTCGCGGCACGAGGCTCCTCATCGGCGCCGCCGGACGAGGATGAAGAGGGGGACGAGGGCCCCCGTGCCGCCCGGAGCGGACATGGATGCGGCGCACGAGCAGCCGGACTGCCACCGGTCCTGGGCGACCCCCAGGGTGGGGCCCCCCGCGCGGGCCTCGATGTCCCAGCGCGCGGGCGCCCCGTCGGCGCGGCGGACCAGGACGACCCAGGCGACGTCGATGGGCTCGACCCCGTCGAACTGCAGTGACACCCCCTGCTCGGCGCCGGAGACGTCCCAGCTGTCCCGCGGGACCACCAGGGACGGCCCGCCTCCCGGGCGCTCGATGAGCCCCAGCACCAGCCATGGAGAGGGCCCCTCGTCCGCGTCCGCGGAGACCCGGACGGTCAAGCCGCGGCGCGGAGTCGTGAAGTCCACCATGAGGACACAGGCGCCGTCTGGCTCCGGGTCGCAGGTCCCGGCGGCGCCCTCGGGCTGGCTGTTGCCGAGGCGGACGCCGTAGGTGATCCCGCGGTCGTCGTCCGCCGGGGAGACGAGGTCGCCGGGGCCAGGCAGGTCCATGAGCACCCCCCGCGCGAAGTACTCCCCCATGAGCCCGTCTGCGTCGACGTCCAGGCCCACGAGCACCTCCTCGATCGGGTCCCAGTCCTCCGGCAGCCCCTCCCAGAGCCCCCGGTGCCAGTCCGGTGTGCCGTGCAGCGCCTCCACCGCCCGCAGGAACACGAAGCTCGCGTACTCGTGGCTCCCGTCCACCGTCCGCAGCCCCACGCCCGGGTTCGCGCTCCACGCCCGCGAGCGATCCGTCACCGCCTCGGTCCACTCGGGGAAGACGAGGGCCTCCTCGTAGGCGGCCGACGCCTCCATGAACCAGAGGTGGTCGCGGTTGTCCTCGACGAGGGCCGGGTCGAGCGTGCGCTGGATGGCGTGGAACAGCTCGTGGGCGACCACCGGCCCGAGCACCTCCTCCTCGTCGATCAGGTCGGAGTGGACCACCATCCAGTCCATGAACCCGGTGGGCGAGCTCGCGCACGGCGCCGCGTCCGAGCGCGCCAGCACGCCCCCCAACGCCACGTCGACGAACACGTTGAGCTCGTGCTCGTCCATCCCCGCCGGCTCCACCCAGCCCCGCGCCAGGTAGTCGGCGCGCGCCTCCTCGAGCAGATCGAGGAGCCCGTCGACCACGAGGGAGCCTCCCGAGCGCTGGTGCACGGCGAAGTGCGCGGAGCTGGCCACGAGCTCGAAGGACGCGAACCCGTCGACGTCCGCAGGCTGAAAGCAGGGCTCCGCCGAGGCCCCCGCCGCCGTCAGCGCGACGACGACCGCCGCGAGTCCACCCCTGCGCATCCAGCAACCATAGCCGCCCCGACACCCCCGGCCGGGCGCCGCCAGGGGCCCCTCAGGGCAGCGCCGCGTCGAGCCCGACCACCGCGAGGCCGGCCCAGAACGGGGCCATCCCCACGAGCCAGGCCTCCTTCGTCCCCAAGCGGTGCTCCCGGGCGAGTCCGTCGGAGATGCGCGCGCAGGCCCCGAACCACACCAGGCCCTGCAGGCCGAGCCAGGCCTTCATGGCCAGATAGAGCTGCTCGTGGCGGGCCAGGTCCGCGAACCAGCCCGCCCGCGTGTGGCCGAGGAACACCCCGGTCCCGACGCCGACGACCAACGCCGGGAACCAGCCGAGCGTGCGCAGCCCTCGCCCCACCACCGCTGCCGTCCCGCGCCAGGGCGTGCGCCCGACGAGCACGAGGAGCAGCAGCTGGGTCAGAGCGACGAGCGCGGCGAGGCGGAGCGCGCCCGAGACGACCGCGTCCGCCGGCAGGAGCCAGAGGTGGGCCCGCGAGGCGCTGCCGAGGGACAGGAGCGCCGCGAGGTCCTGCGCCTTGCCCAGCATCCGGCCGAGCCCCACCTGCCCGATGAGGGACGGCACGGCGAACCAGACCGACGCGAGCCAGCCGAGCAGCACCTCGCGGCGCCAACCTGCGGCCAGGGACCAGGGATCAGGCTCGATCGGGGCGGTCACTCCCCCAGGGTGCCGCTCCCCACCAGCGCGCGCCAGGAGGCCCGGAGCGCGAGCACCTCGGCGCGCACCTCGGCCAGCGCCTTGCGCGACATCCCCAGGCTCTGCTCCCGCAGGTTCACGATGAGCAGGTCCGAGTCCCCGAGCTCGAACCGGGACTCTTCGGCCGCGGTGAGCGCGGCGGCGACCTCCACCGCCTGCTCGGCCAGCGCGAGGCGGGCTTCGGCCGCGTCCAGCGCCGCCGCGAGCGACCGCACCTCCGCCGCCAGCTGGTCCCGGACATAGATCGCGTCCGCGGCGACCTTGTCGGCCTTGCCCCGGCTCGCCGCGAGCTTGCCCCGGCCCTCCCGCATCAGGGTCGGCCACTCGAGGTCGAGGCGCGCGTCCAGCGTCGGGGCGGTCAGGGAGGTCGAGGCCCCCTGGAACGGCGGCAGGTCCGCCGAGGCGCCCACCTTGAGGTCCACCTTCGGCAGGACCTGGGCCCGCGCCAGCCTCACCGAGGCGTCCGCCTCCCGCTGCGCGGCCCGCCAGGCGACGCCCTCGGGACGACGCTCCCAGGCCAGCTCGGCCGCTTCGTCGACGGTGAGCCGTCGCTCTGCGACCAGGGTCGGAAGGGTGGGCGCCTGGTCCGCCGAGGCGACGATGGGCACGCCTGCCGGGTCCCGCAGGTACAGGGCCAGCTTCGCCGCCGCGGCGCGCTCCTTGGCCCGGGCCGCCTCGAGCTTCGCCTGCCGTGACAGGACCGCCCGCTGCGCCTCGAGCGCATCCACCGGCGCCACCGCGCCCTCGTCGATGCTGCGCTGCAGCCCCGCCGCCCGCGTGGTCGCCAGACCGAGCATCTCTTCGCTGATGGCGAGGCGCCGGGCCTTCGCCGCCCAGCTCCAGTACGCCCCCTCGGCCTCGGCGATGAGGTCGAGCCAGCGCGCGTCACGCCGGGCGGACGCTCCGTCCCGGCGGGCGCGCGCGGCGAGCCGCTCGGCGCGCTCCTCGTCCATGGGCCCGTCCTTGAGCAGAGGGACCGAGAGCGCCACGAAGAGCTCCCCTCCGGGCGTCGTCTCGTCCTTGCCCTCGTACGTGGCGAAGTCGCCGACCCCGCGCCGCCAGCCCCCCTCGACGCCGAGCCCCCACAGGGGACTGTCCCACTCCAGGGAGGCGCCAGCCACCAGCTGGTCGTAGTACCCGAGGGGGCGGCCGCCGAAGAACCCGCCGACGGTGGGATCGAAGGCCCCCTCCGCCGCGAGGGCTTCCCCGTCCGCGGCCGCGAGGGCGGCCTCGGCCGCGATCAGCTTCGGGTGGCGCTCGACGGAGTCGAGGACGTCGTTCAGGGACAGGGGCGCGGCTGGGGCCTCGGCGGCAAGGAGTCCGGCCACGAGCCCGAGGAGCGCCAGGCCGGCGCGCCTCACTTCCTGGCCCCGGAGTACGTGCCGCCGTCGAGGGGCTTCGGGGCGGTGGGCGGGAAGCCGTTCAGCTGACGCCAGAGCTCGAACCCGAGGGGGACCTGCTTGAGCAGCACCCAGCCGTGTGCGCGGACGCCGGGACGGAGGAGCTCGCTCGACGGCCACCGCTCGTCGTCGGGGTCGGGCCCCACGACGACCCGGAAGTCACCGCTGTCGTCGCCGGCGGCGTCGACGAACTCCACGAGCCCGCCAAAGGTGCCCACCGCCACCGACGGCCAGCCCACGAACTGGACCGCCGGCCACCCCTCGAACTGGAGGCGGACGGGGCTCCCGGGGGAGAGCAGTGCAGCGTCGTTCCCGTCGACGATCAGCGAGACGCGGGGGGTCTGCCGGGGCGGAACGACCACGGCGAGCCCGTCGCCCCGCTTGACCTGCTCCGCCCCCTCCGGGACGAGCTGGCGGAGGACGACGCCGCTGCGCGGGGCGACCACGTCCTGAGTCTGCTGACGCGCGAGGCGGGTGTCGAGCTTGAGCAGCGCCTGACGCTGCTTCTCCACCTCGGACCGCGCCGACTCCAGCTTGCTCTCGAGCTCGGCGAGCTTCGCCAGCGCGCTCGAGCGGGCCTCGTCGCGGTCGTTCGAAGCCTGATCCAGGTCCGCCACGGCCCCGGCGCGCTCCGCGCGGGCGGCCCGCAGGTCGGCCTCCGCCTCCGCAAACCCGAGCTGGGCCAGCTCGCGGCTCCGCTCCGACGTCAGCCCCTCGTCGCCGAGGACCTCCACTCGGTCGCGCTGGCGCGTGGCGGTGTCGAGCTTCGCCTCCGCTGCCTCCACCTTGCGCTGCCAGGCCTCGACCTTCTGCTCGGCGCTGTCCATCTTCGCCCGCGCAGCGGCCACCTTCGCGTCCGCCGCGAGCTCGGCGGCGATGAGCGAGGCATCCAGGGCATCCGCCGAGGCCTGCTTGCGCTCCAGCCCCACCTTCTGGGCCTCCCGCTCGGCGCGCAGGCGCTCGAGCTGCGCGGGGTCGTTGTCCGTGACGGACACGAGCAGCTGGCCTGCCTCGACCTGCTCGCCCTCGCGGACGTGCCAGGTGCGGACGACCCCGGACGTGGGCGCCTCCACGGTCACCGGGCGCTCGGACGGGTCGAAGGCGATCACCATGCCGTCACCCCGCACGCTCTGCTGCCACGGCGAGATCGCGCAGGCGAGAGCAAAGACGAGGAACGTCACCGCCAGGAGGCGGGCGGTGCGGCGCGCCCGGGTGGGCGGGGGCACGAGGCGCCAGGCCGGGAGCATCTCCCGGGGGGTCCAGGCGTCCTCGCGGTAGGGGGCGTTGGAGGCGTCGGTCATCTTGGCGAAGAGGAGCATCAGAGCTGACCCGCGGCAGAGTCGTTGATGGTCAAGACGCGGTCGCACCGTGCGAGCACCGCGTCGTCGTGGGTCACCACCACCAGCGTCCAGGGGCGCGCGTAGTGGAAGACGGCGTCGAGGACCTGGTCGCGGTTCGCGTCCTCGAGGCCGTCGAGGGCCTCGTCGACGAGGAGCACGTCCGGGTCACCGGCGAGCCCTCGGGCGATGACGAGGCGGCGCACCTCGGCCGGGACCAGCGGCGCGCCGGTGGGGGCCAGGGGGGCGTCGAGACCACCAGGGAGGCCCTTGACCGTCGCGTCGAGGCCGACCCGCCGAAGCAGCGTCCAGGCCTCCGCGCGCGACGGGGCACCCCGGCCGAAGCGCAGGTTCTCCAGCACCGTCCCCTCGATGACCTCGAACCCCTGGACCAGGGCGACCCGCCGACGCAGCAGGGTCTTGTCGAGGTCGTTCACCGGGACGCCGCCCACGTCGACGTCCGCGTCGGAGACGCCGAACAGGCTCTCCAGCAGCGTCGTCTTGCCGCCCCGGGGGGGCCCCGTGAGGGCGACCTGCTCCCCCGGGCGGAGCTCGACGCGCTCGCCACCGACGGGGAGCGTCACCGAGAGCTGCCCCTCGGGCAGACCGGTGGTCTTCTCCCCGGGCGGCTCCAGGGGAAGGTCCGTGAGCTGCCCCAGCTTGTCGAGGGCCGCGAGGAGGTCGTACCAGGACTCGAGCAGCTTGCTGCTCTTCGCGAGGGCCGCGACGGTCGCCGCCACGATGAGCTCCGCCGCCACCAGCTGGCCGAGGGTCAGCTGCCGGGAGATGACGAGGAAGCCACCCACGCCCAGCAGACCGGCGGCCGCGATGACCTGCAGGCCGAGGCCCCCGGCGAGCTGCCGAAGCACCACGCGGAAGTGCTTGTGGCGGGCCTGGAGGAACTCGCGGGTCAGGACATCGGCGCGGTCGCGGGCGAGGTCCGCCGCGCCTGCCGCCTTGAAGGCCACCGGGTGGCGAGCGAGCTCCTCCATCCAGGCCGCGACGGCGTACTTGGCCTTGGACTCCTTGATCGCGGTCGTCGCACCCCCCCGGCCCAGCCCGAGGAACACGACGAGCACGGCTCCGCCCAGGATCATGTCCAGGACGAGGAGCGCCGGGTGGTAGACGGCGAGGACGGCGAGGCCGACCGCGGCGGTGATCAGCGCGCCGATGCCGTCGCCGAGCCAGGTAGACACGGCCTTCTCGAGGGTGAAGATGTCGAAGAACCGGTTGACGAGCTCCGGGCCACGGCCGCCGCGCAGGCTCTCCGTGCGCACGCGGGGGAGCCGGTGCGCCAGGTCCGACACCAGGCGGATGAAGAGGCGGCGCCGCAGCAGCTCCACGACCCAGGCCTGCAGCAGCTGGAGCCCGGCGGCGAGGGCAAGGCCCCCGGCGAGGAGCACGGTGAGGACGATCAGGGGCTGGATCGCCGTCCCGAAGGCGACCGTGTTCACGAGCGCCTGCACGGCCACGGGGGTGGCGAGGCTCAGCAGGCCGACGGCGACCGCGTAGAGCAGGACCGTCATCAGATCCTGGGACTCCACCGTCACGAGGGAGCGCAGACGCGCGAGTGGGCCGGCGGCGGGAGGCAGGTCGGCGAACGCGGGGGCGGGAGGCACGAGCACCCAGGGACCATCGGCCACCTCGGCGAGCGCCTTGCGCGGGATCCACCGGGCCTCACGGCCGTCCGCGGGGATCGCGCGCACCCGACCGCCGCGGCGGTCGTCCAGGAGGAGCCAGCCGCCCTCGGAGCAGGCCAGCGCGGGGGTGTGCGGGCCGATGCTCGACGCCACGTCCTCCGGCGCACGCGAGTACGCGTCCACGGGTACCCCGAGCTCCGACAGGGCCTTCGCCACGTCCCCGCCCGCGAGGGAGAGGGCGGCGGCGATGTCCCGAGGACGACGGGCATGGCCGGCGCTCATCAAGGCGCGGCCCAGCAGATCGTGCAGGGAGAAGGTCAGCTCCATGGATGTCGAATCCCCAAGTTCAAATGTTCAAATTTATGAACATGAGAATGTAAGCTATCCTTGATTTCAGCAACGTCAAGTGACACGTTCGGAAAAGCGACCGCCCACCCGAGAGCCCCTGCGCCACCGTCCCCGGAGACCCCATGCCCGAGCGCGAGATCGTCACCCGAGAGCTCGCTTCCCTCTTCGGCGCCCTGTCCCACCCGCAGCGGGTGCGGATCATCGAGGAGCTGCGGACGGCCGAGCAGGACGTGAACCACCTGGCGGCGATCCTCGACTGCTCCCACTCGCGCGTCTCCCAGCACCTGTCCGTGCTCAAGGGCCACCGCCTCGTGGTGGGGCGCAGGGAGGGGCGGCACGTCTTCTACTCCCTGGCGAACCCCCAGGTCGCCCGCTGGATCCTCGAGGGGCTCGACTTCACCGAAGCCGCGCTGCTCCAGCCCGGTCGCATGCGCGCCGCGATGGCGACGGTGCGCGAGGAGTGGACCGTCACCGAGGACGCGAGCTGAGGCGCGCCCCCTGACCGACGGCGGCGCGCCTCCTCAGCGGTGCCCGCTCCGCGTCACCAGGACGTGGACGTGGTCGTCGTGGGGGAGCGCCGCGTCCGCGAGGTTGCGCCGACACGTGCTCCGCATGCGGCCGCGGATGGCTCCTTGCCAGGGCGCCCACACCGTGAGGCGCCGGACGACGAGGCCGTGCTCGCCCGCGTTCGTGCACAGGGCGTCGAAGAACCGGGCCAGGCGCTCCACGTCGGCTCGGGTCTCCCCGAAGCTCCCGTCCTCACCGAGATCGACCGCGTAGCCCAGGAGCGTCCCCGGCCCCGAGGGAAGCCGGCCCTCCACGAGCGGGGTCATCACGTCGACGGCGAGCCCGTCCTGGTGGGTGAGATGCGGCGGGAACCAGCCCCCGGATCGCCAGCCGGTCTCGGCCACCCGCCAAGCGGACACGGGGGCGTCGCGGCGCTTGGCCATCGCGCTCCGCTCCTCGGCTGCAGCGACCGCGAGGAGGCGGGCCAGGTCCGGGTGCAGGTACTGCCGCCCCACGGCGCCGAGGAGGTGGGAGTGGGTGCGTAGATCGGGCCCCCAAGGCGCGAGCGAGCGGCCCCCGACGAGCCCACCGGCGGCGGTGAGTCCGAGGTTGTGGGCGCCCCACAGCCGCTCCGGCGCGAGGCTCACCGCCCAGCGCCCCCAGGCAAGGCCGACCACGAGCGCCAGGCCCACCGCGACAGTCAACGCAAACCGAAGGGGGGACGCGCGGCGCACGGGACGAGGTTAGCCACCGCCACCTCGTCCGACAGGCGTCGTGTGGTCGGGGCGCTCGCGCCCCCTGCGCGCGTCCGTCGGCGTGCCTACCATGCACGCGATGCCCCTCGTGACGGTCCGCCAAGACGGGGACGAGTTCCCCTACGACCTCGAGGACCTGCGGGAGGACATCCGGGCGGGGACCCTGGGCGGTGACGTCCTCGTGCGGCATGCCCCCTGGACCGGCGACGACTTCGCCCCCGCCTCCACGCTGGCCCCACTCGCCGAGGACTTCTCGGCCCCCGGCGCGCTCCTCGCGGCTCGTCTGGGCCGCGCCGGGTTCGCCCCGCTCTCCCTCGCGGTCACGCTCCTCATCGTCCTCGCCGCCGCCGCGCAGTTCACCGGCTGGATGCCCGCCGCCGTCTACGCCGACGACTCGACCGACCGGGTCGCCGTCGGCTTCGAGGCGATCGTCTTCGGCGGCGCGTGGTGGTCGCTGCTCACCTCCCAGCTCATCCACGGCAGCCTTCTGCACGTCCTGGGCAACCTCGCCGCCATCGGCGTCTCCGGCTGGAGGGTCGAGCGGGCCCTCGGCCCAGGCGCCTACGCGGTCGTCGCCGCCGCCTCGATCCTGTGCGGCGGTGCCCTCGTCATCGCCGCCTGTCCCCTGCCCGTCATCGGCAGCAGCACGCTCGGCTTCGGCCTCCTCGCCGCCCACGTCACGGTCGGCTTCCGCTTCGGCGACGCCCTGCCCCGGCGGGCCCGAGGCAAGTACGGCTTCGGGGTCCTCCCCATCGTCCTCATCCTCGCCCTGCCGACCCTGTCGCTCCCCGCCGTGGCCCACTCCGCGCACCTGGGAGGCCTGCTCGGCGGGGGTCTCGCCGCGATGCTCGTCACCCCCGACTCGACGGGCGGGGTCCGGGCCCGGGCCATCGCCCTGCGCAACTCCGTCATCGCGGCGGGCCTCCTCCTGCTGCCCGCGCTCATCACTCCCCTGCTCGTCCGGCAGCCCCAGCTCGTGCTCGGGCGCGGCAGCGCCATCGAGGTGGAGGGGACCGGCGTGGTCCTGCGGCTGCCGTGGCGGGTCGCCCGGAACGAGGGCCTCCTCCTCGGCGCCCGGGCGTGGAGCACGTCGCCCGGCTCCCCCGACGTGGTCTTCGGTGGCCTGAATCGGTCCCGCAGCGTCCTCGATCCCGAGGACCTCGCCCGCACCTGGGAGCGCGGCGCCGAGCTCACCCTGCTCCCCGCCCCCGAGCCCCTCGGCCCCGGCTGGGTCCCCACGGCGTTCCGGCGTGTCAGCGACGACGGCGCCGACCTCATCGTCGAGCACCAGCAGCTCCGTGGAACAACGCTCGTGCGCCTCGGCTACATGGTGCGGGAGGTGGACGGCGCCCCGGGCCGGCGGGCGGCGTACTTCGAGCGCGTCCTGCGCTCCGCCACCCTGGGGGACCCTCCCGAGCTCGCCAGAGCCCGCCGCAAGTTCGCGGAGTTCCCCGAGATCGGAGACAACCGCGCCGAGCTCGGGCGCCAGCTGTACCTCGTGGGCGAGTACGCGGAAGCCGAGGAGGTGCTCGCCCCGCTCATCGATCCGACGTCGCTGCGGGGCAGCGACGGCCTCCGCATCCGCCTCGACGTGTGGGCCCACCACCCGGACGCGATCCGCGCGGTCTACGGGGACGCCGTCGACTTCGCCTGGCTGGACGCGGTCCTGGAAGCCTCCGTGTCGCAGCGCTTCTATCAAGACCGGGGGATCCGGGCCCTCGTGGGGTTCGGCCTGTGCCAGGAAGCGCACGCCGCCCTCGACCGCTTCGCCGAACGACGCCCGGACGCCCCGGAGGTCCCCGAGCTCACGGACATGGTCAGCGCCTGCGGGGATCGGCCCGCCCTCGAACCGGCGGACTGACGGCCGCTGAGACCCTCAGCGGGAGCGCAGGATCACCGCCCACGCCTGCTCCAGCGCCCGGCGCAACTCCATCGCCGACTGGAACCGGTCCTCCGGACGCTTCTCCAGCAGCTTCATCACGATGTCGCTCACGGCTCCGGGGAGCACCGGGTTGCGCTGCGACGGCGGCATCGGCACCTCCTGGACGTGCTGGATGAAGAGCTTCGGCATCTCGCGCGCGACGAACGGCATCCGTCCCGTGGTCAGCTGGTACATGACGATGCCCAGGGCATACAGGTCGCTCTGGGGCGTGTCTGCGCTCTCCCCGAGGACCCGCTCGGGCGCGATGAACGCCGGGGTCCCGACCAGCATCCCCGTCTGGGTGATGGAGATGTCGAAGGCGTGGGCCTTGGCGATGCCGAAGTCCATGAGCTTCAGGGCGTTGTCCTTGGTCACGAAAAGGTTCCCGGGCTTGATGTCCCGGTGGATCACGCCGTGCTTGTGCGCCGCCGCCAGCCCGTCGCAGACCTGGACCATGAGCGGGAGCATCGAGTCCACCGCCATCGGACCGCCCCTCTTGCCCTTCATCAGAGCGTCGAGGTCCTGCCCGGCGAGGAGCTCCATCGTCAGGAAGTGGCTGCCGCGCCACAGGCCGAACTCGAACACCCGGACGATGTTCCGATGGTTCAACCGACGGCAGATCTTCATCTCGTCCTTGAACCGGGCGACGTCTCCGGCGTTCTCGTCCGGGTTGAAGATGATCTTGAGGGCCACGTCCTCGTTCAGCATCTCGTCGTGGACGGCGAACACCACGCCCATCCCGCCCTTGCCGAGGCGCCGCAGGATCCGGTACCGCTCGGCCACCACGTCCCCCGCGGTGAGGGTCCGCGGATCGATGGTCTTCTTCGTCGCCCACACCGCCGCCTCGTCCGACGACAGGTTGGGGCTCGAGGCCGCGTCGATCTCCAGGTACCACTCGTCGGAGCTGAGCCGCTCGATGTGGCTGGCTTCGACGGTGGCGGCCGGCGGCGCGGACGGTGGGGAGAGCCCCGGCTCGCTCAGCTGCGGCAGGCTCGGAAGCCTCGGCAGGCTCTCCAGCCCGTCGTCGACACCGTTCATCTGAGTGGGACGCAGCATCGTCCCCGCCTCCATGAACGTCCGGTCCGCCTCGAAGATCGCCCCGAGCCGGTCCGAGCCCTCTCCCAGGCGCCGCGCCCGCACCGCGTCGAGGCGGGAGTGGACGTCGCGGTGGTCCGGATCGAGCCGCAACGCGGACTGGAGGATCAGCTCCGCGTTCTCCAGCAGCTCGCGGCTCTCGTAGACCATCGCGAGGTCGAGCATCGCGTCGACGTCTTCCTTGCCCTGCCCCGCGGCGTTCCCCTGGAGCCAGGGGCGCAGCCAGTTCTCCAGCTCGAAGTCGAGGAGGTCGTTCTCCGCGGCGATCCGCGCCGCGTCGAGGGCCCGACGCATATAGAGGGGGTCTGCGGGCTCGGTGACCATGAGCAGCGCAAGGCGCTCGTGGGGGGAGCGAACCATCGCCACGGACCGGCGCGCGGAGCCCGGCCGGGCGGAGCCGATGAGGGGATCGTCCAGCACCTCACCGCCCGCGGCCACGTGGTCCGCCTCGGCCTGCCGCCCGGCCTGGGTCAGGACCTGCACCGCCCGGTCGCGCTCGCCGAGCCGGAGGTAGAGCGACGCCGCCTGGAGCGGCCGAACCGCGCGCGCGAACGCCACTGCGGCCGAGCGCATCGCCTGGCGAACCTCCGGCGACGGCCGGCTCCCCCGCTTCACCGCCTCCGGCACCGCGCCGAGGAGCGTGTTCGCCGCTTCCTCGTACTGGCCGTCGGTGAAGAGGAGTCTCCCGGCCTCCGCAGGCTCCCCCGCCTGCCGGTAGGCCTCGATCGCCCGCGCGTGGTCACGCGACTGCTCGAAGAGGCGCGCGGCCTCGGAGAACCGGCGCTGCGCCATCAGCGCGCGTGCGCGGTCGCTCACCGAAGCGATCCCCCGCGACGCTCCTCCTCGGCGGCGACCAGGCTCTCGAAGAGGTGGGGGTAGACCGCGTGGTTGGCTGCCTCCGACGCGAGGACCCGACCCGTCTTCACGAGGCGGAGGAGGTGATTGTCGAGGCTCTGCATCCCCGTGCCCGGCTCCATCGACTGGAGCATCGAGTCGATCTGGTAGCTCTTGTTCTCCCGGATCATGTTCCCCACGGCCGTGTTCACGAAGAGCAGCTCCATGGCCACCTCCCGACCATCCCCGGACGCCCGCGGCACGAGGCGCTGGGAGACGATGGCCCGGGTGATCGACGAGAGCACACCGCGCACCTGGTTCGCCTGCCCCGACGGGAATGCGTCGACGATCCGGTCGACCGCCTTCGCCGAGCTCCCCGTGTGGAGGGTCCCGAACACGAGGACGCCGGTCTCCGCCGCCGACAGGGCGAGCTTGATGGTCTCGAGGTCCCGCATCTCCCCGATGAGGATCACGTCGGGGGACTCCCGCAGCGCCGACCGCAGGGCGATCTCGAACGAGGCGACGTGCGTGCCCACTTCGCGTTGGTTGATCAGCGACTGGTTCCGCTGGTGCACGAACTCGATCGGGTCCTCGATCGTGATCACGTGCAGCGACCGCGTCTCGTTGAGCTCATTGATCAGCGCCGCCTGGGTCGTCGACTTGCCGCAGCCGGTGGGGCCGGTGAAGAGCACGAGCCCGTTCGCCAGATCGAGGACGCGCCGGATCGTGCTGGGCAGCCCCAGCTCGCTCAGCCGCGGCGCGCGCTCCGGGATGACCCGAAACACGGCGCCGATCCCCCGGCTCTGGAGGAAGACGTTCGCCCGGAATCGGCCGACGCCCGGCAAGTCGTACGCGAAGTCGAGCTCCTGCTCCTGGCCGAGGGCCTTCGTCTGCTCCGGGTCGAGGATCTCGAGGAGGAACCGACGCGCCTCCACGTCCCGCAGGACGCGGAACGGGATGGGCACGAGGTGTCCGTCATGACGGATGAGGGGCTTGTTGCCCGCCATGAAGTGCAGGTCACTGGCGCCCTGCTCCACCACGAGGCGGAGGAACGAGTCGAGGCGTGCCATCTCAGCCTCCCCGCTTGAACGTCGAGAGTTTGGGCCGCTGGAGCGTCGGCGACGTCCGCCGCACGACGGCCGTGTCCTCCTCCGCGCCGTCCGCGGCGAGCAGTCCTTCGAACCGTGACTTGTCGATGGCCTTCGCGTAGGCCGCCTCCCCGGAGACGACTCCGGTCTGTGCGAGGCGGTACAGCTCGTCATCCATGCTCTGCATGCCCTGCTCGCGGCTCGTCGCGATGGCGGAGGGGAGCTGGTAGCACTGCCCCTTGCGGATGAGGCTGCTGACGGCGTCGTTGTTCACGAGGATCTCGACGCTGGGGACCCGATCCTTGCCCTCCTTCGTCGTGAGCAGGTGCTGACAGACCACCGCCCGGAGGCTCTGGGAGATGAGCGCGCGGACCTGCTCCTGGTGCCCAAGGGGGAACGCGTCGATCAGCCGGTCGATGGACGTGTCCGCGCTCACGGTGTGGACGGTCGCGAGGACGAGGTGGCCGGTCTCCGCGGCCGAGAGGGCGAAGGAGATCGTGTCGAGGTCGCGCATCTCCCCGACGAGGATGACGTCGGGGTCTTCGCGCAAGGTCGCCCGCAGCGCGGTGGCGAAGGTCTCGGTGTGGGAGCCCACCTCCCGCTGGGTGACCACGGACCGGTCATGCTCGTGGACCACCTCGATCGGGTCCTCGATGGTGATGATGTGCCGCCCCTGGCGGCGGTTGATGTGGTGGATCATCGCCGCCAACGTCGTGCTCTTCCCCGAGCCCGTCGGCCCACCGATGAGCACGAGCCCATCCGGCAGGTCACACAGCTTCTCGAGCTGGGGGGGCAGGCCGAGCTCCGACAGCGGGCGGATGTCCTGGTTGATCTTCCGAAACACCGCGGACACGCCGGTGATCTGCCGGAAGACGTTCACCCGGAAGCGGAGGCCGAGGGCTGCGACCGGCATGGAGAAGTCCACGTCCTCCAGGCGGTCGAACTGGGCGCGCTGCACGTTGGTCATGGACCGACGCAGCGTGTTCTCCACGTACTCGGCGGTCAGGGGGACGTCCCCCAGGGGGACCATGGCGCCCAGCTTCTTGATGAAGGGCGGAGAGCCGCCCACGAGGAAGAGGTCGTCCCCGCCCTGCTTCGTCGCCCACCAGAGCATCCGCTCCAGCCCCTGGAGCCGCGCCCCCACGCCCGCGGACCCCTCGGTGTCGAGGCGGGCGCGCCAACCGGCGAGGAGGTCCTTCGCGTACCTGCGGACGTCGAGGGCGGTGTCCGAGACCAGGGGCTTCACCTGGTCGACGCAAGAGCGGTCCCCGACCAGCCCCACGACCTGCAGGGCCTGGTGCCGGATCTCCGCGTCGTCGTGGCGGAGGAACTCGAGCAAGATGGGCAGCGCGTCCTTGTGCCCGATGGCCCCGAGTGCCTGCACGACCACCAGGACCATCGTCGGGTCCTTGCGCGCGAGCGCTGAGAGGTGGGGGATGATCTTCGGGTCCCCCATCGTCCCCAGGCACTCGACGGCGCGCTCCCGGACCCACCAGTCCTGATCGTCGGTCGCGGTCTTGAGGAGCAGCCCCATGGACTCGGGGTCCTGCAAGCGCTCGAGCACCTCGACCGCGTAGCGACGCACCACGTCCGAGTCGTCTTGGAGGTACTGGGCCACGTGGCGCGTGATCTTGCGGCCGGCGAGCTTCACGAGGGCGTCCACGACCCGCTCGCGCACCCACCAGTCCTCGTCCCGGAGGAGACGCAGCAGCTTCGGCCACATGCCCTGCAGGGGCTCGCCCACCGCCGCGATGATCTCGACCGACTGGCGCCGGACCCCCGCGTCCCGGCTGCGGAGGAGCCACAGGAGCATGCGGGTCGGATCGATGGACCCTGCCCGGGCCAGCTTGACCACGACGTCGGCGGCCCGGTTGCGGATGGGCAGGGCGCGGTCCCCGAGGGCATCCACCAGCAGCGGCAGGACCGTGTCGTCGCCGATCTCCTCGAGGACCCCGAGGATGACCTCCCGGGTGCCCTGGTCCGCGTAGGTGTACAGGTCCGCGAGGACGGACAGCGTCTTCGCAGACGGGGCCCGAGCGAGGCACTCGATGGCGCTGCGCTTGAGGCGCGGGTCGCCGCTGAAGAGGAAGGGCTCGACGTGGTCGAAGAACACGTCGGTCGGCGCGATGAGGGACAGGGCCTTCATCGCCGCGACCACCACCCGGGCGTGCGTCGACTCGAGCCCGGGGACGATGGCCTCGGTGGCGCCGCGGGGGCTGCCCTTCACATAGGTCTCGTCGGACAGGAGCCGGAGCGCGGAGACGGCCTCCTGCGGGTCCCCGATCTTGACGACCTCGCCCACGAGCGGGATCGCGTGATGACCGCCAAGCGTCATGGCGACGTCCATCGCGTCGACGCGACTGGACCAGCCTCCGAGGGTGATGGTGCGCTCGATCTCGTTCAGGGCGGTCCGGCCCCCGGCCTGGCGGAGCAGATCGGCGGCCCAGCGGCGCAGGTTCGAGTCCGAGTGCTTGAGGAGCTTGACCACCTCGGCGTGGCCCTTGCGGTCGTTGCACGCGATGAGCAGCGGAGTGAGCACCCGGCGCAGCGCGGAGTCGCCCTTGGTCGCCACCTTGACCATCGGGCCGAACAGCGACCGGTCCGGCGCCGCCTCCACGACCTGGGTCCACACCGAGAACCGGGCCCGACGTTGGTCGACCGACGTGCCCCGCGAGGTGAGGAGGTGGGGGAGGAGGTCCTCGAGGTCCCTCGGCTCCAACAGCGCGGCCTGAGCCACGAACTCCTTCTGGGCCTGGGTGTCTTCCCAGGACGCAGCGACGAACTCCTTCTTGGCGGCGCGTGAGTTCATGGGGGAGGGAGCGTTCCTGGGAAGCGGGGGCTTCTGCGCCCGATGTCCAAAGATATCACCAGGTTGCCCCTCTCGCGTGGCCCTCCCCCAACCCCGGGATTGCGCGCCGACCTCCCCCACGTGCGTACGAGCGGCTACCAGGTCCAGATCACTCCTATCGACACTCTCTCCGCCGAGATCACCAGTGACGGGGTCGCTCGGACCCGAACCACCTCGTCGCGCAGGGTCCCGAGCCTCTCGCGGTCGGCGGCGATGAGGTGGCCTAGGCCCAGCCCCAGGAAGGCGAGGCCGACGCCCGAGTAGGTCGCCGCCTGGGGGATCGAGAACAACGGCGTGAGGTCCTCGATGCAGTCGTCCGCGCACCGGTCGTTCGGTCCGAAGGTGCCGACGAGGAGGATCCCCGCCATGGCGAACGAGTAGCCCGCTCCCTGCATGAAGCCAGCACCGAGGCCGCGGTACCGGGCCTGCCAGGTGCCGTCACGAAACGCCCCTTCCCACCCCGCGATGCCGGCGACCGACAGGGGCAGGTTCGCGATGTTCATGGGGACGTACAGCGTGCTGGAGACGCCGGCCGGGTCGAGCCCTCCCGCCCAGACGATCGTGGTCACCATGGCGATGGTCTGCGACGTCGCGGCGGCCGTGAGGCCGACGACGGCGGCGTCCCGGTCCTGCTGCGTGGGCTGGGGCGGCTCGGCGGGGCGCGCCGCGAGCGCCGGTGCGGGCAGGGCGAGGACGAGGGCGAGGAGGACGACGCGGCGCAGCATGGGAGCCTCCCGGGGGCGGGACGCCCCGACGCCGAGGATGCACGGACGCGACCGATCAGGGAGGCAGCGGCTTGCCCGGCGGCCGCCGCCGACAGGGTCAGGCGGGCTCGTTCAGGGCGCGACGTCGTCGACGCGGCCAGCCGCGGCGAGGAGCTCGGCGGCGGCCACCTGCTCGTCGGCGCGGGCCTGCACGAGGGAGAGCTCGGCGAACGCGAGCTGCGTCTGGGCGTCCAGCAGCTCCACCTGGCGCGCCCCGCCGGCCTTGTACCGGACCTGGACGAGCCGGAACGCCTCCACCGCGAGGTCCCGCTCGAGCTCGGCGATGGAGATGGCGCCGCGCTTCGTCTCGTAGGCGTCCCAGGCGTTCGCCGCCTCCATGGCCACCTGCTGGCGGGCCGCTTCGAGGGCGGCCTCGGCCTGCCGCTTGCGGGACGCGGCGGCGCGGGTGTTGTGGATCTTGATCCCACCGTCCCAGATGGGGAGGTTCACGCCGAGGCCGACGTACCAGGAGGTGCGGATGTTGTCGAAGCCAGCGGCGACGTCGCTCCAGTTGAACTGCCCGGTGATGGCGAACTGGGGCAGGAACTGGAGCACCGCGTCCGTCTGCATGGCCTTCGTAGCCGCGAGATCGGCCACCGCAGCGGCGACCTCGGCGCGCTGGTCCATGGCCTCGGTCTCCACCCCCGCGCCGTCGGCCCGCTCGATTCCGATCTCCGGCAGCGGCGACAGCGTGTCCATCTCGAGGTCGGGCCGCCCGATGGCCATGAGCAGCGCCCGGCGCGCGCTGCGGGACCCCTGCTCCGTGTCCCGGACGGTGCGCTTCGTCCGCTCCACCTCGAGCTGCGCCCGGAGCAGCACGTCCTTCGTGATCATCCCGGCGTTGAAGAGCGCAGTGGTGTCCTTGAGGTGCGCCTCCGCGAGCGCCACCTGCTCCCGCAGCAGCTTCACGGACTCCTGGGCCTGCCACGCGCCCGCGTAGGCCTGGATGACCCCGAGCATGAGCTGGTCGCGGCTCTGGCGGATGCGCGCGCGGCTGCCCTCGACGCCCTTCTGCCCCGCCTGGTGCATCGTGATCGTGCGCGGCGAGATGGGCCACTGGCCCTGGATGTTCAGGAACTGCTGCGTCTTCGGCTGGACGACGAGGGGCTCCATCGGCGTGGAGTCGTCGTCGTCGCCCTCGAGCCCGTCGCCGTTGAGGAAGGCGTCGGTGAGCTCCTGGCAGTCGCCGAAGCCGTTGATGGTCGCGAGCTCGTCGCAGTCGTCCCCGTCGATCCAGCCCGCGGTGAACATCTCGCCGTAGATGAAGCCGAGGTTGCCGAAGATGGGGGTGAAGGCGTCGGTCAGCGCGCTCGTGTCGAACCCGTCGGCGGGATCGAACGCGATCTCCCGGTCGTTGACCCGGTACTGGTACCCCAGCGACACGGTCGGCTGGATGAACGCCCACGCCTGGTCCCGCTGGGTCTTGCTCTGCACCTCGAGCTCGGCGGCGGCGCGCAGGTTCGGGTTGTGCTTCATCGCGAGCTGCAGCGCCTCGGCGAGATCGAAGGCGTGCGCCGAGGGGGCGACGAGGAGGAGCAGGGTGGAGAGGGCGAAGGGTCGCAGGGTCATGCCTCGCTCCCGTGCAGCAGCCGGTTGAAGCGGGTGGCGATCCAGGCGCCGATGGAGTCCACGAGCTCGTAGACGACGGGCAGGATCACGAGGGTGAGGAAGGTGGCGGCGGCGAGGCCACCGGCGACGGTCTTCGCCATGTCGGCGGTGAGCTCCGCCCCGTTGCCGGGCCACAGCGCCATGGGCAGCAGGCCGGCGATGGTCGTCCCGGAGGTGATGAGGACCGCGCGCAGGCGGGTCGTGCCGCCCTGGATGACGGCCTCGCGCCGGTCCATGCCGCTGCGTCTGAGCTGGTTGATGTAGTCGACGAGGACGATGCCGTTGTTGACCACGATCCCGGCCAACATGATGACGCCGACGAAGGTGACCACCGAGATGGGCGTGCCCGTGACGAGGAGCACGGCGACGACGCCGATCCACGCCAAGGGCACCGTGAACATGATGACGAGCGGGTGCCCGAACGCCTCGAACTGGCTGGCCATGACCATGTAGACGAGGAGGACCGCGAGCAGCAGCGCGCCGGCGAGGATGAGGAAGGCCTCCTGCATCTCCTCGAAGGTGCCGCCGAACTCGATGCGGTAGCCGGCGGGGAGCGAGGCGCGGACGGGCTCCAGGGCCTCGTCGATGTCCGCGATGACCGAGGCGATGTCCCGGCCGGCGAGGTTCGCGCGGACGGCCACCTTGCGCATCTGGTCGTCGCGCTGGATCTGGACGGGGCCGGAGCCGGTGACGAAGGAGGCCACCTGACGCAGCGGCAGGGCGAAGCCGGCGCGGGTGGGGATGACGATGTGGTCGAGCTCGTCGAAGCCGCCCCGGTCCTCTTCGCGGTAGCGGACGCGGATGGGGTACTCCTCGCCGGACTCGCGGTACAGGCCGGCGACCATCCCCCGGGTGGCCACGTCCACGCTGCGGGCCACCTCGGCGACCGTGAGGCCGTAGGTGGCCGCGCGCTCCCGGTCCACCTTGAGGTGACGCTCGGGCTTGCGGGGCTTCACCGACGTGTCGACCTCCGTGAGACCTTCGATGTCCGCGACGGTGGCCCGGACCCGCTCCGACAGCTGCTCCAACGCGACGAGGTCCGTCCCGAAGATCTCGATCTGGACGGGCTTGTTGCCCCCGCCGCCCATCATCGCCTCGCCCATGTCCATGAACTCGATGGTCATGCCCTCGGCGCGGGGGACGTCGCGGCGCATCTCGGCGAGGAGCTCCGACTGGGGGCGGGTGCGGCCGTCCCGGAGGCGGAGGAAGATCTGGGCCTCGTGCACACCGGACGGAGACATCTCCGAGAGCCCGGCGCCCACGTCGTCCTCGTTCGCGCCGATGCCGAGGCCGGCCGTCTGCACCTCGGGGAGCGAGGCGGTGTAGGCCTCCACCCGGGACATGGCCCGCTGCACCTCCGACAGGGGCGTGCCCACCGCGAAGCTCGCCTTGCCCATCACCAGAGGCTGATCCGAGGCGGGCATGAAGGTGGCGCCGGTCATGGTCGCGAGGACGAGGGAGAGGATCATCACGCCACCGACGCCCGCGAGGGTGGTCTTGCGATGTCCCAGGCACCAGCGGAGGACGCGCTCGTAGATGCCCGCGAGCTTGCGGAATGACGCACCGGTGGTGGCGGCCTTCTTCGCGTCCCGCTCGTCGAAGAGGACGCTCGCGAGCATGGGGACGATGGTCAGGGCCACGAGCAGCGAGGCCGCCAGGGCGAAGGCGACGACCATGGCGAGGCCCCGCACGAGCTCGCCGGCGAGACCTCCACCGAAGAACAGGGGCAGGAAGACGGCGATTGTGGTGAGCGTGGAGGCGGTGATGGCCATGCCCACCTCGCGGCTGCCGATGCGCGCCGCCTGCTTGCGCTCCGTGCCTGCTTCCAGGTGCCGGAAGATGTTCTCGATCACCACGACCGCGTTGTCCACGAGCATCCCGATGCCGAGCATCAGGCCGCCCATGGTCATGAGGTTCAGGGTCTCCCCGATGGCGAAGATGGGGATGAACGTCGTCAGGAGCGAGAGCGGGATGGCGACGGCGATGGCGAACGTCGGCCGACCGCTGCGCAGGAAGAGGAACATGAACAGGATGGCGAGCAGCCCTCCCAGGAGGCCCGAGCGGCTCACGTTCGTGGACATGTTCTCGATCTGGCTGCCCGTGTCCATGACCAGGGCGAAGTCGATGTCGCCCGGCAGCTCCTCCTGGATCTTCGCGAGCTCGTCCTTGATGCGCCGGGCCACCTGCAGCGGGTTCGCGCCGGACTGCTTGTTCGCCATGAGGTAGAGCGCGTCCGACTCGTTGGCGCGGAAGGTGTTGCGGATGTCCTCGGTGGCCCTCCGCACGGTGGCCACGTCGCCGACGCGGACGATGGCCCCGTTCGCGCCCACCCCGACGACCGTCTCCTCCATGTCCTCGAGCTGGCGGTAGGCGCCGAGCGTCCGGACCAGGTACTCGTTGCGTTCCTCGATGACCCGCCCGCCCGGCAGGTCGAGGTTCTGGGCGCCGATGGCCTGGGCGACCTGCTCGATGGGGAGCCCCAGGACATCCAGCGCGGTGCGGTCCACCTCGATGTGGACCTCCTGGGTGGGCCCGCCCATGAGGATGACCTGGGCGACGCCGTCGAGGCGCTCGAGGCGCTGGGTCAGCGTCTCGTCGAGGAAGCGGGACAGGGCGATGGTGTCCCCGCCCATGCCGGTGACGGCGTAGGAGAGGACTGGGAGCGCGGTCAGGGAGAACTTGACCACCAGGGGAGACTCGGCGTCCTCGGGGAGGAGCGACTCGATGAGGCCGAGGGCCTCGCGCATGTCCTGGGCGGCGCCGTCCAGATCGGTGCCGTAGTCGAACTCGACCATCACGAAGCTCACGTCCTCGCGGGAGACGGAGTTCAGGCCGACGACGCCGTTCACCGAGGCGATGGCGCCCTCGATGGGGCGGGTGATCTGTTTTTCGATGTCCTCGGAGCTCGCGCCCTCGTAGCGGGTCATGACCGAGACGGTGGGGAAGTCCACGTCCGGCATCAGATCGAGGCCGAGGCGGGTCAGGGAGACGATGCCGAGGACGACGATGATCATGGCGATCATCGTCATCGCGACGGGACGGTCGACGGAGACGTCGGAGAGGCTCACGTCACACCCCCTCGATGACCCGGACCTGGGCCCCGTCCGGCAGGCCGAAGTGGCCCTCCACGACGACGCTCTCGCCGGGTTGGACGCCGCCGAGCTCCCAGCGGTCGTCGCCTCGGAGGCCGGGGGTGACCGAGCGCCGCTTCGCGGTGTCGCCCTCGACGACCATGACCCACGCGCCGTCGTTGCCCTTGGTGACGGCCTTCGGGGGCACCGAGACCACGTCGTCCTTGCGCGAGACCATCAAGGAGGCCCGGAGGAACATCCCGGGGCGGAGCACGTTGCCGTCGTTCGGGACCTTGATGCGCACGAGGAAGGTGCGGGCGCCGGGGGTGGCGGCGGCGTTCACGAGGGTGACGGTCCCGTCGAAGGTGCGTTCGGGGAAGGCGTCCGAGTGGAGCGAGACGGCGAGGCCCTCGGCGACCTTGGCCAGATCAGACTCGGGGACGGCGACGTCGACGCGGATGGTGTCGAGCGCCTGGACCTCCACGAGCATCGGAGGACCGCCCATCGACGCCATCGACGTGAAGAACTCGCCCTGCTCGACGGGCAGGGAGGTCACGCGGCCGGCGAAGGGGGCGACGACCTGGGCGAGCCGGATCTGGCCGTCGAGGGAGGCAGCCTGGGCGCGGGCCTGCTCCAGCTGGGCCTGCGCGAGCTCGAGGCCGAGCTCGGCCTTCTCGAGGTCGCGGGACGTCACGGCGCCCGACGCGGCGAGGTTCTTGGCGCGGGCGGCCTCGGCCTTCGCGTCGGTGACCTGGATGGTGGCGAGGTCGACGGAGCGGTTGGCGGCCTCGCGCTGGAGGCGCAGCGCGGTGGTGTCGATCGCGGCGAGGAGCTGGCCCTTCTTCACGGTGTCGCCGAGCTGGACGTTGAGGGTCTCCACCACGCCCTGCGCCGACGGAGCGAGGCGGGCCGCGCGCCAGGCCTCGGCGAGACCGCCGAGCTCCAGGGTGCGCACCACGGGCCCCTGGGCGGCGGGGGCGACGACGACGGGGATGGCGTCGACGTCGGCGGAGCGGGTGGGAGCGGTGGGCGCGGTCGACGCGGACGGGCACCCCGTGAGGGCGAGCCCGAGAGCGAGACCGGGGAGCAGGCGGACGAGTGGGGCGAGGCGGGTCATTCGGGCGCTCCCGAGGCGAGCTGGGCGGCGGCGGCGGGCGCTCCAGCGAGGAAGAGGGCGCGGGCGGAGAGGATCGCGGGCCGCAGATCGTAGGTGGCGTCGAGGAGCCAGGGATAGGACGCAGTGTGGAGGACGCCGGTGAGGAGGCCCACGAGGGGCTCGAGATCGGTGACAGCCGGGAGGCGCCCTTCGTCGACGGCGCGGGCGAGGACGGGGGAGAGCAGCGCGAAGTACGCGGCGCGGAAGGCGTCGGCGCTCTCGGCCGCGGGGGTCGTGCCGGGCTGGGCAGAGCGCATGACGGCGAGCATCACGCGCAGGAACGCCTGGCGAGACTCCGCGAAGTCGAGGAAGTGGGCGAAGTAGGCCCGGACCCCGGCCTCGTAGGTGGTGGTTGCCTCCACCGCCGTGCGGACGCCGTCCAGGTAGGCGGTGATGAGCTCGCCGAGGACGTGGGTGAAGAGCGCTTCCTTGGAGGGGAAGTACCCGTAGAGCGTGGCGGTCGCGCAGCCGGTGGCCTTGGCTACGTCCTCCATGGACGTGCCGTGGTAGCCGCGCTGCCCGAACACGTCGGTGGCGGCGGCGACGATGAGGCCGATGGTGTGCCGTCGCTGGCTCTCTCGAAGGCCCATTGGAAACTCCGAATCCGGATTCGGAGATGCAAACTAGTGGTCGCGAGGGCGAGGAGCAAGACGGAGGGGTGACCTTCGGGTCACGCGACACCGCAGCCACGGGACCAGCACCTCGACCGGCCGGGCGAGCTCGACCCCAGGCAGCGCCCAGAGGTTGATGTGGAACCGCAGTCCCGACGGGCTCGGCATCGGCTCGCCGGACCAGGCTTCCGGAATACAAGAAGCCCCCGCCGGCGGACCGGCGGGGGCTTCAGGGTCAGTCTCTCGAGCTCGGAACGAACGTCGCGCGGTGCCGCCAGGCGGGGCGGTCGTGCGCGACCCGGATGTCCTCATCAAAGGCTTGTGGAGGCGGGGTTGCCTGGTCCCGGGGGGCCGAAGCCTCCCGAGGCACGCCCAGCCAAAGCCGGGCCGTGCGACGCATCCTGCGGCCGAAGCCGCCGTCCGCGCTCCGCGCCCTGCGACCGTGGTCGCCAGGAGCGACGCCAACGACCGAAGTCGCCTGCGCCGCCGGGGCCGGCCGAGGCCGTCCCCACGCGCTCCCCGCTGCGTCCGTCCTGCCCCGCCGGTCACCCGGCGCGGCGCCTCTCTCGTGGTTGATGTGTCCTGCAGGGTCTCACGACCCCGGGTAGCTGCGGCATTGGTTTCGCAGCTCCGGCCCTGGCCTTGACCTCTCGGTCTGACCCTCGCCGTCTTCCCCGGGGCCGCTTCCCGTCCGTAGACCGGACGGTGCGCTCCCCTCATGGACTTGCACCTCCACCTCAGAGTCCTCGGACCGAGCCGGCGCGTCTCCGCCCGACCCGGGGCCCCGCGTCGCCGCGAGGCCCGAAGTCCGCTCCCGCCCGCGCCCGAAGGCACATCGCGGTGGGCCCGCTCCGCCGTCACCGGCGTCGCGCTCCCGCGGACTCCCGAGCCGGTCGTCACCGACCGGCTCTGACGCCCTGCTCGCTCGTTCCCGGCAGAATCGAAGGCTGCCAGGCCCGCGCGAGCTCCTCTCTCGAGGTTCTTCTCCCCTTCAGCGCATGAGAGCGGCGGCGTCC